>CDZQ01029350.1_pt1 | contig 54675 bp, 51 predicted proteins | sample 554831 | NCBI WGS metagenome assembly CDZQ01 (sample SAMEA3182112, study PRJEB8094) | gut metagenome | biome: human; feature: gut; material: Stool; isolation source: human stools | place: Canada | collected 2013-05-06 | reverse complement strand
CGGAGCGGGGTGCGGCGGAGCCGCAAAAGCGCAGGCGGAATTCACTTCCGCCGAGCATGCTGAGGAAAAGGGTTCCCGCCCAGACAACGTCTGGGCGCGGGTCCCGCGGAGCGGGGTGCGGCGGAGCCGCAAAAGCGCAGGCGGAATTCACTTCCGCCGAGCATGCTGAGGAAAAGGGTTCCCGCCCAGACAACGTCTGGGCGCGGGTCCCGCGGAGCGGGGTGCGGCGGAGCCGCAAAAGCGCAGGCGGAATTCACTTCCGCCGAGCATGCTGAGGAAAAGGGTTCCCGCCCAGACAACGTCTGGGCGGGAGGAGGATACAATGAAATGAAAAGAAACGCTCTTGCTTGCTTGCAAGTATATCATATCCAGAAGATGTTACGGAATCAGGCGCAAAGCTGTTAAATAAGTGTTACATGATGGCGGTCAGCCCTCTGCCGCCTGCCGGAACACCCGCTCCACGTCGGGCTTTTCCGCATGGCCCTCAAAGACTTTCTCCCCGTCCACGTACCAGGTTGGGACATAGTAGTAGTCGTGGGCTTCGGCAAAGGCCTGTTCCCGGCTCTCGTCCACAATGTGCAGGGGGATAGACTGCCACTCCGGATGCTCCCGAAGCAGTTCCTCCTGATACCTCAGGGCCAGCTTACAGTGGGGACAGCCGGGGAGAATAAACATGAGTATCTCTTTCATAGGCTCCCTTCTTTCTCTGGGTTAGAATCTGCTTTAGTTTACCACGAATTTGTGTTATGATAAAGAAAAAATTCAGGAGGTGCCCCATGACCCACGAGGACTATATGCGCCAGGCCCTGGAGCTGGCCCGGGCGTGTCTGCCGGACGGAGACGTGCCCGTTGGCTGTGTGGTGGTATCCCCTGTGGGAGAGGTTATCGGGCGTGGCCGCAACCGCCGGGAGGCGGAGGGCTGCGCCGCCGCCCATGCGGAGATCGAGGCTATTACCCAGGCCTGCAGGCGCCTGGGCAGCTGGCGGCTGACCGGGTGTGTGTTGTATGTCACCCTGGAGCCATGCCCCATGTGCGCCGGGGCCATCATCAACGCCCGGATCGCGGAGCTGCGTTATGGGGCCAGGGAGGAGAAGTCGGGCTGCTGCGGTTCCGTGCTCAATCTGTTTGAGGAACGCTTCAACCACCGACCCCGTATCTACGGCGGCCTGCTGGCAAAGGAATCTTCCGCCCTATTAAGAGAGTTTTTCCAAAAAAGGCGGGAAAAGGACGAAACTGTTGTTTGATTTAATACTTTTGTAATAACTTCCCTCGAACTTTTGTAATGATTCTCCTTTATCTTAATACTTGCAAGAGATATCCTTTCTTTTTCATTCTATCCTCCATCCTTTTGAACCGGGGCTTCTGGCTCCGGTTCATCTTTTTTGCAGGCCCCGGAAGGGGTCGTTTCTTTTTCTTGACTTATATCGAATATTGATATAATATTGCAATGAAAAGGATCCATATTCAATCGAGAGAAGGTGACGCCATGGCCCGGAAGAAGCTGGATACGCTGACCGAGCAAATGTACTACCTGCTTCTGGCCCTCCATGAGCCGGGCCACGGCTACGCCATCATGGAGCGGGCACGCGAGCTGTCCCATGGCCGCCTTCAACTGGGGCCAGGGACGCTTTACACCCTGCTGGCCCGGTTCGAGAAGGAAGGGCTTATTGTTCTGGCCAAGATTGAGGACACCCGGAAGATCTACCGCCTCACCCAGCAGGGGCGGGACACCCTGGAACAGGAGTATCAGCGCCTCCGCCGCCAGGTGGCGGACGGGGCGGCCATCTTCGGGAAGGAGGATACCCCATGAAACAGACCAAGCGCGTACTGTTCACCTTTTCCCCCTATGAGTACAAGGGGGTGGAGGTCTATCTTAACAGCCTGGCTGCCCGGGGCTGGGAGCTGGTGAAGGTGGGATCGGTCCTGGCAAGCTTCCGCCGGACACAGCGCACGGATTTGACATACTGCACCGACCTGCTCACCTACCGCCGGCGGCAGGGGGGCCGGGAGGCGCAACGGGAGTACCTGGCCCTGTGCCGGGAGGGGGGCTGGGAGCTGGTGGACCGGCGGGGGAGCATGGGCCTGTTCGCCTCCCTGCCGGGAACAAATCCTGCCCCCATCCAGACCGACCGGGACACCGAGTGGTACCACTATAAACGGGCCTACCGGAACAGCCTGTTCTGGGCGGTGGCGGCCATACTGCCCATGCTGTGCCTGGTCCTGATCATCCTGCTGGCGGGCGGGCTGGCCACGGCAGGAGAGGCCCTGATTCGGGCCTTCCGCTTCACCTGGCAGAGGAGCTGGGTCATCGCCATTTGGCAGGCGGCCCTGCCTGTGCTTTTCGCGGCGGGCTTGTGGAAAATCGGGGGCTTTTTCTGGAGCTGGGGCAAGACCAGGCGCTCCGGCGCCATCCACACCCCCGCCCGTCGGGACATGTGGGCCAACGCTGTGGTCAACCTCATCGAGCTGGCGGCGCTGCTGTTGATGGCAGCGGCAAGTGTGGCGGACCTCATCCAGGGCAGGGGGTCAGTAGCTTCCGTCGTGGGGCTTGCCACCGGAGGTGTCATCCTCTTTTTCTGGCCCTCCTTTACCTACCAGGATGAGGTATACCCCAGAGAATACCGTCAGGTCCGGATATATGGGGCGGGCCTGGTGGTCATCGCCGTGCTGGTGATCGGCGCTACCTGGTGGTATGGTGGGGACACAGTGTATTTCTGGCGGGATAACGATGACTTTCTGGAATACTATGCCCCGCTGGAAGAGATGCCCGTCGTCCGGGAGACGGATGTGGGTGCGCAGCCGGAGGGGGCCTACACCCTGAGCCAGGGAATAGGCCCGGCGGGGCGGTACACTCTGCTGATGATGAGCCCAGGCAACAACCTGGATGAAGAACTGGACGGCGTCTCTTGCAGCCGCTACGACTGCTGGTTCCCCTGGCTGGCCGGGCAGGTGGCGGACACGCTTCGGGAGGAGGTAACCATCCCGGAATACCGGCAATATAGGGACTGGGTGAACCGGGACTATCAGTGCGGGGAGCTGGAGCCCATCTCCCTGGGCTGGGCGGACGAGGCCTGGCTGGGAACCTGGAGGGACTACAACTGGGCTTCTGGAGAGAGCCGGGGCCATGTGCTGGTGCTGCGCAAGGGGAATGTGGCCGTACGGGTGTTTGCCCCGGTGAACCTGACGGACAGGGACATTCTAGCGGCCATCCGGTCCAGGTCGGGCTTTTGAGATCGCGGATGCGCACAGAGAGGAAGTGCAGACCATGAGGAAAACGAAGCATGCGCTCTTTGCCTTTTCCTCCTATACCTACAAGGCGGTGGAGGCTTACCTGAACAGACAGGCCGCCAGAGGCTGGGCGCTGGAGCGGATCGGCCGCTGTGAGGAACTGGCCCCCGTAGACTTCTCCTGGGCGGATGAGGCCTGGATGGGCAACTGGATAGACACTGGACTGTTTGAGGGTGAGGGCCAGGTGCTGATCGCCCGGAGGGGGCTTGTGATCTTGTATCTGTCCGCCCCCATGGAGCTGACGGGGAACGATGTGCTACGGGCATTTCGGGAGCAGCTGGAAGGATAGGACGAGGTGAGCGACAGTGAGACGAAAAAAATATACCCTTTTCAACTTCTGCACCGGCGACTTCAAGGGGGTGGAGCAGTACCTGAACCGCCAGGCCGCCAAGGGGTGGAAGCTGGACAAGGTGGGTGTGCTGCTGGGCCGGTTCATCTGGGCAGAGCGGGACGACCTGCGCTGGTGCGTGGACCTGGCCGATCCCAAGCGGGAGCGGGAGGAGGAAGAGGACTACCTGGGCCTGTGCGCCGAAGGTGGCTGGGACCTGGCGGCCAAGACCAACAACATGTACCTGTTCTGCTCCCGGCCCGGCCTGCGGCCCGCCCCAGTCCAGACCGACCCAGAGTTGGAACGAAAGAACTACTATAAGTATTATATCAAGTCAACAATACTATCTGTTCTGTTATTTGCCGGAGTTTTCGGGGTATATGCCCTGCTGGGCTGGGCCATGGGCAGCGCCTTTGGCACGCTGGAGGATATGGAGAGGGCGGTCCGGTTTGGCTGGATGGAGAGCTGGACGATCCCGGCGGTAGCGGTGGCCCTTGGCCTGTGGTTGGTGTCGGCGGTGTGGCGAGTGGGAGACTTTCTCGCCGCCCTGGTGCGCAACCGACAGGAACTGCGGCCCCCCCGGCCCTGGACCATGTGGGTGAGCGCGGTGGTGTCCTCGGTGATGGTGTTGGCCTGGGGCGTGGTGGTGCTGGGGGCGGCGGGGGACGCCCTGCTCACCGGAGAGGGCAACACCTGGTATCTGCCCATTTTGCTGGGGGCCTGGGGCGTGTTCGCCCTGTACCGCTGGCTGTCGCTGGATAAGGACTTGTTTTCCGGGGAACGCCGGCTGAATTTGAAGGTAGGGCTGGTCTGCCTGGCCCTGACAGCGGCGCTGGGAGCGGGGATGGCGCTCACTCCCTTTGGGGAGTGGTCTAGCTACGACGACCCGGAGGCGGAGGAGCAGTATGTTCGGCTGGAATCCGCGCCTGTGGTGCGGGCGGAAGACCTGGGGACAGCGGAGGACCGCCGGTTTTACTGGGTGCTCCACACCGTCACCCCCGTGGGGGAGCGATGGAAGGTGGACGACTTTATGGGGGAGTCGGTCATCATAACCGGGTGCGAGACATACCTCTGTCCCACTGTTTGGCAGGCCAAAGCCCTGGCCCGGACCAAGGTGGAGGAGGCGGCCTGGTCGGTGGACCCCGGCGGCCTGCAGGACACGGCGGGGGCGGACATGGCCCTGGTGGACCTGCCCTGGGCGGACGAGGTGTGGTACGGCCAGTGGACGGAAGAAAAGTTGTATGTGCTGGTGGTCCGGGTGGGCCGTCAGGTCACCCGGCTGTCTTCCTGGGAGCCGTTGATGACGGAGGAAGCTCTCGCCGCCATCGAGGCGCGGGTGATGCGCTGAGGATCGCAAAGCCTTGGGGCCCAAAGGCTGGCAACTGAGAGTTGACAAAAAGAAACGGCGAAATGGTTGTCAGATCGCTCCCATTCCCATATGATATCTCCCAAAGGAGGAACGGATAATGACCTTAGGCCAGAGAATACAGAAGCTGCGCAAGGGGGCCGGGCTGACCCAGGAGCAGCTGGCCGAGCGTATGGGAGTGACCCGCCAGGCGGTGAGCAAATGGGAGAGTGACGGCGGTGTACCGGAGTTGGATACCCTCATTGCCATGAGCCGACTATTCCACGTCACCATCGGTCAACTGCTGGGGGTGGAAGAACTCCGAAAGAGCGGGGTAGGCAGCGGTGAGGATGGCGGACAGACCCAGGTAGGAACAGGGTTGCACGAGGCGCAGGTGGAGGCCATCCTCCGTCGGTATGTGGAGGCCACTCAAAAGCAGGCCCAGCCCAGCCTGTACGGCAAGTATGGCTGGAAGGCTCCGCTCCTCGCGGTGGCCGGGTTGGCCGCTGTGGTGTTGGTGTTGGGACTGTTTATCAGCAGCATGAACAGTACGATCGGTAATATGAGGGCTACATTATCCAATCTGCAAACAACTGTGTGGGACTGGGAGTATGAGATGGCCAATATGCAATCCCAGATCCGGCAGATGCAGGAGGAACAGAACAGCCTGTTCAGCAGCCTGGACAGCGCCGTCACCGGCTTTGACCCGGAAAGGGAGACGGTGGAGCTGGAGTTGTCCGCCGTCCTCAAAACCTATACGCCGAGGACCCAGCTGCAATTCGTGCTGGCCTGGGTCCTGGCGGACGGGACGGCGGGGGAGACGGCCAGCGAGTGGATCAACGGCCCGGAATTTCGGACCCGGTTGGAGCTGCCCATGGATGTGGAGGTGGACGCCGACCTCCGGCTGCAGAGCGCCGACGGCATTATCCAGCAGCAGGATTTGGTGCTGGACCTTCCCGGACTGAGGTCAGAGGACTTTCAACTGTCCGCCCTCTCCCTGTCCGGGCTGTACTCCATCGCCGTGGGGATGAGCGGGAGCGCAACGGCAGAAAACCCGGTGGTCGTCGTCCTTTCCCCCTACCCAGAGCTGTTCTGGCCCATGTCGGCCCAGCTCACCGTCACCCTCAATAGGGAGGTGCTGGAGACCACCGACTTGACGCTAACGGAGCACGAGCGGGGGGTGTGGTATGGTCAGGACGGCCAGGGGCCCCGCCAGATGCGGCTGGCCCAGGAGGATGTGCTGGAGTTCTCCCTGCGCCTGACGGACAACCTGGGCCGGGAGATAGTGTGTTCCGAGACTGTCCTGGGGGATGAGGACGCCCCCCGGGCGAGCCAGCGTATCCCGTGATAAAACGAGGGGAACAGAAAGGCCGCCGGGCGCATATGTGAACCGGCGGCCTTCTTTTATCTCATTGGATATCCACCATCCGGGTATACCGCCGCAGGGGGTACTCCCCGTCGTGGGCCTCCCCGCAGAATACATCGGACATGGTCCCCGCCCGGAGGATGCGGGTGAGACCGCATCGGAGGAACAATTCAGCGAGTTCTTCCCGCTGCCCTTCCGGGCACAGCAGGCCCACGGTCTGCAAATGGCCCTTGTGCCGCCGCAGGGCAGGCAGAACTTGGGCCCGGGGCAGGGCCTTCACCATAGGGCGACCGAACAGGTCGGACAGCTCTAATTCCCGGTCTGGGCAGGCGGTGACGGAGCAGCCCTCCCCATGGTAGGTCACACGGCCATTCTCGGAGCTTTGGCCGGAGATGGCCCGCTCTACCCGATCCGCATATCGGCGGAGGGTGTGCTCCGCCGCCGCGCCCAGGGTCTGGGCGGGATATTTTGCCGCCGCCCGCTCCAAATAGGGCAGAAAGTCCCGACAGAAGGTGTGCACGTCGTCGATAGAATCAGTATCCAGAAAGATGGTCTGGCAGGAGGAACACAGGAGCTGCTTGGTGGACATGATGTGCTTCGCCAGGGCCGTCCAGTCCCCCTCCCGATCCTGCTTTCCCGAGAGGTAGGCAAAGCTCAGCTTGTGGCCCCACTCCATGAGCTTGACGCCGGGGGGCGCGAACCGCCGCACCGCTGACACCGCCCCGTCGCCGCCCCAGACCACGATACCGTCGCTGAGAGCAGCCATCTGCTGCAGAGCGGGCAAGTCGGTGGAGGGGGTGTCAAAGACATAGATGAAGTCGGTGAGGGCGGGTTCCACTGCGATGAGCTGCCGCAAAATCTCGATGGACAGGCCGTTGTCCGCCTGAGGCAGCTTCAGGATGTTGATATTCCCGGTAAGCAGGCCCTCGGCCACGCTGTAAGCGGGCAGGCCGTCCACATTACCCGCCGCGATGTGAAGCAGCACTCCCAGGGGGGCGGGCTGGACGGTGAGAGGGGGCAGCTTCCCCGGGGGCTTGGTGCTATAAGAGGCGGCATCTCTGCCCAGTTCCACCTGCAGCTTGTATTCCAGAGCTTCCCGCCGAAGCATGGGGATAAGCTGCTCCATATACCGTTCCGTTCCATCCAGCTCCAGCCGGGCCAAAAGAGGGGCAAACGCTCCTGCGGCCAGCCTCTCCCCGAGGGTGTGGATGGCAGCGACCACCGTCTCTGCTTCCAGCCGGCGGGAGGCCAGGGTGGCGTTGATCTGGTCCTCCAACACCCCCAGGATGTCCCCCTGACGGGCGGTATCGTATACCGTTCCATTGGCCAAGATCATGTTTCCCCACCTCCCGACAGCAGCTCCGCGGCCCCTGCCGCGCAGGTCTTGATATCCTTGAGTCCCACCCGGCCGATGATCTCCAGCCAGGGGGACGGGTTGCCGCAGGAGCAGGAGCCGCCGGGGTGTACCACCCCCAGATCGTCGGTCATGACGGCCAGAATAGGGGTGGCCGTCATCAGCGGAGTGATGAGCTCCACCAGCCCCACCTGGCCGGGGGGCAGCGGCTCCAGCGTGTTCACGTCCCGGATGATGGCCCGGCTGTAAATGGGGATATGGAAATGGTGCGCCACACAGTCGGCGTAAAGGATGGGGTGCTCCACGGCGCTGAACACCTCGATGATGTCTCTGTTATCCAACCCCAGTACCCGTTTGACCAGATCGTAGAGCACCGGCTTGTCTACTTGCTGGGTGTAAAACTGCTTCCAGCCGCCCCCCAGCAGGATCTTGGAGCCGGGGCGTAGCGGGACCTGGAGGTGCCGCGCCTCCATTTGCCGAAGCAAAAAATAGGTGTAGGCGGGAAATCCCACCAGCCGCACAGGAAAGCGAGAATTGCCATGCCGGACCAAGGCATCCGCCACCCCGGCCAGGTCGGGAACGTATCCGCCGTTTTCATAGGTCAGGGCGTAGGTCCGGCTGAGGGCTGGGGAGAGCAGGGTAGCGCCGAAGGCGGTTCGGGCTACGGAGGTGCGATTGCCCCGGTGGGGCTTGTAGCCCAGGATAATATAGTGGGTGGGAATGGGAGAGAAAAATCCCCGGAGACGGCCGATTTTCCACAGCATATTCCAGGAGCACCACAGAGCGGGAAAGTCAAAGCCCACCTGGCTGAACCGGCCGGAGGTGCCCGACGATGTGGACACCGCCGCCATTTTCCGCCGGGGCAGGGAGAACAGTCGGTGCTGTTTGAAGGTCAGCGTGGGTAGAAAGGGCAGGCGTTCCAGATCGCCAAAGTCCCGCAGGTCCTCCGGCCGGAAGGAGAAGCTGTCCAGCACGGCCCGATATTCCGGACAACGGGCATAATGGAAGGAGCAGTTCTCCCGCACCGCCCTAAGGAACTGAGTGTCGCTGGCGGGGAGGTTGTAGGGGTCAGACAGGCGAAACAGCTTAGTCCGCTGGCTCATAAAACCGCCTCCATTTATTTTTCTTTATCATATCGAAAAACCGCAAGTTTGCCAAGGGGAAACGGAAAAATAGGAATTTGCAGAAAAATCATAGTTGGCTTTTGTATAAGCATAAATTATACTGCACTACAGGCGGAAAATTTGATATTTGAATCTTTGGGATATGGAATTGCTTTCCTTACTACGGTTAGAGGTTTGTTGCTTGTATTGGAAGCAGCTAGGTTGATTTAGGGCTTGCTGGGACGGTAAAAGGTCAAAAACTGCCCGGACGAATTTTCGTCCGGGCAGTTTTTGATGTGAAACAAGGCGATTACACCATGCTCTTCAGCTCAGGGCTGATGATGAGGGTGGCCTCGGTGGCGGCCTGAATTTCCTCCACGGTGAACTCGGGGTTGTACTCGGTGAGCACCAAGCCCTTATCGGTGACCTCCATCACGCCCATCTCGGTGATGATCTTGGTGATGCACTTGACGGCGGTGTAGGGCAGCTTGCACTTCTTCAGGATCTTGGGATTGCCCTTGGCGGTGTGCTCCATGGCCACGATGACATTCTTGGCGCCCACCAGCAGGTCCATGGCGCCGCCCATGCCGGGCATCTTCTTGCCGGGGATGATCCAGTTGGACAGGGAACCCTCCTCGTCCACCTCCAGGCCGCCCAGGACGGTGGCGTCCACGTGGCCGCCGCGGATCAGGCCGAAGGACACGGAGGAGTCGATGAAGCTGCCGCCGGGGATAATGCCGGAGGGAGAGCCGCCGGCGTCCACATCATGGATGGGGTCGGGGTTCTCGCCGGCGGAGGCGGAGCCGATGGTGCCGTTCTCGGCCTGGAGGGTCACATGGATGCCCTCAGGCAGATAGTTGGGAACCAGGGTGGGCAGGCCAATGCCCAGGTTGACCACATCGCCGTCCTTCAGCTCCTTGGCCACGCGGGCGGCGATAAAACCTTTGATCTGAGACTTTTCCATTAGTAGAGACCTCCCTCAACCACATAATCCACAAACACGCCGGAGGTGCGCACATCCTCGGGGGCGATGCCGCCAATCTCCACCACCTGCTCGGCTTCCGCGATGACGGTGTCAGCAGCGGTGGCCATGACGATGTTGAAGTTGCTGGTGGTGCCCTTGTACCAGACGTTGCCCGCCTTGTCGATCTTATAGCCGGCGATGACAGCGAAGTCGGCGTGGATGGGGGCCATCAGCAGGTAGTCCTTGCCGTTGATGGTCTGCTTGCCCAGACAATAGGGGTTGTCCTCCACAATGGTGCCCACGCCGGTGGGGGTGAGCACGCCGCCCAGGCCGGCGCCATCGGCCCGAATCATCTCAGCCAGAGAGCCCTGGGGGATAAGCACGACCTCCAGGGTGCCGTCCTGCATGGACTGGGTGGCGACCTCGGGGTTCAGGCCCACATGGGTGGCGATGAGCTTCTTGACCTGCTTGTTGTGGATGAGCTTAGCCACGCCGTAGTAGTCCTCGCCCATGGGGCCGCCGGGCATGGAGCCGTCGTTGCAAATCATGGTCAGGTCCTTGACGCCGCTTTTGGACAGGGCATCAATAAACTTGTGGGCGTTGCCGCAGCCCATGAAGCCGCCGAACATGATGCTGGCGCCGTCAGGAATGAGCTTGACCGCCTCTTCGATGGATACGAATTTAGGCATTGTATATGACCTCCTAAATGTTTGATATATGAGCGGGTGGCGGGAGGGCAGGATCCTCCGCGCATTTGAGGCCCCGCCGAGGCCCGGCAGAGCGGGCCCGGTGGGGAGAGGAGGCGCAAGGGAGCGGACGAAATTTTCGCCGTCAGGCGGAAATGAAGTCAAGCGGACTTTGCGCCTAGGATGTCACGCTTCGCCTGTTCGCGACGCCCGGCTTCCCTGCGGCTCCGGGCTGCTCACGACGGCTCAGACGCTCCTGCTCAGCACTTCTCGAAGATGGTGGCGACGCCCATGCCGCCGCCGATGCAAAGTGTGGCCAGGCCGCGCTTGGCCTCAGGCCGCTTCTGCATCTCATGGAGCAGGGTGACGATGATCCGCGCGCCGGAAGCGCCCACAGGGTGGCCGATGGAGATGGCGCCGCCGTTGACGTTGACTTTGTTCATGTCGAACTTCAACTCCCGGGCCACGGCGATGGACTGGGCGGCAAAGGCCTCGTTGGCTTCGATCAGGTCCATGTCGTCAATGGTCAGGCCAGCCTTATCCATGGCCTGGCGGGAGGCGACCACGGGTCCCACGCCCATAACCTTCGGGTCCACGCCGCCCTGGCCCCAGCTGACCAGCTTGGCCATGGGCTTCAGGCCGTACTTGGTCACGGCCTCGCCGGAGCACAGCACGATGGCGGCAGCGCCGTCGTTGATACCGGAGGCGTTGGCGGCGGTGACACGCTGGACGTGCTTCTTGGTGTGTTCACCGTTCACGGCGGTGAGCTCAAAGGTGTGCACGACCTCTTCGTGGATGGACTCGGGGCCGACGGGGAAGGCGCCGCGCAGCTTGGCCACGGACTCCTTGGTGACGCCGGCCTTGGGGAACTCGTCCACCTTAAACTCCACCATTTCCTTTTTCTTTTTGACCATCACGGGAACAATCTCGTCCTCGAACCTGCCGGCCTTCTGGGCGGCCTCGGTCTTCTGCTGGGAGGAGGCGGCGAACTCGTCCAGCTCTTCCCGGGTGATGCCCCAGATATCGCAGATGTTCTCTGCGGTGGTGCCCATGTGGTAGTTGTTGAAAGCGTCCCACAGGCCGTCGTTGACCATGGTGTCCACCATGGTGGTATTGAACATGCGGGCGCCGCCCCGGGCGGTGGGCACCGCGTAGGGGGCCATGGTCATGTTCTCAGTGCCGCCGCACACCACCACGTCGGCATCGCCAGCCAGGATGGCACGGGCGGCCTCGATGACACTCTTCATGCCGGAGCCGCACACCATGCCCACGGTGTAGGCGGGGACGGAGTAGGGCAGGCCGGCCTTCACGCCTACCTGACGGGCCACGTTCTGGCCCTGGGCGGCGGTGAGGATGCAGCCGAACATCAGCTCGTCCACGTTCTCAGGCTTCAGGCCGGCACGCTCCAGCGCGGCTTTAACCACCACTGCGCCCAGCTCGGCGGCGGGGGTGTTGGACAGACTGCCCTGAAAAGCGCCCACCGCCGTGCGGCAGCAGCTGGCTACGTAGAGTTCTTTCATGTTGTAAAACCTCCAAAAAATAATTTTCACAGAAGTTACGCATCTACCAAAATTATATACCCGTGGTCCTAAAAAAGCAACAGTTTGATGGGATCAATTTAGTCGGCTAATTTAATTTTTTTAGAAGGCAAAGGGGCCCGCCTGGCGCGGGCCCCTTTCAGGAGTTCCAATGGTAAGGAGAACAGAGGGTCACAGACCAAATTCAAACAGATTTTCCAGCCGGAAGCTGCTGGCAGAATAGAGCAGCGTCACTAGGTCGGGCTGAAGCTCAGCCAAGGTGGAGGACAGATCCCCTTCAAAATACCGTAGGTCAATGGTGACCAGCTTGCCGCAGGACAGAGCCAGGAAGGGGGTCAGGGCGCAGGAAAAGGACTCCCGCAGGAGAACCACAGTCGGTCCGTCGGGGTCACTCTCATTGACGATGGTGGAGACGCCGAAGTCTCCGCCAGAGTAGTATACATAGGGGTTGCCGTTAAACCAGTCCCGCTGCTGGATGTACTCCGGGAAGCACAGGGCCTGCTGGAAGGAGCCGGAGCGCGTCTCATAGGGAGTGGTGTAGGTAAAGCTGGTATCGAATTTGGGGGTGTATACGGCGAAATCGTCCACCCCGGCGTAGAGAGAGCCAACCCGTTTGCCCTGACTCCCCAGGAACAGGTCCTCATAGACTGTCCGCTCATAGCTGTCCGGGTCGGTATACACCTGGGCAGTGACGTAGCCATAGCGGTCCTCCAACTCCGCGGCCAGAGTCTGATAGGCCAGGAAGGCTCCATCGGCGTTCCAGTGGTGGTCAGTGACAAAGAACAGGTCCTCCCAGCGGCCTGACTCCAAAAAGGCGGGGCGCAGGTCCAGGGTGTCCACTCCGGCTTGGGCGGTCAGGTGCAGGAAGGCATCGGCGTAGTCGTTGCCGTACTCGTTGACCCCGGCGGGCAACTGTCCGCCCTCCGGAGGAATCTTCTCCGGGGCGACCGCCGCCAGGAAGGAAGCGCCCAGGCTCTCCACATACTGGGCTAGGGCGGCGGTGCGCTCCGCCTGAAGGGTGGGGGCGGTATACTGGTTGTCCAGGCCGCAGAAGGTCAGCGCCCCGGTGGACAGCTTGGTGACCGTGTTGTCCGACGACACATCCGCCACCATCCGGCGGCCCGCCAGCCGCTGCACTCCGCCGTAGAGCTGGATGAACAGGTGCGAGCCGTCCAGAGTCTCATTGAGGGCGGCCTCGGTATGCTCCGTCACATAGACGGCCTTGGCGATCAGGGAGCGGTCTGAGGGGTCCTCCTGATTTTGCCAGCCTTGGACCAAGTCCGTCCAGATGGAGGGCAGGCCCAGGCAGGTGAGCAGGGCCATGGCGGCCAGAAAGACCAAAAAGAATACGGCGGTGATGGTATTGCTTCGCTTCATAGAGGCAGCCCTCCTCAAAACTGGAAGTAGATAAAGGGATTATAGGTCTGCTTAATGAGGAAGGAGGAACAGACCACAAACAGGGCAAGCAGTCCCAGGGACAGTCCCACCGACCACACCGGGGCCAGCCGGCTCTTTTCCGCCTTGGCCCGGAGCCAGGGGGCAAAGGGGACGGCGAACAGCACCCCGGCGGCCAAAAACACCAGGTTTTCCCGCAGGTAGAACCCCGCCAGCGCCTCTCCCGCGCCGTTGGCGCCAAAGAGGGCGGCGAAATACTGCCCGGCGGCGGTAAGGCTGTCCGCCCGGAAAAAGACCAGGGAAAAGGTAAACGCCAGCATAGTGTACAGATGCTGGAGAGGGGCGGGCCAACCCTGGCCCAGACGGCAGTACTTTTCCAGCACGATCAAGACAAAGCTGAATAGCCCCCAGCACAGGAACGTCCAGTTAGCCCCGTGCCAGATGCCGGTGAGGGACCAGACGATGAGCAAATTGCGCAGCTGCTTAGCATGGCCCACCCGGCTGCCACCCAGGGGAATATACACATAGTCCCGGAACCAGCTGGTCAGGGAAATGTGCCAGCGGCGCCACAGGTCGATAAAGCTGCGGGCCGCATAGGGCCAGCGGAAGTTCTCATCAAAGTGGAAACCGAACATCTTACCAAGGCCGATGGCCATGTCCGAGTAGCCGGAGAAGTCGTAGTATAGCTGGAGCGTATAGCAGGCCAACCCCAGCCAGGCCATAGCGGCGGTAGGAGCGGCGGCGGCGAAGGCGGCGTCGGCCACCACCGCCAGCTGGTTGGACAGCAGCACCTTTTTCCCCAGGCCAATGAGGAAGCGGTGGGTGCCGTCGGAGAAGTCGGCCCAGTTCTCTCTCCGGTGCTGGATATCCCAGGCCACCGTCTCATACTTCACGATAGGGCCTGCCACCAGCTGGGGGAACAGGGCCACATACAGGCCCACATTCATGGGATTTTTCTGAGCCTCCGCCTTGCCACGGGCCACGTCAAACACATAGCTCATAGCCTGAAAGGTGAAGAAGGAGATGCCGATGGGCAGCTCGATGCCGAACAGGGACAGCTTCCAGCCCAGCAGATTCAAGGTGCTGATGGTAAAGTCCAGGTACTTGAACACGAACAGCAGGGACAGGTTGACCACCGCCGCCAGCACCACCGCCGGCCGTACGCTGCGCCCTGCCGAGCGGGCGCGGCCCGCCCACAGGCCCAGCAGATAGTTGGCAAGGATGGAGCCGAGCATCAGCAGCAGCGCCTCATGGGCACCCCAGCCGTAGAAGAACAGGGAGGCCAGGAACAGGAACACATTCTGCCCCGTCCGCCAGCGCCGCAGGGGGAGGTAGTACACCAGCAGCACGGCCGGGAGAAAGGCGAACAGAAAAATCGAGCTGGAAAATACCACAGGCAACGCCTCGTTTCACCAGGATAGCCCCGAGCGGAGCGCGGGCGGGGAGCCATTTTCCCGCAGGCCCTGCGGGAATCATGAAAACCGCGGTTTTCATGGACAAGCCATTCCATTATAAAAGGAAAAAAAGGAGCTTGTCAACCGCTCGGGAAGAAAAAGAGCCGCCCCGCGCATTCAGCGGGGCGGCCGGGGAAATCCGGGGGAAATTTAGTTCTTGCGCAGGGCACGGCGGACCGCCTTTTCGATCTCGCAGATAATGACGGGGAGAATAGACAGGCCCAGTACCACAGCCCACTCCGGGGCGGTGAGGGCGCACACCTCGAACACACCCATCAGAGGAGGCACCAGCAGCACCGCCAGCTGGAGCACCATGCCGACTAAGAAGGCCTTGTTCATGGCCGGGTTAGACAGGATGCCCAGCTTGAAGATGGACTGGTCCTCGCTTCTCACGTCAAAGGCGTGGAACAGCTGGCAGAAGGTCAGGGTAGCGAAGGCCATGGTGTTGGCGGTGGCATCGGCCACCGAAGGGTCACTGAGGACATACTCGCCCAGGAAATAGGCGGCCAGGGTGAGCAGGCCCACCATGGCGCCCTGCCAGGCCAGGCGGATGGAGAAGCCCTTATTGAACAGGGACTCCTTGGCGGAGCGGGGCTTCTCCTGCATGACGGAGTGCTCCACCGGCTCCATGCCCAGGGCCAGGGCGGGCAGGGAGTCGGTGACCAGGTTCAGCCACAGTAGCTGGACAGGGACCAGGGGGTCCTGGTGGAAGTTGAACAGGGTGGCCAGAAACAGGGTAACGATCTCGCCAATGTTGCAGGACAGAAGGTAGTGAATGGCTTTTTTGATATTGGAGTAGATGCCTCGGCCCTGCTCCACCGCATGGACGATGGTGGCGAAGTTGTCGTCGGTGAGGATCATGTCCGCCGCGCCCTTAGCCACGTCGGTGCCGGTGATGCCCATGGCACAGCCGATGTCAGCCACCTTCAGGGCGGGGGCGTCGTTGACGCCATCGCCGGTCATGGCCACCACCATGCCCTTCTTCTGCCAGGCCTTGACAATGCGCATCTTATGCTCCGGAGACACCCGGGCGTAGACAGAGAATTTGTCCACGTCCTGCTCCAGCATGTCCTGACTCATAAAATCCAGATCCTCGCCGGTAATGGCCAGGTCGCCGTCCCGGTAGATGTCCAGCTCCTTGGCGATGGCCACGGCGGTGAGTTTGTGGTCGCCAGTGATCATCACCGGGCGGATGCCCGCGCCGTAGCACTCGGCCACCGCCTGCTTGACCTCCATCCGGGGCGGATCGATCATGCCCACCAAGCCCACGAAGGTCAAGTCGGTTTCCAGGTTTTCTGTGGTCAGCTCACCTTGGGGCAGCGCGTCAATGTCCTTATAGGCGCAGCCCAGCACACGCAGGGCTTTTTCCGCCATAGCGGCGTTGGCCGCCTCCACTTGTTTCGTGTGGGCGGAGGTAAGCGCCTTGACAGAGCCGTCCAGAATGTGGGTGCAGCGGGACAGCAACACGTCGGGAGCGCCCTTGACCATCACCCGCAGCCGGCCGTTCACGGGATGGACCGTGCTCATGAGCTTGCGGTCAGAATCGAAGGGCAGCTCGGCGGTGCGGGGCATCTCCGCCTCCAGCTTGTTTTTATCCAGTCCCTCTTTGCAGGCGATATCCACAAAGGCAGTCTCGGTGGGGTCACCGGCGGTCTTAATGGAGCCGTCTTCCTGATAGGTCAGGGTGGTATCATTGCACAGTGCGCCGATGGTGAGTGCTTCCTTCCGATGCTGATCCCCTTGGGACCACACCTCCACCACGGTCATCTTATTCATGGTCAGGGTGCCGGTCTTATCCGAGCAGATCACTCCGGCGCAGCCCAGGGTCTCCACCGCGGGCAGCTTTTTTACAATGGCATTGTACTTCACCATCCGCTGTACGCCCAGAGCCAGCACGATGGTGACAATGGCGGGCAGGCCCTCTGGGATGGCGGCCACCGCCAGGGACACGGCGGACATGAACATCTCCAGCAAGCCCTTCTGGTACAGCAGGCCCACCCCGAACATGACGGCGCACACCGCCAGGCATACAAAGGACAGGGTCTTGGAAATCTCGGCCATCTTTCGCTGAAGCGGGGTGGAGGTATCGTCCTCACTGGTGAGCATCTGAGCGATGCGGCCCACTTCCGTGTCCATTCCGGTGGCAGTGACCACACAGGTGGCCCGGCCGTTGGTTATGACGGTGGAGGAGATGACCATGTTCTTCCGGTCACCCAGGGCGGTCTCTTCGGGCAGGGAGTTCACAGCTTGCTTGCTGACGGGGACGGACTCGCCGGTCATAGCCGACTCATCCGCTTTTAGGTTGGCACACTCCAGGATGCGGGCGTCGGCAGGGACTAGGTCGCCGGCTTCCAGCACGATGATGTCGCCGGGGACCAGCTTGTCGGTCTCCAGTCGGACCAGCTGGCCGTCCCGCAGCACTTTGGCCAGGGGAGCCGACATTTTCTGCAAAGCCTCCAGGGCCTTTTCCGCGCTGTTTTCCTGGGAGATGGAGATAATGGCGTTGACAATGACGATGACCAGAATGATGACCGCCTCGATCCACTCCTCACCGCCGGAGGAGATGAGGGACAGCACGGCGGCGGCCAGCAGCACGATGATCATGGGGTCCTTCATCTGGTTGAGGAAGCGCTTGGCTAAGCTCTCCTTTTTGGCGCCCTCTAATCGGTTGGGGCCGTGCTTTTCCAGCCGTTCTTCCGCCTGGCGGCTGGTCAAGCCCCGGCGTTGGTCGGCACCTAACTCGGACATGACCTGGTCAGGGGTTTTGGTGAACCATTGGCTCACGGTGGCAACACTCCTTCTTCTTATACAGCGTATTCCGATAGCTCCATAATAACAGGCGGAGGAAGCAGAAATAGGGGAATCCTGGGACAAGCCTGGAATTGGCGGCGAACAAGAAAAAAGACTTATCCGCGGCGGGGCTGCCGCGGATAAGTCTCATCATTTCATCCAAGGCCAGGCAAAGAACGCCATGATGTTGGCACTTGTCACGGGATGGACCCGTTGACTACTCCCTTATCGCATGACTATTGTATCAAGGGGAGGGCGGGACTGTCAAGAAAAATTTTACCAGAATCCTTGTCAGCCCAACAGCGCTGTCAAGCAGTTTTGCCATCAGGTACCATCAGAGGGCTGGCTGGACGGATCAGCGGAGGGCTGACTGGACGGTTCGGCGGAGGCGTTGTTGAGAAGCTCCACGGAATAGGCCATGTAACGCTGATAGAACGATGCGATGTCCAGGCTGGAAATGTCGTCGGACACAGAGACATCGGCCGCCTCAACCCCTTCCATCACGAGGGCATCTGCCTGCTCTGAAATCCAGTCGTCGTGATAGTTGCTGGCATCCACCGGCAGGCGCAGGATGATGTGATAACCCGCACTGGTTTCCACAATATCAGAAAGCTCACCGGGCTTCAGGGCCATAGAGGCCTCCTCGAACTCCGGGATCATGTCGTTTGGCCCGGCCACATAGCCGTTGGGGGCGGCCAGGCTGCCGTCGCTGTCCCGTCCGTCCTCGCTGTATTCGTTCATCAGTTGGTCGAACAGGGCCTCCATGTCGTCGCTGGCCTGGAGCTGGCTCAGCAGGTCTTCGGCCAAGGCCTTCTGCTGGGCGTTAAACTCGTCGGCAGTCATGGTCACATTGTCCGCGTCGTCGGTTACGTCTTTGTCCGTGGTCTTGAGCAGAATGTGCTTGACGGCGTAAATCCCGTTGTCAGCGACGTACTGCTCCAAATCGGCATCGGTGGGTTCTCCCACCAGCTTGTCAGCTAGGCTAGTAAACAGATAGCTGTTGGTGTTGACGTAATAGAAGCCGTCTTGCGACAGGCCAGAGCTTTGGAGCAGGGTCTGGAAGCTGCCCTCGCCATTCTCATCCTCATAGGCGTCAATCTGGGACTGGAGGTCAGCGTCCTGCTCGCTGGTGACGGAGATGCCGTTTTCTTCACACAGCTGGCGCAGCACCGCGTAATAGGTAACAGCGGTCTGAACGTCGTCCAATAGGTAATCCACAATCTCCTGGTTGGTGAAATCGGCGGCGGCGCCGTACTGGTAATAATAGGAGTCCAGGTAGTAGCAGTCATAGGCCAGCCAATACAGATACAGCTCGTTGGGGATGTCCACCCCGTTGACGGTGAGGGCGGTATCACCGTCCTTCAGGCCGCTGGCAAACTCGAACATGGTCTGGGTCAGGTCCACCTGAATATCGGCGGAGGGGGAGGCGCTGGGATCAGCGGGGGACGCGGAGGGATCCGGTGAGCCGGAAGGATCCGCCTCACCGTTTTGGCAGGCGGCCAGGGCAAGGCACAGGGACGCGGATAGCCCCAGTGCCAGCAGTCGTTTCCAAAGTTTCATGTTGATTCTCCTTAATGTGCTTCATACGCGAAAATTTGAGGCGGGCACGGCCCGTCCTGTGCGCTGCGCCCCATATTGTACCACCAGGTGGGGGAAAAGGCAATCAGTTTTCGTCGCTCTGGCAGGAATCCTGACCCTTGGACCATCCAAGGACGCAGCCCTTAAAGCGGTCACGGGCATCAGTCCTTGCCGCCCCCGCCCTCCGGGCCGGGACTTTTAGCCGCCTCCGGCGGGATGAGGGCCTGATAGCTCTCTACCAGCTTGGAGGCCATGCGCAGCGGGTCCTCTCCTTTCTTGAGCTTGAGGGTGAGCACCGCCTTGTCCCCCGGGGAGAACAGCACCCGGCCGGGGAACAGCCCGGCGGCCTGGGAGATGTGCTCCAGGTCGAACTCGTCCAGGGTAAAGAGGATGCTCATCCCCTTTTGGGAGATGTCCGAAATGGCACAGTCCGCCGCCCGGCCCCGGAGCAGGGCCACCGAGATCAGGTTGTTCACCGTCCGGGGCGGATCGCCGAAGCGGTCGATGAGCTCGTCGGTCATGTCGTCCGCATCCTCCGATGTGCGGATGCGGGCGATGCGGCGGTACAGGTCCATGCGCTGCTCAGGGGAGGGGACGTATCTGTCCGGGATGGAGGCGGCCACCGACAGATCGGCGGTGCACTCCCGGCGCTTGGCCGGGGCCTCCCCCTTCTCCTCCAGCACCGCCTCCTCCAGCAGCTTCAGGTACAGGTCATAGCCCACGCTCATCAGAAAGCCTGACTGCTCGGGGCCCAGCAGGTTGCCCGCGCCCCGGATCTCCAGATCCCGCATGGCGATCTTGAAGCCGGAGCCGAACTCGGCGTACTCCCGGATGGCGGACAGGCGCTTGGCGGCCACCTCGCTGAGCACTTTTCCGGTGCGGTAGGTCATATAGGCGTAGGCCCGCCGGGGGGAGCGGCCCACCCGGCCCCGGATCTGGTGGAGCTGGGCCAGGCCCAGCTTGTCGGCGTCTTCGATGATGAGGGTGTTGACGTTGGCGATGTCGATGCCCGTCTCGATGATGGTGGTGCACACCAGCACGTCGATCTCCCCGTCGGACATACGGGTCATCACGTCGCTCAGTTCCTCCTGGCTCATCTTGCCGTGGCCCACCGCCACCTCCACATCGCCCCCCAGCAGCTCCCGGATGCGGGCGGCGGTGCGCTCGATGGAGTCTACCCGGTTGTGGAGGTAGTACACCTGGCCGCCCCGCTCCAGCTCCCGGCGCATGGCGTCGGCCAGCACCGACCAGTCGTGCTCCAGCACATAGGTCTGCACCGGCTGGCGGTCCGCCGGAGGCTCCTCGATGGCCGACATATCCCGGATGCCACTGAGGGCCATGTTCAGCGTCCGGGGGATGGGGGTGGCGGACAGGGTGAGCACGTCCACCTGCTTGGACATCTCCTTGAGCCGCTCCTTGTGGGTGACACCGAAGCGCTGCTCTTCGTCGATGACCAGCAGGCCCAGGTTCTTGAACTGGATGTCCTTCTGGAGCAGCCGGTGGGTGCCGATGAGCACGTCCACCGAGCCATCCTGTACCCCCGCCACCGCCTTTTTCACCTGGGCGGGAGTGCGGAAGCGGCTGACCACCTCGATCTCCACCGGATACTTGGCAAAGCGGCTCTTGGCGGTGAGGTAGTGCTGCCGGGCCAGCACGGTGGTAGGCACCAGAATGGCCGCCTGCTTGCCGTCCAGCACGCACTTCATCACCGCCCGCAGGGCCACCTCCGTCTTGCCGTAGCCCACGTCGCCGCACAGCAGCCGGTCCATGGGCCGGGCGGTCTCCATGTCCCGCTTGATCTCCGCGATGGACCGTAGCTGATCCTCCGTTTCATTGTAGGGAAAGTCGTCCTCAAATTCCTTCTGCCAGGGGGAGTCGGGGGAGAAGGCGTACCCCGGCTGGCGCTGGCGCTGGGCGTAGAGCTGGATGAGCCCCTTGGCCAGGTCCTTCACCGCCGCCCGGGTGCGGCTCTTGGCCCGCTCCCAGTCGGCGCCCCCCAGCTTGGACAGCTTCTTTTTCTCCGGCTCGTCCCCGCCGCCGATGTACTTGGAGATGGCGTCCAGCTGGGTGGCGGGCAGGTAGAGGGTGTCGGTGCCGGCGTAGGCCAGCTTGATGTAGTCCTTCTGTACCCCGTCCACCTGCATCTTCACCATGCCCACGAACCGGCCGATGCCGTGGTGCTCGTGAACGATGAGGTCGCCGGGGGACAGGTCGGTAAAGGAGTCCACCCGCCTCCGGTCCTCCGAGCGTTTGAGGCGCTTGGCCCGCCGCCGGGTTTGGCCCTGGCCCTCCGTGAGCACCGCCCAGCCGCTGCCCACATAGTCAAATCCCGCCGACAGTCCCCCCACGGCGATGGTGACGCCGCCGGGGGCGGGCAGGTCGTGGAGCTGGAAGTCCACGGCGGAGCGGATTTTCTGCTCCCGCAGCAGGGCCTGGAGGTTCAGCGCCCGCTGTTCGCTGCCCACCAGCACTACCGTGGCCGCGCCGGCGCGCTGAAACTGGGACAGGTCGGCGGCCGCTGTCTCCAGGCTGGCCCCGAAGGAGGACAGCTGCCGCCCCTGGGCGGCCAGCAGGGCCTTGGGGGGCAGGGGGGTGGAGGAGGTGGCAAAGGAGTCCAGAAAGCACAGGGGAAACTCAGAAAACACCGCCATGAGCTGGCCCAGGTCGGCGGCAAAGATGGCGTGTTTGCCGTCCACCAACTCCTGCTCCATGAGGCTCTTTACATCCTCGTTCAGCTGCCACAACCAGGTTTTGGCCCGCTCTGCCACCCGGCCAGACTCGGAAAAGCACACCACCGCCCCGGCGGGCAGGTGGTGGGCGGCGGTGGTGAGGCGCTGGTACCGGGCGGGGAGCAGCCGGTCGGGGGTGCGTTGCCACTGGCCGTTTTCATCCCGGGTGGGCAGGGCCTCGCTCACCGGGAGAAACACCGCCCGGTCCAGCCGGGCCACCCGCCGCTGGCTTCCTACGTCGAACAGCCCCATGGAGTCCACGTCGGTGTCCCAGAACTCAATGCGTACCGGGTGGTCTTGGGCGGGGGAGTACACGTCCAGGATGCCCCCCCGCAGGGCGAACTGGCCGACGCCCTCCACCTGCTCGCACCGGGTATAGCCCAGGGCGGAGAGCTGGTCGGCCAGCCTGTCCAGGTCGTACTGCCCGCCGTTTTCGATGGTGACGGTGTGCTCTGCCAGTTCCTCCGGGGAGAGGGTGCGCTGCAAAAGGCCCTCCACCGTGGCTACGATGAGGGGGGCCTGCCCCCGAGCCATGGCATGGAAGGCGGCGAGGCGCCGGTGCTCCCACTGGCGGGAGGCCACGGCAGAGTCGTGGAAGAGAAATTCCCGGGCGGCCAGTAGCGTGACTTCCTCCCCGGTAAAGGCGGTCAGGTCGGCGGCCAGACGGCGGCCCTCCTCCTCATCGGCGCACACCATCACCACCGGGCAGTCCCAGTGCCGCCGGATACCCGCGGCGAAATGGGCCCGGTGGACCGGGGACAGGCCGGAAACCGCCGCCGGGGAGCGGCCCGCGTCCAAGGCGTCCAGCAGCTGCTGGAACTCCGGGACTTGGTCTAAGATGTGAAGGAGCTCCTTCATGGCAAACCTCCGAAGAAAAATAGAAAAATATGGAAGCAGATGGGCGCAAAAAGCCACAGGAAATCTTTATTTTGCCAGGTTTCGCCTGGCGGGCAAGCCTTCCCCCTTGGGGGAATGTGCCCCCACAAGGGGGCGGATGAGGGGCAGGCCCCTACAACCCCATGAGGCTGTCCCGGCCTCCGGCGGGGTACTTTCTGCTCGTGCAGAAAGTACCCAAAGACACGCTTAGGGGTGCAAATCAGGCGGGCAAAGGCCACGCCCTTATGATTTGCCCCCTAAGAACCCCCTCGTCCTCGCAAAGTCCGCTCCACTCCATTTCCGCCTGGCGGCAAAAATTTCGTTCGCTCCCTTGCTCGTCCTCTCCCCACAAGACCCGCTTCGCTGGGCTCTTGCGGGGGCCCCAGTTACGGGGGCGCAGGATAGGAGAGTGCGTCACATCCCATCCGGCGCGCAAAGCAGGACACACGAAGCGCCGTTTTTCGCTGCCGCTCTCCTGGCAGTGGCAGGACTCAGGCGGGCCTTCGGTCATGCGCCTGGTCAGGCGCGGGTCACGGCTCGTCCGCAGGACCGCGCCAGGTGGGGTCGTCCGTGATGCCCAACAGATAGTCTGCCGACACATGATACAGTCGCGCCATGGCCGCGATGGTGGTGGCGTTGGGCTCCCGTTGGCCATATTCATACCTGCAATATGTAGGCATTGCGATATTGAGTTCTTTCGCGGCTAATTCTTGGGAAAACCCGGAAGTCTTTCGCAATTCTTTCATTCGTGTAGCTAGGATACTCATTTTTTATTTCACCGTTGGTCACTAAGTCCCAACAGATAGTCTGCCGACACATGATACAGCCGCGCCATGGCCGCGATGGTGGTGGCATCAGGTTCCCGCTGACCATATTCGTAACGGCAATACGCGCTAATGGATATCCCCAGCGCTTTCGCTGCATCAACTTGTTTCAATTTGGCGTCCTGACGCAATAATTTCATTCGTTCCGCTAAAATTTCCATAAAAACCTCTTGACTATTCCATTTGGAATGATATAATAAAAATATGATATTCCAAATGGAGTGATTGGCGTGACAGAAGCACTGGAAAAACTCTATGACCTGGTGGCAGGCACCATCCAAATGGATGAGGAACAGGAGAAAAAACTGGAGGCTCTGTCCGTGGCGAAAAAGGGCGTGCTGGAGGCATTGGAAACGCCGGGGGCGAGGCCGTGTCTGGAGCTGTGGGATGTGCTGGCTTCCCTGGATGGCCAGGCGGAGGAGCTGCGGGAGAAGGCCATATTTCAGGAGGGGTTGGCTCTAGGGTTGGAGCTGGGCCGCCTACGGCCCAGGGGGATGGACTGAACCACCGCCTGTTCAGGCGCTGTCCGGTAGACTGTCTGCACCGCAACTCGGGACGGGGGAGCGGCAGCGGAAAGCGGCGCTTTGTGCGTCCTGATTTTGCGCGCCGGTCCATAGAAGCGCGCACCGAAGGGCCAGTGAGCGCTTTTCTTTGGATTTCAAAAACCGTTTCTTTTGGCGCATACAAAAGAAATGGTTTTTGGAGAATGCGTTCCAAGGGCGCAGACCTTGGCTTTTGCCTACTTTCTGTGCGCACAGAAAGTAGGTCGCCGTCAGGCGAAACCTGACAGAAGCCGGAGGCCCGGCCGGGCCTCCAAAGATTCCAAGGCCCCGGGACTAGGGCCCAAAAGGGCCTGCGGCCCTTTTAATTAAACTTGTTCATGGCTCGGTCGATCCCCTCGGCCAGCAGGCACTCCACCGCGTCGGCAGCCCGTTTTACCGCCTGCTCCATCACCTTTTTGTCCTCGCCCTGGAGCTGGCCCAGCACCCAGTCGGCCATGTTGTAATCCGGGTGGGGTTTGCCGCCCACCCCCAGCTTGAGACGGGGAAACTGGTCGGTGCCCAGGTGCTGGATGATATTTTTCAGGCCGTTGTGGCCGCCGGCGGAGCCGGACTTGCGGATGCGCAGCTTGCCCAGGGGCAGGTCCACGTCGTCGGAGAGGATGAGAATGTGCTCCGGGGGGATCTTGAAGAAACGGGCGGCTTCCCCCACCGCCTGGCCAGACAGGTTCATAAAGGTGGTGGGCTTCATCAGCAGCACCCCCTGGCTGCCCACGACCGCGTCGGCGGTGAGGGCGTGGAAGCGGATCTTGCGGACTGCTGTGTCGGAGCGGCGGGAGAGCTCGTCAATGGCCCAGAAGCCCACGTTGTGGCGGGTATTCTCATAGCGGGCGCCAGGGTTGCCCAGCCCGACGATCAGCCAGGACACCGGCGCTTTTTTACGAAACGGCATAGTACACCTCAAAAAGAAAAAGTAAACGGACAAGGGCGAGGGGGCTTCCCCTCGCCCTTTGTAGCCGATCTATGCTGGAATCAGGTAAACAGCTTGGACACGGACTGCTCCTCGTAGATGCGCTCAATGGCCTCGGCAAACATGTGGGCCACGGACAGATATTTGATCTTGGGGCAGATCTTATGAACATCGGGGCGGGGCTGGATGGTGTCCAGGAAGATGACCTCGTCGATGACGGACTCATTGATGCGGTCATAGGCGGGGCCGGACAGCACGCCGTGGGACGCGCAGGCGGTGACGGACTTGGCGCCGCCGATCTCCACCAGGGCCTTGGCCGCGTGGCACAGGGACCCGCCAGTGTCCACCATGTCGTCCAGCAAGATGACGTTCTTGCCCTCCACCTCGCCGATGATGTTCATGACCTCGGAGGAGTTGGCTTTCTGGCGGCGCTTGTCTACGATGGCTAGGGGCATATCCAGCTTCTGGGCGAAGGCCCTGGCCCGGGCCACGCTGCCCACGTCGGGGGAGACCACCATGGTCTCGTCGTGGCAGTCGGCGAACTTGGCCCGGAAGTGGTCCACAAACACCGGGGAGCCCAGCAGGTTGTCCACCGGGATGTCAAAGAAGCCCTGAATCTGATTGGCGTGCAGGTCCATGGTCAGCACCCGGTCCGCGCCGGCACGGGTGATCAGATTGGCCACCAGCTTGGCGGAGATGGGGTCGCGGGGCTTGGTTTTGCGGTCCTGACGGGCGTAGCCGAAGTAGGGGATGACGGCGGTGATGCGCCCGGCGGAGGCCCGGCGGAGGGCGTCGATCATGATGAGCAGTTCCATGAGGTTGTCGTTCACCGGAGAGCTGGTGGACTGAATGACGAATACATCGGAGCCGCGGACGGTCTCATAGATGGAGACGTAGTTTTCCCCATCGGAAAACGCGCCCACCTCGGAGTCCCCCAGCTGGGTGCCCATCTCCCGGCAGATGGCTTCCGCCAGGGCCTTGTTGGAGTTGCCGCTGAAAACTTTGATATCCTTCCCGTGTGCGATCATGTGTGTACTTCCTCTCTTTTTTATCTGTCAGAAGGCAGATCCCGCCTGTCCTTCCAATGATCCTTATTGACCTGTCTGGCCCGGGCGATAGCCAGCTGGCCCGCGGGCACGTCCTGGGTGATGGTGGAGCCCGCAGCGGTGTACGCCCAGTCCCCCAGGCGCACCGGAGACACCAGGTTGGTGTTGCAGCCCACGAAGCAGTGGTTGCCGATGGTGGTGCGGTATTTCTTTTTGCCGTCGTAGTTGACCACCACTGTGCCGCAGCCGAAGTTGCATTGGGAACCCACGTCGCTGTCGCCAATGTAGGTCAGGTGGCTGATCTTGGTGCCGTCGCCGATGGTGGAGTTCTTCAGCTCTACAAAATCCCCCACCTTCACGTCCTTTCCCACATGGCAGTTGGGGCGGATATAGGCAAAGGGCCCCACATGGGCGCCGGCGTCGATGGTGGACTCATTGCACTGGGAGGAGTTGATCACCGCGCCATCCCCCACGGTGCAGTCGGTGAGCATGGTGTTGGGGCCGATCTCACAGTGTTCTCCAATCACTGTGTTTCCCCGCAGGATGGTGCCGGGCAGCAGCAGCGTGCCCGCCCCCACAGTGACACCCGCCTCCACATACACAGCGGAGGGGTCCATCATCAGTACGCCGGCGGCCAGCAGGGCCGCGCGCTTTTGCTCCAGAGCGTCTTGCTCCATGGCAGGCACCTCGCATTTCTCAAAATAGGTCCGGCAAAACCAGCGGTTTTGCGGAAGTTCACACCCATTATAACAGACTGGCTGAAATTTTGAAGGGCTATTTTGACATTTGGCCGGATTTTTTTCATCCAGACAAAAGCCGGGGGACATTTCCCGGGAAAGCAGGCGAAAAAGACAACGGACCGTCCGCAAAAGGCGGACGGTCCGTAAGAAAACGTCATTTTGCTGCGGTTAGGCCGGGGCGGCCGCGGGCAGCAGCCGCTGGATAAACCGGGTACGGTAGAGATGGGCTACCTCGATGGTGGCACAGATTTTGTCCGCCAGGTTCACCACCGCCGCCTCCCGGCACCGGGGCAGGTGGGCGGACAGGGGAAACATATGGGTGAGGATGGCGTTGGCCTCCCGCTCAGTCAAATCGGGGCACAGCGCTTTGGCATTGCGCAGGGCGGCCACCGGATGGTCAAAGCACTGGTTGCCCGGGTGGGCGGACCGGTCGGCGGGATCGTAGAGGTACAGGTCGTGGAGCAGGCCCGCCCGGGCGGCGGCCCGCTCGTCCCAGCCAAAGCGCCGGGCCAGGCGGAAGGCAGTATAGGACACGAACAGGGAGTGCTCATAGCAGGTGATGGAAAAATGGTGACGCCACTGCTTCATAGACTGGACCTGAGGGCTTTCCAGCAGGGGAGCGACACAGTCCAGAAACGCGGCTTGCTGGGAACGATGCATGGGGACAACACCTCGCTGAACAGAATTGTTACCCGTATTATAACAGAGTTTTTTCGTCCCGTCAGCATCTTTCGGAAATCTTAAGGGGAAAATCGTTCGCCAAATTCTCCCTTGACAGGAAAGGGAATGTTGATATAGAATAAGTGTATTAATACAGATAGTACGGGCGGCCAAAGCCGCCAGGGAGGCGGAAGCATGATCCAACTCAATTACCGGGACAGCCGCCCCATCTATGAGCAGGTGCGGGACGGACTGCGCAGGCTGGTGGTGTCGGGGGCCATTTCGCCGGGGGATAAGCTGCCCTCGGTGCGGCAGCTGGCCGCGTCGCTGGCCATCAATCCTAACACCATCCAGCGGGCTTATGAGGCGCTGGAGCAGGAGGGCTATGTCTACTCTGTGCCGGGCAAGGGCAGCTTTGCCGCCCACCGCACGGAGATGGACGGTCGGCGCAGGGAGGAGCTGCTGCGCCAGCTGGACGCCATCGCCGAGGAGCTGCGCTTCTTCGGTGTGACGGCGGAGGACATCGCCCGACGGTTCCGCCAGGTCGGGGAAGCTCCGGCGGAGAAAGGGGAGAGGGAAAGCCATGATTGAAGTGAAGCATGTGGTCAAGAGCTTTGACGGGTTTCACGCCCTGGACGGGCTGACTATGACCGTGCCTCAGGGGGCCATCTACGGACTGGTGGGGCCAAACGGGGCGGGCAAGTCCACCATTCTGCGCCATCTGGCCGGGGTATACCGGCCGGACGCGGGGGAGATCTTGTTCGACGGGACGCCGGTGTACGAAAATCCGGCGGTGAAATCCCGCATGGCCGTCATCCCTGATGAGTTGTACGACTTCGGCTCCGCCTCCACCCGGGATATGATGAAATTTTACCGGGGAATCTATCCCCAATTCGATGCCGAGCGCTATGAGAAGCTGCGGGAGGCATTCCCCGCCGTGGACGAAAAGCGGCCCATCCGTCGCTTGTCCAAAGGCATGCAGAAGCAGTCCGCCTTCTGGCTGGCCCTGAGCTGCCGGCCCGACTACCTGCTGCTGGACGAGCCGGTGGACGGCCTGGACCCGGTGATGCGCCGGCAGGTGTGGTCCCTGCTCATGGGAGATGTGGCCGAGTACGGCACCACGGTGGTGGTGTCCTCCCACAACCTGCGGGAGCTGGAGGACGTGTGCGACCATGTGGGCCTGCTCAGCCACGGCAAAGTGGCCCTGGAGCGGTCCCTCAGCGACCTGCAGGGAGGCACGGTGAAGCTCCAAATCGCCTTCCGGGGGGAGACGCCTCCGGACCTGCCGGACGACATCCAGGTGCTCCACCGCTCCAACGTGGGCCGGGTGTATACCTACATCCTCCGGGGCACCGCCCAGCAGGCGCTGGAGCGGTTTGGAACCTATGACCCGCTGTTTGCCGAGGCCCTGCCCCTGACGCTGGAGGAGATCTTTATTTATGAAATGGGAGGTGAGGACTATGCGGTCCGGGACATCGTTCTTTAACGTAACAGTGTGGAAAAAGACGGTCCTCCGCTTCTGGCCCATCTGGGCGGTAGGCCTGGTGTTCTGGGTGCTGGCCCTGCCCGCCCAGGGGATGATGGCCCTGCAAAGGCAACTGGAAAACGGCGGGGATTGGCTCCTGTCGTTTTCCGCGTCGGTGGACGGCCTGGGTGGGGATACGGCCCTGTCTTTTGCGGTGGTCTTTGGCCTGCTGGCGGCCATGGCGGTGTGCAGCCACCTGTATTCCTCCCGGTCGGCCAACTTCATGGGCGCACTGCCCGTCCGGCGGGAGGGGCTCTTTGTCAGCCATTACACCGCGGGGCTGTCTATGCTGCTGCTGCCTAATATAGTGGTATTCTTGCTCACCCTGCTGGTAGAGGCGCTGGGGGGCGCGGTGATGTGGCCGCCCCTGATGTTCTGGCTGACGGCTCTGTCGGGGATGGAGTTCTTCTTCTACTCCTTTGCCGTGTGCATCGGTATGTTTACCGGCCACCTGCTGGCTCTGCCCATCTTCTACGCCGTGTTCAACGCGTTGGCCGCAGCGCTGCGCTGGCTGTTGGACTATGCGCTGCTGAGCTTCTACTACGGGTACAGCTCCAACTATGAGGCGGGGGAGGCGATGGCCTGGCTGACCCCGGTGCTCCAGCTGGCGCGGAGCGTGGAGTCCGACGACTTCTGGAGCAGTTTGGGGACGGTGGGCATCTATGCCCTGGCAGGACTGGTGCTGACGGTAGGCGCCCTGCTTCTCTACCGCCGGAGGAACCTGGAGACAGCCGGGGATGTGGTGGCCGTCCGGGTGATGCGCCCGGTGTTCCAGTACGGCGTGGCCATTTGCGCCGGGCTGTTCTTCGGCACGGCCACGGCGGGCATGCTGGGGATGGGTACCGCGGGCATGATGGCGGCTATGGTGGTCTGGGCCGTGGCGGGCTATTTCGTGGCCCGGATGCTGCTGGATAAGACCTTCCGGGTGTTCCGCCGCTGGAAAGGAGCCGTGGCGGTGGTGGCGGTGTTTATCGCCCTGTTCCTGGTGGTGGGCTTCGACCTCACCGGGTACGAGACCCGGGTGCCCAACCCGGCCCAGGTGGCGTCGGTGGAGATCGGCAGGCTTAGAAGCGAACCCAACGATGATGGGTCGTTCTGGTACGGCGTGGTGACAGAGGACCAGGAGGAGATCGCCTTGGTCACCCAGCTCCACCAGGCGGTGGTGGATCACCGGGAGGTAGGGAGCGATTCCCAGCACTACGCATCCCCTCTGAATCTCACCTACCACATGAAGGACGGCACGACCTTGGTACGCTCTTATGTTATTTATGCGGAGGCCCAGGAGTCGGAACAGCCAGGGACCACGGCCTATGCCCTGGAACGGCTGTTGGCGGACCGGGACCTGGTGTGGCAGGCCTACGGTCTGGATGATGTCCAGGCCATTTTGGAGGGTGGCGGCCAGATGATCGCCGCCCACTATTCCCTCTCCGGGGACCGGGGGCAGTGGCCGGAAACCGTGTCCTGGGGGGAAGATGGGACCAACCCCATGTCAATGGCGGAGCCGGTGGATGAACCCGCCCAGGAGGAGGCTGCCGGGAGAGAGGAAGCCCAAACGGACTGGGACTTCTACGGCGGGGATGCCCAGGCCCTGTGGGACGCGGTGGTCCAGGACTTCCAGGCGGGGGCCATCGGTGTGCGAGACCCGTGGGACGCCGACGGAGAGGAACCGGAGCGGTGTATCACCCTGTACGCCGCCAGCGAGACGTCCGCCCTGGACAGCGGGGACGAGACAAACAGTGTGTCCGTTACCATCGCGGTGCCCGACACCGCCGAGCGTACGCTGGCGGTGCTCGGGGAGTTGGGGGCGCGGCTCTAAACGCAGGAAGGCTGAGGAAATTTCCTCAGCCTTCTTTGCCGTTTATATGGAGCTTTCTCAGCCGGAACAGCAGGAACTGGGCGCACAGCCCGGTGAACAGCCCGGTAATCACCCCGGACACCAGCAGGATGGGCAGGTAGGCGAACACCCCCCAAGTCCCCGACAGAAGGGCGGCGGCGGCCAACTGGCCGATGTTGTGGGCCGCCGCCCCCAGGGCGGAGCAGGCCCACATCTGCTTTTCCGTCATCACCAGCCGGAGCAGGGCCATGGCCAGGAAGCAGCACACCCCCCCGGCCAGGCTGTAAAAAATGGTGCTCCCCCCGGCGAACAGACTGCCCAGCACCACCCGGGCCAGCAGGATCATGGCCGCCGGGCCGGAACCCAGGGCGAAAATAGCGTACACGGTGACCACGTTGGCCAGCCCCAGCTTCACGCCCGGTATCATGGGCACCAAAGGGGGCAGCTGGGCCTCCAGCACAAAAATGGTCAAGGCCACGGCAGTGAGCACCGCCATGTGGGTGAGCTTGCGCACGGTCATAGCAATCAGCCTCCTGTCACAGCGTCCAGGTCCTCTTGAGCGGAGTGTGTTGTGATTTCAATGACCAGCCGATTGGGCAGGCACACGATGGGGACGGCGGCGGAGGAAATCCACCCCTGGTGGACGCACACCTGGTCTGGGCAGTCGGCATGGGACACCCGGATGCGGCCGGGCTCCGCCTGGATGGTGTTGGCCCCGGCGGGGCCTTCCACAGAGAAGGAGAAGCCCTCGTCCAGCCGGGCCAGATCGATGGAGCGCACCAGCTCCCCGTCCAGATATATGTTGGCCACCGTCCCGCCCCGGCTCAAAAGCCATACCAGCAAACACCCGGCTAGGGACAGGGCCAGCAGGGTGGCGATCACGGCCGCCCAAAATCGGCTGCTTCTCTTCAACGGCGCACCACCTCTATCTCCCGGTCCGCCCAGTCCCCCGAGAGGGTCAGGCGGCCCTCCAGCCCTTCCGAACAGGTCACAGAGCCGTCCTCATGGAGCAGGAGGAAATCGAAATCCTCCCGAGCAAGCCAGTAGTCGGCGGCCCGCTCCGGCCCCATAACAAACAGAGCGGTGGACAGGGCATCGCACACTGTGCCCGAGGGACCTACCACTGTGACGGACAGCAGACCGGTCCGGGCGGGCTGCCCGGTGGCCGGGTCCAGAATGTGCCAATAGCGCACCCCGTCCTGCTCAAAATACCGCTCATAGCCGCCGGAAGTGACCACCGCCTCGTCCTCCACCTCCAGGACGGCGGCATAGCCCTCTCCCTCCGGGTCCCGGACCGCCACCCGCCAGGGATCGCCGTCCGGGCGGCAGCCCACGGTCTGAATGTTGCCCCCCAGGTCCAGCAGGGCAGAGGTCACCCCCGCCTCCCGGATCAGCCGCGCCAGATGCTGGCCGGTGTATCCCTTGGCCACCGCCCCCAGGTCCAGCTCCGCACCGTCGGGCAAGGTCAGGCTCGTGCCGTCCAGCTCCACCCGGCTGTCGTCCACCAGAGGGAGCAGGCCGTCCAGCTCCTCTTGGGAGGGAATCTGATACTCCCCAGTGGTAAAGCCCCAGGCCTGCACCACGGGACGAATGGTCAGGGCCAGGGCGCCGCCGGTGTCTTGGCCCAGCTCCAGAGCCTGGAAAATCAGGGCGGCGGTGTCCTCCGACACCGTGACAGGGCTACCCAGGGCGTGGTTGGCGGCATAAATCTCGCTGTCCCCGTCGGTGACCGACCACAGCCCCTCCAGCCGGAGGACCTCTCCCTGAAGCCGGTCCAGCAGGGCCTGGTCGCCGCCGTAGACCCGCAGGGTCATGATGGTGTCCATGGCAAAAAAGGTGGCCTCGACAGGCTCGGCCTGGGCGGTACAGCCAGATAGGAGCAGCAGACACAGCAGCAGACAGGGGAGGACGCGCAGCTTCATAGTAAATTCCTTTCAACGGCAGATCATGGTCACCTTATCATACTACCGCCGGGGCAGCCCCGTCAAGGGACAGGGGAGAGCCGGTGACAGCGCGGGACAAATTTTGACGGGGAAAGCGGTTGCGCCGCCGGAGCCAGTCTGGTATGATGGACACAGAGAACATGGCGAAGGAGGCAGACACATGGGAGCGGGACGGCCCCGGGAGGACCGGGAGATCATCGACGGCGTGGTAAAGGAATTTCTCGCCCTGTGTGCCGTCCCCCACGGATCCTGGCGGGAGGGCACCCTGGCCGACCTTCTGGCCGGGCGCTTCCGGGACCGGGGGTGGTCTGTGAGCCGGGACGACGCAGGTAACCTCCGGGCGGATATCCCGGCCAGTCCGGGGCGGGAGGAGGCGCCGCTGGTGGCGCTCCAGGGTCATCTGGACATGGTGTGCGCCGCCGCCCCCGGGTCCGGCTGGGACCCGCTGACAGACCCGGTGGCCGCACGGGTGGAGGACGGGGTGCTGCGTACCGACGGCCGCTCCTCCCTGGGAGCGGACAACAACTTGGGCAACGCCGCAGTGTTCTACCTGCTGGGTCAGGGCGCGGCCCATGGACCGGTGCGGCTGCTGCTCACCGTGGCGGAGGAGGTGGGCCTTCAGGGGGCCCGCCGGGTAGACCCGGATTGGCTGGCCGGGGTGCGGTACCTCATCAATACCGACGGCTTCCGGCTGGGGCAGGCAGTGGTGTCCTCCGCCGGAGGGCGGCGGGAGACCTTTCGGAAACAGCTCCACACCGTTCCCCGGAATAAGCCCATGGCCTTTGAGCTGACGCTGGGCGGCAGTTTGGGCGGGCACTCCGGCTACGATATCAACAAGGGCCGGGCCAACTGCAACAAGCTGCTCACCCTCCTGCTGGGGGAGCTGAGGGACGAGCTGGACTACGAGCTGGCCTGGTTCCAGGGCGGCCATGCCCCCAACGCCATCCCCCTGGAGGCCCGGGCGGTGATTGCCGCCGACCGTCTGGCCGGGCCGCTGCTGGCCCAGGCGGCGGACCGGGCTAACCGGAAGCTCCAAACCATCCTGGGACGCACCGACCCGGGGGTGCGGCTGTCCCTGCGGGAGGTGCCGCCCCCCGAGCGGGTGTGGCAGCGGGGCAGCCGGGACAGTATGCTGGATCTGGTGAGCCTGCTGAACAACGGGGTGTTCGCCATGCACGACACCATGCCCGGCCAGGTGTCCGCCTCGTCCAACGTGGGCCGGGTGTGGGTCAACGAGCGCCACGAGATCGAGGTCAACTGCTTTGTCCGGTGCGCCATCGGCTTCTCCGAGGAAATTTTGGGGTTTCAGCACACCCGGGCCGCCCGCCTCACCGGCTTCCATGCCACCGTGGACAGCTACCCCGGCTGGGCGGGGGATACGTCCAACCCCCTGGCCCGGCGGATGGCCGCCATCTACCGGACTTTGACCGGACAGGACATGGACATCACCGCCGTCCACATCGGCCTGGAGACGTCGGTGCTGGGGGCGAAAAAACCGGACATGGTGATGGTGTCCACCGGGCCGGATATTTTGAACCCCCACTCCACCGATGAGCACGCCCCGGTGGCCGGCCTGGCCACCTATGTGCGCCTGCTGGCGGCCACGTTGGAGGAGCTGTCCAAGGAAACGGACCGCTGACATGATACACTGCCCCACATCCAGATCAGACAAAAGGAGGGCCACACATGGCCGCAAAGGAAGAATTTATTGAGATATACCAGACGAACATTCACCGGGAGGGCGGGGAGGAGCTGCTGGACTACCTGTCTAATAAGAGCGACTTCTTCACCGCCCCCGCCTCCGCCCGGTTCCACGGATCCTACCCCGGCGGGCTGTGTGAGCACAGCGTCAACGTGTACCACTGCCTGGCCGACTACCTGGCCCGGCCCCGGTGCAGGGAGGTGTACGGACTGGAGTACACCGATGAGTCCATCGCCATCGCCGCCCTGCTCCACGACGTGTGCAAGGTGGGCTGCTACCGCCAGGGCACCCGGAACGTGAAGAACGAGACCACCGGGCAGTGGGAGAAGGTGCCCACCTTTTTCTTCGAGGACAAGCTGCCCTATGGCCACGGGGAGAAAAGCGTGTACATCATTTCCGGCTTCATGCGCCTGACCCGGGAGGAGGCCATGGCCATTCGCTGGCACATGGGCTTTTCCGGGCCGGAGGATGCCCGCACCGTGGGTCAGGCCCTGCGGCAGTATCCCCTGGCCCTGGCCCTGGCTACTGCGGATATGGAGGCGTCCAGCTTCCTGGAAAAGGAGTGAGCGGGGTGAAAACAGGCATTTTATATGACCTGGACGGTACCCTTTGGGACTCGGTACCCCAAGTGTGCGCCGCCTTCAACCGGGTATTTGACCGGCACCCGGAACTGCACAAACACTTGACCGAGGAGGAGCTGCGGGGCTACATGGGCAAGCAGCGCATGGAGGTGGCGGCGGTGATGATGCCCATGGCGCCGCCGGAGCGGTGGTACGACTTGATGGAGGAGCTGTTCGCTGAACAGCTGCCTTATCTCCGGGAACACCATGCCGCCCCCTATCCCCATCTGGTGCAGACGCTGGAAGCGCTCAGCCGGGACTATCCCCTGGCCATTGTCAGCAACTGCCAGACCGGGTATATTGAGACCTTTTTGGACACCATGGGGGTGGGCGCGTACTTTGCAGACCACGAGTGCTCCGACACCGGCTTAACCAAAGGGGAGAACATCCGGCTGGTGATGGAGCGCAATGGGATCGACCGGGCCTTTTACCTGGGGGACACCCAGGGGGACCTGAACGCCGCCGACCAGGCGGGCATCCCCTTCGTCCATGCCGCCTATGGCTTCGGGCGGGTGGACCGGGCCGTGCCCGCCATTCAGGAGCTGTCCCAGCTGCCGGCGCTGGCCCGCAAGCTGCTGGAGGGCTGACATGGTCTATCTGGAGTGGTTCCGCTTCCCGGACGCCGACCAGGAGTGGGATTTTTTTATGAAGCCGGAATTGAAACGTACCTGTTACGACAGCTACTACCCCTTCCAGGTGTTGGCCGGGCGGTTGGAATGGCTGGAGTTTGAGCCGGTCACCATCCTGTACGGGGGAAACGGCTCGGGCAAGACCACCGCCCTCAACGTCATGGCGGCGGCCCTGGGGCTGGAGCGGGACAGCCCCTACAACCAGTCTAATTTTTTCCCCGACTATGTGGAGATGTGCGAATATGAGCTGACCCGGGGCTGGCTGCCTGAAGCCAGCCGGGCCATCACCAGCGACGACGTGTTCGACTATATGCTGGACCTGCGGGCGCTGAACCAAGGCATTGACGAGACCCGGGAGGAGCGATTTCAAGAGTATCTGGACGCCAAGTACGCCAATTTCCAGATGCGCACCCTGGACGATTACCAGCGGCTCAAGCAGGTCAACGCTGCCCGGAGGAAAAGCCAGTCCCAGTATGTGCGTTCCACCCTGATGGGCAACGCCCGGGAGCGTTCCAACGGGGAGAACGCCTTCCGCTATTTTACGGAAAAGATCCAGGACAGCGGTCTGTACCTGCTGGACGAGCCGGAGAACAGCCTGTCGCCAGCCCGGCAGCTGGAGCTGGCCCAATTTTTGTCCGATTCCGCCCGGTTCTATGGCTGCCAGCTGGTGATCTCCACCCATTCCCCCTTCCTGCTGGCTCTGGAAGGGGCCAGAATCTATGATCTGGACCAGACTCCCGCCCAACTGAGGCGGTGGACGCAGCTGGACAACGTGCGGACCTACCATGACTTTTTCCGCGCCCATGAACAGGAATTTAAGGCATGAAACATCCCCGCAGGGAGACCCTGCGGGGATTTGATGTTATGGCCGTTTCAGCCGGATGTCCTCGCCATAGAAGGTGAGTTCCTGGAACAGTCCTTCGATGCGGGAAGCGATTTGTGGGGTGTACCGGGCTGCAATTTGCTCTATGGACAGATTGGTGGAAATAATCGTGCGCTTGTCCGCCAGCAGGCGGCTGTTGATGAGCTCGTACAGGGCGGACTGGACAAAGGGGGTGGTCAGCTCGCTGCCCAGGTCGTCCAGGATGAGCAGGTCGCAGTGGAGGTAGCGGCGGGTCTCGTCCCGGGCCTGACGGCCTTCCTCCATGTCCCGGGAAAACTTCCTGGACTCAAAGGCGGCGAACAGGCTGATGGCGGTGTCGTACACCACGGAGAAGCCCCGCTCCGACACCTCCCGGGCGATGCAGCCGGACAAAAAGGTCTTGCCCAGACCAGTACCACCAGACAGCAAAAGGTTTTTTAATGGGTAACTTGGAAACTGGCGGGCGAACCCTTCGCATACTGCGACGACCCGGGTCATGTTTTCCCGGGGGGAGCGAGCCATTCCTTGCCACGGCCGGTCGCTGTACACATCCAGCCGCAGGCGGGCGAACGATTGTTCCTCGGTGAGGTTGAGCAGGCTTGTGAGTTCCTTGATTTGCTCCTGAGTACAAAGCTGTTTGAGGCAACTGCACATCTCCGTGCCGTTCCAGCCGGTGTCTCCGCACTTGGGGCAGGCGGGCTTGCGGTCCAGGGCGTCGGGGGGATAGCCCAGGGCGTGGAGCAGCTCCGCCCGCTGGGCCTGGAGATCCAGGTTCTTCTGCCGGATGGCGGCGATCTCCGGCCCGTCGGCCTGCACCGGCTTGCCCGCAGCGATCAGGTCGGTCAGCTCCACCATGGTGCCCCGCAGGGCCCGGTCCAAGTCCCGCAGCTTGGGCTCCTGCTGGTAGAGCCGCTGCTCCAGGTCCCAGCGCTTGCGCTCCCGGCCCTCCCGGCGGCGCTCCAGCCGGGCCATGGCCCGCTGGACAATTTTCGGTTCAAAGGCCATATCTGGTCAGCCGCCTTTCCCTTGGTTTTCTAAAAACTGATCCAGCCAGTCGGCGTTCTTCTGGATGCGTTCGGCGGAGGGTTGGAAACTTCCCGGTACCTGCCCTGTTTTGTGAGGGCTGGCTTGTTTGGCGGGGGGCTTGTCCCCGGCCTCTACCTGGGCGGCGGTGTGTAGCCCAGCCTGGTGCCACCGCTTCAAGATGGAATTCATGTAGGGCCAGTTGAGCTTCTGCTTCTGGAACAGGGTGCGCTCATAGGCCAGGCGGATGGCGTCGTCGGAAAAGCCCATGTCCACCCAGGCGGCGATGTACTCCCGCTCCCGGTCCACCGGGGGGCGGTCCCGGATGTCCAGCAGGGGCAGGATGTCCCGTTCCCGGCCGGCCAGGGTCTGCTGCCGGCGGAGAAAGTCCTCAGCGGCCTCCACCGTGTCCAGCCCCATACGCTTCCAGCGGAAGGCGGCCTTTTTGATTTCCGTCATCCGGGGACGGCGGCCGGGGCCCAGCTTCCGCTCCGCCTCCGCCGCGCACCAATGGGCCAGCATGAGGATGACCTCGGCAGGCAGGGCCAGGTAGTCGTAGATGGTGTAGAGGGACTTCAAATCCGTGTCGTTCATGGGCGCGCCCAGACACTTTTCCACTGCCCGGTACAGCCCAGAGAAGGCATCCTCTCGCTCCAGGGCGGCGGCTACGTCAGACCGGCTGTACTCCGGGGGACGGTCGGGCTCCGGAAGGGCTTCAGAGGGCTGGAGAGCCTGGCTGGGGACTGCCAGCTCCAGCCGGACCAGCAGGGCGTAGGCGTCCTCCAGGCGGCGGCTGTCCCACTTCAGGGCCTTCCTGGCCCGCGCCCCGTCGCCGCCGCAGTCCAGCAGAGCCAGATAGAGGAGGGCGCCGTCGCCGTTTCCCGCGCTGATAAGCCGCTTGGCGGCCTGGGCAGACAGGGATAAGATGTCGTTGGGAAGCAGCAGGGCGGACACGGCGGCTCCCTCCTTTCGTGATGGTTTCGTAGACCTCTATTTTACATGATGCGGAGGAAAATGACAACAGGCAAAATGGGTGGCGGCAGCGGCGAAAAAGCGGAGGGGGATCTCTCGGAGATCCCCCTCCGCTTTCTGGAAGCCGGCTGACGCGAGGCTCAGAGCAGGCTGCGGCAAAAATCCTCTATTGGCTGAGAAATTGGGCCATGACAGAGGCGGGCAGGCCCGTTCGCTTCTGATCATTTGGCAACGAGTTACGCTCCCAGCACGGCTGCGCACCGGTCGCACAGCTCGGCGTGGTGGCCGGGGGCACCGATGTGCTCGTCATGGTTCCAGCAGCGAGGGCACTTGGGGGCCTCAGACACCTTCACGGCGATGGTGCAGGGAATGAGACAGTCTTCCACCTGCTCTCCCTCGATGCTGTCGGTGGTGACGGTCACCTTGGACACAATGCACAGAGCGGCCAGGTTGGCGCTGTGCAGGAACTCGGCGTCCTTTTCCTCGGCCACGGAGATGGTCAGCTCGGTGTCCTGGGCTTTCTTGAACACGCCCGCAGCGCGGGCGTTCTCCAGGGCTTTGTTCACCCCGTCCCGGAGAGATACCAGCAGTCCCCAGCGGAACAACTCCTCATCACTCAGGGCCAGCTCGGTCCGGTAGTCCGGAATATCGTTAAAGAGTACGCACTCTGAGTCAGCGGAGGAAGCATGGGGCATAGCCGCCCAGATCTCCTGGCTGGTAAAGGCCAGAATGGGGGCGATCAGCCGGGTCATCCCGTCCAGAATGGCGTACAAGGCGGTCTGGGCGGAGGCACGGTCCGCGTCGTGGCCGCAGTACAGCCGGTCCTTGATGATGTCCAGATAGAAGTTGGACATGTCGGTGACGCAGAAGTTGTAGACGGCCCGGTAGACCGCATGGAACTCATAGCGGTCATAGGCATCCCGGCAGGTCTTGACCAGGTTGTTGAAGCTGGCCAGGGCGAACCGGTCCAGAGACTCCATATCCGCCAAGGCAACGGGGTGGTCAGGGTCAAAGCCCGCCAGGTTGCCCAGCATATACCGGGCGGTGTTGCGGATCTTCAGATAGGCCTGGGAGAGCTGCTTGAGGATCTCCGGGGAGATGCGCATATCCTGGGTGTAGTCGGCGGAGGACACCCACAAGCGGAGCATGTCCGCGCCATAGTCTTTGATCACCTCGTCGGGGGAGACGGCATTGCCCAGGGACTTGTGCATAGCCTTGCCCTCGCCGTCCACCGTCCAGCCGTGGGTGATGATCTGCTTGTAAGGAGCAATACCGTTGACGGCGATGGAGGTGAGCATAGAGGACTGGAACCAGCCCCGATACTGGTCGCCCCCTTCCAAATATACATCGGCGGGGTACTTTAGGTAGGGTCGTTCTGCGGCCACGGCGGCCCAGGTAGAGCCGGAGTCGAACCACACATCCATGATGTCAGTCTCTTTGGTGAAGTGGGATTTACCGCACTTGGGGCATACGAAGCCCTCGGGCAGCAGGCCGGCGGCCTCGCGGTCAAACCAGACGTTGGAGCCGTGCTCCCGGAAAAGCTGGGCCACATGGGCGATGGTCTCAGGGGTAACGATGTCCGCTCCGCAGTCGTCACAATAGAAAATGGGGATGGGCACGCCCCACACCCGCTGGCGGGAGATGCACCAGTCGTTGCGCTCGGAGATCATGGCGATCATACGGTCCTTGCCCCAAGCGGGATGCCAGGAGATGGTGTCGCAGCTATTCACCGCTGCGTCCTTGATTGCGTCCACGGAACAGAACCACTGCTCGGTTGCCCGGTAGATAATGGGGTGCTTGCACCGCCAGCAGTGAGGGTAAGAGTGGGTGATGTTCTCCTTGGCCAGCAGGAAGCCCTCCGCCTCCAGGTCGGCCACCACCATGTCGTTGCCCTTGGCATAGAACTGGCCGTTGTACCGTTCGTCGGTCATGACGCCCTTGGCATTCACCGGCACGGGGGTTCCGATATGAGTCAGGCCCGCCTTGTCGTACTGCTGGCAGATGGCGAAGTCCTCGGCGCCAAAGCCGGGAGCGGTGTGGACGCAGCCGGAGCCGGCGTCCAGGGTGACGTGCTCTCCGTTGAGGATCACGCTCTCCCGGTCAAACAGGGGGTGCTTGGCGGTCATCAGCTCGAATTCGGACCCCTTTAGGGTGGCCAGCACAGTGCAGGCGGAAAAGTCCATATGGGCGGCTTCACACACGCTCTTAGCCAGGTCTTTGGCCAGAATATACACGTCTCCGCAAGGCGCCTGAAGCAGCACATAGTCATATTCGGCGTTGAGACAGATGGCATAGTTGCCGGGAATGGTCCAGGGAGTGGTGGTCCAGATCACAAAGTAGGTGCGGGACAGGTCGGCGTACTGCCCCAGCTTGCCTTTGTCGTCTTTTACGGGGAATTTTACGAAAATAGTGGTGCAGGGGTCATCGGCATACTCAATCTCCGCCTCGGCCAAAGCGGTTTGGTCGTGGGGACACCAGTATACTGGTTTCATCCCCTTGTAGATAAGCCCCTTCTCGGCCATCTTGCCAAAGACCTCGATCTGCTTGGCCTCAAATTCGGGCAGCAGGGTGATGTAGGGATTTTCCCACTCACCCAGCACGCCCAGCCGCTGAAACTGGCCGGTCATCTTCTCAATATAGCTTTCAGCATACTCCCTGCATTTCGTGCGGAACTGGGCAGTGCTCATCTCCTCCCGCTTGACCTTTTTATCCTTGAGCACCGCAGACTCAATGGGCAGGCCGTGGGTATCCCAGCCAGGGACGTAGGGGGCCTGGAACCCCGTCATGTTCTTGTACTTGACGATGATGTCCTTGAGAATCTTATTCAGGGCGGTGCCGATGTGGATGTTGCCGTTGGCATAGGGGGGGCCGTCGTGGAGGACGAACTTGGGCTTGCCCTCGTTGCGGGCCACCATTTTGTGGTAAAGGTCGTGGGCATGCATCTCTTTGAGCATGTCCGGTTCCCGTTTGGGCAGGCTCGCCCGCATGGGGAAGTCCGTTTGGGGAAGGTGGACGGTCTTGTTGTAATCCATATTCTTGGTTCCTCCTGTTTTCTTGTGGTGCGTTTTGCAATATGGCGGCGGCATTAGGACCAATGCTCAGATCGTCAGCCAGATCAAGGGGGATCCGCCCGCGGCAACGGCCCGTTCCAGGTCCTGGGGCGTAAGAAATACCGTGGCCGTGTTGTCGTTGGGGTGGACGCCCACCACCGGGAAGGCCCGGATGTCCTCGTCCAGAACCAGGGTTACGGAGCGGCTTTCGTCTGCGAGGACGCCCAACGGCGTCACCGCGCCGGGGGCCAGGCCCAATTTGGCGTCCAGGTCCGCCTCCGAGGCAAAGCTCAGCGGCCGTGATCCCAGCAGGGCGCGCAGGGTTTTCAGATTTGCAGATTTGTCTTTTTGCAGGCTGACCAGAAAGTACTGCCGCTTTTTGTCATCCCGCAGGAACAGGTTTTTCACCACCCATTCGCCGCCCTCCAGACCCAGTTCCTCCATGGCCTGGATCGTGTGGACGGCGGGGTGAGTTGCCAGGCGGTAGTTGATTCCCAGCCCGTCCAGCCAGGCCAAGGTCTCTGCTCTGTCTATCTTCTTCGCCTCCCGGAATAAAAAACGCCTTTGTCCCTCCATGAGAGACAAAGGCGCGGAAACCTCTGCGGTACCACTCTCGTTGCCGCGCACAGAGCGCGGCCACTCGGTTCGTCCTGTAACGGGAACGCCCGGCGGAGCCTACTGGGGCGTTGCGCCCGTTGGGTCCGCGGCTCGCAGGTGATATTCTCCGGCTCCGTCCCGCCGCTCTTCCACCGTGCAAGCGGCTCTCTGGGGGAGGGGATTCCGGGTACTTGGCCTGTTCAAAGCCCTCGAATTTAACGAATCTATATTATAGGGCAAACCGGGATTTGTCAACCGTTTTTCTGCGGGATTTTGCCGGAAGCCTCCGCCGGAGGGCAGAGCGTCCCTGGTCAAAGGGCCTGAAGGTCTGAAATCAGGGCGGCCACCTGCTCCCGGCTGGTATGCCAGCTGGTGCAGAAGCGGACGGCGGAGTGCGCTTTGTCTGTTTTCTCCCAGAAGGAAAAGGCGTATTTTTCCGCCAGACGGGCCAGCGCGTCATCGGGCAGGATGGGGTACTGCTGATTGGTGGGGGAGTTGTAGCGCAGGGGAAAGCCCTTGGCCTCAAAGGCCCGGCGCAGTTCCATCGCCAAGTCCACCGCATGACGGCCCAGGTCGAGGTACAGGCCGTTGTCCATCAGACACTCAAACTGGATGCCCAGCAGCCGACCCTTGGCCAGCATCCCGCCCCGCTGTTTGACCAGGTAACGGAAATCAGCTTTCAGTTCGGGCTTGGTGATAACCACCGCCTCCCCAAACAGTGCTCCGGCCTTGGTGCCTCCAAGGTAGAACACGTCGCACAGCCGGGCGATGTCCGGCAGGGTGAGATCGGGCTGGGCGGCCAGGCCGTAGGCCAGCCTGGCCCCATCCAGGAACAGGGTCAGCCCCCGCGCCCGGCACACCCTGGAGATGGCGGTCAGTTCGTCCAGGGTGTATACAGTGCCGTTTTCCGTGGGATGGGAGAGGTAGACCAGGCCGGGCCGGACAATATGCTCGTGGGTGGCGTCGGTCCAGTGGGCCTGCCAGGCGGCTTCGATCTGATCTGCTGTAATTTTGCCGTCCTCCGAGGGCAGGGGGAGCACCTTATGGCCCGTGGCCTCGACAGCCCCTGTCTCATGGCAGTTGATATGTCCGGTGCAGGCGCACAGCGCGCCCTGGTGGGGACGCAGAGCGGCGGCGATGACAATGGCGTTGGCCTGGGTGCCCCCCACCAGGAAGTGAACGTCGGCCTCCGGCGCCCGGCAGGCCGTCCGGATCAGGGCTCGGGCCCGGTCACAGTGGGGGTCCAGGCCGTATCCCGGGGTCTGCTCGTCATTGGTGGCGGCCAGGGCCGCCAGGATGGAGGGGTGGCAGCCCTCGGCGTAGTCGCATTCAAAGTGGATCATAGAATTCTTCCTTTCTCCGGCGGCCGGGCGCTCTGCGCCTGCATGCAAAAAGCCGCCTGCATCGCAGACGGCTCTTTTGGGTTCCCGATTAGGCCAGCTTATTGAGCTTCAACGTCATGGCGCTCTTCTTGTTGGCGGCATTGTTCTTATGCAGCAGACCCTTGGAAGCAGCCTGATCGACGGCCTTGACGGCCACCTTATAAGCGGCATCGGCCTCGCTGCGGTTGCCACCGGCCACCGCGGCCTCGAACTTCTTCAGGTCAGTCTTCAGCGCGGACTTCTGAGCCTTGTTCTGCGCGGCCTTGGTGGCGTTCACCAGAACACGCTTTTTGGCAGACTTGATATTGGGCAAACCAAACACCTCCTCCGATGTAATATCATGATGTTCGGGCATAATAATCCCGTCGCAGATATGTATTCTAACATCAAATAGCAGAAAATGCAACACTTAATTTGATTTTTTGGCGCAAAATTTTTATTACGCTAAAACTGGGACGTTTATAGTCCCGGATGCACAAGATGTAGAGATCAAAAATGGGAAAGGAGCGTGCAATATGGCCATGGCACAGCGCAGGACGGACCTGGCAGTCGAGGCCCACGAGCTTTGGAGAGAGGGAGCGGGAGAGACCACAAAGCTATCCGGCGTCCGGGCGGAGGACGGGCAGCGGGAGGGATTTTCCACCACCGTGGTGACAGTGCTGGACCAGGAGGGGGCGGCCGCCTTGGGTAAGCCGGTAGGGCGGTACGTGACGCTGGAGCTGGATGGACTGGTCCGGAGGGAAGAGGATGCTTTTCAGCGGGCGGTGCGGGCAGTGGCAGGCGAGGTGGAGGCCATGGCCCCCCGGGCAGGAACGGTTCTGGTGATGGGACTGGGCAACCGGGCGGTAACCCCAGACCTGATCGGTCCGCTGGCGGCGGAGCATGTACTGGTAACCCGCTACCTTGTAGAGCATTTGGCGGAGCACTTTGGACACTTGAGAGCTGTGGCGGCAGTATCCCCCGGTGTGCTGGCCTCCACAGGCATTGAGAGCGCCGCAGTAGCCGCCGCCCTGGTCCGGCAGCTGAAGCCGTCCTGTGTGGTGGCGATAGACGCCTTGGCATCCCGGGCGATTGACCGGCTGTGCCGGACGGTGCAGCTGTCTGATACAGGCATTGCGCCCGGTTCCGGCGTAGGAAACCACCGGTCCGCGCTGAATCGGGAGAGTCTGGGGGTGCCGGTGATCGCCGTAGGCGCGCCCACCGTGGTGGATGGGGCCACCCTGGCCCTGGACCTGTTGGCTCAGGCGGGACAGGAAGCCCTGGGCCATGAACTGCTGGGAGGAAAGGGGGCGGATTTTTTTGTCACTCCCCGGGAGGTGGACAGCCGGGTGGCCGATTTAGCCAAGGTGATCGGCTACGGCATCAGCATTGGGCTGAATCCATCCCTGTCTGTGGATGATTTAGTGATGCTGCTGGAGTGAGAGACGCGGGATTCGCCAGAAAGTGATTGTCCTTTTCCCGGCGATCTGCTATACTGAGGGTATAAAACTGGCAGAGAGGGGGAGGCAGATGAAAAAACGCCTGGAAGCGGCGCTGAAGCTGCGGCCCATCCGGTTTGTGGCCGATGTGGTAGGCGTGTATTTCGGTAGCCATATCAGCCGCTCAGCTGCAGAGCTGGCTTATTTCATGGTGTTGACCCTGTTTCCCATTTTTATCTGCCTGTCCGCCTTTGTGGGCCAGCTCCACCTGGATTTGGCCGGCCTTCTGGAAGAGGCCGAGCGCTTTCTTCCCGAGGGGGTAACCGTCATTTTGGGAGACTATCTGAGATATCTCCAGAGCAATCAGTCCACCGGTATGTTTTTGGCGGGAGTATTCATGACAGTGCTGTTTGCCTCTGCCGCCGTGCGGGGGCTGATGAACATTATGCACGAGGTCTATGGCCGCTCCACCTTCCGGGGAGTGAGTCAGCTGGTGGCCAGTATTCTCTTTTCCTTGCTCCTCCTGTTCACGATTTACCTGTCCCTAGTGGTAGTGGTGACGGGCAACTGGTTTTTTAACCTGATTGAGCAGGTATTCCATCTGGAGCGGGTGGCGGAACGGTTCGGTACTTGGCAGTGGATGAAATACCTGCTCCTGCTGGGCATTGTATTTCTGTTTATTCTGCTGCTCTACCGGTTCACCGCCCCGCTGACCCGTCCCCGCCCCCCAGTGATGGTGGGCGCGCTGGGCGCATCGGTGGCGCTGGCGGCGGCGTCGGTGATTTTCTCGTGGTTTATGGCGCGGTCCACCAACTATTCGCTGGTGTACGGCTCACTGGCTTCGGTGATCATCCTGCTGGTGTGGCTCTACCTGTGCGGCAATATTCTTATTTTGGGCAGCGTGGTCAATGCGGTGCTCTACCACCATCGGCTGGAGAAGGAGCGGGCGGAAGGACCGGAAACGAGACGGGAATAATAGAATCGCCCCGGACCTGATGGCATTGGGTCCGGGGCATCGTATGATCCGGAGGAAGGGAAATCAATCCAACTCCAGCCGTTGCAGCACGGTCTGGAACCAGTTGGGCAGGGGCGCTTCCACCGTGATCCTCTCCCCGGTGGAGGGGTGGGTGAAGGTGAGCTGGGCGGCGTGGAGGCACTGGCCCGCCAGGCCGGGGAAAGACCTCCTGGGGCCGTACACCGGGTCCCCCAGCAGAGGGTGGCCGATATGGGCCATGTGGACCCGGATCTGGTGGGTGCGCCCCGTCTCCAGCCGGCAGGTGAGGTGGGTGTAGCCGTCATGGCTGTCCACTATCTGATAGTGGGTGACCGCCTCCCGGCCCTGTCCGGGGCGGCACACCGCCATCCGCTTCCGGTCTGTGGGATGGCGGGCGATGGGGGCGTCCACCGTGCCCGCCTCATCCCGAAAGCCCCCCAGCACCACCGCGTGGTAGAGGCGGAACAGGGAGTGGTCCTGAAGCTGCTCTGCCAGGGCCAGGTGGGCGCGGTCGTTTTTGGCCGCGATCACAAGGCCGGAGGTGTCCCGGTCGATGCGGTGGACGATGCCCGGGCGCAGCTGCCCGTTGATTCCAGATAGTGAATTTTTGCAATGATATAACAATGCGTTGACCAATGTGCCGTCAGGATGGCCGGGGGCGGGGTGGACCACCATGCCCACCGGCTTATTGACCACGATGACGTCGCCGTCCTCATAGACCGCGTCCAAGGGGATGTCCTGGGGGATGACATCCACCGCCTCCGGTTGGGGCGGGGTGACGGACAGCACCTGACCTGGCTCCAGCCGGGCGTTTTTTTTCACTGGACGGCCCTCCAGGACCACCCGGCCCTCCTCCAGCCACCGTTGGGCGGCCGAGCGGGTGAGCCCGTCGATCATTCCCGCCAGCAGGACGTCTGCCCGCCCGGCCTCAGGTATCATCAGATGAAAGGTCGGTTCCGTCATGGGTGGGAGCCTCCTTTTTGGACTTTTTCTCCAGCTTCTCATAGCCAAACAACACATAGACCGCCAGCCAGACAGCCCCCACCGTGATACAGATGTCGGCCACATTGAACACGGCAAAGTTCATAAACAGAGTGCGGAACATATCGGTGACATAACCGAAGGCAATGCGGTCGATAAGGTTGCCTAGGCCGCCGGAGAGCACCAGCACGGCGGGTACTACCCCTAGAGGGTGGGTGAGTACCTTTTTCCACAGGGCGATGACCATGACGATTACCACCAGGACAGAGATCAGCGTCAAAATCCAGGTGTGTTCCGCCAGCAGGGAAAAGGCGGCGCCGGTGTTCTGCACATAGGTCAGCTCCAACACGTGGGGAAGAAAGGGGACGCTGTTCCCCAGGGGAATATTGGCCCGGACCAGGAATTTTACCACCTGGTCGATTACGATAAGGAGAATGGTGAGCATTACATACAACATGGAATCAGCCTTTCTGAGATTTGGCAGCCGCCTCCGAGGTTTGAAACAGGTCCAGGACTGCGCGGTCTATCCCGCAGACCCTGGCATCCGTCCGGGAGGCGAAGAAACAGTGCCCCGACTTGTAGAAAGCCAAGTCTGCCAACCAGTACAGGCCAGAGGGCATTTCTTCTGTCTCATCCAAATCGTAGACGTGGGATAGGGTGCGGAGAAAGCGAATGGCAGTGGGAGTGAGCTGAAAATAGAGCAACCGGACAGGATTGCCCAGCGGGAGAGCGGTGCGGTCCGCCACCTCCTGGGAATGGGCGCTGGGGTACAGGAAGCCCCACTGGGAGGCCCGGAATTCCTCCACGGAGGCGACCACAGGAGACGCAGCCCGGAAGGACAGGGAAAAACCGTCTGCGCAGCTGAGGGCAAAGTCCAGGAACCGCTGCCAGCCCGTCTCAGTGTCCAGCTCGCTGATGGGCTGGAGGGGATTGCCCTGGTACAGCCGGTGAACATCCCCGTCAATGGAGCAGAACCTCTCGTGGGTGCAGGAGCAAAAGAAAATCTTGCCCGCTTTCAGAAACGCCAGGTCATCGAAACAGAGGAACCCCCGGTCCAGCCGGGCTGCGGGAAAGTCCAGCACAGTGCGCCTGCCCCGAAGAAAGGAAACGGTTACCGGGTCCAGCCGGAAATACAGCAGCAGCATGGGGGTGCGGGCGGTGACCGGGGACTGGTCGGTGACCTCCCAATCGGAGATGCTGGCGGACAGAAAGCCCCACGGGGAGGCGCAGAAATCCTCCGGTGACAGCGCCCGAAACGGGCCGCAGTCCGTGTAAAAGGACAGGCAGAAGCTGTCGGCATAGCTGAGAACAAAGTCCAGAAACCGCCGCCAGCCCTCTGGCGAGTCCAGGCCGGGGACGTCCTCCAAGTATTTCCGGGTGAAGGCCGCTTTTTCCATGATAACGCCTCCCTGAAAATAACAGCGGGCAAGCCCTTGGGCCTGCCCGCTATCATATCACAATTATTTGTTGGCGTCCAGATACTTCATGATGGCCTTGGCGGCTTTCTTGCCCGCGCCCATGGCCAAGATGACGGTGGCCGCGCCGGTGACCGCGTCGCCGCCAGCATACACGGCCTGACGGCTGGTCTCCATAGTCTCCTCGTTGACAATAAAGCAGCCCTTGCCGTTGACATCCAGCGCCTCATCCGCCATGCGGATCAGGGGGTTGGGGCTGGTGCCCAACGCCATGACCACCGTGTCCACTTCCATGAGGAAGGAGGAGTCGGGCACCTCCACTGGGCGGCGGCGGCCCCGCTCATCAGGCTCACCCAGCTCCATGCGCACACAGTTGAGGTTGCAGGCATGGCCCATGCCGTCGTCGATGACGGCGGTGGGATTGGTCAGGAAGTGGAACTGGATGCCCTCCTCCATGGCGTGCTCCACCTCTTCGGCCCGGGCAGGCATTTCCTCACGGCTGCGGCGGTAGACCACATGGACCTCCGCCCCCAGCCGGCGGGCGCACCGGGCCGCATCCATGGCCACGTTGCCGCCGCCCACCACGGCTACTTTTTTGCTGGCAGGGACGGGGGTGTCGTACGCATCCTCCCAGGCGTGCATCAGGTTGATGCGGGTGAGGTACTCGTTGGCGGAGTAAACGCCGGCCAGCCCCTCGCCGGGGATGCCCATGAACTTGGGCAGACCCGCGCCAGTGGCCAGGAAGATGGCCTTGTACCCCTGCTCAAACAGCTCGTCCAGGGTGAGCACCCGGCCCACCACCATGTTGGTGTGGATCTGGACGCCCAGGGAGCGCAGGTCGGCCTCCGTCCGGTGGACGATGGCCTTGGGCAGACGGAACTCGGGGATGCCGTATACCAGTACGCCGCCGATGGTGTGGAAGGCCTCGAACAGGGTGACGGCATAGCCCTGCTGGGCCAGGTCGTAGGCGCAGGTCAGCCCCGCCGGGCCGGACCCCACCACTGCTACGTGGGTGTAGTTGGCGGGCTGGGCGGGGAGGGCGGGTTCGGCGTGGTGGGCCAGGTGCCAGTCGGCCACAAACCGCTCCAGCCGGCCGATGGCCACCGGCTCGCCCTTGATGCCGCGGACGCACTTGGCCTCGCACTGGTTCTCTTGGGGGCACACCCGGCCGGAGATCGCAGGCAGGCCGTTGGTGGAGGTGATGATTTGATAGGCGGCCTCAAAGTCGCCGTCCGCTACACGGGCGATGAAATCGGGGATGCGAACGTTCACCGGGCAGCCCTCCACGCAGAAGGGGCGCTTGCAGTGCAGGCAGCGGCCCGCCTCTTGGATGGCCATCTCGGGGGTGTACCCCAGGGCAACCTCTTTGAAATTTTGAGCGCGCTCCGCCGGGTCCTGCTGGGGCATGGGACAGCGGGGGGAAGTCATATCAGCCATTACGCTCTGCCTCCTTCCTGAGCCTTCTGAGCTGCGTCGGCCATTTTCTGCAAATTGCAGGCGTGGGCCTCCTTGGCAGCGTTCTCCTGGTTGCGGTAGACGCCATTGCGCACGATGAGCTCGTCATAGTCCACTTGGTGGCCGTCGAAGTCCGGGCCGTCCACGCAGGCAAACTTGGTCTGGCCGCCCACGCGCACCCGGCAGCAGCCGCACATGCCGGTGCCGTCCACCATCAGGGGGTTGAGGGAGACCAGAGTCTTGAGATGATAGGGCAGGGTGACCTGGGAGATGGCCCGCATCATGGGCACCGGGCCGATGGCGATGGCCACGTCGTACTGGTGACCCTCCGAGAGCAGTTCATCCAGCTTGTTGGAGACAAAGCCCTTCTCCCCGTAGGTGCCGTCGTCAGTGGTGATGTACAGGTTGGTGCAGTTCTTGCGGAAGCTGCCCTCCAGGAACACCAGCTCCTTGGTACGGAAGCCCACAATCACGTCCACATGAGCGCCCGCCCGGTACAGGGCCTTGGCCTGGGGAAAGGCGATGGCACAGCCTACGCCGCCGCCAATGACCACGGCCCGTTTGACACCGTCCACCTCGGTGGGGTTGCCCAGGGGGCCGACCATGTCCAGAATGTCGTCGCCGGAGTTGAGCTGATCCAGCTTCTGAGTGGTCAGGCCCACCCGCTGGTACATGATGGTGACGGTGCCGCGCACCGCGTCATAGTCGGCGATGGTCAGGGGGATGCGCTCCCCCATGGGATCCGAACGCACCATGACGAACTGGCCCGGCTTGGCCTTACGGGCGATGGCCGGACAGTCCACCTCCATCAGAGTGACCGTAGGATTGAGGACACGCTTGGTTACAATCGTAGGCATGATTTTGCGCTCCTTTATGTGAGTCTTGCCGCCTGATGTTCCACAGACGGTATAAAATACCGGGAAATCAAGGAAATATACAGGATATTGAATAAAATACATTATAGTATAAACTCCATGGAAAAGCAAATAGAAGATTTGGCATAGGAATGGATGAAATAATTATAAGGAAAGGGGAGATACTAGCCTTTGACCAAAAATCAACCCAGGACAGGAAATGGGAGGAAAGCCATGGGCATCTTCGGCAGTAAGCAGACGCCGGTGCCGCCCCATCCCCGCAGGGAACCCCGGTATGATTGCCCCCTGACGGCGGACGCGGTTGCCGCAGTGTTTGACGGCTGCGCTGATTTCAGCCGCCGGACCCTCTATCTGAACAACGATCCGGCCCGGCAGGTAGAAATGCTGTTCATCACAGGGCAGGTGCGCAACGAGCGGGCCAGCGACTATGTGCTGCGCCCCCTGACCCAAAGCGACGCGCTGCGCCGGGCGGCCACCATGGACGAAGCCTTTGACCTCATGGCTAAGGGGGGGTTGTACTCCCTGGCGGTAAGTGAGCGGACCACGGCGGACCAGGTGATCTTTGACCTGGTCAACGGCTGGGTGGCGCTGTTTTTCCCGGGAAAAGACCGTGTGCTTACCTTGATGACCGCCACGGAGGAAAAGCGCAGCGTGTCCAGCCCGGAGAACGAACCGGACGTAAAGGGGGCGCAGGACAGCTTTGTAGAGAGCGTGCGCACCAACACTTCTCTGGTCCGGCGGCGGCTGCGCGCGCCGGAGCTGCGGGTAAAGGAATACGTGGTGGGGCGTCAGTCGGTGACCCCAGTGGATATCTTATATATAGAGGGGATCGCCAATCCGGAGCTGGCCGCCGAAGTGGAACGCCGAGTGGCGTCTATCGACATTGACGCTCTGCTGATGACGGGCAATCTGGAACAATATATCACCGATGAGGTAAATACCGCCTTTCCCCTGACGGCATACACCGAGCGGCCGGACCGCTTCTGTGCCGGCTTGGCCGAAGGGCGGATCGGGGTGCTGGCCGACGGCATTCCCGTGGGGTGGCTGCTGCCCTCCACGGTGGACCAGTTTTTCCGAACCGGTCAGGACAAGACCTCCAACTGGATGGTGGCCTCCGCCCTGGCGGTGCTGCGGTACGTGTGCGTGCTCATCACGCTGTTTTTACCTGGACTCTATGTGGGGGCGGTGCTGTTCCACCCTGAAATGATCCCAGTGAAACTGGCGCTGTCCATCATCGCGGCCAAGCAGAGCGTACCCTTCCCGACGCTGGCGGAGGTGCTGGTAATGCTGTTGGCCTTTGAGGTGCTCCAAGAGGCGGGGCTGCGACTGCCCTCGTCCATCGGACAGACGGTATCCATCCTGGGCGGCCTGGTAGTAGGCACGGCGGCGGTAGAGGCCAAGCTGGTCAGTCCGGCGGTGCTGGTAGTGGTGGCCATTGCCGGCATTGCCGGCTACACCGCTCCCAGCCAGGACCTGGCGGGCGGCTTGCGTATCTGGCGATTTCTGCTGACTGTGTTGTCCGGTATTATGGGGTTGACGGGGCTGATACTGGGGGCAGCGGTGCTCATCTGGCGGCTGGCCCGGCTGGAGAGCTTTGGAGTGGCCTACCTGACACCCTTTGCTTCTAATGCGGGCAAGCAGAAGCAGGGGCATGTGGTACTGCGAGCTCCGCTGCCCAAGACCAAGCTGCGGGAGGACTATCTGAACACAGGCAACAGGAGGAATCAAGGATGAGACGATGGCCCGTCTTGCTGGCGGCGTTGCTGTTCCTGCTGTCCGGCTGTGCGCCCCAGGCCCGGGAGCTGGACGGCATGGCTCTGGTGCGGGTGCTGGGGGTGGACGGCGGGGAGGAGGTCACCCTCACCGCCGTGTGCGGCGGCACGGATCAGGGGGATGTGAGCCGGGGGGCGGCATCCGCCGCCGATTTTCAGTCCGCCCGGCAGGCCCTGCCCTGGGTGGGGGAGGAGGAGCTGGCGCTGACCAACATCTCTTATATTATAGTGGGGGCAGAGGCGGACCTGTCTGAAGCTCTGGGGCTAATCCTGTCTGACCACGAGATGAGTCCTTCCGCCACCGTCTGGTTGACGCAGGATGCAGGGGCACTGCTGGATGCCTGTGAGGACCCGGCGGCCCGGCTGGCAGTGTTGGAGGAACAGGGAGTGGAGGCCCCCACAGTGGTGATGGTACTGGCCGCCCTGAAGACGGATTGGCAGGTGGAGCTGCCGGTGTTGTCCCTGGCGGACGGCCAGCTGGAGCCGGCTGGCCAGGCGGTTTGGGAGGAGAAGGTATGAGAGAGGAAAAGCTGTCAGTTCGCCAGCTGTCGGTGGCGGCCCTTACCGGGGCGCTGGCCCCTGCTGTGGCGGGGGCGGGGTATGGCTGGCAGGGGGCGCTCCTGGCTGTGCCTGTGCTGCTCCTGGCGGGAGGCGCCATGGTCTGCCTGGCCCCCCGCTGGAGGGCGTTGGGGACAAGCTCTGTGGGGAACGTGCTTGCCGTCCTGTACGCCGCATGGGGAGTTGTTCTCCTGGCCCGGGGGCTGGGGCGGTGCGCTGGGCGTATCCTCCACACAGGAGGCGGTGACCAGGCGCACTTTCCTTGGTTGGTGCTGCTGTTGGCGCTACCCTTGGCTTGGGTGGCCTGGGGAAAGCCTGCGGCTTTTTTCCGGGGAGCGGAGCTCTGCTATCTGGCTGCGGTGATCGCTGTCGGGGCGCTGTGGCTCTGGGCCATGTTCCGGATCCAATGGGACTATGTTTTGAAACCGGCAGGCGACCTGTGGGCAGGGTTTGGGGCGGCGCTGGAGACTGGCGGAACCTTTCTCTTCCTCTTACCTTATATAAATCGAACGGAGAAGGATCCTCACGGCCGGAGCCGTGGACTCAGATGGCTGACAGCATCGGCCTTGTCAACTGTAGTGAGCGCTTTTGTGACAGCGGGAGTACTCAGCCCAGCGTTGGCAGTCCAAGCGGAGGAACCTTTTTTTCTCATGACCGCCGCCTTGGGGCAGACAGCAAGAGTAGAGGGCTTGGCCTCTTCCTTGTGGCTGCTGCCTGATCTGGTATATCTGGGGTTGCTGGCTAAGGGGTGGCAATGGAGCGGGCTAAAACAAAATTGGAGGCCGGTGGCTGCGGTAGCAATAGGGGTCGCGGGAGCTTGTCTGGGCTTTTTGGATGGGATTCCGCAGTTAGTCTGGACCTGCGGGACGGTCGTTTTATGGGCCGTAACAGTAGCGGCACTGTTATTTACACGAGAAAATAGTGGTTTTACGAGGAGAGAAGATACACCATCTTGTGGTCTTGAGGAAACTTGAAAAAAGTACGAGAAAAAGGGAAAAAAGGAGTTGACAAGAGGGGGTAGAATCTGGTATAGTAATCGAGCGCTCACGAGAGGGCAGGATCAGAGAGGCAGGAAGCGACGGGAGCCGGAAGAAAGCCGAAAAAAAGGTCTTGACAAACCTCGAATGGCGTGCTAAGATATAAAAGTTCGCGTGAGACGAAAGGCTGAATGAGAGCAGTTCTTGCCGAGCAGCTGAGAAGGGTCCGGGAGGACGCCTGAGGCTGAAAAAGGCGAGAAAAAAGTGCTTGACAACCTGAGTTCGGTGTGGTAAAATAAAAGCCCGCCGATGTAAAGCGCGGAGGTTTGCACCTTGTAAATTAAACAATGCAGAGAAGAACACGAAGCACCAGAAGGATTTAAAGAGTCCTTCATGGAAACTGGTAACAGTGAAGTGAAGGTTCTCATCAATTCTATTTTGAAGCTAAGAGATTGGTTTCAATGATTTGATTTAAGCGAGCTGAAAGGCTTGTTTAGATACCATTCATTGAGAGTTTGATCCTGGCTCAGGATGAACGCTGGCGGCGTGCTTAACAC
>CDZQ01018072.1_pt1 | contig 55402 bp, 49 predicted proteins | sample 554831 | NCBI WGS metagenome assembly CDZQ01 (sample SAMEA3182112, study PRJEB8094) | gut metagenome | biome: human; feature: gut; material: Stool; isolation source: human stools | place: Canada | collected 2013-05-06 | reverse complement strand
TCGATGCTCAGCTCGCTGTGCATCGAAGAGCCTCCAATAACCGTCCTATGCGCCCTTTACAGTATTGCTCTCCCAACCTTTTCCTTCGTTGCTATACCGTCCAACATGTTTGACAAACCTACATTAAACATCCATATAGTTGAAATTAATAATTTGGGGTATGGAGAAGGCGTGTTCAATATTATTGAAATTGACCGGGCTCATAACTGCGCATATGATATTTATCATAAGCTAAAAGGATTTTAGGAGGTAACGTATGTAATTACATATTATAAACCCCAACACTTCACGGCGCATGACGGAGATGATTCGCAGCTCAGCTGAACAAGCGGCTGCATTTGGAACGGAGATCGTATGCGAAGGCCTGCGCAGAGGCCCGGAATATGCCGACTGCGCATATGACGGTGTGATTGTAAGCCACGAGCTGGTTCAGATGGTTCAAGCCGATATGCGTATGGCGGCTGGATATGATGCATATGTTGTGGCATCGTTTGCCGATCCTGCGCTTGATGCCCTGCGCGAGCTCACTGATAAGCCGGTTGTGGGCATCGCAGAGTCGGCACTGCATTTTGCTTCTTTTTTAGGGTACAAATTCGCAGTCACCAACACCTTGCCTCGGTTAGAGCGAACCTTTGAGGATGAGGTGAGGCGCGCGGGCGCATCGGATAGGCTTGCGGCTGTGAGCTTCCGCGTATCGCGTTTCCAGTTTCCTTGAAAGCACGGAGGATGCCAAGGCAATATGTGCGGCGGCTCTTTGGTGAAGTGCTGGCGCTATGCGGAAAACAAAACTGAAAAGGAGAACGAGCAATGAAACGCATCTGCATGACCGGGTTCGACCCAGTTAGAAGCCTCGGGGACGAAAAGAATCCTTCCTATGAGCTCATCCGCGATTTCCCGCGGGAATTCATGGGATATGAAGTGATGACCTTTGAGGTGCCAACCGCTTTTGACCGCAACCGCGCAGCGGTGGCCTCCATCATCCAAGAGAATAAACCGGACATCTTTCTGGGCCTTGGCCTGAGCGGAAGCAGGTTTGAAATCACACTCTAAAACGTGGGCATCAATTTCCGCGATGCGGGATACATGAAGGATAACGACGGGATGATCCTTCACCATGAGCCGATTTATGCGGACGGTGCGGGCGGTTACATTTCCCCCATGCCTGTTCAGAAGGTGGTGGCTCGTGCACAGGCGGAAGGCATCCAGATGGCGGAATCCTATTACTGCGGCACTTACTGCTGCAATCAGGTGCTCTACAACGGCCTTTACCACAGGGACAAATTCTTCCCGAACATGCTTGCGGGTTTCCTGCATGTGCCGTATTTCCCCGAGCTTGTGATCGGCCGCAAGTCTGCGCCTTCCATGCCGCGGGAGAAATCGGCTCGTGCGCTTGAGATTCTGCTGGAAGAGTGCGTGGAAGCGCTGAAATAAACTGAATCGGAAAAAGGAAAGCGACAGCCGAAAAACGGCGGAAAGGGATATCTGTATATGAAGACAAAGAACTGGCCGGAAGGCGTGCAATGCGGTGTTGCGCTCACGTTTGACCTTGATGCGGAAACCTTCTGGTTTTCCCGCACCATGGACAGCATGGCAAGCCCCAATCTGATGGCGGAAGGCGCTTATGGCCCCAAGGTTGCTGTGCCCCGCATTCTGGACATGCTGGACAGGCTTGAGCTGAAGGCGACGTTCTTTATTCCGGGCTGGGTCATCGAGCATCATACCGAAACCTGTCGCGAGATTGTGCGCCGCGGGCATGAAATCGGCTATCACGGCTATCTGCATGAAAAAGCATACTTCGTTGAGCAGGAAAATGAGCTGATTGCAAAGGCGAAAAAGATCATGAAGGATCTACTCGGCGTGGAGCCCGTCGGCCACCGCACGCCGGAAGCCGAACTGACAAAGGAGACGATCAGAACCATCATCGACAACGGGTTTGAATATTCCACCAACACAATGGACCGGGATTGCCCATACCTGCACGAACTGGAAGACGGCAGGAAGATCGTGGAGCTTCCCTTCAACTGGCTTTATGATGATTCCTCCCACTTTTTCTTTACGCTGCAAACTCCGGAACGCCGCAGAATCTGTGCGCCGAGCACGGTGTATGAAATCTGGCGGACAGAATTTGACGGGCTGTATGAAGAAGGCGGCTTGTATCCGTTTGTGCTGCACCCGCAGATCATCGGCCGCGTGAGCCGTGTGAAGATGATTGAAGACCTGCTCACCTATATGAAGAGCCGGCCCGGTACGCTTATTGGCCCGGGAAAGGTGATTGCAGACGCGGCGCGCAAGGCGCTGATGCCGGAAGCATAAGCATGCGGATGAGGGACGGTAGATGTTCGATATTGTAATTTACAACGGATTTCATATTACGATGGAGGGCAAGGGTCTCGGCGTAATCGAAGAAGGAGGCCTTGCTATTCAGGATGGAAAGATTGCTGCGGTTGGCACGGCGGAGGAAATGCGCCGCGCTGACGCAAGGCGTAAGATCGACGCAAGCGGCATGGCTGTTCTGCCGGGCCTGATCGACGCGCAGTCCACACCGGCTTCGGCCTGCTGCGAGGCCTTTCTCAGGACATCGGCTCCCGGATGCAGCGCGGGCTTTGGCCGTTTTATGATGAATTGGATCGGGAAGGTGCGGCGATCGGCTCCCGCCTTGCAATTCTTGAGGCCATGAAAGCAGGCACCACCACCTTCAATGACTTTTTCGGCAACATGGCAGATCTTGCCCGCAACCATGTATCCATGGGGACACGCGCCATCGTGACCGAGATGGTCAATGAAATGCTCAAAAAGCTTACCGACAACAAAACGGGGCTTTATGCGTTCGACCCTGTGGTGGGCGAAGAAAAATTCAACCGCGCTCTTGCGCTTTACGATGCGTTTGAAGGCGCGGAAAACGGCAGAATCACCGTGGGCTTCGGCGTACAGGCAACGGATATGCTTTCCACGGAGCTGCTGTGCCGCATGTACCGCGAGGCGCGCAGCCGCAACAAGAAGTTCATGCTCCACTTGGAGCAGGGAGACCGGGAGATCGACCAGATGCAGCGCCGCTACGGCAAGCGCTCCATCGCATATCTGGAAGAACTCGGGATGCTGGATGAAAACCTGCTTGCGGTGCATCTTACGGAATCCTCGGGCGAAGATGCGAAATACCTTCCCGGAAAGGGAGCTTCGCTTTTGCACTGCGCAGGCGCCATCGGCCTGATCGACGGCATCAACCCGCCCATCGGAGAATACCTTGCGGCAGGCGGCAGCGTGGCGCTTGGGTCGGATCATGTGCCGGGAAACAACTGCAGCAATATGTTCAACGTACCATGCGGGCAATCTGTAACGCAGCCATTAAAAGGAGAAACCAATGTTTGACATAATCATAAAAGGCGGAAAAATCATCGACGGAACCGGGGGGGGACGCTTACGTTGCCGACCTTGGAATCCGCGGCGAACGCATTGAAGCCATCGGCAACCTTGCAGACGCAGAGGCGAAAATGGTGATCGAAGGAGCCGGTTTGACCGTAACTCCGGGCTTTATCGATGCGCATTCCCACGGAGATGGCACGATCCTGCTTTACCCTAATGCGGAAAGCGCGGTGCGCCAAGGCATCACAACGTTCGTGGGCGGCCAGTGCGGCGATTCGCCCGCACCCCGGAGCGACAAGTATTATATGCGCCATTTCTGGGGGTACGACGCGTGGTATGAGATTGACCATCACACGTTTTACGCCGATTTTGTGCAGCCCAAACAGAAGGCACTGGAGGTGCTGGAGCCGCGCTACAACGTGAAGTTTGACTTTTTCACGTTTGACGGCTATCTTTCCAAGCTGGAAAACATGGGCATTTCGGCGAACTTCGTCCCGCTTCTCGGCCACGGCACCATCCGCGCGTACAGCATGGGACCCAAGGATGCAAACCGCATCCCCTCTGCCGATGAGATGAAGCAGATGAAGGCTTATCTGAAAGACGCCATGGAAAGCGGCGCGTGGGGCATTTCAACCGGGCTTGACTATGTGCCGAGCGCATATGCGAAAACACCGGAGATTGTGGAGCTTGTCCGCGAGCTGAAGCCGTATGACGCATATTATAACACGCATTGGAGCAAGACCGGCCTGCGCATGAAGGTACCCGGACACCATTATGCCATCGACGGTATTCGGGAAGCATGCGAGATCGGCCTCCAAACCGGCGTAAAGACCCAGCTTTCCCATTTGAGCAGCGGGTATTCCATCACACCCATGCCGGATCCTGAGCTTGACGCGGCGGCGGCGCGCGCAACGCTTCGCGTATTCGATGCCTACCGGGAGCAGGGAGCGCAGCTTGCCTTTGACGTGATCCCCAACACCAGCGGCGGCTTCCAGTGCATCCCGTACCTTGTGATGTATTTCGTGCCGTGGGTGCGCATGAGCGGCGGCGTGGAGCACTTCATTGAAAACCTGCAATCTTTCGATTACCGCGAGGAGTTCCATGAGTATATCATGAGCGCAAGTGGTACATGGTGAGCCCGGTGCGCAATGCGGAGTGGGACAAGATGATATATGTTACCTGCGCAAAGGATGCATCGCTTGCAGGCAAGTCCTTAACAGAAATCACGCGGGAGCGCGGCGGGAGCAACAGCGTGGATACCGTCGTCGATCTTCTGATTGAAGATCCGCTCATCAAGGTCATGCAGAACAGGCACATTGAAGGCTCCGTGCAGGAATTCCTGAACCATGAATCCGCCATGGGCTGCATCGACAGCTATGTTTACGATGACGTGGGCCCCTTCGGTGTAGGACAGGCGGTTCCGGAGATCCTGCCGCATCCGAATGCATATTGCGGTTTCATCAAGTATATCAAGGCGTTCGGGCAGCCGCGGCTGGAGGATACCATCCATAAGATCACCGGTGTTACGGCGCAGTGGCTCGGCATGGAAAAGCGCGGCACGCTGAAAGAAGGCAACTTTGCGGATGTGGTGGTGTTTGATGAGAAGACGCTTGAACCCAATGAAAACCACATTGAGCCGCGCCAGAAGCCTAAGGGCATCCGTTTCGTATTCGTAAACGGAAAGCTTACCGTGCAGGATGGCGAGCATACGGGCGCACGCAGCGGTGCGGTGCTGCGCTTCAACAAGAAAGAGCTGTTCCGCTAAGGCGGCATACATTTTACCCAAAAACGGAAGGAGTTCATTATGGCTGCAACGAAAAAACAATTCGACATTGAGGCGCTTCCCGGCGAGCGCTGGTTCCCTCTGGAAACCTCCTTTGAAGAGGACATGAAGGAATATTGGGGCGATTGGGGCGTTTGCTCCGAAGTGGATACGCTTAAGGACGTGCTGATGCGCCGCCCCGGGCAGGAAATCGACAATTTTGACTGGGCGGCAGCCCGCTTTAAGTGTGCGATCGACCCGGAACGCTTCCGTGCGCAGCACGATGCGCTCGCACAGGTATACCGCGATCACGGCATCCGCGTGCACTATGTGGAAGAGCAGCGCACAGACAAACCGAACGCCCTCTTCATGCGCGACCTGTGCTTCATGACGCCGGAAGGCGCGATCGTTACCCGCCCCGCCATGGAAGCGCGCCGCGGCGAGGAAAAGGCTGTGGCGAAAGCGCTCGCAAACCTGGGGGTGCCGATCGTGCGCACCATTACGGGCAGCGCTACGTTTGAAGGCGCAATGTGCATATGGATTGACCGCAAAACCGTTGTTCTTGCTTCCGGTGTGCGCACCAACCGCGAAGGATACGGGATGATGGAATACGAGCTGCGCCGCATGGGCGTGATGGAGATCCTGCATATGCAGATCCCCTATGGCCATGCGCACATTGACGGCAACCTGAACTTTGCCAGCCACGAGGTTGCGGCAATCCATCCGGCGCAGGTGCCATACGATGTATGCGACGCTCTGAAGAAGAAGGGCTTTAAACTGATCGAATGCCCCTCTCGCCTGGAAGCCAAGGAAACCTTTGGCATCAACTTCGTTGCCATTAAGCCCGGCCTTATCGTGATGCCTGCGGGCAATGAAAGATTACAGGAACTTCTTGAGCAAAACGGCATTGAGGTAATTGCCGTGGAGCTTGACGAAATCATGAAAGGGTATGGCGCGATCCATTGCTGCACCGCGTTCCTGAAGCGGGAAAGCAACTGATATAAGCAGACCAAGGCATCCGCGGGAGCAATTTCCACGACTGCACTGTGAAAGCTGCCGACGCTGAGCGTTTGGCAGAGGGCGGGCGCGGGGATTGCTCCGGCATTTCAGGTATGGCCGGCACCGGCAGCGAAGCGCGTGTTCCTTCCGATGCTTATGCTTCGGGGGCGGCTTCAAAGCGTTGCTGCGCAAGGAGGGCTGCCCCGATTAAACCGGCTTTGTTGCCGTGGCGGGCGGGGAGCAATGGCGCATGAAAGCCCGGCGCAATGCGCTGCTGCATATGGGAGCGAATCAGCGCAAGAATGCGCGCATCTTCAATGAAACCGCCGCCAATCACGACTGCTGCCGGATCAAAGATGTGAATCAGCGATGCAAGCCCTTCTGCCACGGCGTCTGCCCAGGCGGCGATGTGCGGAGCAACATCGGGGCGTTCCATTGCAGCCGCAATCTTACGGCCGTTGCTGAGCGCACAGTCAACCTTACGCATGCGCGTTACAAGCGCCGAAACGCTTGCAACATTTTCGTAATATTGTCCGCCGGTATACATCATTCCAAACTCTCCGGCAGACCAGTTCGCGCCGTGGTATACCTGCCCGCCACGCACAATTGCGCCGCCGATGCAAGTCCCGTAAGTCAGGCAAATTAAATCGCCGTTTTCGGGAACGGGACAGGCCTGTGCTTCTGCAAACGCCATGCAATTTACATCGTTTTCCACGGCAACCGGAACACCAAAGCACGAAAACGCTTCTTTAAGGTTTGTGCCGGTATAGCCGGCAATAACGTGCGGCGGGTCGTAAATAATCTCGCCACTCGTGCAGTTCACCTGGCCCCGCGTGCAAATGCCGAGCGCATCCGCCGGGCCAAGAGCCGCCGCCGCTTTTCGCACCCGGTTCATAAGCCGTTCAGCGCCTTCCGGGCCATTGGTTGGGAATTCGCTTACGGCGTGCAAGGCATTGCTTTCCCAAACACCGTATTTTACAAACGTGCCTCCGATATCAAAAACGTTGATTTTCACTTCAAATCCCTCCGTGTTCCTTCGTATCTGCGCACAAAGAGTATATCACGCCGCAAATAAAATTTCATCATGTTATTAAATGAATGAGATAAGCGATTGACAAACAATGTATTATGGTATATAGTTTATTAACACGATGTTAGATATTGCGGAACAAAAGCGCGAAACAGGCTGTGATTTTGATTTGCGGATACAGAATCCGCAGGAAATACCAAAAACTAAAAAACGGAGAGGAAGAAACATGATGAAGAAAATCCTTTCGCTTGTGCTTTGCCTTGCAATGGCCATCGGCGTTGCAGGCTGCGCGCAGCCGGGCAACAGTGATCCCGAACCTGTGACAACGCCGGATGGCGGCAACACGCCAGCTACGACGGATGAACCCAGCGCAACAGAGAACCCGGAAGAAAGCCCCTATGTGGAAGACGCAACGTTCCGCTATCTTTATGCTTCCGAAATCAGCACGATGAACTATCTCGAAACAGGCACCACTGCCGATTTCAAGCCGGCTGCCAACTTTGTTGATACGCTGATTGAGTATGACGAATATGGCGTAGTCAAACCCTGCCTTGCAACGTCATGGGAAGTTTCGGACGACGGTTTGGTGTGGACGCTTCACCTGCGCGAAGGCGTGAAGTGGTACACTTATGAACTTGACGAGTATGCCGAAACCACAGCGGACGATTTTGTGTTTGGCCTTGAGTGGATTCTCAATCCCGCGAACGAATCCTCCAACGTCGATATCGTATGCAGCGTTATCAAAAACGCGAGAGAGTATTTTGACGGTACCATTACCGATTTTTCAGAGGTCGGTGTGAAGGCGCTTGATGCGTATACGCTTCAGTATACGCTGAAAGACACCTGCCCGTACTTCCTCTCCATGCTGACCTATGTCGCATTCATGCCCGCAAACCGCGCGTTTGCCGCGGAGTGTGCAGAGTACTACGGCACATCCAACGACACCATCCTTTACAACGGCGCATATTATTGCACCAGCTGGGAGCCCCAGAGCGAACTTGTAATGGAACGCAACGACAATTACTGGGACCGCGAGAACGTTTCCATCAAGACCGTGTCGGGCAAATACAACGTTGAAGCCGAAGCGCTTGCGCCGGAAATGTATCTGCGCGGCGAGATTGATGAAGCGCAGATTCCTGTTGAGATTCTCGACAGCTGGATGAAGGACGAAAGCAAAAACCAAATCGTGCGTCCCAACCGGCCGACCTATGATGCGATGTGGTGGTTCTTCGATTTCGATCCGCATTTCGACGAGCCCTACGACAGCGAAAACTTCAAGCTTGCCGTCAATAACCGGGCATTCCGCCTGTCTATCGTTTACGGCATCGACCGAGTGAAGGCGATGACATGCTATGATCCGTACAGCCCGGAAGAATACCTGATGAATACCGTCACCCCGCCGAACTTTGTTGCGGTGGATGGCAAGGAATATACGCAGACCGGAGAGCTGGAAACGGTGAGCGGGCAGGATTGGTTCCAGAGCGAGACCGCGCTAAAATACAAGGAGCAGGCGGTTGCAGAGCTCACGACTGCCGGATGCAAATTCCCCATTGTGATTCCGTATTACTATCGTGTGGATCAGGCGAATCAGGATCTGGTTGCACAGGTGATCGAGCAGCAGCTCGAAGGCCTCCTTGGCGCGGAATACATTGACATCGTCACCATCGCCGGTCCCGCCAACAACTACATCACCGAAGTGCGCAAGGCCGGTAAATACGGCCTGATGGAAGAAGGCTGGGGCCCGGATTTCGCGGACCCGGTAACCTATGCGGATCCGTGGGGGCTGAGCTGGAGCTACAACAACCGCTCCATGTGCACGCAGGAAGATTATTTGACCGGTTATGTCTACACACAGGAAGACTATGACAACGGCGTAATTGACGATGAAGCTTACATCGGACAGCCGCAGCAGATTTATGACAAGATGATTCAGGAAGCGACGGCTGAGAAGGTTGATCTGGCCAAGCGCTACGAACTGTTTGCAAAAGCGGAAGCGTGGCTGATCAATGAGGGAATCGTGGTTCCGTTCCGCGTGTTCTCCAACGGCTATGTTGCAAGCAAGCTTACCGTGTTTGACGGAGAATATTCCTCCTTCGGCGTTTCCGTGTGGCGCTACAAGGGAAAACATGTGCTCAAAGAAGCCATGAGCCTTGAGCAATATCAGGAACAATATGCGCAATGGAAGCTGGACCGCGAGGCTGCGCTTGCGGCGGCCGAACAATAACGGCAGGTTGAGCCGGCTCCCAAATTAAGCAAATCGGGCGTGGGGTGCTTTCGCCCCACGCTCCGCTTTTACCGCTGGTTGGCACGCCGCAGTCAAACCGAAGGCACGGGTAAAAAAACGGAAAGGAGCCGCGGCCTGATTAAGAAGGAAAGGCCGCAGTGATTCTGAATGCTGGAATACATTGCAAAACGCACACTGGGCGCCGTTGTATCGTTGTTTATCGTGATTACGCTGATTTTCCTCCTTCTTCGCATGATGCCGATGGAAGGATATTTCGGCGCGGAATACGACAAGCTCAGCGAGGAAACGCGCGCCAGCATGCTCGCAGAAAAAGGCTTGGACAAACCGGTTCTGACGCAGCTTGTTGAATTTTATAAGAACTTATTGAAAGGCGATCTTGGAAAATCGTGGATTTTCAGGCCAAACTATCCAATCGCAAAAATTCTTGAAAAAAAGATTCCGTATTCGCTTAAAATCGGGCTGATCTCCATGGCGGTATCGCTCTTGGTCGGCATCCCGCTCGGCGCGATGATGGCCCGCTTTAAAGGCAAGCTCGGCGATAAAATCGGCACTGCTTTTATCGCCATTGTCGAAGCTCTGCCGACAGCTGTGCTGATGCTGTTCGTCCAGCTTTATTTTTCAAGCTGGTTTAACTTGTCCCTTTTGTTTGATAAGGACAACCCTTCCACGTGGATTCTGCCGATTCTGTCCATCTCGCTGTTGAGCATCTGTACCTATGCGATGTGGATGCGCCGCTACATGATCGACAATATCAACATGGATTATGTAAAGCTTGCGCGCGCTAAAGGCGTCCGCGGCGGCAGAATTATGTTCCTGCATGTATTTAAGAACGCGTTTGTTCCCATGGCGCAGTTTTTGCCGGGTTCGGTGCTTTCAACGATCATCGGCTCTATTTATGTGGAACATCTTTACTCAATTCCCGGTACAGGCGGCCTGTTGATCGACGTAATACAGCGGCAGGACAATACGATGGTGCAAACCCTTGTGCTGCTTTATGCCGCAATCGGAATCATCGGCATGTTCCTGGGCGATCTCCTTATGGCGCTGCTTGATCCGCGCATCAGCTTTGTGAAGAAAGGGGATGACCGCTAATGGCTGCAAAAAAACCGTTGTTTAACCGCCAAATGCGCCGCATCAGCGAGCTCGATGCAAATATTCAGGCCGGCTTGGCGCGGGAGGAAGCCGAACGCGCGAAACAGGCTGAGGCGGAAATCGAAACCGTTGATTATACGCCGGAACAGATCGCGGCGCTTGATCCGGCGCTGTTTGAGCCGGCCGGGTTCAACGAGGAGGATGCGGAGCGCACGGGCTATTCCAATTATTCCTATTGGGCGAGCACATTCAAAAATTTCTGGCGCAACAAGGTCGCGCGCGTGCTGATCATTGCGCTGATCGCAGTGCTACTGTTCGCATTTCTTCAACCAATTTTCCCAGGACAGCATGACCCTGTAACGATCAATAATGATCCTGAAACGGGAATCCAGCTGATGAATCTGGCGCCCTCTTCGGAATATTGGTTTGGCACGAACGCAATTGGTCAGGACCTTTGGGCGCGCGTTTGGGCAGGTACCCGCGTTTCAGTGTTCATCGGCCTTGTGGTTGCGCTCAGCGACCTTGTGGTAGGCGTGATTATTGGCATGATCTGGGGCTATGTGCGGAAGGTGGACAAAGTGATGACTGAGATTTACAACGTCATCAGCAACGTGCCGCAGACGCTTATCCTGATCCTCGTAAGCTATATCCTGCGCCCGAGCATTACCACGATCATCATTTCGATGTGCATGGTGGGGTGGATGGCGATGGCGCGCTTTATCCGCAATCAGGTTGTGATTTTCCGGGACCGCGATTTCAACCTTGCCTCGCGTTGCCTCGGCACAAGCACGTTCCGCATTATTACGAAAAACCTGCTGCCGCAAATGGTTTCGGTCATCATGCTGCAGACGGCGCTCGCCATCCCGGGCGCAATCGGAGACGAGGTGTTCCTTACCTATATCGGGCTGGGGCTTCCCACTTCTCAGGCTTCCCTGGGTAACCTGGTGGAAGCGGGGCGCGTTCTCATGATGCAGAAAGAGCTGCGGTATCAGCTTATTTTCCCCGCGGCTGTCGTTGCATTCATCACGATTGCATTCTATATCATCGGCAACGCGTTCTCCGATGCTGCCGACCCGAAAAACCACGTGTAAAGGAGAGCGGCTATGGAAAACAGGGAAATCATTCTTTCGGTCAAAAACCTGAATGTGCGGTTCAGCCTGCGCGGAAAAAGCCTGCATGCGATCCGGGGCGTTTCGCTTGATGTGTTTAAGGGCGAAAGCCTTGCGATCGTGGGGGAATCCGGCAGCGGCAAATCCGTGCTTACAAAGAACTTTATCGGCCTTTTGGATAAGAACGGGCGGATCGATTCCGGTGAAATCCTGTATGCGGGAATGGATCTTGCAAAATTCACGACAGAAAAAGAGTGGGCAAAGATTCGCGGCAAGAAGATTGCCATGGTGATGCAGGATCCGATGACAAGCCTGAACCCGCTCAAAACCATCGGTTGGCAGATCAGTGAAGCGCTGATTCTCAACCGCGGCATGAAGCGGGCGGAAGCAAAAGCGGCTGCCATAGACATCCTGAAGGACGTTGGAATCAATGAGCCGCAGCGGCGGTATCGGCAATATCCGCATGAGTTTTCCGGCGGAATGCGCCAGCGCGTTGTGATTGCCATTGCGGTTGCGTGCGGCCCGGAAATTTTGATCTGCGACGAACCCACGACGGCGCTTGACGTCACCATTCAATCGCAGATTCTGGGGCTCATAAAAACGCTGTGCCGTAAATATGAAATGACGACGATTTACATTACGCATGACCTTGGCGTAGTGGCGAACGTGGCGGACCGCATTGCGGTCATGTATGCCGGGGACATCGTGGAAATCGGCACGGCGGACGAGGTGTTCTTCAACCCGCAGCATCCATATACCTGGGCGTTGCTCTCAAGCCTTCCGCAGCTTGGGGAGAAGGGGAAGGAGCTTTATTCAATCAAAGGCACGCCGCCCAAGCTGTTTGGCGTTATAAAGGGTGACGCGTTTGCCCCGCGCAATCCGCAGGCACTCAAGATAGATTATCTCGTTCGGCCGCCTTATTTTGAGGTGTCGCCAACGCATAAGGCGAGAACGTGGCTCCTGGACCCGCGCGCGCCAAAGATTGAGCCGCCTGAGATTATCAAACGGCTGCATGATCTGGAACAAGAAGGAGAGGCGGGTGAGGCGGATGAGTAAGTGGACGGAAGCGCGCGCACGCACGCCGCTTGTAAGCGTACGCAACATTGATGTGACGTTCGGAAACGGCAGAAATGCGTTTAAAGCGGTGGACAACGTCAGCTTTGACATCTACCGCGGCGAAACTTTTGGGCTGGTTGGAGAATCAGGGAGTGGAAAAACCACGATCGGCCGTGCTATAATCCGAATTAACAAGGTTTCTGCCGGCGATATCCTATATGAGGGAAAACGCATCTCCGGGAAGATCGACCGGGAGTGCGACCGGGAAGTCATCAGGAACATCCAGATGATCTTTCAAGATCCGATGGCAAGCCTGAACGAGCGTGCAAAAATTGATTATATCATAAGCGAAGGGCTTATGAGCGTAAACCACGGCATGAGCGCCGCGGAGCGCAAGGAAAAGGTGGAGCAGGCTTTGCTTGATGTGGGCCTGCTGCCGGAGTTTGCAAGCCGTTTCCCACACGAGTTTTCCGGCGGCCAACGCCAGCGTATCGGCATTGCACGCTGCCTTGTAATGAACCCTTCGTTCATCATTGCCGATGAGCCGATCAGCGCGCTGGATGTCTCCATTCGCGCACAAGTGCTCAACCTGCTTTCGCGCCTGCAACAAGAGCGCGGCCTGACTTATTTGTTCATTGCCCATGACCTTAGCGTCATGCGTTTTATCACAAACCGCATCGCAGTCATCTACAAGGGGGTAATTGTGGAGCTTGCGGAAACGGAAGAGCTGTTCCGGCATCCGCTGCATCCTTATACAAAGGTGCTCCTTTCCGCAGTGCCGGTGCCCAATCCCCGTGTGGAACGGAAAAAGAAGGTGCTGGTATACGATCCCGGCTGCCATCATTATTCAGATGGAGAGAGACCCGTTTGGGCAGAGGTTGTCCCGGGCCATTTTGTACGCGGCAGCGAACGGGAACTTGACGCGTACAGCGAGGAACGTGACAAATAAGGAATTTGGATGGAGGAAGCAATGTATCAGGCGGTTCCCAGGTCGCAGGCGGATCTGAAATACCATAACCTTAAGCTGATTTTCGATCTCGTAAAGCGGGAAGGGCCGGTATCCCGCGCTGCGCTTGCAAAGCGCACGGGGCTTAGTGCAACAAGCATGACGCGCATCGTGAATGAGCTCCTGAAAATCGGCGTGATTGCAGAGCACTCCATCGCATCTGTGGGAACGTCCGGCCGGCCGAGCACACTGCTTGAAATCCGTTCGGGCGCGGCTTACTGCCTCTGTATGGATGCGATGCCGAACATGAGCAAGGTGACGCTTGTGGATTTGGCCGCAAGGAATGTAGCCTACCGTGAGCTTTACATGGCAGAAGGAGCGCCGTTCTGCCAAACGGCTGAGGAACTTCGGAAAATGCTGCCGGAGCTTTGCCGCGATGCAGGCGTTTCGCCGGAATGCGTGGCCTGCTGCGGCATCAGCATCTCCGGGCATGTTCTTGAAACGGGGCGCATTTCAGCATCAAGCCAATTGCAATGGGCGGATGTAGATGGCGTGGGCATTCTTGAAAGCACGCTTGATATGCCGGCTTTTGTGGAAAACGACTGTAAGGCAGCCCTGCTCGGAGAACAGCATTTGCTTTCCTGCGCCGGAGAGAGCACGGAAAACATCGCTTATTTAAAGCTTGGCTGGGCAGGTGTAGGCAGCGCTGCGATTGTAGATGGAAGGCTTCTTCGGGGAAGCCGCAACGCGGCGGGCGAGATTGGTCACTTTAATGCCGGTTTGGAAGGAATGTGTGCCGAGAAATGCGAGTACCGGGGCAGTTTCGAGCGGACGATCAGCGAATCCGCTGTGATTGAACGTGCGAAGGAGATTGACCCCGCTTACGGGTCGCTTGCAAGCATTAATGAAGGCCTGAAAGCGGGTGATGCGCGGCTTCAGGCGATGCTGCAGGAAGTCGGCGAATATATTGCGATTGCCATCAGCGATATTTCCTGCGCATATAACCCGGATACGATCGTGCTGGGCGGCAACCTGATTGCAAGCTGCACAGGGTGCTACCACACCGTGATGCAGTTTGTAAAGAAGCGCCTGACGCGCTCCGTACAGCCGAATCTGGCGGTTCGCCTTACAAAAATGGGCTCAAATGCGAGCCTTTATGGCATGAGCTGCATCGCTGTAGAACAGGCGATTCAGCGGTTGCTGCAAAAGTCTGACACGGGGATTTGAACGAATGAGGATTATAAAAAAGGAAACCTACGAGGAACTCAGCAGATGTGCAGCGGACATGATTCTTGCTGCGGTGCGGGAAAAGCCGGAGTGTGTGCTGGGCCTTGCAACGGGAAGCACGCCCATCGGAACCTATGATTGCCTTGCCGCTGCATGCCGGGAGGGAAAGGCAACGTTCCGGCAGGCGAAGACCATCAATCTGGACGAATATACCGGTTTGGGTGAAAACGATCCGCAAAGTTACCGCTTTTTTATGGAAGAGCACCTGTTCCGGCACATTGATATCAGACGGGAGAACACCCATATCCCAAACGGGTTGGCGCCGGATGCCGCGGAAGAATGCAAACGATATGAGGCGCTGTACGAGCGGCTCGGCGGAATTGACCTTCAACTGCTCGGTATTGGCCAAAACGGGCATATTGGGTTCAATGAGCCGTCCCGTGCGCTGGAGGCCGGAACGCATGTGGTGGAGCTCAGCGAAAGCACGCGCATTGCAAACAGCCGGAATTTTGCGAGCCTTTCCGCCGTGCCGCACGGCGCGATTACACTTGGCATGGGCGGCATCCTTAAAGCAAGGCGCATTCTGCTGCTTGCATCCGGCGAACAGAAAAAAGAAGCGTTGCGCAAGGCGGTTCACGGAAAAGTCGATCCGGAAGTGCCTGCGAGCTTTTTGCAGCTGCATCCGGATGTAACCGTAATCTGCGATTTTTCTCTTACGTTGTAATGAAGCAAAATGGAGCATGGAGGATACTATGGAGAAACAACTGAAAATCTTAAGCATCGGCGCACACCCGGATGATGCGGACACCTATTCGGGAGGACTGCTTTCCAAGCTGCGCGACGCCGGCTGGCTGGTGCGCCTGCTGTCGGTTACAGACGGCAGCGCCGGCACATACCACATGGACGAAAGTGCGGAAGAGCTAAAGCTCAAGCGCCGCAGCGAAGCTGCGGCGAGCGGCCGTCTGCTTGGCGGGCGGTATGACGTGCTGGATTATCCGGACGGCAGGCTGGAGGTCACGCTTGCGGCCCGCGAACATCTGATCCGCTATATCCGCCGCTTTCGGCCGGATGTCATCATCACCAACCGTCCGAACGATTATCATGCAGATCACCGCAATGTCTCGCTTCTGGTGCAGGATGTATCCTTCCTGCTGACGGTTCCGCACATCTGTGCGGATACACCGTATCTCACACATACGCCTGCCATTCTGTTTTGGGCGGATGATTTTAAAAAGCCGTATGCACACATAGCGGATGTGGTTGTTCCGGTTTCCGATGCGCGCGTGGACTTTAAAGTGAAGATCGCTTGCTGCCATGAATGCCAGTATTTCGATTGGATGCATTGGCCGGATCATGTTGAGCGGATCGCATGGCCGCGTGAAAAGCAGATCGCAGACCTTGCGGAGCGGTATCACCGCGCGGGCAGGGCGCAGTGCGAAGAGCAGAAGGAGAAGCTGGCTGAAAAGTATGGCGCGGAGGCGGAGAAGATCCGCAACCTTGAAACGTATGAAATCAGCGAATACGGCGGTGTAATTCCGGAAGAATTTCTGCGCGTTGCGGAATGCATAGAATGATCTCCAATTGTAAAACTGGGATAAATGGAGCCTTCCGTTTTTACGGGAGGCTCCGTTTCCATAAAATACCGAAAAAGGAGGCGCTTCTTACCGCTTAAAACCGCATGCCATTATCAAACGATGGGCAAATCAGATGCATAACACAGCCGCGCAACATACTATGCAGCATAGCGGAATGCAGCGCGCTGCATTTCAGTATAGATCAAAAAGGGAGAATTGTGTATGAACCAAACATGTCAATATGTTACCTCCTCCCTGGAGCTGCATTTGTTTTTTGCAAGAATTATGAAAGAACATGCGCTGTTCCTGGAAGCAGGCTTTACGCCCGTAAATGCATCGCTCGCGCAGGAAGCGGAGCGGCTAAAGGTGGAATTTGAAGCGTTGCTGCTGCGGGCCGTTCGCCTAGCGGATCATGGCATCATCCGTTGCAAGGTGCTTCGTTCGGGCGAAATCATAACCGAATTTACGGCGCGGGCAGAGCAACAAACGCAGCGCCTTACCGGCATTGCAATCAGCAAAGAGATTACGCAGTTGGAAACCGCGCTCACCTGCGGAAAGGATACAGACCCAAAACCGGAATTTGTGCGTGAAATCAGGGAACTCAACCAAAAAGCGCTCAGGCTTGTGGGCAGCTTGATTCGTTTTAAAGAGCGCATCATTGCAAACGTGGATTCATGCCGGATGTTTACCATGAATTACCCGCTGCTGATAAAGCACATTCTGCGCGAGGCAAAGCTATACCAAAGCTATCTTGTGCAGTTGGAGAGCGGAAAACCGGCGGATGACCGCTTTATGCGGCAAACGGAGCAGTTCTGGAATCGCATCATGATGGAACATGCGTTGTTTATCCGAGGGCTGCTGGATCCGACGGAGGAGGCGCTGATCAAGGCATCCAACGATTTCGCAAAGGACTATGCCAAGCTTTTGGAAGTCTCATCCGCACGTAATGAGCTTGCAAACAAAAATACAGCGGAGGCTTCCCTGCGCGAAACGCTCCAGTTCCGGGACTTTAAGGCTGCGGGTGCCAAAGGCATCCTGAACTGCGAAGTACAATCCATTATTTTGCCTTTGCTGGCCGACCATGTGCTGCGGGAGGCCAATCACTACATCCGCCTGTTGAGCAAATAAGGCTCAAAACGAAAAAGGAAGCTATGCTGTGCGGGAGAGCGCAGCCGGTCCTGCCTGCAGTAAGTGAAGCTGTTGGGAATATACTCACATGGCATCCTGATTTGGCGTAAGCGCAAAGCACATGCCATGTGCAGGACCGATTGCGCCACGGTTGAATTTCCCGGGAGGGACCCGTTGAAATCCCGCTGAATCTGTGATATGCTTTAAACAGAAAGATAGGCGATGACGGAGCAAAAGCGCCGTTTGTCCGCCCCAGAGAGGGCCAGAGAGCTGAAAGTGGCCTGCGGAAGGGCGGTGCGTAAAGTTCGCTCCCAAGCCGCGCCGGGGAAGCCTGCATGCTTGCAGGTGTGTAGTCGGCGCCGGGTAAGCCCGTTACAGCGGAAAAGGCCTCGTGGCAGCGGGGCGAATTAGGGTGGTACCACGAGCGCGCCTTCGTCCCTTCGGCGAGGCGCGCCTATTTTATTTCATCATTCGGAGGTTCTGTTATGAACGATGCATTGCAAAAGATCAGGCAGGAAACGCTCGACCGCCTGAAGGAAGTGCGGGAAGAAAAAGAGCTTGAGGCGCTCAACGTTTCCGTGCTTGGGCGCAACGGTGCGCTGACGGAAATCCTGCGCACCATGGGAAAGCTTGACAAAGAGCAGCGAGCGAAGCTAGGCCAGGCTTCCAACGCCGTAAAAAAGGAACTGGAAGAAGCCATTGGCGCGCGCCGCGAGAAGATTGCGGAGCTGATGCTTGAACGCCGCTTTGAAAAGGAAGCGCTGGATGTGACGGAGCCCGGGAAACGAAAGCTGCCCGCAGGGCATCTGCATCCGATGACCAAAACCTACCGCGAGATCCGGGATGCGCTCATCGGCATGGGCTTTACCACCTTTGGCGGCCCTGAGGTGGAGTATGACGATTATAACTTCACCAAGCTCAACCTGCCGCTCGACCATCCGGCGCGCGACATGCAGGACACGTTTTACATCAACGACCGCGTGGTGCTGCGCACGCATACTTCCCCCTGTGAAGCGCGTGCGCTCATGAACCTCAAACCGCCGTTCCGGCTTGTCATGCCGGGCCGCGTGTTCCGCGTGGACGAGGTGGATGCAAGCCACAGCCCGGTATTCATGCAGATGGAAGGCTTTGTGGTCGATCATGACATTACGCTTGCAGATTTGAAGGGGACGCTTGACACGTTCGTGCATGCCGTGTTCGGCGAGGATGTGCGCACGCGCTTCCGCCCAAGCTATTTCCCGTTCACGGAGCCTTCGGCCGAGGTGGACATTTCCTGTTCCATCTGCGGAGGAAAAGGGTGCCGCGTGTGCAAGGGAACGGGCTGGATCGAAATCCTTGGCTGCGGTGTAACCAATCCGCACGAGCTTGAAAACTGCGGGCTTGATCCGCGGGAATGGAAGGCCATCGCCTTTGGCATCGGCGTGGATCGTGTGACGAGCTTGAAATACGGCATCACGGATATCCGCCTTGAATACGAAAACGACGCGCGCTTCCTGCGCCAATTCTAAGGGAGGGATTGCGATATGAAACTGCCGCTTAGCTGGTTGAAGGACTATGTGGAATGGAACGTTACGCCCGCTGAATTTGTGGAGCGTATGATGTGGCGCGGGTTTGAGACGGCCGATATTTTAGAGGAAATGCCCGGCGTATCCGGTGTTGTGGTGGGGCGCATCAATGCGCTTGAAAAGCACCCCAACGCGGACAAGCTGCAGATCTGCTCCATTGATGTGGGCGGGGAAGCCCCCCTTTGCATCGTGACGGGCGCAACAAACGTGTTTGAAGGCGCGCTTGTGCCCGTGGCGATGGATGGCGCGAAACTTGTTGGCGGGATCACCATCAAGCCCACGAACATGCGCGGCGTGGAAAGCGCAGGCATGCTTTGCTCCGGCAAGGAGCTGGGGCTGACCGAAGCGGACTATCCGGGTGCGGAATTCAACGGAATCATGATCCTGCATGAGGAACATCCGCTGGGCCAGCGCATTCAGGATGCCGTCGGCATGAACGACATCATTTTTGACATTGAGCTCACGCCGAACCGTGCGGATTGCCAGAGTATCATCGGCATCTGTCGTGAGGCTGCGGCGGCGCTCGGCCAGAAGTTCCGGGAACCGGTCATCCGCCCGGTAGCGGGCGAAGGAGACGCTTCGGATTACGCATCTGTGAGCGTGAAAAATGCGGAGCTTTGCCCGCGCTATTCCGCACGCGTGGTCACGGACCTCGTCATTGAGCCTTCCCCGAAGTGGATGCAGCGGAGGCTCCGGGCAGTCGGCATGCGCCCGATCAACAACATTGTGGACATCACGAACTATGTTCTTGTGGAATATGGCCACCCGATGCATGCGTTTGACCTTGCCTGCGTGGCGGAGGGGCACATCATCGTGCGCAACGCCCGGGAAAACGAAACGGTCGTAACGCTTGACGGCAAGGAGCGTGCGGTCACGCCGGAAATGCTCCTCATCGCAGACCCGGAAAAGGGCGTCGGCATCGCGGGCGTGATGGGCGGCGAGAATTCCGAAATCACAGCGGCCACCAAGGCGACGCTGTTTGAAGCGGCTGCCTTCAAAGGAAGCAATATCCGCGCCACAACGCGCAAGCTCCGCCATGTAACGGATGCGGCTGCACGCTTCATCAAGGGCGTGGAGCCTGTGAACGCCTACCTTGCGCTTGCGCGTGCCATCGAGCTTGTGGACGACCTCCACGCAGGCAAGGTGATCGGCGAGGCAATCGATGTTTGTGCGGCGGATATCTCTCCCCGTGTGATCGATGTGGACTACGCGCATGTAAACAAGATTTTAAATACGGATATCACGCCGGAGGACATGGTGAAAATGCTCGCCACCATCAATATCCCCTCCGAGGTGTGCGGCGACAAGCTGCGCGTGGATGTACCGCATTACCGCACGGATATCGAAAGCGGCATTGAGGCGGATTGGGACATTGCGGAGGAAGTAGGCCGCATTTACGGCTACGATAACATCCCGCCCACGCTGATGCGCGGCAACACCTTCCGCGGAAGGATCGGGGACGATCTAAAAGATGAAGACGCCATTAAAGACCTGCTTGTTGCACAGGGATGCTGCGAGATGTACAATTACAATTTCACCGGCCCCGCTGCGCTCGATGCCTTACGCATCCCCGAAGGCGATGAGAAGCGCCTTGCAGTGAAACTTCTGAACCCATTCGGTGAGGACCAAAGCCTGATGCGCACAACGCTGCTTGCAGGCGCGCTCGATTCGCTCGCGCGCAACTTCAGCCGCAAGACGGGGCAAACGCGTTTCTTTGAGGTCGGGAACGTCCACTTTGACAACAACGCGGATCTTCCGGAAGAACGCAAGCTGCTTGGCGTTGCCTTCAGCGGAGCGGGCGAGGATTTCTTCACGCTCAAGGGCAGCCTTGAAGCGTTGCTTGCGTCCTTCAACATGCATGAACGCTGCACGTTTGTGCCCGGCGGCGAAGAATGCTTCCAACCCGGGCAGAAGGCGCTTATGCTTGCGGACGGCGAACCGATCGGTGAGCTCGGCGCGATTCACCCCAAGGTGCAAAAGGCATGGGGGATCCCTGAAAAGGTTTACTATGCGGAGATCAATGTGGAAAAGCTGCGCGCGCACAAAGGAGGAAAACGCACGTATGAGCCCCTGCCGCGCTTCCCCAAGGTTCCGCGCGACATCGCGGTTGTGGTCGATGAAACCGTAAGCGCAGCCGCGGTGAAGGAAGCGATCGAACAGGCGCCTGCAGCGGTTGCAATCGGAGACGTGGAGCTGTTCGATGTTTACCGCGGCGCAGGAATTCCCGCAGGAAAAAAGAGCATGGCTTATTCGTTTGCGCTTTCCGCAAGCGATCATACGCTCAATGATGACGAGATCCAGCAGGCAATGAAATGCGTCATTGAGGCCTTGGCAGCGCGCCTTGGCGCACAGCTTCGCGCATAACTGCAATCAATTTTTAGGAGGAAACGGAATGCTGGCGATCCTGATCTACATTTGCGCCGTCTGGATGATCGGAAAGGGCGCACTGATGCTGTATGGGAAGTACGTTCCCGTTACCGCCCGCACGGCCATTGAGGACGAAAATGACAAACGGGCATGGTGCCGGGAGAACGGGATTATCAACATCGTATGGGGTGTGGACTTTGCGTTCTATGCGACAGGCACGCTGCTTGAAGTCGGTAAGGTGCTAGGGCTTTTGTGGCTCATAATCGCCGTCGCTGTTGGAATCGTATGCTGTGTAGCAACATATAAGAGCAACCAGAAGTATTTTCAATAATCAGGAACTGGAAGGCGGAGGGCCGGGCAAATCGCCCGGCCCTCCGCCTTCCAGTTCCTTGCGCGCTGTTGCAGGATATGCTACACTGTTGTACATTGCGGCTGCTGCAATAATTTATATATGATATATGATCTGCCGCTTGCGGCAGGCTGAATAAAGTTTATGAACCAAGAGGAAAGGAATGAAACAGGCAAGCGATCTGAGGATTGCGCAGGAGGCTGAACTTTGGCCGGTTCAGAGCGTTGCGGAGGCTGCCGGAATTCCGGAACGTGCGCTTGAATGCTATGGGCGTTACAAAGCAAAGGTGAACGTAAAGGCTCTGCCGGAGGCAGAGCGTGTGGGGAAAGTGATTCTTGTGACGGCGATTACGCCAACGGCTGCGGGGGAAGGGAAAACCACCGTGAGCGTCGGCCTTGCGGATGGGCTGGCGGCAATTGGAAAACGGGCGATGGTTGCGCTGCGTGAGCCGTCGCTTGGGCCTGTGTTTGGAGTCAAGGGCGGCGCAGCGGGCGGAGGATACTCACAGGTGATCCCGATGGAGGATATCAACCTGCATTTTACGGGGGACATGCACGCCATCGGCGCGGCGAACAACCTGCTTGCCGCGATGCTGGACAACCATATCCAGCAAGGCAATGCGCTTGACCTTGATGTGAAGCGCATCGCCTGGAAGCGCGCGGTCGATATGAACGATAGGCAGCTGCGGCATATTGTGAGCGGGCTCGGCGGAATGCCAAACGGCATGCCGCGAGAGGATGGATTTGACATTACCGTTGCTTCCGAGGTCATGGCCGTACTTTGCCTTGCGGAGAATCTTACGGATTTAAAGCGGCGTCTTGGCACGGTTATCGTTGGTTATACGCGTGCGGGTAAGCCTGTTACGGCGGCAGACCTCAAGGCACACGGAGCGATGGCGGCGCTTTTGCGGGATGCCGTCAAGCCAAACCTTGTACAAACGCTTGCCCACACCCCTGCACTCATTCATGGAGGGCCGTTTGCGAACATCGCGCATGGCTGCAACAGCGTAATCGCCACAAAAACGGCCATGCGCCTTGCGGATTACGTTGTGACGGAGGCTGGCTTCGGCGCGGATCTCGGTGCGGAAAAGTTCCTTGACATCAAATGCCGCCAGGCGGGAATACAGCCCTCGGCCGTGGTGATCGTTGCAACGGCACGCGCGCTCAAGCTGCACGGCGGAGCCGGGAAAACGGAGCTTGGGGCGGAAAACCTTGGAGCGATCAGAAAAGGCATTTGCAACCTGTTCCGGCATGTGCGCGTGATTTCAGAAACCTTCCGCCTGCCTTGCGTCGTAGCAATGAACCGTTTTGCAACGGATTCCGAGGCGGAGCTTGCGTTGATTGAAACGCTTTGCGCAAACCATGGCATCAAAGCCGTGCGCTGCAATGCCTGGGCCGAGGGCGGCTCCGGAGCCGCCGAACTTGCCGCGGAGGTCGTGCGGCTGTGCGATGGGGAAAACGAGTTCCGCTTTGCATACGACGATGATATGCCGCTGCGCGAAAAGCTGCGCTCGCTTGTGCGCTGCGTATATGGCGGTGCGGATGTGCGCTTTTCCGCAGAGGCAGAGAAAAAGGAGGCGCTTTTGCGCGAGGCCGGCCTTGCAAACCTGCCTGTATGCGTTGCAAAAACGCAATACAGCTTTTCGGATGATCCCGCGCTGCTCGGTGCGCCGGAGGGCTTTACCGTGACCGTGCGGGATCTGAAGGCCTGTGCGGGTGCGGGCTTCATTGTCGCATATACTGGCGCGGTAATGACCATGCCCGGCCTTCCGAAATCGCCCGCAGCCGAGCGGATCGATGTGGATTCCGAAGGGAATATCACGGGCCCGTTTTAAACAGCGGGTGAAGCATGGATGAATGTCTGCGCGCTCCGGATGGGGCGCGTTGCTTTTTCCATTTTGCGCGGTTTTTGTTCCGAAACCGCCTCCCGTGTGCTATAATAAATTGGTTCGCCTCTGCGCCAAAGGCGTAGAAGCTTGTTCTCACATTGCAAAAGAAGGGGAACCTGCCTATCATGGATCTTTCGGTTTTAAACAACGAACAGCGCGCCGCTGTGGAATGCCTGGATGGCCCTTTGCTTGTGCTTGCGGGCGCAGGCAGCGGCAAAACACGGGTGCTCACATATCGCATTGCAAACCTCATCGAACATGGCGTAAAGCCGTGGAATGTTCTCGCGCTCACGTTTACAAACAAGGCTGCGGCCGAGATGCGTGAACGTGCGGCGGCGCTTGTGGGGGAAGGCGCGGAAGAGATGTGGGTTACCACGTTCCATTCCTGCTGCGCGAAAATGCTGCGCATTGACTGCGACCGGCTCGGGTATGAACGCAACTTCACCATCTATGCCGACAGCGACCAGATGAAGGTAATCGGCGATATTTTGAAGGATATGGGCATGAACGAAAAAAATATGCCCAAGCGCGAGATGAAGGAGCGCATTTCCAATGCAAAAAACAAATCGCTCAACCCGGAGCAGTTCCTTGCGGATACCTATGCGGACGGCGAGGGGCTGACGCTGCGCGTTTACAAGCAATATGAAAAGCGCCTGCGTGCAGCCAATGCGCTCGACTTTGACGATCTGCTTGTGAAAACCCTTGCGCTTCTTGAAACCAACCCGGATATTTTGGAAAAATACCGGGGCAAGTTCCGCTATGTGCTCGTGGATGAGTATCAGGATACCAACATGCCCCAATACCGCTTTGTGGAGCTCCTTTGCCGGGAGCACGGCAATATCTGTGTGGTGGGTGACGACGATCAGAGCATTTATGGCTGGCGCGGCGCGGATATCCGCAATATTATGAGCTTTGAAAAGGATTTTGAGGGAGCCAAAGTGATCCGTCTGGAGCAGAACTACCGCTCCACAAGCAAAATTCTGGATGCTGCAAATGCCGTCATCGCCAACAACGAAAGCCGCAAGCGCAAAACGCTTTGGACGGAGCAGGAGGGCGGCGAACGCATCGAGCGCTACATTGCAGCTTCCGAGCGGGATGAGGCCAACTTCATCTGCCGCAAAATCCTGGAAGGCGTGCGGGATGGCCGGGCCTATTCGGATTTCGCGATCCTGTACCGCATGAATGCGCAGAGCCGCGTGCTGGAAGGAACGCTGCTCAATTATGGTATTCCGCATAAGGTGTACGGTGGATTCCGATTCTATGAACGCAAGGAGATTCAGGACATTCTGTCCTATCTGCGCCTGATCGCCAACCCGAATGATGATGTGGCGCTTGCGCGCATCATCAATGTGCCGCGCCGCGGCATTGGAGACAAGGCAATCGAAGAACTGCGCCTTGCATCCGAAACACAGGGGCTTTCCATGCTCTTTGCGGCAATGGATGGCGGGCTTTTGACGGCGCAGACCGCAAAAAAACTCAAGGTGTTTACGGATTGCATTGCAGAATTGATGGCCATGAGCGCTGTAATGCCGCTTTCGGACTTTGTGGAGCATTTGATCAAAGAGATCCGCTATGAGGCGTACCTTGCTGCGGACGACAAAAAGGGCGAACTTGAATCGCGCATGGACAACCTGCGCGAACTCGTCGGCAACATCAAGGAGATCGAGCATGATCTGCCGGAGGGCGAAAGCGCGCTCAGCGCATTTCTGGAAAACGTCGCATTAATTTCAGATATTGACGCGATGGAGGAAGGCAACGGCTCTGTGGCGCTGATGACGCTGCACAGCGCGAAGGGACTGGAATTCCCGGTGGTGTTCCTTGCCGGGATGGAGGAGAACGTGTTCCCAACCTTCCGCGCGCGCATGGACATGACGCGCAGTGCGATGGAGGAGGAGCGCCGGCTCTGCTATGTCGGCATCACCCGGGCACGGGAGAAGCTTTATCTCATCAACGCGCAGCAACGCTCGATCTTCGGCGACAGCGCGTATAACCAGCCCTCCCGCTTCATTGCAGAAATTCCGCAGGAACTGATCGAGTGCCAGCAGGAGCAGCGCATGGCACAGCAGCAACAGCAGCGCGCGATTTGGAGACGGGATGCGGAAATGCCGAAATACGCTTCTTCCCAGGGCTTTGGCGTGCGGCGGGACACGGTTGCGGCGCCCACGCCCGCAGCGGTGCGGCATACGCCGGACGCCGCACCGGAGGGCAGGCAATTCAAGCAATACATGCGGGTGCGGCATGAAAAGTTTGGCGAAGGCACGGTGCTTGAAACGGCAGGCAGCGGGAACGCAATGACGGTAACGGTGGATTTTGCCTCCTGTGGCGTGAAACGCTTCGCAGCCGCCTATGCTCCGCTTACGCCTGTGGAAAATAAGCAATAAGGGAGAACTGTCCCATGCAGGAACGCATGAAGGAGCTTGTGGAAAAGCTCAATGAATACGCGCAGGCCTATTATGCTTTCGATGCGCCGAAGGTGAGCGATGCGGAATACGATGCGCTCTTCGACGAGCTGCTTGCGCTTGAAGCGGAAACGGGCGTTACATTGCCTGATTCGCCCACGCAGCGCGTCGGCAGCGAGCCGCTTGCGGCGTTTGAGCAGCAAACGCACCGGGCGCGCCTCTGGAGCATGGATAAGGTGCGCACCCGCGCGCAGCTCGTGGAATGGGGCGCGCGCGTGGAGCGCCTGCGCGCGGAATATAACGCGGCCAACAATGCCGCGCTGCCGCCTGTGCGGTACGCGCTTGAATATAAGTTCGATGGGCTTACCGTAAACCTTACCTATGAAAACGGGCGGCTTGTGCGCGGCGCAACGCGCGGAAACGGCGTGGTGGGCGAGGCGATCCTTCCGCAAATCAAGACGATCCGCAGCCTTCCGCTTACGATTCCCTTTCAGGGAAAGATGGAAGTGCAGGGCGAATGCTATATGCGCTTAAGCGTGCTAGAAACGCTGAATCGAACGGGGGAAGAGCAGCTCAAAAATGCGCGCAACGCGGCGGCGGGCGCACTTCGGAACCTGGATCCGCGCGTGACGGCGCGGCGCAGGCTCGACTGCTATCTTTACAATGTTGGATACATAGAAGGAAAAACGCTTTCGGAGCAAACGGAAATGATCGCGTTTCTCAAGGAAAACGGCTTGCCCACGAGCCCTTTTCTGAAAACATTCGACAGCATCGACGCCGTTTATGCGGGCATTGAAGAAGCGGAAAAAGCGCGCGAATCCCTGGATTTCCTCATTGACGGCATGGTGATTAAGGTGCGTGATTTTGCAACGCGCCTCGCGCTTGGCGCTACAGACCGGTTCCCGCGCTGGGCCATTGCGTTTAAGTTTGCCGCGGAGGAAACCACGACCACCGTGCGCGACGTCACATGGGAAGTCGGGCGTACGGGCAAGCTGACCCCGCGCGCACATCTTGAACCGGTGGAGCTCGCAGGGGCAACCATCAGCCATGCAACGCTCAACAACTGGGACGACATCGAGCGTAAGCATGTGGGCATCGGCTCCCGCGTATTTCTCCGAAGGAGCAACGACGTGATCCCGGAGATTCTTTGTGCAGTCGAGGGCGATGTGCCGGAACGCCCGGTGGAGAAGCCTGTGCGCTGCCCTGCATGCGGCGCGCATGTGGAGCATCGCGGCGTGCATCTTTATTGTACAAACTCGCTTTCCTGCCCGCCGCAGATCGCCGCGCGGCTTGCGCATTACGCCTCGCGCGAGGCCATGGATATCGAAACGTTTTCTGAAAAAACAGCCGCGCAGCTTGTGGAACAGCTTGGGCTTACGAGCATTCCGGACCTTTACGACCTTGGGCCGCAGGAGTTTCTTTCACTTCCGGGCTTTAAGGAAAAGAAGGTACAAAACCTGATGAACGCCCTTGCCGCAAGCAAGCGCCGCACGCTTGGTGCGTTCCTGTTTGCAATCGGCATCCCGAACGTGGGGATAAAGACTGCGCGCGACCTCGCACGGCGTTTCGGCACGCTCGAAGCGGTGCGGCATGCTTCCCGGGAGGCGCTTGTCGACGTGGAAGATGTGGGCGACATTGTGGCGGAGAGCATTGTGGAGTTTTTTGAGGATCCCTCAATCGCCGCACAGATCGACCGCCTTCTTGCGCACGGCGTTTCGCCGGCGCCGGAAGCGGAACAGCAAAGCGGAAGCCCGCTTGCGGGGAAAACCATTGTTGTGACCGGAACGATGGAGCGCATGGGGCGTAAGGAGATCGAGGCGCTGATCGAACGGCTTGGAGGCAAGGCGGCGGGGAGCGTCAGCAAAAAAACGGACTATGTGCTTGCCGGGGAAAGCGCCGGAAGCAAGCTTGAAAAGGCGCGTTCTCTCGGCGTGCCCGTGATGCGCGAAACGGAATTTTTTGAATGGATCGGAGAAACCGAATGAGGATCGGAAAACTGGACAACGACCAGCTGAATGAACTGATTTTAAGCAAATTCAGACATACGCGCAGCGAGGTAGTCTGCTCGCCGCGCATCGGCGTGGATTGTGCCGCCGTGGATCTTGGCGGCAGGCTTGCCGTGCTTTCCACGGACCCCATCACATCCGCAGCAAACAATTTAGGGCAGCTCACCGTGCATGTGAGCTGCAACGATGCAGCGGCAGCGGGGGCGGAGCCTGTAGGTCTTCTCGTGACGCTGCTCGCGCCGCCCACGGCGACGGAGGCGGACATTGCCCGCGTGGCGGATGAGCTTGCCCTTGCAGCGGAACAGGCGGGTGTGGAGATCATCGGCGGGCACACGGAGGTCACGGATTCCGTGACGCGCATGGTAACCTGCGCAACTGTGCTTGCCAAAGCCGGCGAACATGGCGTGCTGGATGCACGGGATGTGCGCGCCGGCAATGAGCTTGTGCTTACAAAGTCCGCCGGGCTTGAAGGCGCCGCCATTCTTGCAAGCGACTTTTCCGCACTGCTCTCCGGCGTTCCGAAGGAGGCGCTTGTTCAGGCGCGCGGCTTTTTTCAGGAAGTGAGCGTTGTAAAAGAGGGGCTTTATGCCGCGGCGCATGGGGCCGTCGCCATGCACGACGTGACGGAAGGCGGCGTGCTTGGCGCCGTCTGGGAGATGGCGGAAGCGGCGCGCTGCCGCGTGGTGATCGACCGTGCGGCGATCCCCATTCATCCGGCTACGGCAGAGATCGCCGCGGCGCTCGGCCTTGATCCGCTCCGCCTGCTTTCAAGCGGCGCTATGCTCATCGCCTGCGTGGATGGGGATGCGCTTGTGCGCGGCCTGAGAGAGCTTGGAATTCCGGCAGCGAAGATTGGAAGAACCGTGCAGGGCTCTGGCGCATGCTTTACGGACGGAACACAGATCGCCCCGCCGTGTGCGGATGAGCTGTACAAGCTTCATGCCCCGGATGCGCCGAATTCGGCAAAATACGTTTAAATCAACACGATTCTGTGCTATAATTAATTGGTTTAAGACGATTTGAGGAGGCATGGCATGATCAGCAGCATGACCGGCTTTGGGCGTGCAACGGTTGCGTCCGACGGAAGAGAAATCACGATTGAGCTTAAAAGCGTAAACCACCGGTATTTGGATCTGGCGTTCCGCATGCCGCGGCACATCGGGTTTATTGAGGACGTGCTGCGCCAGCTCCTTACAGGGCAGCTTTCGCGCGGCCATGTCGACATTTTTGTGAATTACCGCAATACGCGCACGGATGCGCGCGCGGTTGTGATTGATGAAGCGCTCATGGGCGCGTATCTTTCTGCGGCGCGCAAGGCGGCCGCACAATATGAGCTGCGGGACGACATCACCCTTTCCGCAGCGATGCGTTTCCCGGATGTGACGGATGTCATTGAGGCGGAAGAGGACCGTGATGCCGTGGCTGCGCTCGCACGCGAAGCCGCACTGCGCGCCGTAACTGCAATGAAACGCATGCGCGCGGGCGAAGGGGAACGCCTTTGCAACGATTTGCTGAACCGGGTGACTACGGTGGAATCCATTGCAGGAAAAATCGATGTGCGGGCGCCCTTCGTCGTGGAAGAATATCGTACGAAGCTTTCCGAACGCATCGAAAGCATGCTCGGCGGCGTGGAGGTTGACCGCACGCGCCTCGCGACGGAGGTAGCTCTTTTTGCGGACAAGGCCAGCATCAACGAAGAACTGGTTCGCCTTGCAAGCCATATAACGGAAATGCGCAAGGTGCTTGGCGCTGACGAGGCAGCCGGGCGCAGGCTCGATTTTATCGTGCAGGAAATGAACCGAGAGTTCAACACCATCGGTTCCAAGGCCAATGATGCGGAAATCACAAGCCTTGTTATTGCGGGGAAGGGCGAGATCGAAAAAATCCGGGAGCAGGTTCAGAACATTGAGTAAGCGCGGAGGAATACTATGGCAGTTCGCCTTGTAAACGTCGGCTTTGGCAACGTGGTTGCCGCAGGCCGCATCATTGCAATCGTTGCGCCGGATAGCGCGCCCGCAAAGCGCGTGGTTCAGGAAGCGCGGGAGCGCAGCCGCCTGATCGATGCATCCCATGGCAGGCGCACGCGCGCGGTTGTGGTGATGGACAGCATGCATGTTGTGCTTTCCGCCCTGCAGCCGGAAACCCTTGCAGGCCGCGTTGCGGCAGAAACAGATTGAGATTTGGTTGGAGGTCAACATGAAAGCAGATAAGGCAAAGGGCGTGCTCATCGTGCTTTCCGGCCCTTCGGGCGTTGGAAAGGGAACGGTGTGCAAGGCTCTGCTTGCGCGCAACCCGCAGGTAAAGCTCTCCGTTTCCGCGACAACACGCGCGCCGCGGCCGGGAGAAATGGAAGGCGTGAGCTACTTCTTTAAAACGCGCGATGAATTTGAACGCATGATTGCGGCGGGCGATTTTTTGGAATACATGGATGTGTTTGGCATGAATTATTATGGCACGCCGCGCGCATATGTGGAACAGCAGCTTGCAGCGGGAAACGATATCCTGCTTGAAATCGACGTAAAGGGCGCGATGAACGTTAAGCGCCTTTGCCCGGATGCGGTGCTGGTGTTCGTTGTTCCCCCGTCTATGGACACGCTCAAAAAACGGTTGGTTGGCCGCGGCACGGAAACGGAAGAGGCGGTTGAACGCCGCACGCGGGAAGCGTTTGCGGAAATGAAGCTTCTGCCGGAATATGATTATGCGATCGTGAACGACGTGCTTGAAACCGCCGTGGACGAGGTGGAAACCATCATCAAGGCTGAGCGGCTGCGCATATGCCGCCGGCCGGATCTTACGAATTTTTGCAAGGAGGCAGGAACTGAACTATGATGAACAAACCGCCGCTGAATGATTTGCAGGCAAAAGTGGGCTGCCGTTACATGCTGGTGACCGTGGTGGCCAAGCGTGCTCGCCAGCTTGTAGGGGACGAGGAACGGTTGCGGAACCGCAAGGCCGTGTCCTACGCGGTGGACGAGCTTTATCAGAACGACCTTTCCATCAAGTATCCCGAGGATTATGCAAAATGACCAAAAAGTGCGTCGTTTTGGGCGTTACGGGCTCCATTGCGGCCTATAAGGCCTGCGACGTTGTGAGCCGCCTGCGCAAGCAGAATGTGGATGTCCATGTGATCCTGACACGCGCAGGCGCAGAAATCATCACACCTCTTGCGCTTGAAACCATGAGCGCAAACCCTGTGGTTGTCGATATGTTCCACCGGGAAACGCCTTGGGAGGTGGAGCATATCGCGCTTGCAAAACGCGCGGATGTGTTTTTGGTTGCCCCCGCAACGGCGAATTTCCTGGGCAAAGCAGCGCATGGCATTGCGGATGATATGCTGACCACGACCATCCTTGCCACGCATGCGCCGGTTCTTGTGGCTCCTGCAATGAACGTGAACATGTATGAAAATCCGGCGGTGCAGGAGAATATTGCGGCTTTGAAAACACGGGGCTGGCATTTCATCGAGCCGGATGCGGGGATTCTCGCCTGTGGTGATGTTGGAAAGGGCCGCCTTGCGGAACCGGAAGCGATCGTAAACGCGGTGATGGCTCTGCTTTTTCCACGGCGCGACCTTGCCGGAAAGCACGTGCTTGTAAGCGCAGGCCCCACGCAGGAAAAGATTGATCCGGTGCGTTATATCACCAACCGTTCGAGCGGGAAGATGGGATATGCCGTTGCGGAGGCTGCAGCGGCGCGCGGCGCACGTGTTACGCTTGTAAGCGGGCCTGTGTCTCTGCCTGTGCCGGAGGGCGTGGAACGCGTAAGCGTGGTATCTTCGGCGGATATGTTCGAGGCAGTTCATGCGGCGTTCGGCGCATGTGACGGGCTCGTCATGGCTGCCGCACCGGCTGATTTCACGCCGGCTATGGCAGCGGAGCAGAAAATCAAAAAAAACGGGCGGGAAGGCATGACGCTGGAACTGTCCGCCACAAGGGACATCCTCAAAAGCATTGGGGAAAGGAAAGGAAACCAGCGCGTGATGGGCTTTGCTGCGGAAACGGAGCATCTTGCTGAAAACGCGGCGAAAAAACTTTCTGCGAAGAACCTTGATATGATTGCTGCGAACGATGTGACTGCCGCGGGTGCTGGTTTTGCGGTGGACACCAATGCCGTTACACTTTACAAGCGGGATGGCTCTGCGGAACACAGCGGCATCATGACCAAACGCGCGCTTGCGGATTGGTTGTTGGACCGGCTGTTTGGGGAATAAGCGCGTCTGTTGAAGTATAGTTTTAAAGCTCCTTACAAAGGAGCTTTTTATTTTTGCAAAAAACAAGGCGGATTCGAGCTATATGAGTACAGACGCTTTCTATGCCTGGAAAGCATCCAAGAAAGCAGATCAGTCCAAAATGTCGAGGAGCCTCTCAGCACTGTGGATGAGGTGCGTTTTAACAGATTCGGATACGAGATCGCCATCGCCGCTCAGCAGCGCTGCGATGATCCGCTTGTGTTCGCTGATTGAGGTCAGCGAAAGCGTGCGGTCACTTGCCTTCACTTCCCGCAGCCAACGCACCCGGACGGAATGAGCCTTAAGATTGTTCAGAATGGATTTCATATACTCATTGTCCAAATGCGTGTAATAAAGCCCGTGAACTTCGAGATCGGAAGCAACATATTTTTCAAAGCTGTAGGGGGTGCTTTCAATCTCCACAGCATGCTCCAGCGCAGCCTCCAACTCTTCCCGTGGAATGTGGGGCAGAGCTTCCCGGGCGGCAACGGGCTCCAAAGCGATCCTGCAACTCCAAATGTCCGCAGCATCCTTGCGGCTGATGCCTGCTACAACGGCCCCTTTTCGAGGAATGATTTTTGCAAAGCCATCGCGCTCCAACATGTTGAGAGCCTCGCGAATGGGTGCGCGGCTGATGTTCATAGATTGCGCAAGATCGTCCTCTGTCAACTTCATGCCGGGCTCAAGCTTTCCCTGAATGATCTGATCCCGCAGGTTATCATAAACAAGTTGCTTTAATGACGGTTTGCTTCCCAAATTTTGAATTTGATACATGAATCGCTACCATCCTACTCCATTAAAAACAATAGATTTAACGTATATTCGGTTGCATCCCACCGCTTGCTGCTATGGAGATACGCTGCACCGAGAAACGTTTCTTCTTGTTTCATTTTAACAAAAAAAGGTATTTTGTCAACAGTGTACGAGTGAAATATAGGAACCCGCCGTTTTATCCGGCTTCGGGTTGCTTCCGCCGGCATAGGATCTGCCAAGTATCCAAAATGGATTCGCTTTTGGCAGCCTTCACATCAAAATGAAACAGATGTAAGAAAAACTGGAGAATCGGGCCGCCCAAGAGCACATAAAGGAAAGAACCGATTCCAACCTCACCGCCGATAAGCCAACCTGTGAAGCAAACGACAGCCTCTACGGCCAGCTTGCAGATTCCGATCGGAAGAGGGACATGCTTGGTAAGAAACACGAGAAGGGTGTCCCGCGGCCCGGCGCCCATCCTGGCGGACATATAAAGATACATGCCAAAACCGTTTAAGATCAGGGACAGCAGGCAGAAAACCATCTGCAGCGGGACAGACTGGATTTTGGGCATAATGGGGAATACACGATTGAGCCACAGGAAAATGTCGGTAAATGTGCCTAGAAGCAGAATGTTCAAAAGCATTCCAAAACCGAAGGTCTCACGCAGCAGCAGATCAAGAGCCAGAATCACCAGGCCCACGATAATGTTTGCTTGGCCTATTGTGATCGAAAACGTATGGGAGATTCCATCATTAAGGATATTCCAAGGGGAGAGGCAATAGGATTGCTTGGCGATGGCCATCCCTAAGGCCATCGCCGCAAAGCCCAACGTGATGCGGCAGAGCTTTGCGGAGTAGCGGCGCAACAGACTCATAACATAACCAACCTTAAAACGCAGCACCTTCCGCCGCCATTGGCGGCGGAAGGTGTGCCGAATAATTGAACACACAGTTGACAACAAGAATGATATAACCCCTGAATACGATTTTGTCAACAGTTTTTGCACGCTTTAGACGAAACCCATCAGTCGGTAACGTAGCGGCGCAGCGGGCGGGAGGTGATGGAGCAGCACACATGCCCGTTCGAAGTACCGCCGCGCTCCCCCAGCTCCATGGAAGTGATCTCATCGTCACCGTCTTTACCGATCAGCACGGCGGTATCCCCAATTTTTACATCCGGAATATCCGTCACGTCGGCGAAAGCTACATCCACGTTTAAATCCAAAAGGCGAGCGCGTTTCCCATGGACAAGTACATCAGCATTGTGCTCCGTATCTCGGGTGACTTTTGGCAGTGTAGACCATTCTCAGGAAAACAAAAACGGCATCCCGGCCGAGTGCTTTGTTGTTCTTTACCCGAAATCTCCCGAAGCGCTCCGGCAGCAAGCGAAGGACTGGGAGACAAAGCTCAAGGATGAACTGAGCGATGTGGATGAAGGTGTGAAAGTCAGCGTAACAGAGGAGAACGCAGGTGCACAAAGCTGCCTTTCTTATGAGAGCGTGGAACGCACCACCAAAATTCTCGCCTTGCTGCCAAACGGTGTGCAATCCATGCAGCGAGCCCTCCCGGATACGCCTGAATGTTCCTGCAACATCGGCAATGTTGAGCTTGAAGGCGATGCGGTAGTATGTTATATTTCAGTGAGAAGCTGCAAGGGCTCGCTCATTGACCAGATGTGTGGAAAATATCGTGCTGTGGCGGAGCTTACTGGCTGCGCCCTTACCTTCCGGGATCGCCTGCCGGGTTGGGATTATGACAGGGATTCCAGATTGAGGCGTTTGGTCGACAAGGAGTACAACGAACGATTTGGCAGCGCGCCGCGCTTCAAGGTCACCCATGCCAGCACCGAGTGCGGTATGTTTAAAGAACAGCTTCCTCACATGGATATCATTTCCATGGGTCCTATCATTTATGAGGAGCATACGCCTCGGGAGTACATGGGAATCCAATCCGTAGGGGTCGTGTGGGAGTTTGTAAAGGGTATCATCAGCCAGCTGTAAACAAAAAGGAGGACGGAGCGTGAAACGCAGAATTTTTTATAACGGCATTATCCTGACAATGAACAAGGCTGAGCCGACCGCGGCATACGTGCTGACGGAAGGGGATAAAGTCGCTGCAGTGGGGAGCGCTGCAGAAATCGAGAAGCACATTGCCGAAGGTGCGGAGCCTGTGAACTTACACGGGCGGCTGATGTTGCCGGGATTCATCGATTCGCATATCCATATGCTGACAGCGGCATTGAACCGGCTCAAATTGGACATAAGCGCCATGAAATTTGACACTGTGGATGATATGCTCGCCTATATCCGGCAGAAAAAGGAAGGATCACAGGATCCTTGGATCAGCGTATTCGGCTTTTCGGAGGAAAACATCCGTGCGAGCCGAATGGTGACGCGAAAAGATATAGACCGTTTTTTCCCTGATGTCCCTGTAACCATCATCCGGGTGTGCGGCCATATGTCTGTCATCAACACGAAAGCTATGGAACAGCTGGACAGGGATAAAATGGAGCGCATCAGCGGCGGTGCTTTTGAAAAAGACGAGAGCGGCGTCTATACGGGGATTGCTACCGAGGGGGCCCAGCAATATGTTCTGGACAGCATGCCGCCGGCGGACGAAGAAGTGGTGCTTGCCTTGCTTGCGCAAGAGCAGGAGCTCCTCTTGCGCAACGGCATTACCGCGATACACGATGCCGGGACGGACATGATGCCGCCGCGAGACTATGTGGCCCTTTATGAGAAGATGAACGACAGGGGACTGTTGAAAATCAGAACCAATCTCATGGTGCGCCCAGAAGAAAAAGAGTCTCCGGGTTCATTTGCGGACTATCTGCGTTGCTGTAAGGAACGGCACCGTGAGGATGCAAGGTTCACAATCGGTGCGGTGAAGCTCTTTGCAGACGGAAGCTTGGGCGGGATGACCGCTGCGGTGAACCGTTCCTATGTGGGGGCGCCGGAGAACACCGGCCTGCTGCTGAAGGAACGTCTGGACACCTATATAAAGCCGCTTGCCGATGCAGGCCATCAGGTTGCCGTGCATGCCATCGGGGATCGCTCTACGGGTTATGTGGCCGGGCTCTACGGCGCCTGTGAACGGAGGGAAGAGGATCGACTGCGTATTGAACACGGAGAACTTATGGATGAAGCCCTCATCGAGACGATACGCGACAACCGTATCCTCATTATGACACAGCCGATTTTTATCCGGGAATTTGGAAATACCTATTTCAGCAACCTTGGAGAGGAACGTGCCATGCACATTCAACCCATACGCACGCTGCTGGATCAGGGGATAACTGTTGGCTTTGGCACAGATTATCCCGTGGATGACCCAAACCCGCTGCTTGGAATCCGCACTGCAATGACCAGAGAAATCAAGAATTCCTGCAAACGGTTGAATGAAGCGGAGGGGATCGGCTTCGACGAAGCAGTCAGGTGTTATACCATTAACAACGCTTACGGTGCTTTTGAGGAGGCGCATATGGGGTCCATAGAGCCTTCCAAATATGCGGACTTTGTCGTTCTCGCGGGAATCGCTCCCGATTCTGATGGCAAATTCAGGCATTTGGATGATGCTGCCGTAGACATGACGGTGATCGGTGGAGAGACGGTTTTTTCCCGGTAACACCGGATGCAGAAAGTGTAAAGCAAAGTTTTCAGATGGACAGCATCGTAAAAGGAGCGGCAATTGCCGCTCCTTTTACGATGCTGCGTTGGGGATTTCGCAGCACCATGATGGATGGGGGTATGTCATCGGAGGAGTGGGGGCTCCTCACGGGATGACCTTAATGGAAGGTCAGGCCTTTGTGCGCTCGCCGAGCGTCACAGAGAGGTCGAGCAGTTCGGTTCCGCGCTGCACTGTTATTGTGACCGTATCGCCGACCTTGTATTCATAAAGCAGTGTGCTGAGGTCGGAAGAACCGTTTATTTCCGTGCTGCCCAAAGATATGATAATGTCGTTCACCTGCATGCCGGCCTGTTCGGCAGCACTGCCTTCCTCAATGCCCACCACCTGAACCCGGTTCACATAGCCATAAGAACCATATGAGCCAAAGGGGAAGAAGCTGCCGTTGTTGCCGCTGTTGCTGGTGGTGCGGATGCTGATGTTCTGCATGCTGATGCCGAGGTATGGCCTGCCGGATACATAGCCAAGGTCGATCAAATCCATAATGATTTGCTTTGCAGAATCAATTGGGATTGCAAAGCCCAAACCTTCCACATCCGTGCCTCTGCTTTTCGCGTTAACGATGCCAATTAATTCACCCTTGCTGTTGAACAGGCCTCCACCGGAATTGCCGGGGTTCACGGCTGCTGTGGTCTGCATCAAAGTCATTTCCTGCCCTTCGATTTTGATCACACGGTCAAGGCCGCTGATGATGCCCTCGGAAACGCTGCTGGCAAGCACGCCGAGAGGGTTGCCGATGGCATATACCATGTCGCAAACCAGCATATCGCCGGAGTTGCCAAGCGTGGCGGCGGGAAGGTCGGCCGCATCAATCTTGATGACGGCAAGGTCGGTGTAGCTGTCCGTGCCGATGAGGGTTGCAGGATATTCCGTGCCGTCCTCCAAGTGCACTTTTATGGCGTCCGCGCCTTCCACAACGTGATTATTCGTTACAATGTAGCCATCGGAGGTAACGATTACGCCGGAGCCGGAGCCCACTGTTTCGGAGGTTGCGCCGCTTTCCGATTGACCATAGCCAAACATGGCATATCCATTTGAAACTTCCTGTTCAATGTCGATGCCAACCACGCTGCTCATGCATGTGCGGATGATGGAGCCGGTGTCACCGGTGCTGGTTGTGCTTGAACCGGAACTCATGTTGATGCCGGATGATGGACTTGCAGACGGGCCATTGCCGCTTCCCGTGCCCGCACTGTTTTCCGCAGGACCGCCGGTTGCATCCGGAGGAGTCACGACGGTGCTTCCGGCATTGTTCAGCGCCTGTTGGTTATTTTGGCCGCGGGTTGCAAAGTAAACGGCCCCGGCGCCAACTCCACCGCCAATGAGCGCCATCACCAGCATGCAAATGATGAGCTGGGTCCATGTAGCAACATGCTTACGCTCTTTTTTGCCCCTGCTGCCTTGATTGCCGCTTTCACCGTAATTGCCGCTGAAGTTGTTGCCCGCCGGCTGCTGTGTATTATTGCCTACATTGGGGGTGGCATTTTCGTACCAGTTCCAATTGTTGTTTTCCATATGTTTTTGCTCCTTCCTGTTCAGCATCCTGAACGCTTCTGTTGGCTCTTATTATAGAATGCAATTTTGTCGTTTCAATATCCTGATTGCGCCAAAGTTGTGTAGAAACATGTACGAATTATGAAACGGGATTTTCATTTAAAACAAAAACGGACGGCTGCAAAGCGCATCCGCCCGAGACAAATTGGAAAGAATCAGCCAAGCAGCTTTTCCGCAGCGGCAAGCTTCAGGCAAACGCAAAGCACATGCATTGCCTCGCGCAGCTCTGCAATGGGCGGGTAGCTTGGGGCGATGCGCAGGTTCGCATCCTGCGGATCCTTGCCGTAGGGGTAGGTTGCGCCTGCGCCGGTCATGATAACGCCAGCCTCTTTCATGAGCTGATGCGTGCGCTTTGCGCAGCCTTCCATGGTATTGAGGCTTACGAAGTAACCGCCGGTGGGACGATGGTAGGAAGCAAAGCCGAGCGGCTCGATCTCGCGATCCAGAAACTCAATCACGGTGTCGAACTTCGGCTTCATAAATGCCGCATGCTTTTTCATGTGCGCAAGAACGCCGGCGCGATCCTTCAAAAACTGCACATGACGAAGCTGGTTCACCTTGTCAAAGCTGATGCATTCCGCGTTGAGCAGCTTCTTCATGTAAGCCATGTTGGCCTCGCTGCATGCAAAGCAGGCAACGCCCGCACCCGGAAGGGTAATCTTGGAGGTGGAAGCAAACTCAAACACCATGTCCGGATTGCCTGCATTGCGGCACTCAGTTAAGATTTCTTTAAAGGGAACAAACTCACCGCTGAACTCATGCACGCAGTAGGCGTTATCCCACATGATGACAAAGTCTTCCGCCGCAGGTTTAAGAGAAGCCAGCCGCGCAATGGTTTCATCGCTGTAAATGATGCCCTCCGGATTGGAGTATTTGGGGACGCACCAGATGCCCTTCACAGCGGGATCCTTCACATATTCTTCGACAAGGTCCATATCCGGGCCGTCGGCTGTCATCGGCACGTTGAGCATCTCCACGCCAAAGGATTGGCAGATTGTAAAATGCCTGTCATAGCCCGGAACGGGGCAAAGGAACTTCACTTTGCCGAGTTTGCTCCAGGGCGCGGTGGAATGCAGAAGGCCATGCGTAAACGCCTTGGAAATAAGGCCGTACATCAGGGTCAGGCTGGAACTGCCGGCTGCGAAAACCTCCTCAGGCTTCACGCCGAGGAGTTCCGCAAAAAGCGCGCGGCAGGCGGGCAGGCCGTCCATCGTGCCATAGTTGCGCGCATCGATTCCTCCGCTTACGTAAGAATCCGGTGCGGGAAGGGAGAACAGGGCGTTTGAAAGGTCAAGCTGCTGCTTTTCCGGCTTCCCGCGGGACATGTCGAGCTTCAGGCCTTTGGCCTTGCATGCATCGTATTCTGCTTTTGCTTCCACGTAGAACTGTTGCAGCGCTTCGCGCGGCATTTCCTTAAGCTTCATAATGGTGATTCATCCTCCTGACCATAAATAATATAATATGCGAGGAAAATGCAATTTTTCCTTCATCTATGCAAGATTACTTTCACAAGCCTTATTTTACCGAAAATCCCTGGTAAAGTAAATACCTGTTATCAACTTTTCTTGCGGTTTACAGTCCATGGATGGAATGATACAATATAAAGAAATCTTTCAGCAGGAGGGTGGAGCGTGAAACAGGAAATCTGCCAACTTCGGGCGATGATCGGCGCATCGGGCCGAATCGCCTTTTTGGGCGGCGCGGGAGTATCCACGGAAAGCGGCATCCCCGACTTTCGCAGCCGGGATGGCCACTTTGAAGCGATCCGTGCCTTTGGCCAAGCGCCGGAGGTGCTTTTGTCGCACGGCTTTTTCATGCAGCACCCGGAGATTTTTTTTGCGTATTACCGTGCGTCTCTTCTGGTAACGGATGCTCTGCCAAACCGCGCGCATGCTGCACTCGCACAGTTGGAACAGCAAGGGAAGCTTACGGCCGTCGTCACACAAAACGTGGATGGGCTGCATCAGAAGGCGGACAGCAAAAACGTGTTCGAACTGCATGGCAGCATTTACCGCAACCGTTGCATGCAATGCGGCAGGGCGTACGGCCCGGAGGCGATCTCCGAAAGCGCCGGCGTGCCGCGCTGTACCTGCGGCGGCATCATCAAGCCGGATGTGGTGCTGTATGAAGAAGGGCTTGATCCCGAGGTGCTGCAGGGTGCGATTGCGCACATTATGCAGGCGGATATGCTCATTGTGGGGGGAACGTCGCTTGCGGTATACCCGGCAGCCGGGTTGATTGATTATTACCGCGGTAACCGGCTCGTGCTCATCAACAAGAGCGAAACGCCATATGATTACCGGGCGGACCTTGTTCTGCATGATTCTATTGGCGAGGTGTTGCATGCGGCGCTTGAAACGGAGAATGGAGGAAACGAAGCATGACGGAGCTGTTGGTGCGTTTTTTCATTAAAACGCCGGATCAAACGGGGGATTCTTCAGTCCGGGAGGCATATGGCATTCTTGCGGGGGTTGTGGGCATTGCCTGCAACCTGATCCTTTGCGCGATGAAGTTTGTGATCGGTACGTTAAGCGGGTCGATCGCGATTCAGGCGGACGCGGTCAACAACCTTTCGGACGTCGGTTCTTCCGCAGTAATGCTCATCGGTTCAAAAATGGCCGGGAAGCCTGCCGACCGGGAGCATCCGTACGGCCATGCGCGCATGGAGTACATTGCGGCGCTGATTATTGCATTCCTCATTTTAGTCGTAGGGTTTGAGCTTGGACGCGAATCGATCCAGAAGATCATTGCGCCTGAACCGGTAGAATTCAGTGTGGCGATGATTGCTGTGCTTGTATCGTCCATCCTCGTTAAGCTTTGGATGAGCCGGTTCACCGCAAATATCGGCCGCCGTATCGAATCTTCCACCATGAGCGCTGCCACGAGCGACAGCATATCCGATGTCATCAGCACCGGTGCAATCCTGCTTTCCAGCATCATCGGCTATTTCAAGGGTGTGAACATCGACGGCTATATCGGCGTGGTCGTAGCGGGGTTTGTGCTGTACTCCGGTGTTTCGATTTTGCGGGATACCATCAGCCCGCTGATGGGCGAAGCGCCCGACCCGAAAACGGTTACAGAGCTTACGGACAAAATCCTTTCTTACGATGGGATTATCGGCATCCACGACATTATGATGCACAGCTACGGCCCCGGCAAACTCATTGCAAGCGCACATGCTGAAGTGCGTTCGGATTGCGACCTGATGGCAATCCATGAAACGATTGATGCCGCGGAGCGGGAGATCGGCGCACAGATGGGCATCCTCCTTACGCTGCACCTTGACCCCATCGAGGTGGACAACGCTGTGCTTAACCAAACGCGGGAGGAAATGGGGCAGATTCTTATGGGGATCGACAAAACGCTGCGTTTCCACGATTTCCGCATGGTACGCGGGGAAAACCGCACCAACCTGCTGTTCGACATTGTAGTTCAGCCGGGGATGAAGCCGGAGGCGATTGCGGAACTCAAGCAGCGCGTTGCGGATGAAGCGGCGCGCCTGAATCCCGCATACCATTGCATCCTTTCTGTTGATATCGACCACAACGGCGTAAGGTGACGGAAACAAACAAGGAGCGCGCTCAAGCGCAAGAGGAGCTTAGAAAAGCCAGCAATATGAGCACATAAGAAGGGTTTGCTGTTTGCCATTTGCAGACAACAAGCCCTTTATCGCATCGCTTCAACATAAATATCAAAGGCTGCCGTGGTGCCGTCCTCCAGTGTGGCGGTGCAGGAGAAAACCCAAACCGGAAGATAATACCCCTGGGAACTGTTTGCCATGTAGGCAAGGTAGCAGTTATCGATTGTCGCGGAAACGGCGGGCGTGAAAAGGGTATAGGCACAATCCCCGCTTTGCAGCTTTTCATAAGCGCGCTGTTGGGAAATAATCTGTTTTTCGGCGATGGAAATCACATCGCCATCATACCGGCGGATCTTGGTGATTGTGCTGTCTGCCCGCACGGATACCACCAGCGTGGAGGAGCCGATGATGGGTTTGCCGTCGATCGCTGTGGAAAGGTAAATGTCGTACCCGACGGGGCTGTTGCTTGCATCGTGGCGGGGAACGATGTCCGTCACGGAATCAAGCGATACGGTGAGAAGGGTTTTGCGTTCAAACAGATCAAAAACCGCGCGAATTGCATCCACTTCTGTGGGGAGGCGGTCGGCTGCAGGTTCGGAAAGCAGGTCATAGGTCCAGCTTCCGCTTTCTGTGATGGTGAGGCGGGCAGTTTCGGTTTCAGCAGTGTATACACTGTCGTTCACGACAAACGGGGCTTCAATGCCAAGCGCGAGCGCAATCGCGTATGCACGTTCATAGATGGATTGCGTGCTGGGACCGTAAAGCTTGACCTTTGCGCCCGATGCATCAAGTGTGCAGTCGAGCGTCATCGCTTTCGGAAGGGGCGTTTCGCTTTCAAAAAACTGGATTGGAGCATAGGTTTTGCCGTGGTCGAGAATCATCACGAAGGCGATGCCGAAATAAAGCACAGCCACATATAAAAACGCGGCAAAATTTGCGCGCTTGGATGGCCGCACCAACCCAAACTGCTCCGGAAAACGGAACCTTTTGAGCAAGGCGGCAAGAATGGCATATACGCTATAGCCCGCCATGCAGCCTAAGCCGGCAAACAGGTATTCATCCGCGATGAAGGGGGCATCGTTAAACAAGGGATACAGGTTTAAAAACACAGCGGAAAGCACGCCGGTGAACAGCGCGGAGAACAAGCCGCATTTGGGAAAAGCGGGCGCAAGAAAAATGCCGGCTGCCAGGAAGGGCAGAGCATAGGCAAGCAGATCGTTAAATACGCCTTTGTAACCATATTCATCAATGGCAAACAGTTTGTAAAGCGGAATGGGGGCGCTTACGGTGGGCGTGGTGTTGCTTCGCTTTAAAAGATATGCGCCGAACAGCGCAAGAAAAAACAAACCGATGCACAAAAGGCGTGGCATCGGAACGCCTTGCCGCTTCTGAACGGACAGCGTTGCGGCCGCGGCAATGGCGAACACAATAAACAGGATCAGCGTTTCCAGCGTAAACAAACCCGGTTCCTCCAAGGGAAAACATTCTGTTAAATTATTATAACGGTTTGCAGCGTGGGAAGCAAATGAACTTTCTGTGCATTCCTTGTTTCCGGCCGCGCATGGTGGTATAGTATCATAGAATAAACATGTATTATATGGAGGGAAAAGGCATGCTCAAGGAATTCAAAGAATTTGCATTTAAGGGAAATGTGGTTGATATGGCGGTCGGCGTAATGATCGGCGGGGCGTTCGGAAAGATTGTGACCTCGGCTGTGAACGATTTGTTTATGCCGCTTGTCAGTCTGCTTACCGGTGGATTGGATTTCACAAGCCTTTTCATTGCGCTCGATGGAGCTTCCTATCCGACGCTTGCGGCGGCACAGGAGGCGGGCGCCGCATGCTTCGCATATGGCTCATTTATTACAACCGTGCTGGACTTCCTTATTATGGCTTTCTGCATTTTCCTGATGGTGAAGGGAATCAACCGCCTGCGCGCACTGTCCGAGAAAAACAAAGCTGCGGAGCCTGCTGAGGAGAAAAAGCCGCGGCTCTGCCCGTATTGCTTTGAGGAGATCAACGAGAAGGCCACCCGCTGCCCGCACTGCGCGGCCGAGCTCCCCGCAGAGGAGCCGGAAAACGCCTGAAACGGTTTTGGCTCTACGGAATAAACGGCAGCGCGAAAATATACGTGTATGCAGCTCCCACTTTCCTTGACAGGGGAGAGCGGAAAAACTTACAATAAAAAACATGAACCGCGAGGCGATGCTTCGGGCATCCGTGCGGGGAAAGGAATGCAATGAAAGCAGCGACAGCCATTCTACTTGTGGCCGGGTGCGATCCGCAGATGCACTCTGCGAAGCCGACCGCCCTGCATGAGATTGCCGGGCGGCCGATGATCGATTGGATGCTTGCGGCGTTTGAGGGATGCGTGGAAACGCCTCCTGTGATTGTGGACGGTTCGCAGCAGATGATTGCGGCACATGTGCGCGCGCGCGCCCGAACCGCTGTGCAGCAGGAGGCCCTTGGCGAGGCGGACGCACTGCGCGCCGCGCGCAGCGCGCTTGAAGCGGCGGGCAATGGGCTGGTTTTAGTAATATCCGGAAGCTATCCTCTGATCAGCGCAGAACTCTGCGAACAGCTGGCGGAAGAAGCGGAGAACAGCGGAGCCGCCGCACTTGCCATCCTTAATGAAGACGAAACGGGTGATGTCGGGGCGGAAGGACCGATTCTATGTGACCTTTTCTGCGCACCCGGCAATGTTTGGCGCGCGGGGCTTATGCGCAGCGGCAAGGAGGCAAGTCTTGCGGATTGCTTCCTGCAGGGTGTGGAAAGCTGCCGCATTACCCCGGCGCTGGTCGAAAGCCTGCATACAGGCGTTGCACATTATTTCCCGGTGACGAACAGGGCCATGCTTGCCGCATGCGAAGCGGAAGCGCAGGAGCGGCTCCGCGACAAGCACCTTGAAAACGGCGTCACGATGCTCGACCCGAATTCCGTGACGCTTGGCGCGGATGTGGAGATTGGCCGGGATACCGTACTTTGGCCGAACGTTGTGCTCACGGGCAGGACGGTTATCGGCGAAGGATGTGTCATTAAGAGCGGCTGCCAGATCAACGATACGCGCGTTGGAAACGAATGCACGCTTACCTATGTTGTCGCCAACGAGGCAGAGCTTGGGAACCGCGTTACGGCGGGGCCGTTTGTGAACCTCCGACCGAATACACGCATTGCGGACGGCTGCAAGATCGGCGACTTTGTTGAGGTGAAAAACTCCAGCGTGGGCGAAGGAACGAAGCTGCCGCATCTTTCCTACATCGGGGATGCGGACGTTGGAAGCGGCGTAAACGTGGGGTGCGGGTGTGTGTTTGTGAATTACGACGGCTATGCTAAGCACCGCACCACCGTGGGCGACAACGTGTTCCTCGGCTGCCAGACGAATCTGGTCGCGCCTGTAACGGTTGGCGACGGCGCTTATACGGCCGCGGGTTCCACCATCACGCATGATGTGCCTGCCGGCGCAATGGCTTTTGCGCGTGCGCGGCAGAGCAACAAGGAAGGCTACGTGGAAAAGTTCCGAAGCCTGAAAAAGAAATAAGGAACGGAGCGAAAACGCGTTGTTTTGTGAAATAGAAGGCATAAACATTCATTATGAACGCGTGGGGCAGGGCCGCCCCGTGCTGGTTCTGCACGGATGGGGTGCGGACATCGAGGCGGTGCGCCCCATCATGAACTGCATGAGCGGACTCGGCTATGAGGCTGTGGCCATGGATTTTCCGGGCTTTGGGCAAACGCCTGAGCCGCCGGAGCCTTGGGGGGTGCCGGAATATGCGGCGCTTACGCGCAAGTTCATTGAAACCGTGGGGCTGCGCGGATGCGACCTCATCTGCCACTCCTTCGGAGGCCGGGTTACGATCCTGCTTGCTTCGGAGGATCCCAGGCTGTTCCACCGGCTCGTGCTGGTGGATGCGGCAGGCATCCGCCCTCCGCGCACGCTTGGCTACTATGTGCGCACGTATTCCTATAAACTTGGCAAGCGCCTTGCAAAGGTAAGGTGGATCGACGCTCTGCTCCATTTGAGCGAAAAACAGAAGAATGCCGGAAGCGCCGACTACCGTGCGTTAAAAAGCGATTTGATGCGCGCGACGCTTTCCCGCGTTGTGAACCTTGATCTGACGGAGCGGCTTGACCATATTCAGAACGAAACGCTGCTCGTTTGGGGCGATCAGGATACTGCCACGCCGCTTGCGCGTGCGCAGGTGATGGAGAAGCGCATCCCCAAAGCGGGGCTTGCTGTGCTTGAAGGCGCAGGCCACTTCTCCTATGTGGACAAATACGCGCAGTTTTGCGCAGTGATGAAGGCATTTTTTGCCTGAGGTGATGGTTTGAACTGGACGGTGTTTTCTTATTATATATATTACACGGCGGCTGCCGCAGCGGTTGTTCTTGCTTCGCTGCCGCTTGTGCATATGCTGCAGTTGGAAAGCTATCAGGGAAGAATGTACCTGAAATGGCTCGGCCGCCACTTTATGTCGGACGTTGTGCCGTATCTGCTTGTGGGCGCAGTAGCGTTGTTGCTGCGGTGCAGCTATGTAATGCTTTATGATACAAGCCGCTTGCTTGCACGGATCTGTTATGCGGCGGGAGATGCAGCATATCTCCTTCTGCTGCTTACGCTTTATTTCGGCTACAAACGCCGCAAGCAGATTAAGCCCCTCGCGTTTACAGGGCGCGTGAAACGCCTGCTTGCAGTGGAATTCGCGCTTGCTTTTGTGTTTACGGCATCGCTCTTTATGCGGGCGGTAATGGGGGGGATCATGTCCTGGGGAGTGTTCCTGTTGCCGAATTTCCTGCGCTACCTGCCCGGCATGCTGCTGCCGCTGTTCGTTTTTCTCGCGTATGGGATTACGTATCCCGTTGAGGCGGCGGTCAAACGCTGGTACTTCAACGATGCGAAGAGAAAACTCGCTGCGCGTGCGGATGTTACGAAAGTTGCGGTCACAGGGAGCTTTGGCAAAACCGGAACCAAGTATGCGCTCGGCACAATCCTTTCCGAAAAACACAATGTGCTCTATACGCCGGGCAGCTTCAATACGCCAATGGGCGTAACCAGAGTCATTCGCGAGCAGCTTCTCGCGGAGCACGAGGTCTTCATCGCGGAAATGGGTGCGCGTTACCGCGGCGATATCCGCGAGCTTTGCCGCCTCGTGCAGCCGAAATTCGGCATCATCACGGCCATCGGCAAACAGCATCTTGAAACCTTCGGCTCTCTTGAAGGCGTGATCGCAACAAAGGGCGAACTGATGGAAAGCCTCATGCCGGACGGCTGCTGTTTCTTCAACGGGGATGATGAGAATTGCCGCGCAATGTACGAAAGCTGCACGCTGAAGGAAAAGTACCTTTTCGGCACGGCAGAGGAAGGGCTTTACCTTTGCGCATGTGAAACGGAAGTCGGGCCGCAAGGCAGCGCGTTTACGCTGAAAACGGCAGAGGGCGAAAGCGTGCGCTGCCGGACAAAGCTTCTTGGGCGGCACAACATTGTGAACCTTACGGGCGCTGCGGCTTGTGCGTACCGCCTTGGGCTGACGCTTTCCGAAATCGCCGCGGGCATTGCAAAGGTGGAGCCGGTAGAGCACCGGCTGCAGCTCATCCCGGGTGCGGTGACGGTGATCGATGATGCCTTCAACGCAAATCCCGTGGGTTCGCGCGAAGCGCTCAACGTACTTGCATCCTTTCCCGGCAGGCGCATCTGCGTGACGCCTGGCATGGTGGAACTGGGAGCGGAGGAGGCGGAACTCAACCGCGCATTCGGCTGCCACATGGCGAAGTGTGCTGACATTGCAATTGTGATCGGCAAGGCGCATGCGGATCCGATCTGCGAAGGGCTCCGGCAGGCCGGGTTCCCGGAAGCATGCCTTGTGCGGGCAGCTTCCCTCGCAGAGGCGACGGAAAAGCTCCCCGCTTACACGGAGCCGGGCTGTGTGGTGCTGTTTGAAAACGATCTGCCGGATAACTATCGTGAATGAAAAGGGAGGAGAAAGCGATGCTGAATCTTGCCGTAGTCTTTGGCAGCCGTGCTGCGGAGCATGATGTTTCGATCATCTCCGGTCTGCAAATTCTGGAGAATGCCGATAAGAGCAAATACAATGCGTTTCCCGTTTATGTTTCCCGAAGGGGAGAATGGTTCACCGGCGAACCCCTGCGCAGGGTGGAAACTTACAAAAACTTCAACCCGGATGGGAAGGGGATCACCCGTGTGGTGCTGCCGCCCGTGCCGGGGATGAACGGACTTTATACGCTCGGGCAGGGCGGCCTGTTTGGTGCAAAGGCACAAAAGGTGGCCGATGTGGACTGCGCAATTTTGGCGCTGCACGGCATGCACGGCGAGGATGGCACCATACAGGGGCTGCTGGAGCTTGCAAACATTCCGTATTCGAGCTGCGGTGTGACGGGCTCTGCCGTGGGCATGGATAAGATCATCATGAAGGCTGTGTTTAAAAGCATGGGTTTACCGGTGCTTGAAAGCACATATTGCTATCGCAGCGAATGGAAGGAAAATCCTTCCGCTGTGACCGCACGCGCGGAAGCGCTCGGCTACCCGCTGTACGTAAAACCGGCTAACCTCGGCTCTTCCATCGGCATCAGCCGGGCGGTGGACAGAGCCTCTTTTGAACAGGCAATGGAGGTCGCCTGCGCGTACGACAGGCGTATCCTGATCGAAAAGGGCTTGAACAGGCCGGTGGAAATCAACTGCGCCTGCATTGGCTTTGGCGGAAAGGCCACGCCTTCTCTGTGCGAGCAGCCCGTTTCCTGGGAGGAATTCCTGAGCTTCGATCAAAAGTATCTGCGCGGCGCCGGCAAGGGAATGGAAAGCCTCGGCCGTAAGATCCCCGCGCCGATTTCCGAGGAGCAAACCCAAAAGATTCAGGCTTATACCGTCCAAATCTTTCAGATGTTGGAATGCAAAGGCGTTGTACGCGTCGATTACATGATCGACCCGGAAACCGGCGCGCTCTACGTTTGCGAGATCAACACCATTCCGGGCTCGTTTGCGTTTTACCTTTTTGAGCCGATGGGAATATCTTTCCGGCAACTCGTGGATCAACTCGTTGAATATGCGCACGAAGCACTGGTGCAGAAAAACGAATCCACTTTTGCATATGATTCCGAGATTCTGACGAAGATGATGAACGGCACAAAAACAATTAAGAAGTAAACAAAGGAGAGCAGCAATGAGCAAGATTCAGATGCGTACCCCCCTCGTGGAGATGGACGGAGACGAAATGACCCGCATCATCTGGAAGATGATTAAAGATCATCTTCTGACCCCGTATATCGACCTTAAGACCGAATACTACGATCTGGGCCTCCCCTCCCGCGATGAGACCGACGACCAGATCACTGTGCAGGCGGCTGAGGCTGTGAAGAAGTACGGCGTGGGCGTGAAGTGCGCAACGATTACCCCCAATGCGCAGCGCATGACCGAGTATAACCTCAAAAAAATGTATAAGAGTCCCAACGGCACCATCCGTGCGATTCTGGATGGCACCGTGTTCCGTACGCCCATCACGCTGCCCTGCCTGAAGCCCTCCGTACGCAGCTGGGTTAAGCCCATCACCATCGCGCGTCATGCATACGGCGACATTTACAAGTGCACGGAATACCGCGTTCCGGGCCCCGGAACTGCCGAAATCCTCTTTAAGGATGCACAAGGCAAGGAAATCTTCCATGAGACGGTCTTTGACTTCAAGTGCCCCGGCGTTTTGATGGGTACCTACAACAAGGACGATTCCATCCAGAGCTTCGCACGCGCCTGCTTTAACTTCGCGCTTGCCACCAAGCAGGACCTCTGGTTCTCTGCAAAGGACACCATCTCCAAGAAGTATGACCACACTTTCAAAGACATCTTCCAGGAGATCTATGATGCGGAATACAAGGCCAAGTTCGAGGAAGCCGGCATCACGTATTTCTATACCCTGATCGACGATGCGGTTGCGCGCGTGATCCGCTCTGAGGGCGGCTTTATCTGGGCCTGCAAAAACTATGACGGCGATGTGATGAGCGACATGGTCGCCACCGCGTTCGGCTCTCTCGCCATGATGACGAGCGTACTTGTTTCGCCCGACGGCAACTATGAATACGAAGCGGCGCACGGCACTGTGACGCGCCATTATTACAAGCACCTTGAGGGGGAAACGACTTCCACCAACTCCATGGCAACCCTGTTCGCATGGACTGGCGCGCTCAAAAAGCGCGGCGAAATGGACAGCATCCCCGAGCTTGTCGCTTTCGGCGAAAAGCTTGAGCAGGCGTCCCTCAAGTGCATTTCGGATGGCTTTATGACCAAGGATCTTGCGCTTCTCGCCGATATGGAGAACAAGACGGTGCTTTCTACCGAAGGATTTATCCTGAAGGTCAAGGAATATCTTGACGCGGCGCTGTAAATCCATTACCATAAGAAAAGCAGAAATCATTGCGGCGGGCGGCGTTTGCCGCCCGCCCAATCATGGGGGAGAGAAACATATGAGCCTTTATTCTGAGTGGAGACAAGCCGCCGATGCACAGCGCGCACCACATGAGCAGGAAAAGTTCTGGAACGATTACTTTGCGCTCGAAACCGAAAATTATAAAAAAATCCTTGCAAACCATGCAGAGATGTACTCGGGCGAGCTCAGCGGGCTTGCGGAAACTTTCGGCATGGACGAGGTCACCTTCATCGGCTTCCTGGATGGTATCAATACGAGCCTTAAACAGGAGATTGATCTTGAAAGCCTGGAAAGCAGCACCGTTATTTCTCTGGATGTTGATTTTGAAAAGCTTTATTTCAACATGCTGGATGCAAAGGCGGATTGGCTTTATCACCTGAAGGAGTGGGATGATGTGCTGTCCGAGGAAAAGCGCCATGAGATCACCAAGGAATTCCGCGCATCCAAAGTGTTCGTGAAGCAGGAAACCGTCGGCCGTAACGATCCCTGCCCCTGCGGCAGCGGAAAGAAATACAAAAAATGCTGCGGAAAAGATAAATAAAACGAAAACGCGTGCTGAGGCACGCGTTTTCATTCGATATTCCGCAAAAAATAAAAGGGGCTGCGCTGATTTACACAGAATTAACAATTTTGCAAGCGCATATCCATTTTCATACCTTGTTCAATTTTGCGGAACGGCATATAATTGAATTTAAGAATGGGAAAGGGAAATATTGCTATGAAAATACGGTTTTGCGGCGCAGCGCGCAGCGTAACGGGTTCCTGCCATATGATTTCTGCCAACGGAAAAAACGTGTTGGTGGATTGCGGCATGCGTCAGGGCGCCGATAAGAAGACGGAATTGGGGGAAGATAAATTTCCATTCAATCCGGCGGAAATCGACGCGGTGCTTTTAACGCACGCGCACATTGACCATTCCGGCCTCATCCCGCTGCTTGTAAAACAGGGATTCAAGGGCAGTATTATCGCAACGGACGCCACAGCGCAGCTGTCCGGCATTATGCTGCCGGATAGCGGCCATATTCAGGAACAGGAGGCGGAATACCAAACGCGCAAAAATCTGCGCGCAGGCAAAGCGCCGGCTGAACCGCTTTATACAGTGCAGGATGCGCAAAACGCACTCAAACAGTTTTCACCTACTTCTTATGGAAGGACAGTTTCAGTCGTTTCAGGTATAACGGCACGTTTCAATGACATCGGACATTTGCTGGGGTCGTCTGCCATCGAAATTTGGGTGGAAGAAAACGGAAAAACAACCAAACTCGTTTTTTCCGGCGATATCGGCCGCGAAGAACGCCCGATCATTTGCGACCCGCAGCAAGTCAAGGGCGCGGATTACCTTGTGATTGAAGGCACCTATGGCGACCGCAACCATGAAGAATCCACTGTAGAGGCGAAGGAAGCGCACTTGATCTCCGTGCTCAAAATGGGTATTGCACGCGGCGGAAACATTGTGATCCCGTCCTTTGCCGTTGGCAGAACGCAGGAACTCCTTTATTACATCAAGCGCCTTTTGATGAAAAATTCCGTGCCCGGGCTTGAAAACGTGCCGGTATATATCGACAGCCCGCTCGGCATCAACGCAACGAAGATTTATGAAAAATGTGCGGAAGGATACTACGACGAAGAAGCACGTGAAATGGCGAAATCCGGCTCCCCGTTTGATTTCCCGACCCTGCGCGTTGCGGTTACCGCAGATGAAAGCAAGCTCATCAATGCACAGACGGGATGCAACATCATCATCTCATCTTCCGGCATGTGCGATGCAGGGCGCATCCGCCACCATCTGAAGCACAACCTGTATCGCGCGGATTCTACGGTTATCTTTGCCGGATATCAAGCGGAAGGTACGCTCGGCCGCATGTTGCTGGACGGTGCGAAGAAGGTGCGCCTCTTCGGTGAAGATGTGCGTGTGAACGCGACGATCGAACGCATTGAAGGGTTTTCCGGCCATGCGGGGCGCGACGAACTGATTGAATGGATTGAAGGCATTGGAAACAAGCCGGTCTGCACCTTCTTTGTGCATGGTGAGGCAGAGGTGCTGGACAGCTTTTCAAATGCTGTGCGCTCACTTGGATATCATGTCGAAGTACCGGGCCTTCTGGAGGAATTCACACTGCTTCCGGGCGAGGTCGCAAAAGCATCGGAAACGGTATCTGCGCCCGTCCCTGCGGAAGAGCTTGCGGAAGCGCACTATGCGGAGCATATGCGTGCTGAGCTTGAGCGCATCAGCGCCCTGTTAAATGGCACGGATTGGAAGACGGATGCTTCTGCTGCGTTGCGCGCCGAGATTCTGGAAGAAGACCTCCGGGCGCTTGCGGACAAGTGGGAGCGGATTTTGGGACGATAAGTACAACTTTGCTGAACGAAAGGGCGGGGCATCCGCCCTTTCTGCGTGCCGAAAAAGTGGCTTTCAGCCACTTTTTCGAGTTTTCTCGGCTTTTGCCTCTCGCTGACGCTCCCGGGCGGCAAAAGCCGCAAAGTACGAAAACCGAAGGGTTTTCATCCGTTTCGGCGCACCGGTCGCCGAAGCCGGATTGCAAGTCAAGGGCTGCGGCCCTTGACGATCCCGGACTTTTTCGACAGCCTGAGGGCTGGGTATTCGCCCTTTTGCGATGTTTGGGGATATGCTATAATAAATTGAAGATTTATGGAAAGAGGGTGGAACGGCATGTACGCGCGCGTCATCATCGACATAGCCCATGCAAATGTGGACAGGCTGTTCACCTATGAAATACCCGAAGGGCTTGCCGTGCAGGCCGGGCACCGGGTGGTGGTGCCGTTCGGCGCGGGAAACCGAAAAACGGAAGGGTTTGTGCTTGCGCTTTCAACGGAAACGGATGTGGATTGGCTTGCGCTTAAGCCGGTTTTGCGTACAATGGAACCCTATCCGGCCCTAACGGAAGAGCAGATCGCGCTTGCGCACTGGATGGCAGAGGCATACCATTGCCTCCTTGTGGACGCGCTGCGCCTTTTGATTCCGGCGCAGATGCGGGGGGGCCGTGTGAAGGAAAAGACGGTGCGTACCGTCCGCTTGCGGCCGGGTGCGGATGCGGATGCGGAAAAGGCCGCGCTACTCACAAAGGCGGGCGTTTCCCGTGCGCCGAAGCAGGCGGAGGTCATCGACCTGCTTGGACAAACGGGTACATATATGAGCACAGCGGACATTTGCGCGTTTATTCCAGGCGCAGCCGGCGCAATCGCAGCGCTTTTGAAAAAGGGCGTTTTGCAGGAGGAAGGGCAGGAAACCTTCCGCGATCCGTTCCGCGCGGCGGAGGCTGCGCCGCCGGGCGAACCTCTGCCGCTTACTCCGGCGCAGCAGGCGGCGTTTGACGGAATTGTTGCATGCGTAAAGCGGGGAGCGGGCACTTGCCTTCTGTATGGCGTGACGGGCAGCGGAAAGACGGAGGTCTACATGCAGTCCATTGCGCATGTGATCGCAGAAGGTGGAAAGGCCATTGTACTTGTGCCGGAAATTTCTCTGACCCCGCAGGCTATGGAACGGTTCCGCAGCCGCTTCGGCATGCGTGTAGCGGTGCTGCACAGCCGGCTTTCCCCGGGAGAGCGATATGACGAATGGCGCCGGATCCGCCTCGGTAAAGTGGATGTTGTCATCGGGGCACGCAGCGCTGTATTTGCACCGCTTACGGGCTTGAAGCTCATCATTGTGGATGAAGAACATGAGCCGTCCTACCACTCCGAAACAGCCCCGCGGTATGGCGCGGCGGAGGTCGCTGCAAAGCGCGCGAAGCTCAACGGCGCGGTGCTTGTGCTCGGCAGCGCAACGCCGTCCGTAGCAACCTATAAGCGCGGCCTGAGCGGCGCATATCAATTGCTGACGCTGCCCGAGCGCATCAACCGCCAGCCTATGCCGGAAGTGCAGATCGTCGATTTGCGCAGCGAATTTCTTTCCGGAAACAACAGCATTTTCAGCGCCCCGCTGCACAGCGCCCTCGGCCAGTGCCTCAAAGCTGGGGAGCAGGCGATCCTGTTTATGAACCGGCGCGGCTATTCCACATTTGTTTGCTGCCGCGGCTGCGGCTATGTGATGAAATGCCCGGATTGCGACGTTTCTATGACTTACCATAAGCTGGAAGGCGTGATGAAATGCCATTATTGCGGCCGCATGGCGTGCATCCCAAGTGTATGTCCGGACTGCGGGAAGCCTTACCTTAAATACTTCGGCGTGGGAACGCAGCAGGTCGAGGAGCAGCTTGCAGCATATTTTCCGGGTACGTCCGCCGTGCGGATGGATCTTGACACCACGCGCACGAAGAACGCGCATCAGGAACTGCTCAGCCGGTTCATGCGCGCGGAAGCGCAGGTGCTCATCGGCACACAGATGATTGCAAAGGGGCTCGATATCCCAAACGTAACGCTTGTCGGCGTAATCGCTGCGGATTCCATGCTGCACATCCCCGATTACCGGAGCGGGGAACGCACCTTCCAGCTTTTGACGCAGGTTGCGGGCCGCGCGGGACGGGCGGACAAGCCCGGGCACGTCATCGTGCAGACATATACGCCGGAGCATCCCGTCATTGGGTTTGCTGCGCGCCATGATTATCCCGGCTTTTATGCATATGAGATCGCTATGCGCCGCGCTGCACTGTTTCCGCCGTACGCGCTGTTCTTGCGCATTGTGCTTTCGGGGCCTGTGGAGGAACCTTTGGCGGCCGATGCGGAGCGCTGCGCTGCAGGGCTCCGGCAGGCGATTGAAACGGCACTTGCCGGCGCCGGCGCAAATCCGCAGGAATTGCTGTTTTTGGAGGCGGCGCCCGCGCCTGTGAAGCGCAGGGAAGGGCAGTATCGCTATCAGGTGCTGGCAAAGCTTGCCCGCACGAAGCACACGGCTGCCGCAATCCGCGCCGCTTACGCATTTCATGATGCGCAGAGGCATGTGGGCATGAGCGATATTGAAATCAATCCGGGCAACATGTTTTGAATGGATGGGCTCCCGCGAAACATAGCGCGGCGGCTCGACTTTTCGGGCACCGTGTAGGATTGTCAAACATGTTGGACGGTATAGCAACGAAGGAAAAGGTTGGGCGAGCAATACTGTAAAGGGCGCATAGGA
>CDZQ01003286.1_pt1 | contig 55698 bp, 56 predicted proteins | sample 554831 | NCBI WGS metagenome assembly CDZQ01 (sample SAMEA3182112, study PRJEB8094) | gut metagenome | biome: human; feature: gut; material: Stool; isolation source: human stools | place: Canada | collected 2013-05-06 | reverse complement strand
AATTTGTGGTATAAGTGTATGTATTTTTCAGTAAAACTATTATTATATTAATTATGTAATGAAAGGAAAAGATAAGTTTACATCTGCTGAAATAGTAAAACTAAGAGAATTGATAACAGAACGTCAAAATGCTCCAAGAAATAGTCAAAAACAGTTACGTAATAGAATGCGTAAAATAGGTTTTTTCGGAAGGGATGATTGGGGAATAATAGATTGTACTCTTGAAGATTTATATGAACTCATTGATACCGGGAGAATAAAGATTATAGATAAGACAACATCTACAATTATTACTGATAAGAGTAAAAGTAAGAACGCCATTATTAACCAAGGAGTTAATAAAAATAAAGATTCAAACTGGATTAATAGAATCGATTTTGGAAAAATAGAATCGTTTAAGAATGAAGGATTTTATGGATTTGTTTCGGTTAAAAGTTTATTGAACAATTATTCGCTAATACCCGCAATAAGAGGAGTATATATGGTGTTACGTATTATTACAAAAGAACCATTCTTTTTAGATAAAGGTAGCGGTGGATATTTTAAAGGAACAGATCCTAATGTAGCAATAATAATCTTACAAGAAAAGTGGGTTTATAATACACCTGTACTTTATATCGGTAAAGCTGGAGGAGAAGGTAAAGAAGCTACATTAAGAAGTAGAATATTGCAATATCTAAAATTTGGACAAGGCAAACCTGTCGGACATAAAGGAGGACGTTATATTTGGCAATTAAGTGATGCAGAAGAACTATTATTTTGCTGGAAACCTTTACCAACAGATGAACCGGAAGATGTTGAATCAATGCTGATTTCAGAATTTAAACATCAATATGCAGGGAAAAGACCTTTCGCAAATCTGAATAAATAAAATGAAATGTACAGGGTAAAAAGCATAGAAACCGTATTTGGCTATGCTTCCCTGTACAAACCCTCTTGTCCCATTATACAGATATAGAAATATGCAAGCCATTACAGCACCAATGACCCCATAGTGCATCATCAAAACAAATGTGCAAAAAAAATTGCATACCTCTATTATGTGAGAAAGAATGGCCATATCCATTAAAAAGATAAGATATTACAATAATCAGAATCCCTCTCCACTCATAATCTACCCCAAGCCATGAAGCGAGTCCGGTCATGCCAAGTGTCCAAAGAAATCCCAGTACCATACTACGTTGCAGAAGATTTTCAAGAACCATAAGCGTGGCCACACCCAAAGCTAGTGTAAACATCACATTATGTGTCCCGTCAGCACCATTCAGCAGATACCAGGGTATTTCACTGATTACGGCAAAGCCCAACAGGGTAAAGAAATACCTGTACATGCTTCTTGTATGAATAAATCCTTCAGCAATCAGGAAGGCAAACACCGGAAAAGCGATGCGTCCTATACAGCGCATCGTTTCGTATAATACGGTACTATCATCCATCAGATAGAGAGCAACATGGTCTATCACCATTGAAATCATGGCGATTACTTTAAGGGCACTGCCACTAAGTCCGAATTCCGGTTTTAAGGTCAGATTCATAGGCTATATGTTTAGCTGATACCGAGAAGTTCCTTTACCATATCCTCCACTTCCTGATTCACACGCTTGAAGTTACGGTTGAGCAGGATTTCCTTCTCTTTGTCGTTTTTGAACTCATAGATTTTAGGAAGAGGAACATAGTGCTTTTCCTCGTCCTTAATCTTCTTCATATCAAAGTGAGTCTTGCAGAAATACTTTGTGGTCTTGAATTCTTCCGACTGTTCGATGTCAAAATGGTCAAGCATACTGTCATCGGTAGCCGTAAAGTCACGTGCAGCCTGTCCGGCCAGCCATCCGGTAGCCATATCCGCAATCTTGGCTGCAGGAACCAGAAAATCCATCTTCTCAGATATTGTGGTTGATACCTTATGGTCGTTGATGGAAATGGAACGAGAGGTCTGCTTTGCCTTTCCGAACACATCATTCTGTGCCCACTCCAGCGTCTCCTTGTTACGTGCCGCACCCATGAAGATATTACCGCAGGTGGTGATAATCTTCTGCATACCGACCTTGCCGTAGTCAGCCTCCAGCTGTGGAAGCTCCTGGAAACCTAAAGTTACGGCAACCTTGTTGGAACGAGCCGTACCGATAAGGCGGTCTATCTTGTGAAAGTACAGTGTCGGAAGCTCATCCACGATAATGCTTACCGGGATATTGCCCTTTGAGTTCACTCTTGTAATCAGACGGTTCAGAACCAGGGCATTGAGCGAGCCGATAACCTGTTCCTTTTCCGGGTCATTGGCAATCACCAGATAGCTCGGATTTGCCATGTCAGAAATCTTCAGGTCGAAATCATCCCCGGTAAATACCCAGTAGGCTTCCGGAGACACAAGACGTGCAGCATTCACACGAAGTGTACCGACCATACCTTCCAGCTGGTCATTGGCCTTGTTCTCGTATGCACTCTTGAACGGAGCCATCAGTGAAGCAATCCTGTCATCCTGCATCAGGATATTGAATACCTGGTCGTATGGCCTTCCCAAGAATGAAAGTACATGCGGCATGTCCGAGAACTCGCCGGTTACGGTATCCGGTTCCACTTCATTGCCATACTCGTCCTCATACCAGCACCTCTGAATCAGAATTTTCCTGCCGGTCCGGTCCTTATAACTGTATCCGTTCAGGTCCACAAACATACGGTCCTCGTCAGTCGATACGTCATTGCCGTTCTCATCCACGAAATCAAGCACCACGTTACCGTCCTTGTCGATGGCATTGAAGTCATCCCAGTTGCGTATGACAATCTCCAGTTTCTTCCCCTCCAGTGATATGAAACGCTTCAGTTTCCTGCCGTTCCTGAATCCTACCGGATGGAAGTTCACAAAGAAATAGATGATGGCAGCCAGGAAGTTTTCCGCAGAGTTGGTGAAGAAGGCTTCCGAACCGCCCTTCTTCTCTCCACCTCCCTTGTTGAGTGAGGCCAAAAGAGTAGCCGCAGTTTCGGAAGCTGCAGCCAGATCCGGAATATATTTCCGCTGAATCGGATTGATACGGTTGGAGTATTCCACATCGGTAAAGTTGATGGTACGGAATCCGCAGTTTAATGGAAGTTTACCGGCTTTCCTGTTCTTGCAGTACTGATAGAAAAGCGTTTTGGCCAGTGTGGGATACTTGAAGTCATATACCATCATGGCAAACCCCTTTGCTGAATGCTGCCTGATGAACGGGTCAATGATACCGAAAGACTTACCCGAACCCGGTGTACCCAGAACAATCGTACCACGGAAAGGATTGATGATATTGATCCATCCTTTGTGCATTTTCTTCTTCCAGTAGTATATCATCGGAATGTTCACCGAATAATCATTGCTGACCAGCGTTTCCGACTGCTGGAACGATTCGTTCTCAAAGTTGAAACGGTCCTCACCAACCTTGTAGTTGTAATACTTGGCTATGCCGTCCAGTCCCTGATGCACCAGCATGGTACCGACTACCGAACATACCGCATACAGAAGACGGTTGGCAGGAAATCCCATCCAACTGAATCCGAAACTCATGCCATGGAATACAAAACAAAGCCCTACAAGTGTCAGACCGGCCAGTACCGGATAGATGACCATTGTCCTTACATTGAACTTCAGGGACTTTTCAGCTTTTGTGCCGATACAGACAATACAGATGCATATCAGTTCGGCCACCTTGCATCCCGATACGGAATTGAATACCCTGAACCGTGCCAGCAGGTCGAGTACGAACTGAGTAACCCTGTTGTCAGCCGTAACAGGCAGATTCATGATGATTTCAATAATAAGAAAGATATAGATGCAGCTCCTGAAGTAGTTGTACATCTGCTGCTGTTCCCTTGTCTCCTCAAATGCCATACGCTCTAACTGTATATGAATTTACTAAAATGGAACCTTTATACCCAACAGCAGACCGTTGCGGAAGGTATCCCCATGCAGGAAGTTCACATTGTTCTTCTGTATGACAGAGAACTCCAGTCTGCAGCGGAACACATAGCTGTATTCAAATCCGGCCTCCAGCCCGAAGAAGAACTTCTTCTGTACCGCACCGAACTGAGGCCCCAGACGAAGGCGCATCATGCCGTTCTTGTACCGTGCCAGACGGTGCTTGTAAACCATACCGCCGTCCCAGAAATATCCTTTCCAGAAATTGTGACATACCGGCTTCTGCCAGTGATTCCCGACTTCACCATATACTTCGACCGCATTTCCGAATGAAAGCGGATACTCATAACCCAAAGTGGCATTCAGCGTACTTGGAAAAAGGAATCCGGCATTGACGGAAACCTTTCCGGTCTGTGCCGATGCACCGATGAATGCAACCGAGCAAAACAGAATGAACAGAATCTTCTTCATGGCCTATCTCTTTATGGAATGATCAATATAATAGTAGGGGTAATAGTCGGCACCGTCCAGAATATCCGAGTCGAAGCCGTCCGCATTGAGAATGTCCTCATACTCGATAGTGAGTACCACCACACGTCCGCTTATCTGGTTTTCGGAAACCTCCAGACGGAGCACCTTTTCTTCAGGGAAAGTGAGCTTCGGAATCACAAGCACGTTCCTGTAGTCTTTCCTGAACTTACGGGTGTTGTTCATGGAGAATACTGGAGTAAGCTCTATGGTCTGTGAGTTGGTTGCCTTGGTTTCCTTTTTGTCAGTAAGTTTTACCCTTATTTCCTCAATGTCGTATGCAATCCTGGTCCTGTTCTTCAGCGTATAGTCCAGAAAGAAATAGTCACCGATGGAATAGATATTGTTGATGTATGCTCTGATTCCGTTTTTGTTTGATACAATCTGGTTGAACTTTCTCCTGCTTCCATAGACAGCCCAGGCATATCGTGCAATCTCGGCCATCGGCATGGAAACCTCCGGATTGATATAGGACTGTGTCTCATTGTAGGATACATTGTAGATGGTAGAAGCATATTTGGGTGATTCGGTATAGAGGATGTCATACTGGGCGATATGACGCTCACCGATGATGGTGAGTGTACCCAGCAGTTCGTTTTCCTTGTAACCTTCAGATGATATGGAATCATTCTCCAGATAAGGTTTGATACGGACGATATTGTCTGTACACTGGTTGCCTATAATTTTAGTAGTGGAAATATCCACCATTTTGATGTTTTCCAGCATGACAATGTGCGTGGTCACTTCCCGGTTGATGTATATCTTCTCGTTAGCCGACAGATGTACGGCTATGCCTGTGATAAGGCATATTATCAGAATAATTCTGGTTTTCATATTGGAATATTAAAATGTTACTATAATCTTCTTTGCTGTATTCAGATATATTATCTTGCATCCTCCGAGTTTATCAGGTAAACAATGGTATTGTACTTGATTTTCGCCTTGTTCTTTCTGATATTGGAAGATATTGCAGAGGTAGCAGAGTTGTACATGTTCTGCAGCGACTGGAGTGCAATGGCCTCAGTCGAAATACCTGTACCGTAACCGTCAGTGGATTCAAAGCTGATATTCTGCTGTACCGTGTTGGAACCGGCATCCTTCATGAAATCACGGAATGCAGATTCAGGAACATAGAAACCTTCCATACCGTCATTGTCAAATACAGAAAGCTTAACCTTGATGAACCTGTCGCCGATAAGGATACTGGTTATGGAAGCCCTGACACGCTGCTGTCCGAAACCTGTTACCGTTCCATAGAGGTAAGTTCCCTTTTTCAGCCTTGTACCGCTTACCGTCACATCGTCCAGAAGCTTGAACCGTAGACGTGTGCCTTCATGCGCCTTTGTAGTCTGGTCAATCATGGCACGTATCAGCTTGTTCTCGGCAAATTCATCCGGAGCAGTAACCGTATTGAATCTGTCAGCATTGGTGTCATCAGACTTGATTACCAGACTCGGACGGTTGCGTTCCCTTTCCTCCTGACGTACTTTAGCTATGGAATCAGCCCTGTGCTTTCTTTCCGCTTCCTCTGCTTCCGGGTCTTTGATTCCAAGTCCGCTTTCAATGGCCTTCTGCCGTTCATAACTCCTCCGCTGAATCTCTTCAAGGTCACGTGCAAACTCGTCCTGTGAGGAATAACCCATACCTCCGTAATCCGTTTCACTGTTTCCTGAAGGACCGTTCCCGTAGGCATATGCATTGATATGCTTTCTTGATTCTGCAAGGGAACGCTCCAGTTCTTCAAGTTCCCTCTGCTGCCGCTGTCTTTCAGCTTCAGCAGCATCCAGTCGGTTCAGCTCCTCCTCGCTGTAGCCGTGTTCCAGTTCCTCCTTCTTCTGTTTTTCTTCTCCGATACCGCTTACGGCTGTGAAGGCATCCTCATCACCGAAACGTCTGGACATCTCATACATCTTGTCTCCGGCTTCCTCGGCATTGGCCTGGGGAAGTTCCATGTTGATACGGTCTGTAGCTACCGTTCCTGCAGTCTCCTCACCGCCGGAGAAGGTCTGCATCACAAAGTATACCAGTGCGCACAGCGGAACGAATATGACCAGCGGAAAGATATACTTGGGCTGTTTGAAATTAATCTTAATCATGGGTTATCATTGTTTTTAATGGATTTGACTATATTTTCCAGCTGACGGTATTTGAGGATGATCCGCAAGGAATCCTCACGGCTCTTTACAGGTATGGCAATCATGGAGTCCAGTTCATGACGCAGTAACTGTCCCTTCACCGTCATGTCCGTCAATACACTGCGGTGAATGTCCTTGTTTGCCTGGATAGTACGGAATCCCTGAAACACCGGTTCCATTGCGGCTATCGAACTGACATCCGGCTCACTCTGTTTCCCGTTGCCGGAATCTATGGCAACGGTACTGACAAGTAGCAGAAGCAGTGTCCCTGTTACACCTGCGAATGTCGTTTTCGGATGTTTAGCCGCCCATCTGTTGGCCAGTCTGATTCTTGCGGCCAGACGGTATCTTGTACCGATGACACCCAGCCTTGGCTGCAACCACGACCTGACAAGCAGATGCGTTTTCAGACGGCTTTCCTGTATCTTTTTTCTGAATGATTTCATATTATCAGTATATCAATAGTCCAAATCCCTGTTTTCAAGAGTCTTCCAGCCGGTAATGAGCAGACCGTGCGGATTGTTCCTTGTCCTCGGTACGGACTCTATGTATCCGGTTGTCACCATCGAGCGTCTGATGTCCCTGGTCCTGCGTTTGATAAGCTGCGTACCGTAGTAGGTAAACTTCCGTTCATGTTCGTCAAACTGAATGGAGTCACACATGATGGTACAGACAGCCGAAGAGGAAATGATGTCCGAGTAGAAACCGTTCTCGTCCATGGCCTGTTTCTGTTTCAGTGCAGTCCCGTCAGCCATATACATTGCTTTCCCTACCGTCCATTTGATATAGTCGTTGTCTGGCGGCAGGTTGAAGAAATACTGGTGGAACAGCTGTATGTGCGCCTTGGCCTCCATGGTAAAGTTGGCTTCCAGCCGTGCACGCTCGGCAAGAAACGGAATGTCTCCGTCAAGTACATAAATCTGCTGCCTTTCCTCATTGACCAAAGAAATGCAGCACCAGACCGTAAAGGCACAGATGACGGTGCAGCCTCCGATTACCGCAAATACCGTCATCATGGCCAGTCTGGTTTTCTGTGCAAGGGATTCAATAAGCATATTGTAAAAAGATTTGAAGTTATTTGACTAATGATTTGACAGCCGAACCGGCTCCCTTCATGGTTGAACCTGCCGCACCTCCGGCCATAGCACCTGCAGCCGAAGTGATGCCCATTGCAGCCGAACCGGCAACGGAACCCGTACCCGAGCTTACACCTCCAGGAATCAGCCATGATGCCACTTCAGGAACGAAGCGTATGATATAGGCACCCACGAGCATACCCATGGCATACATACAGTTGGAGCCTATTCCCTGCAGTCCCAGTGCGCCGATCTGTTCCCAGGAGTTTACCGAGCCGTGCAGCAGATGGTCGTATGCCACCAGGTCCTGCTGCAGGTTATAAAGAAGGATGAAGTCTATATAGTAGATACACATATAGGTCACGAATCCCCATAACGACAGGGAAAGGAACTTGGACATCCACTGACTCCATGCCGAGTTCCATGGCGGTGCCAGCGAGAGAGCAAACATGATCGGACAGAATATCATCATGATGGCCATGAAAATCCTCTGTGCCACGAGCATCCCGTAATACGACATCTGGAAAATCAGTTCCCCGACAAAACGTATGACATCGTTTATCCATTCACTGACCTTCGTCTCAGCCGCCACGGCAGCCCTTTGGGCGTAGTTGTTGATGGTCGAGCCCAGATTCTCCACATTATATATCAGCTTGTCCCACCAGGCAGCATCCTGACCTATTTCGGCCACCTGCTTTGCCGTGGCTATGGAATCCTGCACGGTTCTCAGCCTGTCAAGATATTCACTCTGTTTCTGTGCCACCTTCAGCTCGAAGGCAGCCACTTCCTTGTTCTTTGCCTTGGCCATAGCCCATGTAGCGGACTCCAGACTCTTTCCCGGAACCTGAAGAGCCGAGCATATCCATGAAGAGGATGAAATACACAAGGAAATGCCGATGATGCGCAGCAGCTTCATGACATCCATACCACGCCTTCCGAGCATCATCATCCAGCATTCGTATGAACCGACACACAGGGCCAGGCACAGACCGAGAGCCTTTGCCATTGAAACGGCATCACCGAGAACGGCCACATTGGGAAATGTCTCCATGGCCGTCAGCAGCTTTTCCAGACTTTCGTCAATGGCCGGAAGTCCTATTGTCAGCGGAATAAACAGTAAATTCATGATTGACTATATTATTTGTTTAATATTATTACTTAAATTATTATCAATTATAGAGAGTGTCTAATAGTGTGTAACGGCAACGGCACAAAGGTGTGCAGTCCTGTTGACCAGCTCTGCCATCCTGAATTTGGCTTCCTCGTATACCTTCTGCCGCTTGGCGTTCTCCAGCCCATAGCCGACACCGGTTTTGTGTATATAGGCTATATCCGCACAGAGTATTTCATTCTGGCGGCTCAGCTCGTCCACCTGATAGCGGAGCTTGCCGTTACTCTTCTGCATACAGTAGAGCAGTCCGTCCGTGATACAGTCCTGCATACGGTTGAACTCGTCCCTGTAGGTGGCATACATCAGGTCAACATTTCTGTCAGCCTCCCTTGCCAGTTCTTCCTTATACAGTTCCTCGATATATTTGCGCTCACTCTCCACTTTTTTGATTTTCTGCCTCTGCGTCTCTTCGGCAGTCAAACGTACCGGCATGATACGTTTCACATCAGACTTGGGTTCCTTGAAACGGACACGGAATCCGGAGTTGAACCAGTCCCATTTCCAGTACATTTCCGCACCTGAGTATTTCTTATGCAGGAAAAAGTAATACCAGTCCGGAGCAAAATCCCACGGACCGTTCTCCATTGACTTCCACTGCTTCTGCTTTTCACTGTCACTGACTATGCTTTGGGCATTGGCAACAGTGACTGTACCTGAAACTGACATGCAGAACAGGCACAATAACATAATTCTAATCTGCATATCCCTGATTCCATTTATTGATTACACGCTCAGCTATCTCATTCTTCACATTGGAGTTCAGTATCTCCCAGATATAGTCCGGCTTCCATCCGCAGTCCGTAACAAGGAAACAGTACAGATTAGCATTGTCTATGATGTACCTTGCCCTGTCGATGGAAGCCTTCAGTGTCATTACCAGATTCAGTTTCTCATCCATGGAAGCCTTCATCAGGTTTATACCCGAAGCGGCTACGGATGCATACAGTCTGTAGCAGTGTTGTATCTCCCTTGATATTGCCATGTTGGCATCGGCATAATACCAGGCCACAAAAGGCTTCTTCGATACATGGCTGAAAGTATTACCGGTAAAGTCCTTGTATTCCGTTACCAGCCGATACAGTGAGTTGGCCGTTGAAGAAATGGCACCGGCCAGCACCAGATATGAATAGGCATTGTTCAGCCTTGTATCCAGAGTGGTCCGGACATCATTGAACTTTTCCGCACCCTTCTCAATGAGCGACTGTTCGCTATAGCTTGTGGCCACCCTTGTCAGAGCCTTGTCCTCGTCCTTCTTTATGGCCTTGTGCAGGGCAATGAGTGCTTCGATGGTCGGCAGGTCTTTGGGTATTATGAAAGCGGAAGCCTTTACAGGCAGCAACGGCATTATAATACCGGCTGATATGATACTTATATTCCTGAGTTTCATGACAGAGATATATGAAAGGTTAATAATTTGAAGCAACCAGGCCGTTCCAGTCCTGTACAAGATTCCCCACATGATTCTTCATGGTCACCACATTTGCCCATCCTTCAGGATCTATGGCAAAGAAGAGGTCGTTTGCAGTGGCATACTGTGCCATCAGAACCATCCCTTCCACCTTATAGCGTATCCTGTTCAGGTCAGTATAGATGCTGTTGGCCAGTGTCAGCCTTTCATACCTGTCCAGCAGGTTGTAGCCGTCATCCTTTTTCTCGGCAGTGGCCTGTCCCTGCAACGGATTGGGAATCCTGGCATTGTTCACGATATTGACGAAGTTGCCGACCAGCTGCTGGGTTTCCGCAACAAGATTGCCGAGTTCGTTCAGACAGAGCAGCCTGTTTGAAAATTTGGCCCTGTTTACCGTGCTTACAAGTACCGGAACATTTCGCATAATATCCAGAGCGCACAGGCCTATTTCCTTATAATAAAGACTTTCAGTCCCGAAGCCGGATATGTTCTCCATGCTCAGCTTGTATAGTTCCTTCATGGTAGCCATGCTTACCGTATAGAGTTCCACCTTCTGTTTCTTGGCTGCAATGGTATCCACACGCTGGTTGTGCTGTTCCTCGATAAGCTTCTGTGAAGCGGTATTGGCCATGACAATCTTCAGACAGTTGCGGTCGAATACGATTCTCCAGGCAGCATGTGCATTAATGCAGACAAATGCAGAAAGCATTATAACCGATATGATTCTTAATACTGTTCTTACCATAGTGACATAACTTTTTGATGTTGGTTGACTTTTCTTGCAAACTCCAGATACAGAAGCCCTCCATCCGCCTTGCGGTCTTCCTCGATACGGGTGATGGCCTCCTGCAACGTACCGTACCGGGCAAGATAAATCTTCAGTGCCTCCTTCTCGGTACGTTCTGTAGTATATGCCCAGTAACATTCAGGTGCTTCCTCTACGCCATACACATCCGAGTGCTGTCCCCGGCAAATCCACACTTCCTTGAAGTAGCTTCTTCCCTCATGATTGTTCAGCGCATTGATGGTGAAAATCTGCTGACGCTGTATGTCAGTGAGTCCCAGAATGGCTGCAATATCCTCATACCTGTCCTTGAACTTGGTCTGGTCAAGCAGAATCTTCACATCCGAGTTGTTGATGATGGCCTCCTTCACAATAGGGGAATCAATCACGTCATTAAGCTCCTGTGTGACCACACCGGCTATTCCGTGGAACTTTCGGACGGTCTTATACAAATACTTTATATATTCCGCCATGGTAGGTGAAGCAATTGCCTTCCATGCCTCTTCAATGATAAGAGCCTTCCGTCCCTTCTTGATACGCATCTTCTGCAGGAATACGTCCATGATAATCAGCACCACAATCGGAAAAAGCACCGGATCATCCTTTATTTTATCTATTTCGAACACAATGAAACGCTCGTCAAACAGGTTAATGTCCAGGTCGGAGTTCAGCGTCATCTCCAGCTCGCCGCCACGGTAGAACTGTTTCAGTATGGCCGCAAAGTCATGTATATTGAAACTGATTTTCTCCAGCTGTGTAATCTGCGGAATGCGCTCCAGGGCAAACTCGTAATAGGAATTAAACGAGAGTTCCTGAACCTTCAGCCTACGTTTCTGTTCCTCCATGTGGTCAATCTGCCTGTCTATCTTAATTAGCATGGAATTGTTATAAAGTTCCCTTTTATATTTTTCGATAATGGCAAGTGCACGTTCCTTTTCCGATTCTGTGGCCGCTTCATCATTGATCAGGGCAGTCAGTGAACGGCACTGTCGGATAAGCTTCAGACGACGTACTTCGGAAGGTAGCAGCAAGGCACGGCTTTCAGCCTTCTCCTGAACCTCTTCCGTATTTATCTGCCTGTCGATGTCCTCCATGCTGTGCGTGTACTGTTCATAGTCATCCTCCATCTTGGCGGCGACCAGCAGTTTCTGCCTCAATGCCTCACGCTCACTGTCGCTGAACCCTTCAAACGGATTGAAATATGCCTCATAGTATTCCACGATGGTCTGGTTTATCAGCATGTCCTCAATCTTTGTAGGAAATGCGTTACCCTTGAATATCAGGAATATCAGCGATTTAAGGAAGTTCTTCTTCTCACCGAAATTGAGTTCATATTCTTCCTTAGTAACCTTGAACGGATTCATGGAAATGGGCTTCTCCTTCGAGTAGGCTATGTATGTACCCTTGTAATATCCGCATATACCTTCGTAGGAATCACCCGTATCCACCATGACCACATCCGTATTCTGTTCCAAGAGCTGACGTACCACACTGTTCATATGGAAGGACTTGCCGGAACCTGAAGGACCGATACAGAAGAAGTTGGCATTGTCTGTCATTTTCTTCTTGCCTTCCTTGCCGGTAATGTCAATGCATACAGGCAGTCCCTGACGGTCGGTGTAGTATGTAGTCAGCGGTGTATCCTCAGACTCCTTCAGATGCTCCTTGAAGAAAAAGCAAAGTGCAGCATCCGAAAGCGTCAGGAACAGGTCATAGTCCGGGTTGAATGCATATCCGTTACCGGGAAAACTGTCCATGAAAAGCTCCAGCTGGTTGTAGGCTGTTCTTGACGGCATGATGCCGCACTCGTACAGTTTGGTCTCCAGAAAGGAAGTTACCGGAGTAACCTTGTCAGGCGGACAGCTCACCAGAATGTTGAAGTTACAGTACACAAGCATGGTACTGTCAACGGCCAGCCTGTCCAGCACTTCCTCAATATCGGCCTTTGCAATACGGTTGCTCGGGTCCGGCATGGAACCGTGACGCTTTGCCTTGGCCTGTAGCTTGCGCAGCAGCTTCCTCTGTCCCGGTATCTGAATGACCTGATTGAACACCACACAGTCCGAGTAGGGGACACTGGTAAGGAAAGAAAGCAGGTCGGTTGCGATACCGTAGCCGTTGATGTTCATCTGCGTGTACGGCTTTACCATGGAAGGCAGGTTTATCTCGTCAATGTCCACCAACGGATAGGAACGGATGATACGGTCACCTGTCCTGAGATATTCGTCAGAAGCCTTGAAGTTGGTCATCGAGAACGGTCCGTGCCGGAACTGGAATGCCATGAAACGGTGGCAGTACTCGCTAACTTCAGATTTGCTTAGTTTCCTGTGCCTGATACGCTTCTCCGTCAGAATATCGTCCACCTTCGAAACCCTGGAATGGAAGTCGAGCCATTTCTTTGGGTCATACTGTATGAACTGGTTCTTCTGTGCCTCCTGGGTGATGACAAGAAAAGTCCTTATCTCTGTGAACTCCCTTCCCGCGAAGTACCTGAAATAGCTTCTTGTCAGGAACTCCGCATCATCAGGCACGTCATGATGATATGCCTGTCTGCACAGAATATCCTGCTTCTGCAGTGCATATCCCTCACCGATGGTCTGAAGGATATTGGATAGCACGTCATGAAACAGCATGTACTGTTCCGAATCCGTACATAGCTGCTGGACCGGATTGGTTATCTCAAAGATAACTGACGGTTCGCCCCTGGCCGAGAACAGCACGACATTACCGTCCGTCTCCTCCAGCTGCGCATAGAGTCCGTCAAATATTCTTTTCCTTTTGTGTGCCATACTGTATAAAGTGATTTACTGTTCTTTTCTCAGGCTTCTGTAGATATAGATGCCTCTTGCCCTTTTCTTGTTGTGAAGTCCACCACGCTGCTTGATGTAGATGGTTATCAGTCCCACCAGTGCCATGACCATCATGGCTATGAATCCTGCAATCTTTCCCAAAGCGATTGAGAAACCGATGAAGCCTACGAATGATACGCCTATGGCTGCCGCTGCCAGAGTAAGGAAACGGCCACGTATGCCCATAAACTCCAGCGGTTTCTGCAATCCCTTGAACACAGGGTAACCTTCCTGATTCATTGTCATGCTTGGAAAGGATTACTGGAAGAACAGCGGAAGAGCTTCCGAAAGTGCGATGAATGCGATACAGCCTCCGATGGTAAGCATGATGGTCTTCTTCACGTCCTGGTCTCCGTTCTGCATCTTGAAGTAGACGTTGAAGGCACCGACCAGAACGATAACGGCAGCAATGGCCTTCATCAGGTTCGATACCGGAGTCTGGTAGGAACTGACTTCCTGTGTGGCCTTGGTAAAACCTGCTGCACCCTTGCTTCCTGCCATTACGTTTGATGTGGAAATAACGAGTGCAATGGCCGCCATCACACTCTTCTGTGTAAAACTTGAACCGATGAAACGCTCAGTAAGATTCCGGGCATTTTTCTTTATTATCTGCATTTCTGAATAATGTTAAAGGATTTCATCGCCAAAGAAACAGATGTCACTAAAGGAACGGTATATATCAGGCATTCTCACAGCTGAAGATAACGGCACCGAGGTCACTGGTACCGGTCTCTGCCAGCCGGTTTATTTCCTGTATGATATTCTCAACCAGAATGCCGTCAGTCATGATGGCCTCCCGGTAAACGTGTCTGGAAGATTCTGATTTGGATGCAGATTTCTCTGTACCGTCAGAATTATTACTTTCATTATTTGATTCGGGATTTTCCGTATTACTCTGTTCTGAACTTTGTTCTTTGGATTCAGGTTCATCCCGGTTTATTCTTATCGGCCTGAAGCTTCGTGCCTCTTCCGATATGTCTATGTCCTCTTCTTTATGGCTGTCCTGCTCGGCATTCTGTGCAGCCTTTGCCCTCTGAAAGTCCATGAAAATCATTGCCGCATAGTAGAATACCATTGCCACGAAAAGAAGGAATACTATCTGTCCGTACTGCATGGCTGTTGTAATATGATGTTGGAAGAAAGAGCGGAACTGTCCTGCGGAAGCGGAAGGATATGCAGTCCCAGTCTGATGCCTCGGCTTTCCAGACGTTCCCTGCGTTCCGTAGTGCCGGTATAATAAATCACGTTGTGTTCCTCACTGATGATGTATCCGTTTGACTTCATGTTTGAGCGCACCCTTACCTTTGCCCTGTTAGAAATGACACGGATACCGGTTATGGGTTCCAGTCCGAAGACGATACGCCGTCTTTCCCTCTTTACCATCTGGGTACGGATACGTGAGGAAATCAGGTGTTTCTCTTCACTGCTGCGTTTCAGTCCGAGTGCAGCAGCTATGCGTCCGACACTCATCCGGGTAATGCCGAGAGCTTTTCCTATCTCAGAGAAGGAACACTCCTGGAAATGATTTCTGATATAGTCGGCACGCTCCATCCATCTGGATTTGGCCATTTTAACAAGTCCAAGTTCACGGGCTTTCAGCTTGACGGTCGATTCGCTCAGGTTGAGAACGGCAGCTGTATAGGCCGTGGTCTCTACCGGATACAGCTCGACAAGAGCGGCCAGCATCCTGTCAGTCCAGTCTGTCTTTTTCATATCCTACAGATTATAACTGTTAAACAAAGATTTCTTTTCCCTTCTGTATTCTGCCAGACGTGGCAGGTATGACTTGAAGAATGCCCTTACGATGGCATTCACCAGGTCAGAGCGGCATCTGCCATGTATATCGCAGTCATCAAGTGAATCCGCAAGGTCACGGTCAAGCTTGCAGACAAGTCTTTCAGTTTTGTCCGTTCCGGAACTGTCCGATTGAAGGAATTCCATGAAGTCATCCCAGCATCCTGTCTCCGAAAGGGAAACAGAAATATCCTTTTCCTGTGCTTCATTATTATTTTCTCTTTGCTCAACCTGCGTTCCTCCGGTATCTTGCGTCAATAAAAGTTCTGAATCATTGATACCTCTTGTCAGGTCATCTATTTCCGGTATATCCTTACTCATAGTGCTATGGTTATTGAAGTTTACTGATTATTCTGGTTCTTTATTCTGATTCTCGTTACTGTCCTGTGAAGCTTTATCAGACGGCTGTGCCTTCTTTTTCTTCTTAGGCTTGGGATTCAGATTTTCCGTCAGCTGTATGCCTTTGAGTTCTTTTTCCCTTATCGGTTGAAGTGTATCGTAGATACTCTGATAAACCTTATCAAAGACCGGTGTAACGATAGCAGCCTGCATATCCAGTGCCGCCATGGTGCTGAACCGTTCCATATCCGCACGTTTGGGAATCTTCGCAGTGATGTATCCATAGTTGGAAAAGGTATCCCTTGCATTGTCCCAGATAAGCAGTTCGGAACGCTTGCCGATTCTTCCGTCATTCAAATTGGGAATGATGAAGAGTCTGGCTTTCATCCTTTCACCGACAGCCTTTTTCAGCCGGTCAACAAACATGAGGAAACTGGCCGTGGACGGAACGGTTACCAGATCATAATGAAATGGAACTATGATGATATCCGAGTTGACGAACATGGGAATCAGCCCTTCCGCTTTCAGACTGCCTGGAGAATCCATAAGCACAACGTCAATTTCGGGATCGTTGTGCAGTTTCTCCATAAGGGAAGTCATCATCGCTTTGTCGTTGGCTTCGTATGCCCATACCTCGTATGGCATTTCCTGCTCACCGTATTTTCTGATGTCAGCCTTTCGGCATTTCATGATGGAGTGCTGGAAGTCGCAGTCTATTACCACAACTCTCACACCCTTCGTCACCAGATAGTTGGCAAAGGTGACGCAAAGGGTAGTCTTTCCTACACCTCCCTTCTGATTGGCAAATGTCACTATAACCGGAGTCTGTATCATTTCAAGTATAATTGATTTTGTGACAAATGTATCAACCTTGGTTTAAAGACAAGAAATGCACAACACTTTTGTGACTTGAGTTTGGTAAACTGGAATATTCAGATAAATTAAACCGAAATTTTATGATTACTTTGACTGTAAAAGTTACAGTAGAATCTTTCTTTCAATATTATTATTGTAATTTATCAAATCTCTATCGTCAATAATGAAAGGGTAAAATAAGATACAAAAATAGGCTGATCTCACAAACGGAGTCAGCCTATTTTTATTCATTTATATGAGTATTAGCAATAACTAGTCTCTTGTCATGCAATACATACTCGAATTGATATATTACAACACATGCTCATATGATTTGCATAAACAGATTCTATATATTTGTTATTTGTGGAAGTGCACCAAGTTTGTTATTTAAGTATGCTCTTTGAAGTGACCTCATTTTGTTGACACCATTTTTGGATATTAGAGGATATAATTCAGAATGTCCATCATCTCTTTTTTCTATTAACCAAAAACTATCCTTACGAAGATAGTCGTCAACAGCTGCCAATAACGGATCATAATGTGTTGTTAAAAGTAATTGGCTTCTTGATTGCGTTTTCAGAAAACTCTGTATCATATACTTTAATAATAATGGATGCATAGATGTCTCAATTTCATCAATAGGAAGTAATTTGTTATTTCGTTTTGCCTCATAGAGAGCAGTCTCTATACCCATAGCTCTTAGCGTACCTTCACTTTGGCTGTTTTTAGGTAAAGTATATATTTCTTTTCCTCTTTCATTTATGACTGATACCATAAAATCAGTTTTGAACCCATTTGGCATTTTAGGATCTTTACTCAATTTGCTTACACTTTCATCAGAAAGTTGCCCAGATGATTTTATGAACTGTATCATTTCAGGTGTTAAGGGCATATAATCTTTCTCTACAGCTATGTCCACGATATTAAAACCAATATTATGACAGAAATCCAGAAGATATTTTTTTGTATCTGGATTTTCAAGCATTTTTCTTTCTGCATAATTAAACATTCTCTGACCTAAGTCTATAACTGGCAATGTATGATTTATCATCCAATCCCTTATATCATCAATTTCCCCAAGATTACAATTTACAGCCTTCCGGGCTGCAAATATTGACATGTTTTTAAGGCATTTTACAGTCAATTCATCTTTTACAGCAGCAGACACCTTGATGAGTGATGGGTTGAATTTTAGTGCGGTGTTTCCATCAACCAATTCGCGATGTATTAGTAGTGATGGTTGATTACTATTATAGACATATAATTTTTCTGAGTGAACTGCCTTTGGTGACAAAATAAGTTGGTAAACGTATTTTTTGTCATTGATATAAAGCTTGAGCTCAAATTCTGTAGGTTGCGAAGGTGTATTACTATCAAGTATAAAGGGTTCTACACCTGTAGGGGAATCCTGATCATCTGTTTTACGTTTCCAAAACCAAAAGAGATACTCGAATGCTTCAAGAAGGTTTGACTTACCACTGGCATTGGCACCATATATAATAGCTATGCGAGAGAGACGAGTCCCATCTGCCATAGTAACTAGTAAAGAATCTTCCTTGAATGTGTCCTTAGAAGCCTCAAAACTTATAATAGTTTCTTCCTTGAATGAAAGGAAATTCTTGATTCGTAATTCAATAACCATAACATGTATTTGTTTTATTTGAGAACAAAGATAAAAAAAATATCCGAATACTACGTTATATTGTATTTCTGTTTGGGTTTTATTTTCTATATTAGGACAATTTGTGTCAAATTGGCAGTTAAAATATTATATTGGCAGTTGATAGTGATTTATTTATTACTTTTCAGACTTAGACAAGTGACATTGTGTCCATTCTTGGATTAATTGAATGAAATAGCGCATTTTGTACTAAAATAATATATAGAATAATGTGTATAATGTATTCTCTTATTGAATTTGGCACACTTTTTGTCAATTAAGAGGAAGAAATAAATTTTTATTAATATGTTTATATCAATATTTGACGTTGGCAACGCGTCTTGCAATTACATTTGCTCGCCAAATAAGTACGCGATGATGATTGATTGCGGTTCTTCAACTGAGAAACCGAATCCTGTTGACTTAATCAAAAACTTCAATAGAAGTAGTTGTGAACTGGTAAGGTCAAGACCCTATGTAACTTCTAAAGGAAGTTCGTATCCATTGGCACTGCTCCATGTTACTCATCCTGACGATGATCATGTTAGAAATTCAGGAAGGGTATATAATGAATTAACACCGTATTTATTATGTCGTAATTATACAGAGAAGTATGATGATTCGGCTTCAATCAATAAAGATTATGTAAAAAATTTGGATAAAAAGTATAGAGGTGATAACCCTGAAACTGTTGAATGGGGGTTTGATGAAAATAGAACATTTTCAATCCCTATAGATATTGTAAAATCTGATCCTAGGCTGAATAGTAAGGTTAGAAACAATAGTAGCATTATACGTTATATAAAATACAATAATGTAAAGATACTGTTTGCCGGTGATTTGGAAACGGCTGGTTGGGAATGGCTAGCTAAAAATAATAAATACTTTCAAACTCTGATGAGTAATGGACTAGATGTACTTATTGCACCACATCATGGTCATAGTTCAGGATTTCCCAAAGCGCTATTTGATTTGACAGGCAATGTGAAGACTATAATATTATCGAAGGATTCTGAGGCAACAAAAGAGGGTACAGATGTATATACAGGATACTCGAATTATGCCAATGGTGTTCAATATATTAATATAGAAGATAAACAAATATATTGGGGTAAAGTTCTTACAACACGTAGCAATGGTACTATCTATTTGTTTGTAGATTCAAATAGTAGTTTCCAGATAATGACAGAAACTGCATCTCCAAATCATAAAAAAAATTAAATTACATAATGGATAAATATATTAGAGAAGCAAGGGTATATCCGGCTATTTTGGGAATGCTCCCTACATGTATATTACTAGCGATGTGTATGCGAGAATGGTTTTTGCAGTGTCAGGTTTTATTGGGTAATGTTAAATGGGTATTGTGCCTAATTGGTGGAACAGCTTTGGCAAGTATGGCCGTAGGCTATTTAGTGAGAGAATTATTTAAAGAGACATCTAAGTGGCTTTTCCAATATCCATTATTCAAAAAAGACGAGACTGATATGCCTACTACAAAGTTATTACTTTGGCAAAACTCAGCTATTTCAACTATGTATCACAATGAAATCTCTGTTAAAGTGAAAGATAAGTTCGGTATCGAACTGCCTACTTTTGAAGAAGAACAGGTAAACCTAGATATGGCTAAAAAAACAATTGTAGATGTAGTTTCCCAAATAAAGCAATATTGTCGTGATGATAGAATATTGAAACAGTATAACATAGAGTTCGGCTTTTGTCGTAACTATCTCGGCGCAGGTGTATGGAGTATTTTGTTTATATTAAGTATAGCTGTAGCCAACATCTTCTGCTGTTTGTTGCCGTGGTGGACTTTAGTGATAACATTGATAATTCAGGTACTATTGATGATTGGCTGTTATCTAGTATTGGAAACGAGAGGGTGGTCCTATGCCAAGTGTTTATTTGCAACATTTACTAATAAAAAATAAAATAAAAAGCTTATGAAGATAGTAATTTTTAATGTTGGGCCTGCTTTGAGTGCCTATGTTGAGATGGGAAGCAATAAAATTGTTGTTGATCTTGGTAAGGGCAATGACTTCTCAATGGTAAATGATTTTCTACTTCCTCTTTTTAAAAAGCGAGGTGAATTGAAGAATTCAAGTAATAAATATTATTTGAATCAGGTTTTTATTTCACATCCACATCTAGATCATATTTCTGATTTAGATGATTTGGACAAGCATTTTTATATAAATTTATTTACTACGCCCAATGATTTATCAAAAGGGAGAGAAAGTTATAAAAATATTAATTGGGATTTAGTGGATGACGCTGATAGTAAAGAAGTTAAAAAGATTAAGGAGGTGTATAAGGGAAGAAATCTTCCTTTAAGGGTATGTGATCCTTCTCGAATGACTATTAGTTATATTTATCCTAGTGATGTTGAGAATGACACTACTCTCAAAAACGAAAGTTATACTAATAATGTCAGTATTGCTTTGTATATACACTCTGGTTATAAAATTTTCTTTGCAGCTGACATTCAGAAGGAAGGTATGAAGAAACTACTTGAGGATAATCCTGAATTGGAGAAGAAACTTGGCCAAGGTGTGGATTTTCTTGTATGTCCTCATCACGGCTTGCGCTCTTCATTCAGCACAGAACTTTTTGGTGCTATGAAAGATGGCAAGACAAAGAAGCTTAATATAATTTCAGAGAAAGTAAATGGAGATGACAATAGAAATGTAGACAGTAGATATGCTTCAACCAACTATTGTGAGGGAGACAACAATTTGAGTACAGATGATAATATTGTATGTCAGAGAAAAACCTCTCAAGGTCATATTTTCATTGATGATGATGGAACAGTAACCATAGAGAAGGATATCCAAAAAATAATTAAAAAATTTTGCTGATATTGCATCTACATTATCATACCTGTTTTGTGTATGTAGTAATACTATTGCAAAATACTTAATAATATTTTGCATGTTACTGCACTCACATACAGGTTATGAAGTACCCTCATTCATTATATTGAAGTATTTATCATAAAAGGTTACTATCTTTTCAAATGATGTCCATCATCAATGTTCTCATAATCATCTTTAGTACCAACTTCCCACTCACGTTTCTCGCCATGACTGCCACCACCTGCATCACGTAGCTTGGCCTTGCCAGAGAAACGTGAAGTATGCTTTGTTAATTGCAGGTGTTTATGCCGTTCAATTTGCTTTATCGACTGTTTCTTCAATCGTTTAAGATTGAAGTTTTCTTCAGTAAGATTTAGAATGATGTGTTGCCTGAAATTTATAGCATAAGTTGCATCTTCTTCTTGACGGATGGTGAAGCCCTCTTCATGCAATCTGCTTCTGACAGAGGAAACATTTTCGTCATTGAATATCTCACGCAGACGGTTTACAACATCAGTGTAGTAGTGTGTTCTTTCCGGAGATATATCTACTAAATCTGTCCGGGAAACCTTAAATATCTTACAAAGCAAATCCCGTTCAGCCTCAGTAGCCGGACTGAACATTTCTACCATAGCTATACGGTTATTACGGTCAATTGCTTCTGCCATAAAAGGTTTCAACGGACGGCTTTGGTCATCAAAATAGATGACACCTTTCTTGATATAGGCACGCTGCTTCCTGATTTTACTGTATATTTCACCCTGGGTAATCTTCGGATTGAGTGTCAGTAACCGGTCAATATAGTCCTCAATCCGATTGAACCGTTCTTCAGGAGTAGCGAAGTCCAGAAGTTCCTCTACAGCCAGCACTCTTGCACCATGAATGACGGTCTTGTTTGAATGATCAACTAGCATATATCCGTATGGAGAATCCTTCTTGCCGAAGAACACAATGTCAATACCGAACTTCGTTTTCAGTTCCTTCTGCAGTTCCTCCTTGTTGGAACTTACATCACGGTACTTCTTTAATATACTTCTGAGCTGACGGCAACGGTTCCTTTCCCGATAACCGCTCTTGAACAGGCTTTCTATTTCAGACAAAGGAATGTCTTTCTGAACCTTTCCACCATGCTTGACGAATACATCCTCATCTTTCTGATAAACCTCATAGCCCATGGAAACCATTATTGCCTTGAACTGGGCAAATGAAGAGAACGTGTACTGCTTGGCCAAATTAATGTCATCTTCAGTTTTCTTCTTCCTGTCGTTACCAAGAATACGGTCAATGACTTCCTGAGAACGTCTGCGCTCATGGCTGTGCTTAATCTTTCTTCCATCAGGTGCCACTCTCGAAGTGATAATATGAAGATGGGTATTCTCTGTGTCATAATGGGAGTAAACAAGCAACGGCTGACCGGATTCTCCGTATCCCATTTCCTTGAGATACTGGTGTGCAAAATCCAGCAACTCATCTTCCGACATTTCGTGTCCCTTACATGATATGGCTACATGAAACTGCGGTTTCCTGATTCTGCTGTTCTGTGAACTGTACTTCTGGAGATAACCGACCAGTTCACTTGGGGTAGGCTTGTGAAAAGTTCCGAGTGAACCGAAATTCTGAATCTCGATAAGCCGTGCAACACCTTTCGATACTTTATGTTCATTATATCCTACAGCATGAAAGTTCGTGCTTCCCGGTAATATGGTTGCTATCATATTTAATCCTAATTATCATGGTTTAAGTTACTGAGTAACCGAAATACTTCAAGTTCATTAATCTACGGTTACACAATAATAATATCTGAAATGATTGAATACCGTGTAACTAATAACTCAGATTCTGACAGCTTTCTGTGTCAGAGAATCAAGGTCTTTCTTTATTCGGTTCAATGTTTCCTGAGTTTCAAGAATAACCGGTAACAGAACTTCCTGAATATAGCTGGGTGCGAGTAACCCGGCTACCGCAAGCTCATTGGCACGTTTGACCGACTGATTAAGGTTTCCTCCTGCCCAGGAAAGTTCATTCTGATATTTCCGGTAAAACAAGCCCAAATCATTCATCAGTTCAAGCTGTCTTTTGGTCCCGATATTTAAATACTCTGCCAGTGCTGAACGTATATAATGGCTCACGGATGAATAGGAGGCAGATTTCTCCTTAAACAGTTGTACTTCCTCAGGTGTCATCCTTACCTTGATGTACTTGGTTCTCTGATTCTTCATACTTTGATACATTGGTGGTTTGGTATCTCGGACCATCTTTCGCTATGCGAAACAGCGGTGCAGCCGCTCCGATGCGCCAGCATTCGGCAAGTTACTTTTGTGAGTACGAAACGGAGTTTTGTGGCCACAAAAGTACAACTTGCTTGGAAAACTCTGCACAGCAGAACGATGCCTTCCGGGAATGATTATTACACCCAAATTTACCAGAGAAAGCCGTTGCAAACCGAAATCAGCAACACAATTCTTTGGAGGAATATTCCTGCTTACCATGTGCTGTAGCATCCGGTTGTCCTGGAATATCCACATAGTGGAATATTGTTGTATAGAGTCCTAGAACCTATCAAGCCAATATCAGTGTGTTCTGAAACAGATGCTACAAGCATTATTCAATCATAGAACCATACAAATCGCAGTAATCAGTAAACAAAGTTCCGTTATCTATGGTTGGATAAACCAAAGTTTCAAAAACACATAAGATATAGTTATACGGTATAGATGACTATTGCTCTCATAAAACCTATATCCCAATATAATATGTAGTCCCGAAACCATGATAGCATGGTAAAAGTAACCAGATTATCTAAGCTACAGGAATCCCAATAAAAGGGAAAATAAAATCTTGTAGCTTATTCTGCTGATGAAATGTCTATCGGGAAATCTCATTTTATCTGAACTGTATTGCAAAAACATTCAGGTAGAATAACCCTGTAATCAGAGTCTGGAAATACTTCGTTATCATGGTGATATAACACTGATAATCAGTAGAAAATTTACTCGAATATTAAGAAATAGTGTTGCGTAAATTTCTGTATCTCATTGATTTTTAGTATATTTATATGCTAAAACAGGTTTTATATGCACTAAATATTACACGCTATGTTTGAATTGCTGTTGATTATATATCTGCTGCCGGTACTTATTATCGGTATGCTGTTCCTGAAGCTGGTGTTCTGGCTTTTGAGGATTGCCATACGTCTTGCAGTCTGGTTGGTCAAGAAAACTTTCATCCTTATATGGAAGCTTATCGTACTTGTCTTTGCCATACTTATAGGCCGTGAAGTATTGCCCTGGAATCAACCGGACAAATAGAAAGGAACCGCACCAATATGAGAAATGGTACGGTTCTGATAAAGATAAGTAGAATCCTCCCTTTGCGTTAATGGTTTGTTCCAGTTTGTCGATTACATGAATCCTTTCCCTTTGCTTCTTTCATATACAACTTCCTTCTTGGAATCACAGTTCATAAGACGGAACTGAACCATACATCCGGTAGGAATATCCTTCGGCAACTGTTCAACCAGTCTGTCGATAACCTGGTCCACATTACTGAAACCAATGTCTGTTATTTCACCGATAACGTCACCTTTGAAATATGCACGGCCATAGATCATCATCTTTTTGGTGATACGGAACATCTTGTCTGCCGGTGTCTCGAAGTCACGTGCCTTGCCTTGCTTGCTCTTCTTGCTGCTGAAGAAAATGAAGTCAATCACTTTGGCATTTAGTTCCCAGGCAGGAGTGAAGTCTATCTTGACATAGCCTCTTGTTATATTCAGTCCATGACTATGGTTCATGCCGAAAGCAACTTCATACAGATTGGCATCACAGTCATTCTGGGCAATTGTAGCCCATGTATGACGGAAAGTATAATAACAGTAGTAATCCTCCTTCTTCATTCCCATATCAGCACATATCTTTCTGATTCCAATGTTTACGTTGGCATTGAAACTGTCCGGATTGCTGTAACGCTTATGGAATTTGAAAAGATATTCGTCATTCTCGTCTGAAAGATACTTGTCAAATGTGGCCTGAATGAACGGTTCCACACGCATTTCAATATAGGCTTCGTCTTTTCGGCTGTGCTTTGTCTTAGCTCTTTTATATCCGATAACTCCATCCTTATAGTTTTCTTTTTTAAGCTCAAATATATCTACGGTATTTATTCCACCCAAGCACAAGGATAGGAGTGCCACGTCTCTGCCCAGTTCCGGAAGAGATGAAATCATTTTGGTTTCCGGTAGAGGACGATTGAAAAACTCCCTACATGCCTCTGCACTGATGGCTCTTTGAACTGTACTGTCAGATTTTGGAATGGATACTTTTAACCAAGGATTGTATTTGATTCGCACGATACCACGTTCTTCATCGTTCAGCTCTATAAGTGCCCTTTTGAATATCTGTCTTAAACAGGTTGGGTACATTTCTTTCGCCCTGTTCGTCAACGAAAGGCTATTAATCCATCTTGTTAAAACAGAAGATGACAAGTGAGTAAACATAACTCTGGTTGTTCCCAAATATCTTTCGAGGTGGTTTACAGCCAGGCGATAGTTCTTTGCATTACGTTCATGTCCTTCAGAGGCCATACGGTTAATGAACTTTGTTGCATAGTCACTAAAACATATTTCTTCATCTGAATGGATAAGAAATTCAATTAGTTCAGCAACAGAATAATTTGAGACATCCTTACGGTTTATCATATCGCTATAACGTAGGATTTCTCGTGAACAATATTCGTTGACCACAATATCCTTGATTTCGCCATTCTTGGTGATTTGCTTGTCCGTAATGAGTTTATCGGTTTTAATATAGCCCATTCTTGAACGGTGGACAACACGAATGTACACTGGATAAAATCCGTCAGCTCTCTTTTTTCTTACGACTACTTTAAATGTTGCCATATCAGATTGATTTATAAGTTATTAAATGGTGTATGCGTTGGTGTATGCGCCACTGTTCAAAAGTGTATGCGTGGTGTATGCAAGTACCGTTTATTTGGCTCATTTTTTGCGGACAAATGTACGAACTGCCTAAAAACAACTTAGGCTGTAACACCTGATAAACAGTTCGTTACAGCCTAAATCAAATATTATCCTATATTGCTTATGCTTCCTCAATAGCAGCCTGCGCCGCTGCGATACGTGCAATTGGAACGCGGAAGGGTGAACAGGATACATAGTTCAGTCCTACTTTGTGGCAGAACTTCACAGAAGAAGGTTCACCGCCATGTTCGCCACAGATACCACATTTCAGATCCGGGCGGATAGCACGTCCCTTTTCTGTAGCCATACGCACCAACTGTCCCACTCCATTCTGATCGAGAACTTGGAACGGATCGACTTTCAGAATCTTCTTTTCCAAATAAACAGGCAGGAAGGAAGCGATATCGTCGCGAGAGTAACCGAAGGTCATCTGTGTCAAGTCGTTTGTACCGAACGAGAAGAACTCGGCAGAAGAAGCAATACGGTCGGCAGTCAATGCCGCACGCGGAATTTCGATCATCGTACCGACCTTGAAGTCGATGCTGTCTCCCATTTCTTCAAACAACTGTGCGGCAGCTTTACGGATCACTTTTTCTTGTTCCTTGAATTCGTATAAGATACCCGTCAGCGGAACCATGATTTCAGGTTTAGCTTCAATACCTTCCTTCTTCAGTTCAAGAGCGGCTCCCAAAATGGCACGTGTCTGCATTTCTGTGATTTCGGGATATGTATTACCCAAACGGCAACCCCGATGTCCTAACATCGGGTTATGTTCACATAATGATTCAACTCGTTTCTGGATCTCTTTTACCGATACGCCCATTGCTTCAGCCATTTCTTCCTGACCTTTCAGATCATGAGGAACGAATTCATGCAAAGGAGGATCGAGCAGACGCACGGTTACCGGACAACCTGCCATTGCCTTGAAAATACCTTTGAAGTCCTCCTTCTGGTAAGGCAGGATCTTTGCCAGTGCATTCTTACGCCCTTCCGCATCTTCCGCCAGGATCATTTCACGCATGGCTTTGATTTTTTCACCTTCGAAGAACATATGTTCCGTGCGGCACAAACCAATACCTACAGCACCGAAATTGCGTGCGATCGTAGCATCGTGCGGAGTATCGGCATTCGTGCGAACCTGTAACTTCGTATATTTATCTGCCAAAGTCATCAATTCGGCAAAATCACCGGACAGTTCGGCAGCCTTCGTCTCTACCTTTCCGACATAAACCGTACCGGTCGTACCGTTTATAGAAATATAGTCGCCTTCTTTCAGCTTAATACCATCGACTTCTACGGTCTTATTCTTATAATCGATTTCCAAAGCTCCGGCACCGGATACGCAGCATTTACCCATACCGCGTGCAACAACGGCAGCATGCGAAGTCATACCACCACGAGCAGTCAGAATACCTTCAGCAACAGCCATACCAGCCAGGTCCTCAGGGGATGTTTCGATACGGACCATTACGATCTTCTTTCCGTCAGCATGCCATTTTGCCGCATCATCGGCGAAGAACACGATCTGCCCTGTTGCCGCTCCCGGAGATGCCGGCAAGCCTTTCACCCAAACTTTCGCCTGTTTCTCGGCCACCTTGTCGAATACCGGGTGAAGCAGTTCATCCAGTTTATTCGGTTCGATACGTTTCAATGCTGTCTTCTCGTCAATCATACCTTGATGCAACAAGTCGATTGCGATTTTAACCATTGCAGCACCGGTACGTTTTCCGTTACGGGTTTGCAGGAACCACAGTTTTCCTTCCTGCACGGTGAATTCCATATCCTGCATATCATGATAATGGTTTTCCAGCTTTGTTTGCAGTTCGTCCAGTTGCCTATAGATTTCCGGCATGGCTTCTTCCATTGAAGGATATTTGGCGACGCGGTCTTCTTCTGAAATACCAGCACGTTCCGCCCAACGCTGCGAACCAATCTTCGTGATCTGTTGCGGTGTACGGATACCAGCCACCACGTCTTCGCCTTGTGCGTTGATCAAGTATTCACCATTGAAGAGGTCTTCTCCGTTACCGGCATCACGAGAGAAACATACACCGGTAGCGGAAGTATCGCCCATATTGCCGAACACCATAGCCTGTACGCTGACAGCCGTGCCCCATTCGGCAGGAATCCCTTCCATCTTACGATAGAGGATAGCGCGTTCGTTCATCCAGCTGTCAAACACAGCACAAATGGCGCCCCAAAGTTGTTCATAGGCGGAAGTCGGGAAATCCTTACCAGTCTGAGCCTTGACAGCCATTTTGAATTTAGCGACCAGTGCTTTCAGATCCTCCACATCCAGTTCATTGTCAAGCTTCACTCCTTTCGCTTCCTTGACTTCTTCGATAATTGCTTCAAATGGATCGATATCTTCCTTGTTGGTCGGTTTCATACCCAACACGACGTCTCCGTACATTTGTACGAAACGGCGATATGAATCCCATGCAAACCGAGGATTGTTCGTCTTACGGCTTAGTCCTTCCACCACTTCATCGTTCAAACCTAAATTCAGGATTGTGTCCATCATACCCGGCATAGATGCACGTGCACCGGAACGAACGGATACCAACAACGGATTGGCAACATCTCCAAACTTTGAATTCATCAACGTCTCAATATTGGCGATTGCCTTTTCAACGTCTGATTTCAACAATTCAACCACTTTGTCTTTTCCTAAATCATAATATTCGGAACATACTTCTGTGGTAATAGTAAAACCCGGAGGAACCGGAACACCAATCAGATTCATTTCGGCAAGGTTAGCACCTTTACCACCCAGCAGATTTCTCATATCTGCTTTACCTTCGGCTTTTCCATTTCCGAATGTGTAAACTCTTTTTCTTTCCATATTCGACAGTATTTAATTTTAGATTTTAGTTTTGCTATCTCCAGATTGCAATGCTGCAAATATATGCTATTTAAAGATCGCATTCGCATGTATGGTTAAATAATTTTAGATGTTTTACAACTATTTTTTACCATCCATATTCGGTAAATAACTACATTTGCGTGCGGGAATTTTTAAAGCCTAAAAGAAATGTCCTGTATTCCAAAAGTTTTTTATAAGACTTTCGGAATACAGGACATTTAGTATCAGAAATTTATCCAAGATCAATCACTTCTCAATTCGTATACGTGCATCTACGGCAAACAACCCCCGCTCAGTCGCAACAAGAGGATTGATGTCCATTTCCTTGATTTCGGATGCAAAACGGAGCAATGTGGACAGGCGGACTATGATATCCGCATACTGCTGTTCATCCACTCCCCGCTGGCCGCGTGTTCCCTTTATAATAGGATAACCGCGCAGGGAACGGATCATGGAATAAGTTTCGTCATACGACAGAGGTGATAGACCATAAGAGACGTCTTTCAGCACTTCGACAAAAATGCCTCCCAGACCGCAAAGCACGACATGACCGAACCGGTCTTCATACTTAGCTCCTAAGAACAACTCCTGCCCTTTCAACATCGGTTGTACCATAACGGCCGTCACATCAGGCAGACGCATCATCCGTTCATATTCGAATATCAGATGCTCCTCACTTCGGATATTCAAGGCAACGCCCCCCATATCGCTCTTATGTATAGGACCGACTACCTTGGCTACAACCGGGAACTTAACTCTCTTGGCGAAAGCGACCAGTTCGTCGCGGTCAGTCGACGTGAACTCTTCTACCAACGGTATCTGGGCCGCTTTCAGCAAAGTACGGACTTCTTCAGGATTCAAATAACCGCTGCCCGGCAACCGGTCGATAATACGGCGAACTTCGGGCACGTCAACACCATACAACTGTATATCCGTACTCATGGGCTTCGGCGTGTTGAGCACACGCGAGAGGGCTGTACCCAACGTCACTTCATCCGAAAAGTTCACATGACCTTTCTTCACGAAACTTTTCACTTCCGGACCCGCTGTTACGATGGATGGCAATACCGGAAAAATCGGCTTCTTGCACTCCTCCATTTTCTTATGAAGCACTTCATAAGTATCGTATAATTTTACCAAACCCGGACTGCCAAAGATAACCATCATCAGGTCAATATCTTCGAAACAGTTCTCACAGAAATCGATAGCGGTGGCCAAATGTTCGGGAGTACCTGTACCGATAATATCTATCGGATTGCCGACAGCAGCTCCCGGATATAGTTTGGATTTCAATTCTGCGGCAAGCGGACCGTCCAGCTTAGGAACGTTCAGCCGTCCCTTTTCCAGTGCATCCGCCAACATTACTGCCGGACCTCCGGCATGCGTGATAATCGCACAGTTTTTACCCTTCACTTCTTTCAAGGTAAAGATACTGGCAACGGTTGTTAATTCTTCACGGCTGAAACAACGCACAATACCCGCTTTGCGAAACAGGGCTTCCACCGCCGAGTCCGAGTTGGCAATCGCTCCTGTGTGGGAAGATGCGGCACGCTTACCGACATCCGTACTACCCGCTTTTATAGCTGCGATATGACAACCCTTGCGAATCAGGGAAGAAGCATGATACAAGAGCTTATCCGGATTTTTGATCTGCTCGATATAGAGCATCTTTATTTTGGAGTCAAGGACCGGGTCAAAGTTGCGATCCATATATTCGATCACTTCTTCCACTCCGATCTGCTTGGAGTTACCGACAGACCAAACCGAAGAAAAACGGAGTCCTTTTGTCAGAGCCGATTCAATAATGAAAAGTGCCGTACCGCCAGAACTGGAAATAAAATCGACCCCGTCTGCATGAAATTCGGGAATCGGCTGAGTAAAAACACCATGATAATGCATATTCATCAGACCGATGCAATTCGGACCGATCAATGAAGCACCGGCTTCGTTAATACTTTTCAGCATCTGTTCTTCCAGAATCGCCCCTTCATGCGTTTCCTCTCCGAAACCAGCCGAAATGACAATGAACGCCTTTACGTTTTTCTGTTTGGCAAGCACATCCACAGCTTCCGGACAGGCCGGACCGGGAATAGAAATGATTGCCAGTTCCGTCTCTGGGATATCATGCACTGAATGATAGGATTTCAGGCCCTGCACATCGTCTTCTTTAGCATTTACGACATATAGTTCGCCTTTATACTTCCCGTCTAGTAGATTGCGAACCAAACGGCCACCCGGTTTATGTACATTATTGGATCCTCCCACCACTACGATGCTCTGAGGATTAATTAATTCTCGGTTAATCATGACATTTTGATTAAATTGATTCAATGAACGGGAACAAATATAGTCTATTTCTCCGTTTATCTATCAAATCTGGGGTAAATTATTTACATTTTGCACACTCTTTCACCAACCAATCACACCAGGCATCCATTCCTGTGCCTTTTGTCGCAGACACTTCGAATAGTTGCAAGTGGTGGTTTACTTTCAAGGCATTATTCCGCAACGTCTCCACATCCGTATCCAGATAAGGCGCCAAATCGATTTTGTTGATCACACAGATATCTGCCTCCAAGAAGATATGAGGATATTTCAACGGCTTGTCATCCCCTTCGGTGGTACTGACGATAACGACTTTCTTCGCTTCTCCCAAATCGAACATGGCAGGACAAACGAGAGTGGCATCAGAATTCAACTGGCGTATCGTTTCTTCCAATAATGTCGTTTTGCCGGAACCTGGAGAACTCATCAGATTCAGACAAAAAATATATTTCGCCTCAAAATAGCCTCTGTTACGTTCAGCCAACAGATTATTGCGCTGGAGAATATCCTGTTCCAGCGTTATTACTTTCCCTTCACCGTGATGACGGTGGTGATGTTCATGTCCGTGCCAGTATTCATGGTCATGAAGGTGATCGTGATGATGATGCTCTCCGCATCCGCAAGTTCCACACATAAGCGTTTGTCTTTTTATTTTATAACAATTGATTTAATCCGAAGTTCCCGCCCTTTTGTTATATTTATCAAATAAGAACCACAATTAGGACAGGGAGAAAACAAATTCCCGATAGGAAAGACCGTTTCGCAATCGCAGCACTGCCCTTCTCCGTCTACATAGCGGCGGATTATCTTCGCTTTTTCAAGCAAAGTGCCTTTAACTGCACTTTCCATCGCAAACTCCAATGTTTGCAGCTATACTCCGGCAAGACACCCTATCTCAAGCTCCACTTCTTCTATCTGCGAAGAATGATGTTCGCGAGCCTGCTGTTCGGATAGCTGAACGATACTTTGAGCGATCGACAATTCATGCATAACTTTAACGATATAACTACTTCATTTAAAACATAGGTGTTTTGCAATCAAAACATATATGATTCGTTTTCAAAACATATATGTTTTGCATTCATACTATAACTGCCTCTTCCGGGAAGCCGCTATTGCCAGTTGCCCGACCGCCACACCTCCGTCATTACAGGGTATATGTCCCGGTACGAACAGCGGGATACCAGCTTCGGCAAACATGCGCTGCAACTGTTCCGTCAGACGTTTATTCTGAAAACAGCCACCTGAGATCACGACTTTGTCCGTTCCGGTCTGCATCCTGTACTGTTTCGCCATCTCTACCAAAAGCCATGCCAACGTATTATGAAAACGGGCGGATAACCAGGTTACCGGAACTCCGGCTGCCAGATCTTCCAATATTCCTTCCAATACGGGACGCATGGAGATAGACTCCTTTTCTATTAAAACAGAATAACGACTTTGATATTCATCGGAAGCCAGTTGTTCCAGCTTAACAGGTGCTTCCGCCTGATGCGTGGAGACATCGCAGACGCCCAGTAAAGATGAAACGGCATCGAATAACCGGCCCGCACTGGAAAGATAGTCAGGGTGCAGATCGCAGACCAAAAGGGATGGCCGGAAACGAAAAAGATGTTGAAAACGTTCAAGTGATTCCTTATAGAATCGAAAGGTCTCCCAATTCTTTAGGTCACCGATATACTGGCTTTGCAGAATCGTTTCTCCCTCCCCTAAAGCAAACGTATTTACCTTTTCGGCTCTGAAAGCCAAGATTCCTTCAACCGGAACGTCAGCAAAGAACGGTTCCGGCACATATCCTCGCGAACGACGTATCAAGCAGGACTGACCGCCACAGACCTGTAACACAGAGTCATCCACCCGGTTATGGTGGAGCAAGAGGGGTATTTTACCGGCCAATTGCTTTTCTGCCTCTTCGGGGGTAATGGTTATCGGACATTCGCTGATATTGCCACTCGTCATCACCAATGCGGGTGTATCCAACCGTTCAAACCAATCGGAATGGAGCGGCATATAAGGAAGCATACATCCTAATGTCTCCATTCCCGGATTGACGGACGAAGCCAACAGCCGGAGTTGCTTCAACAGAACGATCGGGCGACGCCAGGAAAGCAAAGCCTTTTCTTCCACCCCATTCGAGAAAACGTATCGGCGGATATTCTCTATATCCCGAAACAGTACGGCAAAAGGCATGCCATCCCGCTGCTTGATATCCCGTAGCCGGGAAACTGCCTTTTCACTCCTCGCATCACAAATCAGGTGATAGCCTCCTATCCCTTTCGCGGCAATCACTTCACCCTCACGAAGCAAACGGGATGAAAGGTTGAGCAGTTCCGAATAGTCTGTTACCTTTACCTTATTATATAAGGCGTAATAAGACGGACCGCAATGGTTACAGGCAACAGGCTCAGCATGAAAACGCCGGTCGCTGACCGTTATATATTCTTTTCGGCAGGACGGACACATCGAGAAAGCTGACATGGTTGTTCGGCTCCTATCATAAGGCAGATCACGGATGATAGAAAAACGAGGTCCGCAATGCGCACAGTTGACAAAAGGGTATTGCAAGCGCTGCGCTTGTGTCTTCCGGTCACGTAAGCATTCGGGACAGACGGCAATATCGGGAGCAACCTGCGTCACCTCGTCCGATTCCGACCGACTGGGAGTAATACGAAAACCCATATATGGATTCCTAACTTCTATCCTTTCCGAAACGGTTATCCTATGTATGGAAGCCACCTTCGGATGTTCGCGACGTATGCGTTCGATGAAGAGTTCCCGTTGCACGGGAGTAAGGGCCGTACGGATACAGACCCCATTATTCCGGTTGTCCACTTCTCCACAGATATTCATTTCACTGGCGATCCGATAGATAAACGGACGGAAACCGACACTTTGTACCAAACCTTGAATGGTCAGGACTGATATGACAACTTCCTCCTCTTTCATCTTCTTCATTTATGTTTTGACAAATGTAATCCCTTTCACAAGGATGCCTCATACCTTCTTCTCTCGGCAGACACGGAGGCGTATAAAAAGTGCTTTGACGATCTTGCGTCGAGCGTGGAAAAGAGACAGTGCATCGCTGGTGATATTATGCGAGGAACAAAACAAACGAAAGACTGCCCTTTCTTTGGAACGATTTGCACACCCGAGCATCCGATCGGTGCACCGATGGTTTCTTCGGAAGGGGTTTGTGCTGCTTACTATAGATATAAATAGATACAGAATATGATAACGACAAATTGTCCCATTCCTTTCTCCGATTCCGACTGTGTGTTATTGGCACACGGTGGCGGCGGACGAATGACGCACCAACTGATAAGCAGCATCTTCTATCCTGCTTTCCGCAAATCCTTGTTGGAACAAGATCATGGCGGATGCGTAATCGGCGTCGTTCCCAAAGGTGTCCACATTGCTCCCGATTCCCGATGCCGTGCGCGGCGCTTCAGAGATTTTAGGACTTGATCCGCTTCATATCGCCAACGAAGGACTGGTGCTGGTGATCTTACCGGATGAAAAGACGGAGCAGGCTCTTGCCGTCATGCAGAATTATCCGGAAGGAAAGAACGCAGCTGTTATCGGCTGTATTCAGGAAAAAGGCTATGCACTGGTTAAAATGAAAACGTTGTATGGCAATTACAGGATCGTCGATATGCTCAGTGATGAACAGTTGCCGAGGATATGATGACAAAGGCACCATTAAACAGTGCATACGCACCGCACTACTTACTAAGAAGAATCAACAAAATAGACTAATATAATAAAAAAAGAGCTGCCCCTTTTGATAAGGACAACTCTTTTTTGCTAATAATCTGCTGATTAACCCTTCTTCAATACCTTCGTCAGATCTTCCGGGGCTACATTGGCAGCAATAATAACCCCCTTGTCGTCAATCAGGAAGTTACAGAATCCCTTTTGCAGGTTATACTTCCCAAACAATTCTGACTTTCTGCCAAGTTCTTCATGAAATTGCTTTGTACCTTCCAATTTGTCGGCTTTTACCGTTTCAGTAAAAATGGATTCTTTCTCGTCTAAAGAGATCGAATACATTGCAATCTTGTCTGAACTCAACTTGTTGACTTCATTCCATAATTGAACGTTACGAGCCCGCGATTCAGCATCGTAAGTTGCCCAGAAATTCAGCAATGTGTAACGTCCTGAATGATTTTGAAAACTGAAATTGCTCTCGGTTCCTAAAGACTCTATTCTCGGAGCAAAGTCGCCAGGGTTAATGCCGACTGTCGGCTTTGCGTTTTTAGTTCCGGCAGACACAGCAAGCAATGCAACCGCAACAAAGAGAACATAAGCTCTTACTTTCATATCATCATTTTTATGTTAAACTTAATCGGAGCATCCTTTAATTGCCTTTTTCTCCGACTCCTGATTTTCAGGAAATAAACAAGGGCTTCACCTTCGCTAAAGGATCGCTTTCTTATTTTTAACGGCTGCAAATATACAGGCAAAAGCCCTATTTAGCCAAATGATATAACACTTTTCAGCCGAAAAGCAAGGTTTTTTATATGTTTTATCGCATAAACAGATCAAAAATGATATGTTTTGCAACATATCATTAATCTTATTTCACATATACCTGTCTGTCGATAAACCAGAACTTATGGCAATGGGACAATTTCATCGCTGGAACTTTAGATACCGACCGACACAGATATTGTCGAAAGTGACAAATAACTACAAAAAGAAAGCATTTGGTTCTGAAGCCAAGTGCTTTCTTTTTGTAGTTATTTACTTTGCTGACTGTCCCCATAGGGAGAAGGCATTGGCATCCCTTCCTTTATATATTCGTCATATACAACAGTCGGATGATCCTGCGGAGATGTGACATTATATTCTTCTTTGAAATTATCGCGACGGAAGTTCTTCAATTTCAAGTTCTCCGAACTATAAGTACGCAAGGTCTGCCTCTTATTCCCAGTTAATGAACTTTCCACTACTTCCGAATCCAAAATATTCATTTTGGGGGTAAGAGACGGCAAGAGCTTCTGTTCGAGTAAACCGCGATAGGCTCCGATGTATTCACACCAGACGGCATTTCCACGCGTAAAAATACGATAAGTATAATTGGACCATGCTGTCCGGATATGGATTTCATGTTGCCAGATTTCGATACAAGCTTCTGACTTATAGTTCGGATCCTTGATCGTTATCCGCTCCAGTCCATGCATTTTTTCAAGAATTTTCGTTTGCCACTTGTCTGAATGCATTATTTCTGCAATAATCTCAGGCAATTTTTCCTTAATTTCAAACTGAATTTTCATCTTCGTGTGCCTGCCAGTCAGGACTTCTTAAGGTTGCCAGGTTCTGTTATTAAACAATATCTCTAAATTAATAACAATTAATACACATGGTTTGTTTACACAAACAATCGTTTTTTGTACAGCCCATGCTATATTGCCATGATTACCGACAAATTCGGGGGAATAATAGATGTAGATCTACAGCAAGATGAAAGGCTGACCTTTTGGTTCCGTTTGCCCCTCTGAAATAAATCCGATTTTTTTTCTACATTTGCCCTCATTAATAGGATTAGTCAATGCTTAAATATATTGTTGTATTTGCGGGAGCCTCTTTACTTGCGATTTCTTTGCCAGCAAAGGCTCAGGAACAACGCGATATCGTTGCGCTCTCCTCTGAAGAAATAATGACTCCTTCAGATACCGTGCCTCGAAAGAAGACTGTCATCGTAGACGGAGTGGAATTGAACGAAAAGCAGTTGAAACGTTACTATCGTCAATTGCGTAAAGATTCCATCCGGGCCCACAAAAACATATGGTGGTCTGTACTGGGCGGTCCTTCATATACACCAGAAGCTTCGTTCGGTGTGGGTGGTGCCGTCCTTGCCAGCTTCCGAATGAATAAACAAGACACTATTTCCCAACGTTCTTTCCTGCCTGCCGGTTTGAACCTGTCTATAAATGGGACCATTGTTGTAGCTGGCGCTGGAACGTTTTTCTTCAATGAAAACCGTTTCCGTATCTATATGAATTATGGTTATCGGAACGAGCCTTCACACTATTACGGGAAAGGATTTGAAAAGGCGGAGAATCTCGAAAGGGGTGATTCCACTACTCGGTTTCATCGAAGCTATTTTCAATTGTACCCCCGATTCGTATGGGAAGTCCGCCCACATTTTTATTTAGGCGGCTTGTTTGACTTGAACTACACAAAGGTTTCGGATGTTAATCCGGTGATGGAGGAAGATCCCTATTTCCAACAGTTCAAAAGGAAATACTTCAACGTCGGTATCGGCGGACTTATCCAATATGACACTCGTGATGATGTGGCGACACCTACGCGCGGTATGTTGTTAGGAGCTAATTTCAAATTGTTCGGTAAATATTGGGGAGGCGCTTATAACTACGAGATCATCGAGCTTGAATACCGACAGTTTAAAAACGTATTTCGTCCACGCAGTACGCTTGCCTGGATTGCCAAAAGCCAGATCGGCTTAGGGGACATTCCTTTTACGGAACTCCCGACTTTCGGTTCTCCTTTCGACCTTCGTGGTTACTATATGGGCAAGTACCGGGACAAGTCGATGGCTTACGGAATCGTTGAATACCGTCATATGTTCGGCTCTCCGGCCAAATACAAAAGCGGGAATTTTTGGGCAAAATGCGGTTTTGTGGCATGGGTCGGAACCGGAACGATCGGGGAAACTCCTTTTGACTGGAATAAATGGAAACTAAATTTCGGAGCCGGCCTCCGCTTTCAGATGCAACCGGGAAAAAACTTCAGACTGGACGTAGGGAAAGAACCCGGGCAGCCGGGCATGCAGGTCTATATGAATATGACAGAGGCTTTCTAAGAAGGGAAATAAATCCAACTTTCTATAATTTAGGCATGGATTACACGGAAACCACCACGAAAAGAAAACAGTTGTCCGTGAAATCCGTGCCTGAAAAAACATAATATCAGAATGACATTCGCATCATGAACCGAACCCCTTTCGTCTGGATACCCGGATGGTCGCGATAGTTCAAACGCCATACGTAATCAAGGCGAAGGAACTTAAAGATGTTTTCAATGCCGATACTGGCTTCCATATAAGGAGCTTTGCCCAAGGTGTACGAACCGTTAGGGAAAAGATACAGCCCCTCTCCCCCATTCATCGGATTGTTCTTGTCGGTCAGATGTCCCCATAGGCCGCGGAAACAGAATACTTCTCTCCATTTCAACTTCTTGACAAGCGGCAGGCGGTTCAACAAGTTTCCGTTCATGTAATATGTCAAATCCCAGGAGGCATATTCGTCGCTGATGAACTCCATCGCATTCATGTTCGTATAAGATTCCGGCTGGATCGTATACGAAAGATTTGCATTCGGCAGGATCAACAAAGGATATGGAACCTTGTTCCATACTTTTCCCGCTTTCGTGATAAGATCGACATAACCGAAAGCCGAGAACCAGAAACGCTTCTGAATACCGATATCCGTACGGTGATAATCGTACGATGAACCCAGCAAATCTTTCTTTGCCATTACATGGCTGAAATTGAAGATCAGCGCATCGAAAGTAATCGGATAGCGAAGGTTACGTGTCTGGTAGAACTTTTCATCCTTGGCATAACGGAATTTCAACTCCAGTTCCGTCATATCATAGCTCTTGACCGGGCTAATGGCTCCATCCGGTCCGATCCGGTCAAACACCGCATATTCGGTTGCATATTCGCGACGGTTACGGATGACAGCCCCATAAGCCAGACCATTATAATGTTCGTGGTAGTAGGTCAGTTCAGCTTGCCGCAGATAAGTGGCCCGTGTATCTTTCTGGCGTTTCCAGGCCAAGAACATATTATCCTTGCTGGCATACATGTATTGCTGTCCCAACTGGTTGATATCGTACATATATTCCAGGCGGATCGAGTTCAGCGGAAATTCCTTACGGTATTCTTTACGATCATTGAACGAATACTCGACAAGAGCATCATATTTCAGCTTTTCATCTTTTGTTCCATACGCCATATATCCGTCAAAAAACAGGTTCCTGCTAAATGCCGTCGTTGTTGTTCCTCCCACACGGAAACGGGCTCCTTCGATTGCATTGCCACTGATTGCCGTGTTCATGGGCCCGAACTCAAATTTACTTTTCAGCGGGTCCTTATTCGTCGGGATATAGCCGGACACGAGGACTGAAACTACTTTCTCCGTTATATAAAAGATCGGAACAGAACGGAATTTAGCCATCAGCTTTTCGACCGAGTTCGGATTCTTCTTTATTGCCTCCTCCGGACGGTTACTTGTCCAAAAATCCTCCGATTGCTGATAAGCGTCTTTTAGCGTAATGACGGGTGCACTCTCCTTAAACACAAGCGCCCGTTCGGCATCGGGTTCATCAAAAGAATGGTTGCTGTAGATATTCAATCGCCGCGCATACATACCTTTCGATTTCTCGCTCAATTTGAAGTTGACGTTGATGTCGTCCTTCGTAATGATCCGGGTACTGTCGGGCGTGCGTTCGAATGTCTGTTCGATCGTCATTCCGGAAACGAAGTTCAGGTTGATGTCTTTGGGGACATTCAAAATTGCCTTCTGTACAAAGAACGTAGAATCAAGTGTAACAAACAGATGGCCGGTGAAACCAAATGTTTCCGAGTTGAAAGGAACAAACCCCAAATCCACACATTTCTGTCCGTTCACATTTAACGTATCGAGCAGATAATATTTGTAATAATTCGGTCCGATAGTAGACAGCGGACTGACAAATCTCTGTAAAAACAGAGGAATATCATTCTTGAAAATATCGACTTCCCGGAAAACCTCATTCAAAAACTGCTGGATACCATCACGCGAGAATATCTCATCCACACCTGATGACTTGTTTCCTTTCACAATACGCTTTTCCGACTTCGGCTCTTTACGGTAATAGACAGATTCCACCTTTTCCTTTTCCGACACCGGAAGAATAGTCGTACCGACATCAAGCGTATCGACAAAATCGATCAGAAAATCGAATTTGCCCGGTTTTCCGTTCTTTTTGGGTTTGGGATGATAGTCATTCATCGCAAAGACCATCTTCTCATATTGATCGTATTGGAAATAATCGTGGTTACGCGGATCATTGCTTTCCCGTGAAGCAATCACTTGCTTTACAAACTTAACGGCCGGATTCTCTTTCTTGCTGTATTTCTCCTTCTTGGGCTTTACGACGACCTCATTCAACGTGATCCCGTTCGGAGCCAATTTTATTTTCAGATTATTCGTTTTACCCGGAATGACCTTCACTTCTTTCGTGTCATACCCTAAATAAGATACCTCCAAATTCTTGACATCGGTCAAAGCGGAGAATGAAAAGTTGCCATCCCCGTCAGTTGCTGTTCCAATTGTCGTTCCTTTAAATATAAGAGAAACATAAGGTAATCTTTCTCCTGTAATTGAATCGGTTACAACTCCCTTTATAATAGTATTCTGTCCGTTTGCTATCCATACCGTAAACAAGGATGCCAGCAAAAAAACAATCTTCTTCCCCATCACGATTTTTTATCCTTTTATTTTTACTTTATTCCCAAGAAACTGTTTTTATTTTTTACCTCATGATTCGAGATAGCTTTTTGGAACATATTCGTCACCCTAATGAGAAAGATAGCGGGCTATCTAGCGAAGGAGCAGGACGGATATGACCAAAAGATACTCAAAGCATAGACAAAACCAACAGCAAAATAAGCTGTTGGTAAAAAATCAAAACAGTTTCTAAATAAACCGCTGCAAAAGTATAACAGATTCTTTTTACAGAGTGTTCCAAAACACGCACATTATATTCCAATTACAAAAAATCTTCCTACCTTTGTCTCCCGAAAGGGGTGCCATACTGTTAACGGGCTGAGATTATACCCTCATGAACCTGATGCGGGTAATGCCGCCGTAGGAAAGAACAGATTAGGCTTTTTCCCTCCTTTTGTATATAGAAATGAAAATAAACACGACGTTTCGCTATCCGGTGGCACTTACTATTGCTGGTTCAGACAGTAGTGGTGGTGCCGGAATACAAGCGGATCTGAAAACATTTTCGGCTTTAGGAGTCTTCGGAACCTCTGCCATCACATCGATCACAGCCCAAAACACACAGGGAGTAAGAGGCATACACGCAGTTTCTCCAGAAATCGTCGAAGGGCAAATTCATGCCGTATTCGAAGACTTAACCGTCGATGCCGTTAAGATCGGGATGTTGCATAACTGGGAAGCAGCCCGGATCGTTGCCTGCTCAATCGATCATTTCTGCCCGTCGAAAATCATTCTCGACCCAGTTATGATTTCGACAAGCGGCAGCAAGCTGATAGAAGATGAAACCATCGAAGTCATCGTGAAAGAACTTTTCCACCGCGTCACACTGATCACCCCAAATATTGACGAAGCAGCCTTTCTCTCCGGTATGCAGATACGCAACGAGGAAGAAATGGAAATAGCCGCACAAAAGCTGTTGGTCTTGGGATGCCGTGCCGTATTGATGAAAGGCGGCCACTTGGAAGGTAAAGAAATGGCCGATATTTTGTTTACACACGATGAAGCTCCGCTCCGACTGGCTGTGCCGACCATTCAGACTCAAAATACACACGGTACAGGTTGCACACTCTCGTCCGCCATCGCCGCCTATATGGCTTTAGGAAAAGAACTGCCAGATGCTGTACGTGCGGCAAAAGATTACATAACGGCAGCCCTTCATGCCGGGGCCAATGTTGAGACTGGACATGGACACGGACCTCTCAATCATTTTTTCGATCCGGTTCCCCTCATAAAAATAGAAGTATGAAAAAGCTGATCGTTATTACTTCGCCCTATTTTTTCAAGGGAGAGGATTGCATCCTTTCACATCTGTTTGATGAAGGGATGCAACATCTTCACCTGCGTAAACCGGATAGCGAAGCAAATGAATTGCGCAAGTTGCTGGATCGGATTCCGGATATCTACTATCCGAAAGTCGTGCTTCATGACTGTTTCAACCTGGCAGTAGAATATGGCCTAGGCGGCATACACCTGAACAGACGCAACAACCAGTCGCCAGACGGTTTTACAGGCACAATCAGCTGTTCATGCCATTCGATCGAGGAACTCGAACAGTTCGGGAAACTCGACTATCTGTTTCTTAGCCCGATTTTTCAAAGCATATCCAAAGAAGGTTATGGGAACGGTTTCAAGCCGGAAACACTCAGACAGGCTTCCAATGCCGGGATCATCAATGATAAAGTCATAGCCTTAGGAGGCATAGACCTGACGACCCTTCCCCTTCTACGCCCTTTCCGCTTCGGGGGAGCTGCCGTGTTGGGAGCAGTTTGGGGAAACTCCCCTTCGGCAGATAAAGAGGATTCTATTATCACACAATATAAAAAGCTACAAGCATGGAATTAGACGATTTTTTATATACAAGTGCAGGTAGAGGAAGGTATGCCTGTTTTACCGGTACTAATCGGTTGATGTTCATCACACACCGTACGAATAAATACACAGAACTGGATGAGGTCAAGATGGTGACCAAAGGCGGTTGTACTTGGGTACAGCTCCGCATGAAAGAGAATTTGAACCTGGAAGTTGCCAAAGCAATCGCCCATTTTACCCTGTTTGACTGCGATACGGATTGCGCCTGCTGTCTGGACGACGATCTGGAAATGGCTTTCAAAGCCGGTATTCACTGTGTCCATTTAGGTAAAAACGACATACCGGTCTCCGAAGCCTGGCACCGTATTATCGAAAAAGGGAAAGAGGATCTTTTCCTGGTGGGGGCAACAGCCAACACGTTCGAAGATATCCTGAAAGCAGATCGGGAAGGAGCTTCTTACATAGGCTTGGGCCCCTACCGCTACACCGAGACCAAAAAGAACCTGAGTCCGGTGTTGGGGTTGGAAGGGTATCGAAAAATCATGGAACAATGCAGAGAAGCTGGCCTTGAAATTCCTATCTTTGCCATCGGAGGGATCGAGTTTGAAGATATTGCACCATTGATGGAAACAGGAATAGAAGGCATCGCCGTTTCCGGAGCGATCATCAATGCTGAAGATCCGGTCGAAGAGACACGCCGTTTCATCCGGGAGATCAACAAACATAAACCGGACCCTTGCAGGGACGATTCTGAAATATAAAAAGAATAAAATAATACAGCTATGGCAAATAAAAACAGAATACGCATCACGTATCCTTCATCGGAAAAGATCTACATACCCGGCAAGATACATAAGATAAATGTGGGTATGCGAAAGATCAAAATACTGGATACCGTCACACGCGATGAGAACGGAGAGTTGGTCCACAAAAAAAACAATCCCGTCATCGTGTATGATACCAGTGGACCTTATTCGGACCCGAAAATCCCGGTCAATACGCAAAACGGCATTCCCCGTATCCGCGAATCCTGGTATGCAGGACGCAAAGACTTGATCCGCCTGGAAGAGCTGACTTCCGATTATGGCCGGCAGCGCCTCGCCGATTCCTCACTGGATCACATCCGTTTCCCAAAACATCATCTACCCTATCGTGCCAAAGCGGGGAAAAACATCACCCAACTGTATTATGCGAAACGGCGCATCATCACTCCGGAAATGGAATATGTCGCCATCCGCGAAAACCAGCAGATCGAGGCGTTAGGATTGAAATCATATATCACTCCCGAATTTGTCCGCAAAGAAATTGCCGCCGGGCGTGCCATCATCCCAGCAAACATCAACCACCCCGAAGCAGAACCGATGATTATCGGCCGGAAATTCTTAGTGAAGATCAACACCAATATCGGCAACTCCGCCCTTTCGTCCGGTATAGACGAAGAGATCGAAAAGGCTGTATGGAGCTGCAAATGGGGAGGCGACACCTTGATGGATCTTTCGACAGGAGACAATATCCATGAAACCCGCGAATGGATCATTCGTAACTGTCCGGTTCCGATGGGAACAGTCCCTATCTACCAGGCTTTGGAAAAGGTGAACGGAAAGATAGAAGACTTGAGTTGGAAAATCTATCGCGACACACTGATCGAACAGGCTGAACAGGGAGTCGACTATTTCACCATCCATGCCGGTTTGCTTAAAAAGCATATCGAACTGACACAAACGCGCTTGACAGGTATCGTCTCACGCGGAGGCTCAATCATGGCTAAGTGGATGCAAATCCATAATGAAGAGAATTTCTTGTATACACATTTCGCCGAAATATGCGAGATATTGAAAATGTACGATATCGCCGTTTCGATCGGCGACGGGCTTCGCCCGGGCTCCATCTACGATGCGAACGATGCCGCCCAATTTGCCGAACTACATACGATGGGTGAGTTAACCCAGGTTGCCTGGGACCAGTTTGTGCAGGTCATCATCGAAGGTCCGGGCCATGTCCCGATGAATAAGATCCAAGAGAACATGAAAGAACAGCAATATGCTTGCCATAATGCCCCGTTCTACACGTTAGGCCCGCTGACAACAGATATCGCCCCAGGTTACGACCATATCACATCGGCTATCGGAGCCGCCCAGATTGCCTGGCACGGCACAGCAATGATCTGTTACGTCACTCCGAAAGAACATCTCGGTTTACCGGATAAGGAAGATGTCCGCACGGGTGTCGTCACCTATAAGATCGCCGCCCACGCCGCCGACCTGGCAAAGGGACATCCCGGAGCACAAGTCCGTGACAATGCTCTGAGCAAAGCCCGCTTCGAATTCCGCTGGAAAGACCAGTTCAATCTGTCTTTCGATCCGGAACGCGCCTTTCAATATTACAAGGACAGTGCCGTGACGGACGGTGAATATTGCACGATGTGCGGCCCCAACTTCTGTGCCATGCGGCTGAGCAAGGATTTACATAAAGAAAACTGCGATATATAAAGGTCACTCATTTTGTGCAGTGACAAGGATATATACACAATGTGCCTTATATCCTTGCCGCTGTACAAGTTTTTCTTAATCAAAAGGGATAAAAGAACGAAAGAGACGAAAGGTTGTTCGAATTTAACGAAATGGAAAATCAGTTTAAGGTTCGGTATTCATTCGGAGAACATCCGACAATTCTTTTAAAGGCTTTGCTGAAATACTGCGGGTATTGATAGCCCAAAGCATAGGCAACATCACTGATCGATTTATCCGGATCTGCCAGCCACTCTTTTGCAGTATCCATTGTTTTTGCCAATATATATTCTTGTGCAGATGAACCTGTCTCCTTTTTTATCAAGTCTCCGAAATAATTTGCAGACAGATGCAACTGGTCAGCACAATAAGCTACGGTCGGTGTACCGAATTTGGAGGGTTTATCCGAAGTGAAATAGTCGTTCAATAATGCTTCAAACGAACTGAGTGTGTCCTTGTTCTCCTTTTTGCGGGTAATGAACTGTCTATCATAAAAGCGGATACAATAGTTGAGCAACAACTCGATAGCAGAAACGACAATCAGATTGCTATGTCTATCCGTAGCACCTTTGATTTCATCGTCTATTTTCATCATGCAGTCTATCACGGTCTGTCTTTCCTGCTTCGAGAGATGCAGTGCCTCGTTGACGGCATAGGAAAAGAATGTGTAATCTTGCATGTGACGGTTCAAGGGGGTACCATGTAACAATTCGGGTTGAAATGTCAGCCACCAGCCTTTTGGCTGAAACGGCTCTCCCGTATCATCATTGCCGATGACTTGTCCCGGTGCTGCGAATACCAGGGTTTCTTCCTGAAAATCGTAGAATTTCCGACCATACTTTATCTGATCGGCGCACTTTATATCTTTCAGATAAATGACATAGAACCCGATACTCTTGCGGATATGATGCAGTGGTTTTATTTTTGAAGCATCAATTACGCCCACTAGTGGATGCGGAGTATCTATACCCAAAAAGTCATTATAATCCTTGACAGTATTTAGCTTTATAATCTTCTCCATAACAGTCTATTTCATTGTTTCTGTGCAAATGTAGAAAATATCTTTGGCTTATCTCCGTTCCAATCTGTAATAATTATGCATGAAACCGTGATTCATACCCTATGAGGTACTAGGACAGCCTATAATTTTGCATCGTGGAAAACTGAATAAAAGAAATAACAATGATACAAATGAGTAATTCAGGACTTATGACCATCGACCGATTCAATAAATTAACGGGACATGAAACGCTGCATCCGTTGATCTGCATGGTAGATTTGTCAAGAACAAATCTAAACGAGGATATCCGGATGATGTGTGATTTTTACGGGTTGTTGTATTACAACGATCCAGAACAAGACAAAATATCGGGAAAAGAGTGGTTGCGACTGATTTATCCCGGTGAAACAGTCGAAATCCCTTTGAACCGACATCGACATACCGGATGTTGTTCGGGCGTGTTGTTTCATCCCGATTTGTTATGCGACACATCGCTCGAAAACCGTATCGAAACCTATCCGAAACGCTGTTGCTGTAAAGGAACATTGTCGGAGCACGAAAGAAACATCATAACCGATAACTTGCGGGAAATCGGAGAAGAGTTACATCATGCCATTGACCGACATAGTGCATCAATCATCGCTTCACATATCGAACTGCTACTCAACTACTGTATACGCTTTTGCAATCAGTAAATAATAAAACCGTAATAATTATCCTTCAAACCGTAATCCACGACTGGTCGAGGCGGGAATCTCAGCCTAATTTTGCACCAAGTAAAAACAGATAAATAAAATAATAGAGATTATGAATATAAAATTGAAAATTATAACAACGTTACTCGGTGTCTTCTTCGGATGCGGAATCGTAACCTCCCAAACACCGAAAGCAGAACAAGCTATGGACAGTAAACGACAACACATTACAGAGGTCGCAGCCCTTACGGGTAAGGGTGACCTCGACAAACTGAAAATCGTCCTTATCGACGGGCTGAATGACGGCATGGCTGTCAGCGAGCTTAAAGAAGTAATGGTACACGCCTATGCTTATTGCGGTTTTCCTCGTGCCCTGCGCGGATTGCAAACATTGGTTGCGGTACTTGACGAGCGTAAAGCAAAAGGCATCGAAGATGACTGGGGACGCAAAGCGTCGCCGATAACCGATACCCGCAGCAAATACGAGCGCGGACGCGACATTCTTGTTGAGATCTCAGGTATTCCAGCGGATGCACCAAAAGCTGATTATGCTATACTGGCTCCGGAAATCGAAGTATTCCTTAAAGAGCACCTCTTCGCCGACCTTTTCGAACGGGACGTGCTGACATACGCCGAACGGGAACTGACGACCGTTGCCGTAATCGCCTCGCTGGGCAAAGGCGTGGAACCGATGCTGAAAGGGCACATGGGTATTGCACTGAACGTAGGCATAACACCAGACGAATTACGCAGTGTGTTGGCTATTGTCGAAAAGAACATCGGACGCGGCGAAGCTGACGGTGGCAGACTGGCCTTAAACGAAGTGTTGCAAAGCAAAGGTTTGACCACTGCTCCGGAAGCGCCGGCCGTGACAATAGGAAATGGTGTGAAGAAACAGAAAGTAACGTTCCACAACCGTTTTCTGATCGATATGGTCGGTGATCTTTATTTTCCTGCAAACTATAGTCCAGCAAAGAAATATGCCGCCATCATCGTCGGTCATCCTTTCGGCGGTGTCAAGGAGCAGACTTCGGGGCTTCATGCCCGTAAGCTCGCGGAAATAGGTTATGTGACATTGGCTTTCGATGCGTCCTACTATGGTGAGAGCGGCGGTTATCCACGTCGCATGGAATCGCCTGAAGTACGAGTGGATGATTTCAGCGCGGCGGTCGATTTCCTCACGAACCATCCGGCAGTCGAAGCTGACAAGATAGGTGTGATCGGTATCTGTGGCGGAGGATGCTACTCTGTCAGTGCAACACAGATCGATCACCGCATCAATCAGTATGTATGACATAGGACGTGCCCGCCGTCAAGGCATAGGTGACGCAGACCTATCAACAGCGTATGTCTATCCTTGATGAAATCGGTCGTCAGCGCACAGCTGAATATGGTGGAGCTGCACGTAAAGATATTCGCGCCCTGCCCGAAAAAGTGGATGAGAACACACCGAAGTTTGCAATCGACTTCCTCGACTATTACGACAATCCTGAGCGTGGCCAGCATCCCAACTCTACGGGCTATTACTCCTACACGAGCCTTGCACCGATGATGAACTTCTTTCCGTTCACGCAAATCGAGACCATATCGCCGCGTCCGTTACTTTTCATCGTGGGAGAAAATGCTGTATCGAAATATTTTTCTGAAGACGCATACGAGAAAGCTGCCGAACCAAAAGAACTGTTTGTCGTACCCGGAGCAACGCACGTGGATTTGTACGACCAACCGGAATATCTGAAAATCACGCTTCCGAAACTGGACACTTTCTTCAAACAATATCTAAAATAAACCGCAAAGCCGAGTGGAGGACCGAACTTGTCCGGATAGTGCCGAGGCATAGCGTTTATCGCAAATGAAATTAGAAATAACTATTCAACATGAAAAAAATAACTTACTTATTTTTACTGGCTGCAGCACTCGGTGCTTGCACCCCGAAACCGTCAAACAAGGTAGAAACAATCCAGCCTGCCGCATTTGTTTCCATCTTCCCCAAAGGAAATGCCATTGAAGGTACTAATTTTAACGGTACGGCATATCTCCAACGGTTGATGACCGACAGCGGAACATTCGATGTCGTGATTTCCGATGTGATATTCGAACCGAAAGCCCGCAACAGTTGGCATTCGCATCCAGGTGGCCAGATTCTGATCGCCACTGCCGGGAAAGGTTACTATCAGGAAAAAGGGAAGCCCATACAAATTTTGAATCCCGGAGACGTAGTCGCTATTCCGGCAGACGTGGTGCATTGGCACGGAGCAGCTTCCGACAGCGGATTCACACATATAGCTATCAACACAAAGGTTCATTTGGGTGCAACCCAGTGGTATGAACCTGTAACAAACGAAGAATACGATAATTATAAAGAATAGAGAAATGAATAGAAATATCTTGATTTTGTTCATGTCATGGCTGGGAGTGACAGGATACGGACAAGCAACTTCTCCCAACGAGACCCCGATTACAATAGCCCGCCAGGGTAGCTTTGCATATGCCGGACAGTGCTGACGGAACAGAAGCTGGGCAGTATCGAATAGGAATGACTGAATAAATCAAGCATTGTTAATTTAATGATCTGTAACTATTTGGCGTTATCCCCGTTATCTTCTTGAAAAGAAAACTGAAATACTGTATCGAAGGAAATCCGAGTTCATGAACGATTTGAGAAAGGGATTCTCCTGAGGAACGTAGCTTCTCCTTTGCCATTTCGATACGTTTCAATTGAAGATGGCAGCTGTGCGTGTGTCCGAGTTGCAATTCGAGCAGATCATTGAAATAGGCTTCCGACAAATGAAGTTGTCCGGCACAATAGGCAGAAGTAAGCGGTTTCTGTGCAAGTTTTCCATCTCCAATATATTGTTTGACAAGTTTTTCGTATTGCCGTATCAGCAGTTCATTGTTCAATTCACGGACAATGAACTGCCGTTCATAAAAACGAGTGGTATAATCCAACAGACGGGTAATATGCCGTATCAAGATAGTCCGTTTGTAGGAATCTGCACCATGATGAAATTCCCTACGAATATCGTCAACACATGAAGAGAGTATCCGTTTTTCTTTTAGGGATACATGCAACGCTTCCTTGAGTGCATACGAAAAGAACGTGTATTCTTCAATAGTCTTTTCAAGCATTTTTCCCTTGAACAGATCAGGGTGAAACGCAACCATCCATAGGCAAGGTGCGGGAATTTCCACACAGACGGTATCTGGACGATAACTGATGAGTGTTCCGTCGCAGTAGTCGCAATACACCCGACCACACTTTGTTTCGAATTCAGCAAGAAAATCCGTTAATATCAGACAATAGTATCCCGACTGACATAAGAACGAAAGAATTGCATGAGGGTTAGCTGTATCGTCGATATAAAGCACAGGAAATTGCAGTTCGTTCATAGTTTACTATACAAAGACTAGTTTTGAGAACGAAATTCATTGGGAGTATAACCTGTCACCCGTTTGAACATCCGACTCAGGTGCTGCGGATATTGGAATCCCAGCCCGTAAGCAATTTCACTTGTTGTTTTATCTGTGCCAAGTAAGGCTTCTTTAGCCCGTTCGATCAGTTTATTTTGAATATATTCCGAGGCAGTCTGCCCTGTCTGTTTACGGATCATGTCTCCGAAATAATTCGCAGACAGAAACACCTTATCGGCAAAATACTTGACGGTCGGCAACCCCTCCCGTAAGGGACCATCGCTGTCGAAATAATCGTCTAATAGTCGTTCAAAACGGACGATAATATCTTTGTTTACCTGTTCTCGTGTCGTGAACTGCCTTTCATAGAAACGCATACAATAGTCGAGCAACAGTCCGATATTGGCACAAATCAACCGGCGGCTGTGTTTGTCGATACTATGCTTCAATTCCGTCTCTATTTTATGCAGGCAGTCCATTACAATCTCACGCTCATCCTCCGAAAGATGCAACGCCTCGCGGGTTTCATAAGAGAAGAATGAGTAGTTCTTAATTTCTTGACCAAGAGCAGTTCCTCGAATCAGGTCGGGATGAAACAGAATGCCGTGAGCATTCGGCTGGATATTTTTCAGCATCTCGGTTTCCGCAACTTGACCAGGGGCGAAACCGACTATCGTACCGTCCTGATAGTCGTAACTCTGACGTCCATACGTGATATTCCCGCAGTAGGTATCTTTCAGATAAAGAGCGTACACGCCGTAGTTGACCTTGAAATGTTCCGGCCACCGCGTCGCCTTCGATAAATCGACTACACTTACTAACGGATGCCGTGTTTCGAGTCCGAACAGTTTGTTGTATTTATCTACCTCATTGAGTTTTATAACTTCTTCCATAAGCTTTTCTTTTATTTCTTTTGAGCAAAAGTAATTCATTTGAATTGAATTACATACAGCGTTATTACTGAATCGAGGATTCGGGTATAAATATCCGTAAATCGTATACAAGTCAGCTTATTCGACCGCGATAAATTTGCAATCAGAAAAAACAATGAAAAAACAAAAGATGATGGATCGCAGAAATTTCTTAAGGACGGCATCGAGTTTTACATTGCTCACAGTCGGAGCAACAACAGATGCTTCCCGTACTACAGGAGAGAGCATCGGCAAATATTTGAATCTGGATAAGCTGCCAGGTATGTGTGCCAAAGAGCCAATGACGGCCGATGGTATCATAAGGCTTTCGAAAATAGAGGTTTATCCACAGTATCTCGACAAGTACATAAACTATGCGACCGAAGTGGGCGAAATATCCCTGCGTAACGAGCCGGGCGTATTGACAATGTATGCGATTGGTGAAAAGGAGAATCCCTGCAATATAACGATTCTTGAAACGTATGCGAGTCATGCGGCTTATGAAAAACATATCGCATCGGAACACTTTCAGAGGTACAAGCTGGAGACGCTGCACATGGTCAAGTCGTTAATATTGTCTGACCAGACGCCGCTCAATCCGGCTAATAAACTCAATAATTTCATACAATAAAACAACTATGAACAAGATCTTTTTAATTTCAGTATTCAGCATTTTAACACTCAATGTTATGGCACAGGAAAAAATAGTACAGACAGCAGGACGCACCCAACTCGTTGAGTTCGCACCCAAATTTGCGGAACTCAACGACGATGTTCTTTTCGGCGAAGTGTGGAGCCGCACTAATAAATTGGGCCTGCGTGACCGCAGTTTAGTAACGGTTACCTCGCACCCGTTTCGAGCGAACAGGTGCCGATAGCAAACGTAACTTTTGAGCCTCGCAGCCGTAATAACTGGCATATCCATAAAGCGACAAAAGGGGGTGGACAGATGCTTATCGGTGTAGCCGGACGAGGTTGGTATCAGGAAGAAGGCAAGCCGGCGATAGAGATTCTACCCGGTACGGTCATCCATATCCCGGCTAACGTGAAGCATTGGCACGGAGCGGCAGCCGACAGTTGGTTTGCACATCTGGCTTTCGAGGTTCCGGGAGAAAAGACATCCAACGAATGGCTCGAACCGGTCACGGACGAAGAGTATGACAAACTCGAACAAAATAAGGAAACTCGCCGGTAAACGAATCGCTCTGTCCGCCACAAGCGGCAGTAGCGGAATCTCGACTTCAGTCAGCGAAGCCCGCATGACAGCGGTGGCTGCTCACTGCGAAACGACATTAGGGCATGGCTGACAAAACATAATTTATATAACAATTAAAGAACGGAATATATGGAAGTAATATCAAACACAGAGTTCGGCGGAGAAAGACCTTTGTTCGAATCACATAATCTCAGATTGGAGAACGTCGTCATCCGTGCCGGGGAGTCGGCCATCAAGGAATGCAGCAACATCGAAGCCATTGATTGCCGGTTCGAAGGAAACTACCCTTTCTGGCACGTGCATGGTTTCGTTATTGACCGTTGCTTTTTCGATATAGGCGGACGTTCGGCACTGTGGTACTCCGACCATCTGAAAATGACCGATACACGTATCGACGCCCCCAAAATGTTCCGCGAGATGCACGACATCGAAGTCGAGAACGTAGAGATGAACGATGCTGATGAAGTGTTCTGGCGTTGCCAGAATCTGAACATCAAAAATCTGAAACTGCATGGAGGAACTTATCCGTTTATGTTCAGCAGCAACATCCGTATAGACGGATTGGAAAGCGACAGCAAATACGTTTTCCAGTATGTGAAGAATGTGGAGTTGCGCAATGCCAAAATCACTACGAAGGATGCCTTCTGGGAGGTGGAGAATGTGACGATCTACGATTCCGCACTCAACGGTGAATATCTGGGCTGGCATTCGCGCAATCTTCGGTTAGTGAACTGTCACATTACCGGCGAACAGCCGCTCTGCTATGCCCACGACCTCGTGTTGGAGAATTGCACCTTCGGCCCAGATTGTGACCGGGCTTTCGAGTACAGTTCGGTGCAGGCAACCATCAAAGGTGCAATAGGCGGAGTGAAGAATCCGCGGACAGGCTGTATTACCGCCGAGAGCTATGGGGAGATCATCCTCGATGAAAATATAAAGGCTCCTGCCGATTGTGAATTGAGGCTTTGGGAAGAGAAAAGAGAAAGACCGATTACTTGTTGTCACTTATCCGCGAAGGGAAGAGTATGACGCTGAAGCAGCAGCCACAACAGGATTTTCCGTGCAGGTAGCACACCGGATCGGAGCCGAGGATTTCGCGGAAGCCAGAAAGATACTGCGCCAGTCGGTTACAGCCACGCTTATTTTCAGTTCCCTGCTGGCGGTGACCGGTATTACCATCAGTGATATGCTTCCCAGTTGGCTGGTCGGGGATGCTGATTATGGGTGTCATGGGAGCTTTAATATATTGGATATCGAGCTTTGCTTCCGGGGAACGATTTTTCTTGTCAGGCTTTAGGGCAGTAACTGGATTTATAAATTACGAATAAAAAGATAAATTATGAAATACGATTTCGATACAATCATCCCGCGGCGCGGGACGAATTCTTACAAATGGGATACTCCCGAAGAGGAGAATGTATTGCCTATGTGGGTGGCGGATATGGATTTCCGTACAGCACCAGCTATTGTTGAAGCCTTGCAAAAGCGGATAGCGCATGGTATTTTCGGCTATACCAAAGTCCCCAAAGCCTACTACGACGCGGTTGTCCGGTGGTTCGATGACCGGCATCGCTGGCAGATAGATCCCCGGTGGATTATCTATACGAACGGTGTCGTGCCAGCTCTGTCCGCTATTATCAAAGCTTTGGCTGCACCGAGTGACAAGATAATCGTCCAGACTCCGGCATACAACTGTTTCTATTCGTCGATTCGCAATAACGGATGCGAACTGTCGGCCAACTACCTCGTTTATCGGGACGGCCGCTACACGATTGACTTCGACGACCTCGAAACAAAGACGGCCGATCCGAAGGCGAAAATCCTGCTGTTGTGCAATCCTCACAATCCGGTCGGACGGGTCTGGACGCCGGAGGAACTGTGGCGCATCGGTGACATCTGCCTGCATAACGGGGTGTTCGTTGTGGCAGACGAGATTCATTGTGAGCTGGTCTATGAAGGACATGACTACACGCCTTTCGCCTCCCTGTCCAAACGTTTCCGCCAAAACTCCGTAACCTGCGTTTCGCCGAGTAAGGCATTCAACCTTGCCGGATTGCAAATCGCCAACATCATCGCTGCCGATGAAGGGGTACGCCGCCGTATCGACCGCGCCATCAACATCAACGAAGTGTGCGACGTTAATCCGTTCGGCGTTATCGCCACGATAGCCGCTTACAATGAAGGCGGTGCATGGCTCGATGCTTTGCGGAAATACTTGTGGGAGAATTACGAATATCTTTGCCGCTTTTTCGAGCAACGGCTACCGCAATATCCTGTGTTGCCACTCGAAGGAACCTATCTGGTCTGGATAGATTGCCGAGCATCGAGTATCGGCTCGGATGCCACGACCCTGCGCTTGCAAGAGGAACAGAAGCTGATGGTCAATTCTGGTACACTGTACGGTCCTGGTGGAGAGGGGTTCATTCGTCTGAATATAGCCTGTCCCCGGACGTTGCTTGCCGACGGCCTGGAACGGATAGCCCATGTGTTGGTACAAAATTTCTAAGAGAATTTTGCCAAACGCTCAATTGGCAACAACCTCCTGCAAATCTCATTATCGATGACAACACGAAGATAGGGCTTCGCAACAGGTTGGAATACGGTTTGGGGAATATCGGCGAATATCGGTGAAGATAGGTGCAGAAACAGGTAGAATATAAACGCCATTATATTTTGAATATCAATAATTATTGCTTATCTTTACAGGACAATAAAACGATGGAAATTATGATGATGGATGAATTCGAAGTCAGGAGTTACGGGTGGCAGGAATTGGCGGTCCTTTACGGTCCGGATTTGATGCCGGCATCGGCAGGGAAACGGTTTCCCAATGGGTGGGGGTAAACCCGGAGCTAAAGACAGAGCTGCAGGGTAACGGTTGGAGGGAAGGGAAAAAGATGTTGACTCCCCTGCAGGTGAGGACGATCGTGCAATATCTGGGTGAGCCTTGAAACAAGGGACTTCTGTGTGCGAAATAAGGGACTTTGACGTGTCAAACCACGAAGTTCGGGAGGTGAAAGACCGGACTTCCGGATGCGAAAGAAGGGATTTTTCTCGTTCCTGTCGTGTCTTTGCCGGTTTAAAGGGGTACAAGGAAATGAGCTTATATATATATATATATT
>CDZQ01019523.1_pt1 | contig 55719 bp, 49 predicted proteins | sample 554831 | NCBI WGS metagenome assembly CDZQ01 (sample SAMEA3182112, study PRJEB8094) | gut metagenome | biome: human; feature: gut; material: Stool; isolation source: human stools | place: Canada | collected 2013-05-06 | reverse complement strand
GTACCCAGTCTCTTGTCTACGCATACCAAAACCGCCGGGCCATTATTGATGACCGGATGGTACAACTCGTCCTGGAGGGCGAGGTTTCTTGAATACCGGAAAGAAGGGGATGGCTGGAGCCATCCCCTTCTCTTATGCGACAAAACGCACCGGCGCCGGACAATGATGTCCGGCGATGACCGACAAAACAGCCCGTCTATTTCACGACAGAACAGGCCGTCTGCGACAGTGAGGCTTGTGGGATTTTTCATTTAACAGGATCATACTATATTTTTTTTGAAGTTTTCTGCTTGCTCCATAACCTTTTCAAACACTTCTTCATCCCATTCCGGTGGATAACCATTCTGATAGAGAAGCACTGTCAAATCCATGTTTAACTGATTTTTGATATCATCACGAGTAGCCCAATCTGCGAATTGAGATTTATCATCGACCAATTCTTTGATTTTTTTAGCTAAGATGAGGCACTTCTCGTCAGCATAGGGAAATCCGTGGTCATCGCGTACTTTCACCAGAATATCGTAAAACGCCTTTTCTTCAAAGGAAATGCCCATCTTTTCAAAAGAGGTTTTATCGTCTTGGAGGTCACGAAGAATTTGCAACAACTGGTCAGAGAGGTCATTTACGAAATCAGCAACGACTTCGCTGGTAAATACTAGCTTGTCTCGACTATTATAGGCATCCACTACATTTCTCAGCCGTTCATCAAATTCCTGGGCCTTTACCTTGTTTGTGCGTCCGTAGCTGCTGATGGCTTTGCGCAGCAATTTCAACAGAGCATTAAACTTTGTGATCGGCAACTTAACCGTATCCAGCTCCGCCAAAAATTCATCGCTGAACAGGTCAACAGATTTATTCTCGTCAACAATGTTTTCAATGCCCGTGCAAGAAATGGCATTACGCACCATTTCCTCAACAACACGATTCATAACTTCTGCATCGGGGGCATTGCCCTTTGTCTGCTTATAGATGATGGATCGGATTGCCAAATAAAACTGTGCTTTGGCAATTTCATTATCTGTCAGTTCGCCGGACGGGAAACAAATCGTGTACGCACTTTTCAAGCGGCGAGAAAGACCCATAAACCTGCTTTCCATCTCTTTGCTGCTCTGAACATATTCCGCAGCATTGTTCAGACAATTCAGGCGCTCCAATGGTTCACCAGTGTAGAACTTGGTCGCATTAAACCCAACCAAAAGTTCATCAATCATAGCAAGGTGATTACGGAAGATGCCAAGTGTGATAGTCAGCTCGTCAACAGGGCATTCCTGGGGGCTGCCATATTTTTTGACAGCTTCCATCATATCGTTTTTGATACCGATATAATCAACAACAAGCCCCTTATCTTTTCCATCAAACACTCGGTTGACACGAGAAATGGTTTGAATGAGCGTGTGTTTCTGGAGCGGTTTATCGATATACATGACGGCCAGAGACGGAACGTCGAAGCCGGTAATCCACATATCAACCACAATGGCAATTCTAAAGTTAGAGTCGTTGTTTTTGAACTGCTTATCCAGCATTTTACGATATTCTTTTGTGCCACAGGCATCATACAGCGGCTTTTCGTCATTAGTGCCCTGTGTTGCAACCAAGTTGATTTTTGGTAGCGGCATCAGCTTATTCAGCTGTTCTTTTGTCAGAGTGGACTCATCTTCCGCTCTACGTTTTTCTCCCCATTCAGGGCGGATAGCCAAAATTTCCTGGAGCAAGCGAAAAGCAACTGCACGATCTGCGCACACAATCATCGCCTTTTGCACAATTTCCGGCTTTTCAGCACAAAGAGCCTCATAATGGAGAACCATATCTGCAGCCAGCTTTTTCAGCCGATCCGGGTGACCAAGGATAGCCCTCATCTGAGACATTGCCCGCTGGCTCTCCTCAATTTGCTCCTCTGTAGAGCCTTGCTCTGCACAGCGGTCATAGTATTTTTGAATCTGCTTTGCCTGTTCATCGGACAGAATCACACGAGCCAGACGAGGCTCATAGGCAATGCGAACAGTAATACCATCATCGCTAGATTCTTTCATAGTATAACTATCTACCACATCACCGAACACAGCGATGGTCTCATCCACCGGAGTGCCTGTGAATCCGCAGTAAGTGGCATTAGGGAAACCGTCTCGCAGGTATTTTGCAAAACCATATGTAGTGAATACACCCTTATCGGTCTTTTTCAGCTTGGCACCAATGCCTGTCTGGGTTCTGTGTGCCTCGTCGGAAATACAAATGATATTGCTGCGGTCAGACAGCAGCCCTGTCTTTTCACAAAATTTTTGAATAGAAGTAATATAGACACCACCGCTTGGTCTATCTCCGAGCGTTTTTTCCATATCTGCACGAGATTCGATGCTACGCACATCACTTTCGTGTAAGTACTTCTTTGCTGTGGCGAATAATTCAGCAGTCTGGGTGTCCAAATCTTCACGGTCAACAATGATGACAATGGTCGGATTGTTGAAGGTATCCGGGTCACGCAATGCAATCATGCGAGACAAAAATAGCATGGTATAGGTCTTACCACATCCAGTCGCACCAAAATATGTGCCGCCCTTGCCATCTCCGACAGGACGGAGATGCTGTTTGATGTTTGTGAACATTTTCCTTGCTGCAAAAAACTGAGGATAGCGGCACACGATTGCTTCACTCTTTTTACTGTCATCTGGGTAAAATACAAAATCTCGAAGCAACTGGATAATACGGTCTTTGGCAAAAGCACCGGTAATCATCGTAAACAGAGAACTGATTCCGTTGGAAACCTTATCCCGATCATTTGCTTTATTCCAAGCGTAGTAATACGCATAGGGCGTAAAAATGCTGCCCATTTTTGTATTGGCCCCATCACTGATGACAGATAAAAAGCAGTATTTCATCAGCTTGGGAATATCCCGATTGTACCGAATAGTGATTTGCTCCCAGGCATCATAAACCGTGGTGTCCTCATTGATAGCCGACTTAAATTCGCAAATGGCAATAGGAATGCCATTAATGAACACTAAAAGGTCGGGGCGGCGCAGACGCTCTCCTTGCACAGAATACTGGTTCACCACTTTGAAGATATTGTTGCCGGGCTCATCAAAGTCAATATAATCCACATGGAGAGCCACCTTACCGGTGTCGTCTCTCTGCAGATCAAAACCCTCGTTCACCAACCAGAATGTCTCTTTACTTCCACTATAGAGAGGACTTGCCTGAATCAAGGATAGTCGGTTTATGATTTTTTGGAGTTCAACTTCACTCAAGCCATCTTTCGCATAGCGGGACAAAAGGAAAGATTGAAGATCATCCAGAAGTAGGATATCTTCATAGGTTCTGTGGATGCTCTCACCGTGGACATAGTCATAGCCCTGTTGCTCGAACAAAGCAATAATGGCAGATTCCATCTGTGCTTCGGTGAATTGTCCTTTCACGAATGTATAGTCCACGTGTTTGCCTCCTTTACTGTAAGTATTGAATTGCCAATGCAATCAGCGACAGGCAACGGTTGAAGAAATAGTCATAGTGGCGGACATCGGTAATTTCCACTTTGTCCGTTTCATGATGGCGAATTCTAAAATTATTGCCGATCTTAGTCAGCGCCTGGAACTCTGTATCAAACAAGGTAATGTAATCTGCTTGTCCACCAGAAATATCTGAAACGATTTTCGCAGCAGAATCACGCTTGTTCATCGTTGTATAATAGGTTTTCAGTCGCTCATAGGCGTCCCATAGCTTTTCTACCGCATTACGGATGTCCGCAGGATAAGGGCTTCTGTGGAGGAGAATGGCTTCTTGTAACAGCTCCCGGGTTCCAGGTTCACTTACCGCTGAGATTGCTGATTCGACTGCAGGTGTCAGTGGACTATTCTCTACGATGCGTTCAACTTGTAAATCGGTGTTCAGATGGTACAGCAGGCCAGTCTTTTGGAAAATCCTATTAATCTCATCACAGAATTGAACACAGACATTACGGCTGTTCTGGCAAGTCAAATGATGGTGCCCCCAATAGCTATGAAATCCACCGACAACTACATCGCGGACATTCTCTGCAAAAAACTCGATGAGGTCAAGCAGCGCATATTGATCGTACTCAGGCTGATGGTCACCATCGAATACATTATGGCGGACCTTCGGAGCAGCAGGGCAACCAGCATCATCTCTGTATAATGTGGGGATCTCATATCGCAAATCCAACCGAAACTGCTCATGATCCACTCCACAGCATCCCTGCCCATCGGGGCATTGCGCAGGATACTTCCATGCGATGTTGTCGTAGTATTTCTCGCAGCACTGGAACAACAAAGCGTATTTTTCGACTGTAATATCGTAAGTTTTAGCGACAGGTCTGCGCATACCGTGCCGCTCTGTGTAATATGCCATATTGCCTCCTTCAGGCTGTTGCCTCGTCAAGCGAACCTCTAATCAGAATAGGGCATAGTCCCCGAATCTGCGCTTTTAACTGTTCATTGATTTCTCTACGCAAAGCATATGCATTATAGATATTTACTAGCGACATCTGTTCATCCAAATCTGGCACAGGAACTTCAATTTCATAGAACCGTGGCAAATCCAAATTTGCACGAACACTGGCATCGCTCATAAACCATCCCAAGCGGTCACTTTCTGGGCGAGAAAACCACATTTGAATGTACTCTTCAAGGACTATGTCGGTTTTCTTTTTCAGAACAGAGTATGCCGGTGATACTGCGATAGGTTTATCTCCATTGTATAATGCAATTCGAATGCATTCATCACGCCCTGTCTGCATAGCGCTATAAGCAAACTGATTGTTATAAACCAGTTTATAGTTCAACAAGTCTGAACTGCTTGCCACGGAGGACATAAACTGTTTTGTGATATTGATTCCTTGAGCGCTATCGCACACTCCCTCACTATTACGCACATCAACCTCCTCAAGCAGTTCACCAACAGGCATCTTCCTTTTGATATGCTTGAAATGGTCTGCCATTGCAAAACACGCCAGCTTCAAATCCTCCAACCCGTTCTCGTAGTCACGTTGATTGGCAAGCATGGCATTGTAAATATCCACATACTTCTGCTGAATTTCGATTGGGGGGAGTTCGATATCAATGTCACACATTTCACTCCAGTCAAATGTTTCGCGTGCTGATCCCCAAGAATTAAAGCGGGCATAACGGTCAAACTCCGGGCGATTGAAATACATAAACAAATAGTCGGTAAGGAGAATGTCACTTCGGCTCACACTGAATACGACCGAAATGGAGGAAACCAAAAAGGTCTCCGCTGTTGTATTAAGCGCAAGCGAAATTTTATCACCACGCCGGGATGTGTCAGGAACATACGCAAAGTAATGCGGCGGCATAAGCTTATATGATGTTAGAGAAACCCCCTCCATATCCGCTTTCGTTTTTATAGTTTGCTTTTGTGTGGATAAACCGACAACAGATTCGACAGTGTAGGCATTGTCAGAATTCCTTAGTTCGGACTGTGTTATAAGAGAGCCCAATTTATATTTAATCAATGCCATAACCAATCCCCCTGAACGCATCTTTCAGCATGGATTGTGACAGTTCCTCAGATACCATCAGCAGACGCATTTCGTCCTGAATCCGGGCCATTTCCTTGGCATAGTCGATATCCAGATCATGGTCAATGAATTCGATATACTTGCTTGGGGCAAGAGAAAAGTCTTTATCCTCGATGGTGATATCATCGGGATTCCGTTTGTCTTTTTTCAGGATTTTCACAGACCGGCACAATTCCGCCACATCAGTATAGAGGTCCGGGTCTGCACTCTGCCACGCATTATAAATGCGTTTTATCTCCTGAATCTGTGTATCGGTCAGAATGGTCTTTTTCTTCTTTTTGCCTTTGTCGATGACGATTTCTTCGATGTTCTGATTCCACCGTCGCAGATCCACAAAGAGAACCTCTCCACGGCGGTCACGAACCTGTCTGCCATTTACCGTACCGGCATTCTTGTTCATGTTCACGATCCATAGAGTAACAGAGATATCAGTGGTATAGAACATATCTCGGGGAAGAACAATGATCGCCTCAATTTTATCATTGATAAGGAGTTGTTTGCGGATGGCATATTCATCCGGATCATTCAAGGCACCATTTGCAAGCAGGAAACCGGCAATGCCATGATTTACATCCAACTTCGATATCATGTGCAGAATCCAAGCATAGTTTGCATTGGATACACGCGGTACACCATACCCCTGCCATCGGGCATCATCCAACAACTCGTTTTCACCGCGCCAGCCTTTCAGGTTGAACGGCGGATTGGCCATGATATAGTCCACCTTGCGGTCTTTATGCAGATCATCAGTGAAAGTAGATGCGTTTCTGTCACCCAGATTGTGAGAGATGCCTCGGATGGCCAGATTCATCTTGCATAGCCGCCAGGTTTCCTGGGTTTTCTCCTGTCCAATGACGGAAATGTTCGCCCGATTTCCTTGGTGACGCTCCACAAATTTATGAGATTGTACGAACATACCACCGGAGCCACAGCAGGGATCATATACCACACCACGGTATGGTTCAATCATTTCTGCAATTAAGCGAACCACACAAGCCGGAGTATAAAACTCGCCATCCTCTTTTGTGCCGCCTGCAGCATAAACTTGGAGAAAATATTCATACACACGGCCAATGAGGTCTTCTTCATGGAATCGCTTTTCGTCGATGCGGTTTACCTCATCAATCAGCTTTTTGATATCCTCCTTGCTTGCCCCCAGAGAAGCATAGAAGTTCAGCAGCAACGCACCTTTCAAAGAAGGGTTTGCGGTCTCAATGTCTGCCATCGCCTGATCAAGGATAACAGCAATATCATTAGCACTGGCATTCTTAACAATATAAGACCAACGGGCTGTTTCTTTCAAATAGAATACATTGACCGCATTATAGAAAGAAGCTTTCTCCAGAAATGCAGGGATTTCACCATACTGCTCAATCAGTTCGGCGCGGCGCTTTTCAAATTTATCACCGGCAAACTTTAAAAAACACAGACCAATAACAGCATCTCTGTTCTTTTCGGTACTGCCAACACCACGCAGTGCCACACGGCAATTCCACAATACGGTTTCCAACGAAACCTCTTCTACTTTCTTTTTAGCTGTTCTGGCCATTGTTTGATCCTCCATCTTCTGGGATAAATTCTATAATCTCATCCATTTTGCAGTTCAGCACACGACAAATTTTCTCTACAGATTCCAGAGAGATGTAGGTGTCATTTCGCAACCGGGTGGAGATGTTTGCACTGTATCCGGCTTGCCGCTGTAATTCCGCAATAGACATATCTTTGTCGATCAACATATGAAGTAGTTTTTTATACGATACAGCCATCATTCACACCTCCTTGTTTTCTACCGTTTATTATATCACGAAAATGTGAAGTTTTCAATGTAGTTACGTGATTATGTCAGGTCTGTTTATCCGACAATTATAATTGGACTGAACTTCAAAATAAATATACCGCCCATAGGCATTCTCCATGGGCGGCAGTTCGTTTAATTCTCAAAAGTCTTATGCACGGTTGTTGTTTTTAGATACTTCACAGGATCACCGTTCAGTATTAGGTCAGCATATTCAAGCGGTGCGTTGTAGAGCAAATAGTCCAGCTCAGATCGTTCATAGATATTGTCGGCCACCTCGTTCTCCACAGCAATGGTATCAATAGAAATTATCGTCCCATCCGCAAAATGCAGTTCCACGCAAGAGGTGTCCATATTGAACTCACAGGAAATTATTTTGTCCATTCTCGCAACCTCCTTTGCTGCAACAAGGCTTATATCATCCCAAAATGCTTTAGCGCCTCTGTAATGGCAGCTTCCTTCTCCGGCGGGCATTTCGGCTGTCTGGAATTCTCAGACTTCGGTTTATTATAGTTTTCTCGCTCAATAATGCCATACTTCTGCTTGACCTGAGCGATATAGAGGTGGCTGACTTTCAGCCCTGTATGTTCCAGCACATACTCTCTGATTTCCTCATAGGTAGCCTTGCTCTCCGCCGCTGTCAAATCCAGCTCGTCCAGATTCAACTCCACCTCGATATGCTGCTTGGTGTTGAGTTTGGACAAAAGTACTACCGTCTCCACATGGGCGGTCCGGGGAAACATGTCCACGGCCACGGCCTTTTCCGGGCGGTAGCCCGACTCATGCAGACGGCGGACGTCCCGGGCCAGGGTCGCCGGGTCACAGGAGACATAGACCACCCGGGCGGGGGTCATATCGGCGATGGCGTCGCAGACTTCGGCGGAGAGGCCTTTGCGGGGCGGGTCCACACAGATCACGTCGGGGCGGAGCCCCTGCATGGCCAGGTGCTGGGCCGCCGTGCCCGCGTCGCCGCAGAGAAAATCCGCATTGGTGATGCCGTTCCGGGCGGCGTTGGCCTTGGCGTCGGTGACGGCGGAGGGAACGATCTCCGCACCGATGACCTTGCCCGCGCGCCGGGCCATGACCAGAGAGATGGTACCGATACCGCAGTAGAGGTCCAGCACCAGCTCGTGCCCGGTGAGTCCGGCAAACGCCAGGGCCTGTTCATAGAGGACCTCTGCCTGGTCCCGATTCACCTGGTAGAAGGAGGGGACCGAGATGCGGAAGGTGAGGCCGCAGAGGGTGTCGTCCAGCCAGGGATGGCCCCAGAGGGACCGCAGCTCCCGCCCCAGCACCACATTGGTCCGCTCCTGATTGACCGATACCGCCACGCCGGCCAGCCCCGGCGCGGCGGCGCGGAGGGCCGAGACCAGCGCCTCCTCCCCGGGGAGGGGTTTGGCGCTGTTGACCACCAGGCAGCACAGGACCTGCGTCCGGGAGAAGCGGAGATAGAGGTGACGGAGCAGGCCGGTATGGGTTTCTTCCTCATAGGCGGGCACACCCCACTCCAGCATCCAGGCCAGAACGGCCCGGCGGAGGGCGGAAGCGGTCTCCGGCTGGAGCAGGCAGTCCTCCACGTTGACCACGTCGTGGCTCCGGGCACGGAAGAAGCCGATCCTGGGGCCTGGGGCCACGGGAAGCTGGACCTTGTTCCGGTAGCGGAGCGTATTTTCCGCGCCTAATATTTCGGAAACCGGGAGGTCTACGCCCCCGATGCGCCGGAGCGCGTCCTCCACCCGCCGGCGTTTGGCCTCCAGCTCGGCGGAGTAGCGCATGTGGCGGAACTGGCAGCCGCCGCACTTGGGGTAATAGGGGCAGTCGGCGGCCACGCGCGCCGGAGAGCCATCCACCAGAGCGTGGACCCTGCCCCAGATGGCGGTTTTGCCCACCTTGAGAAGCTGCACGTCGCAGACCTCGCCGGGAATGCCGCCGGAGACAAAGACCACCTGTCCGTCCAGGCGGGAGATCCCCTCGCCCGCCAGACCGCAGCGTTCGATGGTCAGGCGGACGATATCATTTTTCTTCGGCATAGGGAAACTACCTCTCTTTTGTGGAATGGGATTTACAGCGTGGGGCTCAGAAGGTCCTCCAACTCGGAGTAGGGGATGGAGAACTCCAAAAGACCGGCGGCATAAGGGGCCACGGTGTCGGGCTGGAAGTAGAAGACAAAGCCGTCCTCCGTGAGGTAAAAATACTCGTCCTTGAATTCCGAGGAGAGTGTGTCGGCACTGTAGCCGGAGAGGGCATCCTTTCCGGAGAGGGTCTCCAGGATGCGGGTCCGGGCGGCCTCCGGATCGGTAAAGAAGCTGCTCAGCGTCAGCCTTTCTCCGGTGGCGAGGTCAAACTGCTCGGAGAACTGGTAGTTGGCCGGGTGGGCCGCCCCGGTGACGGAGTTGGCGTAATAGCTGCGCACCACGCTCACCAGGTCCTTGGTCTCCAGGGAGAAGCGGTAGCCGGACTCCTCGCCGAAGGGGAGAAACTCCCCGCCGGTGGCCTTGGTAACGGCGTAGTCGTCGGCGGCGTAGCCCGCCAGCTCGCCGGCAGTGGCCATATAGGCCGCCCCCTCGGCGGCATAGTAGCTGCTGATTTCGGACCAGGCGGGGTTCTGGTCGGCGTTTTCCACATCGGGAAAGACATATTTAACCGACATGACCAGTGTGCCGTCCTCCGCGGTGTAATCCCGCTGGAAGGTCTGCTCGCTCCAGGTGAGGACCTGGGGGGTGGGCGAGGGGGAGGACGGAGCGGCGTCCTGCGGCGCGCCGGAGGACGAGGGCGTGGGTGAGGCCGGAGTCGTGGACGAGGCGGCGGGCGTCCGGGTATTGGACGGGTCCCCGGACGTACAGGCGGACAGCGCCAGCACGAGGGCCAGCATAAGCGGAAACAGTCTTGCAGATCTTATGTTCATGTTCCTATATCCTTTCTGCGGACGGGTGGAGCTTACGCCTCCTATTGTATCATTCCGCGCCGCCGCCGTAAACCGGAAATCTGTGCGGGAAGCGGGCCCGAAGCCCAAGGGGGCGGAAGGCGGTCAGGGCTTTTTTGTTTACAATTTTGTCTTTTTTCTTTTTGCTTAATATGGTATACTAGGCTGATTCCATATGGAAAGGTGTACGATAAGATATGGGTTTGCTCAAAAAGCTCTTCGGGACCACCTCGGAGAAGGAATTGAAGGCGATCTCCCCCATCGTGAATAAAATCGAGGCGCTGGAGCCGGAATACGCCGCCCTGACGGACGAGCAGCTCCAGGCCAAGACGCCGGAGTTCAAGCAGCGCTATCAGAACGGCGAGAACCTGGACGCCCTGCTGCCCGAGGCGTTTGCCGCCTGCCGGGAGGCGGCCTGGCGGGTGCTGGGCATGAAGCCCTACCGGGTGCAGCTCATCGGCGGCATCATCCTCCATCAGGGCCGCATCGCCGAGATGAAGACCGGCGAAGGCAAGACCCTGGTGGCCACCCTTCCGGCCTATCTGAACGCCCTGACCGGCGAAGGGGTCCACATCGTTACCGTCAACGACTATCTGGCCAAGCGCGACAGCGAGTGGATGGGCAAGGTCTATCGTTTTATGGGCCTCTCCGTGGGCCTGGTGATCCACGGCGTGCAGGGCCCGGACAAGCACCGCGCCTATGAGGCCGATATCACATACGGCACCAACAATGAATTCGGTTTCGATTACCTCCGGGACAACATGGCCATCTACAAGCAGGAAATGGTACAGCGGGGCCATTCCTTTGCCATCGTGGACGAGGTGGACTCCATCCTCATCGACGAGGCCCGCACCCCCCTCATCATCTCCGGCCAGGGCGACGAGTCCACGCAGCTCTACACCATCGTGGACAATTTTGTCTCCAGGCTCACATGCAAGACCGTGGCCTCCGTGGACGAGAAGGAGGAGGAGGACCCCAACGAGACGGCCGACTATATCGTGGATGAGAAGGCCCGCACCGTCACCCTTACCGCCAACGGCATCCGCAAGGCCGAGCAGGCCTTTCATCTGGAGAACCTGGCCGACCCGGAGAACACCACCCTCTCCCATCACATCAACCAGGCCATCCGGGCACGGGGCCTCATGAAGCGGGACATCGACTATGTGGTGAAGGACGGCGAAGTCATCATCGTAGACGAGTTCACCGGGCGGCTGATGTTTGGGCGGCGCTACTCCGAGGGCCTGCATCAGGCCATCGAGGCCAAGGAGCATGTGACCGTGGCACGGGAGTCCAAGACGCTGGCCACCATCACCTTCCAGAATTACTTCCGCCTTTACGACAAGCTCTCGGGCATGACCGGTACGGCCATGACCGAGGAAGACGAGTTCAACGGCACTTACAGCCTGGATGTGGTGGAGATCCCCACCAATAAGCCCCTGGCCCGAGTAGATCACCACGACGTGGTCTATAAGAACGAGGCGGGCAAGTACCGGGCTATCATCCAGCAGATCGAGGAGTGCCACGCCAAGGGCCAGCCCGTTCTGGTGGGCACCATCTCCATCGAGAAGTCCGAGCTGCTCTCCGGCATGCTCAAAAAGAAGGGCATCCAGCACAATGTCCTGAACGCCAAGAACCATGAGAAAGAGGCCGAGATCGTGGCGCAGGCCGGCAAGTACGGCGCGGTCACCGTGGCCACCAACATGGCCGGGCGCGGTACCGACATCATGCTGGGAGGCAACGCCGAGTTCCTGGCCAAGAACGACCTGCGCAAGGCGGGCCTCTCCGACGAGCTCATCGCCGAGGCCACCGGCTTTGCGGAGACGGAGAATGAAGAGATCCTCAATGCCCGAAAACTCTTCTCCGAAGCGGAGGCCAAGTACAAGGCGGCCATCAAGCCGGAGGCGGACAAGGTCCGGGCGGCGGGCGGCCTCTTTATCCTGGGCACCGAGCGGCACGAGTCCCGCCGCATCGACAACCAGCTCCGGGGCCGCGCCGGCCGACAGGGAGACCCCGGCGAGACCCGGTTCTACCTGTCCCTGGAGGACGATATCATGCGCCTGTTCGGCTCCGAGCGGGTCATGGGCATGATGGAGAAGCTGGGTGTGGATGAGGACACGCCCATCGAGCAGAAGATGCTCACCAATGCCATCGAGTCCGCCCAGAAGCAGGTGGAGTCCAAGAACTTCCAGCAGCGCAAGAACGTGCTGGAGTACGACGACGTGATGAATACCCAGCGCGAGGTCATCTACAAACAGCGCCGGCAGGTGCTGGACGGCGAAGACATGAAGGCCAGCGTGGAGAACATGATCCGCACCACGATCCAGAACGCCATCCACGGCCGCATGGGCGAACAGAAGCACATGGACGCGGAGTCCTTCCGGGAAGCCATGGCCCCCTTCCGCGGGGTGTTCCTGGCCTCCGAGGAACTCAAGCTTACCGACGAGGAGCTCCAGAAGTACACCGCCGAGGAGCTGTGCGAGATGGTGGAGACGCGGGCCTTCGACATCTACCAGAAGAAGGAGCAGGCCCTGGGCGCGCCCCTGATGCGCGAGCTGGAGCGGGTCATGATGCTCCGGGTGGTGGACGAGTACTGGATGGAGCATCTGGACAACATGACCGAACTGCGCCAGGGCATCGGCCTGCGGGCTTACGGCCAGAACGATCCGGTGGTGGAATACAAGCGCGAGGGCTACGCCATGTTCGAGGAGATGATCGCGGCCATTCAGGAGGAGACGGTGCGCCGCGTGTTCATCGTGCGGGTGCAGACCAACGCCCAGACCGTGGAGCGCAAGCGGGTGGCCAAGGTCACCGGCACCTCCGGCGGCGATGGCACGGTGAAGCAGCAGCCGGTGGTCCACAAAGGCGAAAAAATCGGCCGCAACGACCCCTGCCCCTGCGGCAGCGGACTGAAGTGGAAGAAGTGCACCTGTAAGGAGTACCACCCCGATCTGCAGTGACAAGAGAGCAAGCGAGGGCAATATGAAGATCATTGACCGGACCCGAAACGGCGTTACGTTTCTGTCCGCCGACGGCTTTGAGGCCGCCGGCGGCGTGGCCCACGGGTTTTCCACCCGCCTGGGCGGCGTGAGCACAGGCATTTATGAGAGCATGGACCTGGGCACCACCCGGGGAGACGAGCCCGGACATGTCCGGGAAAATTACCGGCGCTTTTTCGCCGCCATCGGAGCAGATGCGGACAGCATCGCCATGTCCAATCAGATCCACAGCGATCTGGTCCGCCCCGTCACCTGTGCCGACGTCAAAAGGGATCTCTACGATGTGGAGCCCTATGAGGTGGATGGTCTGGTGACGGACATCCCCGGCGTCAGTCTGGTGGTGTTTGGGGCGGACTGCCTGCCCGTCCTGTTTTACGACCCGGTGCGCCGGGTGGCGGCCGCGGCCCATGCCGGCTGGCGGGGGACCGCCGCGGGCATCGTGGAGCGGGCTGTGGAGAAAATGGCATTCTACGGCTCCCGTCCGGAGGATATTCTGGCTGCCATCGGACCGGGAATCTCCAGATGCTGTTTCGAGACCCACGAGGACGTGCCCAACGCCATGACGTCGGCGCTGGGCGTGTGCGCCACACCCTATATCGATCCCATTGAGAACGGAAAGTTCAAGGTGGACCTGAAGGGGATCAACGCCATGCGCCTGGAGCGGGCTGGGCTGCTCCCGGAGCACATCGCCGTGTCCGGAGACTGCACCGCCTGCCACCCTGAAAAATACTGGTCTCACCGGGTCACAAACGGCGTCCGGGGAAGCCAGGCGGCTGTGATCGAGCTGCTGAAATAAGAAAAAAGAGCGAAAAGGGGAATGGTATGTGCCGCTTTTCGCTCTTTCCTATCCTGCTTTTGCCGGGAGGCGAGCCATGAAGCGAAAACACCCCCTCCATTTGAGTTTGATCGGGATACTGGCAGCGGCCCTCCTGCTGGGGCTGGGCGGGTGCAGCGTGGAGGAGACGCTGCCCGCCCCCACGCCCACCCCCGCGCCGTCGGCGGAGACGACGGCCCCGCTGGAGTTCGCCCTGCCCATGTCGGAGGGCAGCCTCCACCCCCTTCTCAGCACCGATAAAGTGAATCTGACCCTGGGGGGCCTCATCTGGGAGGGGCTTTTTGCGCTGGACCGGACCTTCACGCCCCAGCCGGTGCTCTGTCAGAGCTACAGCGTCAGCGAGGACGGTCTCACCTGGAGCTTCCAGCTCCGCAGCGGTGTCACGTTTTCCGACGGGACTCCCCTCACCGCCGAAGAGGCCGCCACCTCTCTCAACCTGGCCCGGAGCGCACAGTCCCGCTTTGCGGGCCGGCTCTCCGGCATCCGAAGCGTTGCCGCGGAGGAGGGGGCGGTCACCGTGGTCCTGAGCGCCCCCAATGGGGCGCTGCCCGCCCTGCTGGATATCCCCATCGTCAAGGGCGATGGGGACGCCCCTCTGGGGACCGGACCCTATGTGCTGGAGGGGGGAGAAGCCCTCCGGCTGGCCACCCGGTCCGGCTGGTGGCAGAACAAGTCCCTGCCCGTGGATGCCATCCCCTTGCGGAGCATCAGGGAGGCGGATGACCTTATCTATGCCTTCGACACCGGGGATGTCTCCCTGGTGACGGCCGATCTCACCGGCACCAATGCCCTGGGCTTTGCCGGGGACTATGAGGTATGGGACTACCCCACCTCCACCATGCTGTTCATCGGCTACAACGCCTCCTCCGGGCCCTGCGCCGACGCCGCGCTCCGCCGGGCCTTGGACCGGGGTTTTGACCGGACCACCGCCGCCGTGGCGCTCCTCTCCCGGCACGCCCAGGCGGCGGCACTGCCTGTGCCGCCCGACAGCCCCCTTTACGATGAGACGCTGGCGCAGCGCCGGAGCTACTCGCCGCAGGCGCTCTCGGAGCTGCTGACCCAGGCTGGCTATGAGAAGGACGGCGATGGCCTGTGGGGCAAGGGGCGGCGGACGCTGGCGCTCACCTTCCTGGTGAACACGGACAATACCTTCCGCTTGGCCGTGGCTGAATATCTGGCCGAGGAGCTCACCCGGTCAGGGATCACGGTGGACCTGCAGAAGCTCTCCTGGGCCGACTACCAGAAGGCGCTCTCCGCCGGGAAATTTGACCTTTATCTGGGCGCCACCGCCCTCTCCGCCGACTTTGACCCCGGGCTGCTGACGAAGGTGGGAGGAAGCCTGAACTTCGGGGCCTTCCAGAGCGGGGAGATCGGCGCGCTGCTGGCCGCCTACCAGCGCGCCTCCGGCGCGGAACGGGAGTCCGCCGCCCGGTCCCTCTGGGAGGGCCTGGAGCGGGAGGCCCCGTTCACGGTGCTCTGTTTCAAGAACCAATCCGTATTGACCCAGTGGGGGGCCGTCAGCGGCCTCTCCCCCACCCAGAACAACCCCTTTTCCGGCATTGAAAACTGGACCCTGGGGAGCTGAGCGCTCCGCCGCGACCGATACAGGCGCGAAGAAACAGACGAGGGAGAATGAGACATGGAGAAGGTATTTCGCTGTTACGTAGAGAAACGGCCGGGTTTTGACGGTGCGGCCCGGGCCCTGTGCCGGGAGCTTACCGAGGAGCTGGGGATCTCCAGCCTCACGGGGGTGCGCATCCTCAACCGCTACGATGTGGAGGGCGTGAGCCCCCAGGTCTACGCCCAGGCGGCGGCCACGGTCTTTTCCGAGCCCCAGGTGGACGCCGTGTATGAAGAGGAGCTGCCCGACATGACGGGGGCGCCCTGCCGCCTGGTGGCGGTGGAGGCCCTGCCCGGACAGTACGACCAGCGGGCGGACTCCGCCAGCCAGTGCATCCAGCTTCAGACCGGCGGGGAGCGTCCCCTTTGCGCCACGGCCGCCGTCTATATCCTCCAGGGCCAGGTGGACGACGCCGACCTTGCAAAGGTGAAGAAGTACCTCATCAACCCTGTGGAAGCCAGGGAGGCGGCGCTGGACAAGCCCCGGACCCTCTCCCAGCACTATTCCGCTCCGGGCAGGGTGAAGGTGCTGGCGGGCTTCCGGGACCTGGATGACGACGGGTTGGAGCATATGCTCCAGGCGTACGGCCTGGCCATGGACGTCAACGACCTGAAGTTTTTTCAGCGCTATATGCGGGAGGAAGAGCAACGGGAGCCCACCCTCACCGAGCTGCGCCTGGTGGACACCTATTGGTCCGATCACTGCCGCCACACCACCTTCTCCACCCACATCGACAAGGTAGAGATCCTGGAGCCTGCGGTGGAGGAGGCCTACCGGCAGTATCTGGCCGCCCGGGTGGAGGTCTATGGGGAGGAGAAGGCCGCTCGGCGGCCCCAGACGCTGATGGACCTGGCCACCATCGCCACCAAGGTCCTCAAAAGGCGGGGCGTGCTCCAGCGGCTGGACGAGTCCGAGGAGATCAACGCCTGCTCCGTCCACGTCACCGCCACGGTGGATGGGCAGGAGGAGGACTGGCTCCTCATGTTCAAGAACGAGACCCACAACCACCCCACCGAGATCGAGCCCTTCGGCGGCGCGGCCACCTGCATCGGCGGCGCCATCCGGGACCCCCTGTCCGGCCGGTCCTATGTGTACCAGGCCATGCGCGTCACCGGCTGCGGCGACCCCCGCACCCCGCTGGACCAGACCATGGAGGGCAAGCTGCCCCAGCGGAAGCTGTGCACCACCGCGGCGGCGGGATACTCCTCCTACGGCAATCAGATCGGTCTGTGTACCGGTATGGTGAGCGAGATCTACCACCCCGGCTATGTGGCTAAGCACATGGAGGTGGGGGCCGTGGTGGGCGCGGCCCCGGCGGCCAACGTCATCCGGGAGACGCCCGCGCCCGGCGACAAGGTCATCCTGCTGGGCGGACGCACCGGGCGGGACGGCATCGGCGGCGCTACCGGCTCCTCCAAGAGCCATGACCTCAAGAGCCTGGACACCATGGCCTCCGAGGTCCAGAAGGGCAATGCCCCGGAGGAGCGGAAGATCCAGCGCCTGTTCCGCGACCCGGCGGTGACCCGGCTCATCAAGCGCTGCAACGACTTCGGGGCGGGCGGCGTGTCCGTGGCCATCGGCGAGCTGGCCGATGGGCTCTCCATCGACCTGGACCAGGTCCGCAAAAAATACGACGGCCTGGACGGCACGGAGCTGGCCATTTCCGAGAGCCAGGAGCGCATGGCCGTGGTGGTGGCCGACGGGGACGTGGAGCGGTTCATCGCCGCCGCCAACGCAGAAAACCTGGAGGCCTATGTGGTGGCTGAGGTCACACAGAGCCCCCGTATGGTGATGCGTTGGGGCGGGGAGGTCATCGCAGACCTCTCCCGGGCCTTCCTCTCCTCCAACGGGGCGGACAAGCACACCGCCGTCACCGTGCCGCCCGTGCAGCGGGCAGGGGCCGGCGTCGCCCAGGATCTGCGGGGGCTGGCCGCCGAGCTGAATCTGGGCCTCCAGCGGGGGCTGGGAGAGCGGTTCGACGCCTCCATCGGCGCGGGCTCGGTGCTGATGCCCTTTGGCGGAAGGACCCAGACCACCCCCACCCAGGCCATGGCCGCCCTGCTGCCGGTGGGCCCCGGGCGGGAGACGGACCTCTGCTCGGTAATGGCGTGGGGCTTCCGGCCCAAGTGGATGGAGAGCGATCCCTTCACAGGGGCCTCTGTCTCGGTGGTGGACTCCCTGTGTCGGCTGGTGGCGGCGGGCTGCGACGCCAAGGGGGCTTACCTCTCCTTCCAGGAGTACTTTGAAAAGCTGCGTGACAATCCGGTGCGCTGGGGCAAGCCCTTCTCCGCCCTGCTGGGCGCCCTGTCCGCCCAACTGGGCCTGGGTGTGGCCGCCATCGGCGGCAAGGACTCCATGTCCGGCTCTTTCCTGGGGCTGGACGTCCCCCCCACCCTCATCTCCTTTGCCATCGCCCCGGAGCGGGCCGGCAATGTGCTCTCCCCCGAGTTCAAGGAGGCGGGGCGCCCGGTCTACCTCTTCCGGCCGGAGGACTTCCGTGACTACGGGGCGCTGAGCGCCCTGTGGGCGAAATTTCACGGCCTGTGCCTGGACGGGACCGTAAAGGCCGCCTGGGCCGTGGGGCCCGGCGGGGCGGCAGAGGCCGTGATGAAGATGTCCTTCGGCAACCGGATCGGCTTCCTCGTCGACCCGCGCCTGGAGTCCGACCCCTTCTGGGACCCCACCCCCGGCGCCATTGTGGCCGAATGCGGCAGGGAGATCCCCGGCGCCCTTCTGCTGGGCTATACCTCTGACGAGCCCATCGTCACCCTGAAGAACGACTCCGCCTCCATTGAGGAGCTGCTGCAGTGTGCCGAAGGGGTGCTGGAGCGGGTGTACCCCACCCGCACCCCCGCCTCCGGCGGCGTGAAGGCCATTTCCTGGGAGGGGCGATCTCCGGCGGTGTGCGCCCACAAGACCGCCCGGCCCAAGGCCGTGATCCCCGTGTTCCCCGGCACCAACTGCGAATACGATACCGCTGCGGCCTGCCTTCGGGCGGGCATCGAGCCGGAGATCGTGGTGGTGAAAAATCTGAGCGCCGGGCTTCTGGCCCAGTCCGCCCAAGCTTTGGAGCAGGCCATCCAGGGGGCCCAGATGATCGTCCTGCCCGGCGGCTTCTCCGGCGGCGACGAGCCCGACGGCTCCGCCAAGTTCATCTGCTCCTTCTTCCGCAATCCCCGCCTCACCGACGCGGTCCACGACCTGCTCAAAAACCGGGATGGCCTGATGCTGGGCATCTGCAACGGCTTCCAGGCCCTGGTCAAGCTGGGACTGGTGCCCTACGGCGAGATCCGGCCTATGCACGAGGACTGTGCCACGCTGACCTTCAACGATATCGGCCGCCATCAGAGCCGGTATGTCACCACCCGGGTGGCCTCGGTGAATTCCCCCTGGATGCTCCGCTCTCAGGTGGGCGACCTCCACGCCATCCCCGTCTCCCACGGAGAGGGCAAGTTCGTGGCCCCCGGGGCGCTGCTGGAGGAGCTGATCACCCGGGGACAGGTGGCCACGCAGTATGTGGACTTGGGCGGGGCGCCCTCCATGGACATTGCCGCCAATCCCAACGGCTCCGTGCTGGCCATAGAGGGGATCTTCTCTCCGGACGGGCGGGTGTTCGGCAAGATGGGCCACTCCGAGCGGCGGGGGACCTACATTGCCAAAAACATACCCGGCGACAAGTACCAGCCCATTTTCGAAAGCGGCGCGGCGTACTTCCAATGATGTTCTGCAGCCGGCAGCGAGGAGAACACCGGCAGGCGGCGGGCTGGGGCAATAAGAGGGCGTATCCCCATGTGGGGATACGCCCTCTTGCCGTTTTAAAGGAAGGCTCAGGCCGGTGCGGACTGAGGTAGACCGCCGGCCCCCTCGGAGAGGCGGGTGCCCTTAAAATCCCGGTCCAGCCAGGGGTCCAACGGGGCGCCGGACTCCGCCGCCTGGAAAAAGCGTTGCGTCTGTTTGGCCGCCGCCTCCACGGTGGCCGCGAGCTGGCGGGTGAGATATTCGTTGCTCTCTGCATAGGCATCGTGGGAATCGGCGGTGAGGAAGATGCCCTGCAGGGCCTTGAGCCCGGGCAGCGCGCCCACCGCGCGGTTGGCCGGGCGGCTCAGACGGTGGCCGGAGAGACGGGCGAAGAGGGCGGTGTCCCGCCGCATAGAGCGATAGCCCTCTTCCAACTGCCTGGGAGAGGTGTGCTGGTAGGCCCGGGCGGCGGCGGCGAACACCTCGCCGGAGGGCATGGGAGGGAGGTAGGAATGTCCCAGTGATACCAGGCCGTCCCGCTCCATCAGCAGGCGGTCGAACTCGGCTTCCATGGCCAGGTGAGTGACGGTCCCTTCGGCCGCCCTGCGGTCGATCCAGCCGTGACAGGCACTGTCCAGGGCCAGATGACACAGAAAACCGGCGGCATATCCTGCGGACATGGGGGCGCCCTCCTCCACCGCCTCCCGTAGGCGGCCGAATACGGGCAGCGCGGACCGGGCGTGCATGGCGACGCCCTCCCGGCGGACCGGGTTGGGCAGGGTCGGGCGGTAAAAGAAGAGTGGGTCAGGCCCCAGACAGCCCAGATCGAAGGCGGAACGCTCCCGGTTCAGAAGCAGGGAGAGCTCCTGCGGAAGCTGAGACAGGACCTGAGCGCCGAGGCTCAGATGGGCGTAATAGTTTGGCATGGCTGGGATTCTCCTCTGTTCGGATGCGATCGAATTTTGCGCCGTCCTCCACGGCGGCGTATCAATTCCTATCATACCACCGGATACGCCAAGACAAAAGCGGCAAAAAACGGGAAAAAGTCCGACGGGCAGAGCCGGCGGACTTTTTACGGCCTCTCAGCCGCCCAGATAGGCTTTTTTGACGTCCTCGTCTTCCAAAAGGGTGTGGGCGGGGGCTGTCTTGAGGATGCGCCCGGTCTCCAGCACATAGCCGCGGTCCGCCACCGAGAGGGCCATCCGGGCGTTCTGTTCCACCAGAAGGATGGTAGTGCCCGCCTTGTGGAGGGTCTGGATGATCTCGAAGATCTGCTCCACCAGAATGGGGGCCAGCCCCATGGAGGGCTCGTCCAGCATCATCAGTTTGGGGCGGGACATCAGGGCGCGCCCCATGGCCAGCATCTGCTGTTCGCCGCCGGAGAGCGTGCCGGCGACCTGACGGCGGCGCTCCTTCAGGCGGGGAAACTGCTCGTAGACGGTCTCCAGGCCGGGAGCGACCTCACTGCCCGGACGGGTGTAGGCGCCCATCTCCAGATTCTCCTCCACCGTCATCTGGAGGAAGACCTGCCGACCTTCGGGCACCTGGGCAAGGCCCCGTGAGACGATCTTGTGGGCCGGGACGCCGGCGATCTTCTGGTCCAGGAAGGTGATGGAGCCGGTATGGCTGTGTAAAAGGCCGGAGATGGTCTTTAGGATGGTGGACTTGCCCGCGCCGTTGGCGCCGATGAGCGTGACCACCTCGCCCTCGTCCACATGGAAGGAGATGTCCTTGACGGCGTGAATGGCACCGTAGTATACGTTGATGTTTTCCACATGCAGCATGGACATGGTGTCACTCCCCCTTCCCGGAGCCCAGATAGGCCTTGATGACCTCCGGGTTGTTTTGAATTTCGTCGGGCGTGCCCTTGGCGATGATGTGGCCGAAGTTCAGCACGCAGATGCCCTCACAGATGCCCATGACCAGGCTCATATCGTGTTCAATGAGCAGGACGGCGATCTGGAAGGTGTCGCGGATCTTTACGATATTCTCCATGAGCTCGGCGGTCTCGGAGGGGTTCATGCCGGCCGCGGGCTCATCCAGGAGCAGCAGGGAGGGATTGGTGGCCAGGGCGCGGACGATCTCCAAGCGGCGCTGGGCGCCGTAGGGGAGACTGCCCGCCTTGGCGCCGGCCAGATCCTGCATGTCGAAAATGGACAGCAGTTCCAATGCACGCTCGTGGGCAATCCGCTCCTCCTTCCAGTACCCGGGCAGACGGAGCACCCCCTGGAGGGTGCCATATTTGATGTGATTGTGGAGGCCGATCTTCACATTGTCCTCCACGCTGAGGTTGGAGAACAGCCGGATGTTCTGGAAGGTACGGGCGATCCCCATGCGGTTGACCTGGACCGTGGACTTGCCGGCGGTGTCTATGCCGTCGAGCAGGATGGTGCCCCGGGTGGGCTGATAAACCTTGGTTAGAAGGTTGAACACTGTGGTCTTGCCCGCGCCGTTGGGGCCGATGAGCCCGGCGATCTCGGTGCGGCCAATGGCCATGTTGAATTCGTCCACGGCGGTGAGGCCGCCGAAGTCGATGCCCAGATGCCGGGCCTCCAGAATGGGGGTCTTGTCCACGTCGCGCTCGGGGATGATATTGGGGCTGGGCACAGGGACCAGACGGGTGGGCTCTCTCTTGGGCTTATTCATGGCCGGAACCCCCTTTCGCATCGGCTTTGGCCACCGCACGGTCCCGCAGCTTGCTCTGGAGCTGACTGCGCAGGTCCTGGAAGAAGGGGCTATTGGTGAGCAGCATCACCAGAATGAGAACGATGGCATAGATCAGCATGCGGAAATCGTAGAAATCGCGGAGCATCTCGGGCAGCACATAGAGCAGGGCGGCGGCAATGATGGAGCCGCGGATGTTGCCCAGTCCACCCAGCACCACAAAGACCAGAATGAGGATGGAGGTATTGAAATCAAACTTTTTGGCGGCGAGGGAGGAGTAATTCATGGCGTACAGGGCGCCGGCGGCGCCCGCCAGCACGGCGGAGGTGACAAAGGCCAGAAGCTTGTACTTGGTGGCGCCGATGCCCACGCTCTCGGCAGCGATGCGGTTGTCACGCAGTGCCATGATGGCCCGCCCGGAACGGCTGTTGATCAGATTGAGCACCACCGTCAGGGCGATGAGCACCAGGATAAAGCCAGCGGTAAAGGAGGAAAGCTTCACATTGGTCGTGACGCCCATGGGCCCCTTCAGAATGGCTTTGCCGCCCTCGCCCAGGGCCAGCGCGGCCTCGTTCTGGGTAGAGAAGTGGAGTCCGTTGCCGTCTATGCCCACATAGAGGATGTTGATGATATTTTTGATGATCTCGCCGAAGGCCAGGGTGACGATGGCCAGATAATCGCCCCGGAGCCGCAGAACGGGCACGCCCACGATAAAGCCGGCGATTCCGGCGCACACGGCGCCCACCAGCATGGCCACCGCCAGACGGACGGGGCCGGAGGGGATCGCCTGCTGGAGGGAGAGGGAGACCACAACGCCGGAGAACGCGCCTACGCTCATAAAGCCGGCGTGGCCGAGGCTCAGCTCACCGGAGATGCCCACTACCAAATTCAGGGCGATGGCCATGGTGACATAGGCGCAGATGGGCACAAGCTGTCCCTGCAGAGAGGGGGATAGGAGCCCGCCGGCGTTGAGGACCTGGAGGATCACAAAGGCGGCGATGACAATGCCGTAGGTAATGGCGTTGCGGAAGAGCCGTTTCCGGCCGGAAGAAAGGGTTTTCATATCGGCCACCTCACACTTTCTCACGCACGGTCTTGCCCAGCAGGCCGGAGGGCTTCACCAGCAGCACCACGATCAGCACGGCAAAGACCACCGCGTCGGAGATATTGGTATTAAAGGCCTTGGCAAAGATCTCGATGATCCCCAGCAGGATGCCCCCCAGCATGGCGCCGGGGATGGAGCCGATCCCGCCGAAGACCGCGGCGGTGAAGGCCTTGATGCCGGGCAGGGACCCGGTGGTGGGCATCAGGGTGGGATAGGTGGAGCACAGCAGCACTCCGGCGACGGCGGCCAGCGCAGAGCCGATGGCAAAGGTCATGGAGATGGTGCGGTTGACGTCGATCCCCATGAGCTGGGCCGCGGCCTTGTCCTCGGAGCAGGCCCGCATGGCCTTGCCCAGCTTGGTGTGGCCGGTAAAGAAGCTGAGTACCAGCATGATGACCACGCAGGAGAGCACGGTCACAAGGGCTACATAGGTGATGTTGACGCTCCCCAGGGTGAGAGCGCCGCCGGGAACCACGGAGGTAAAGACCTTGGGGTCGGACTTCCACAGCAGCAGGGCGGAGTTCTGAAGGAAATAGCTCACACCGATGGCGGTGATGAGCACGGCCAGGGAGGGAGCCTGCCGCAGGGGCTTGTAGGCCAGCCGCTCGATGACCATGCCGAGGATGGTGCATACCACCATGGCCAGCAGCACCCCGGCGATGGGGGGCAGACCGAACTGGCCGGTGGCGAAAAAGCAGACGTAGGCGCCCACCATGATGATGTCACCATGGGCGAAATTGAGCATCTTGGCAATGCCGTAGACCATGGTATAGCCCAGGGCGATGATGGCGTAGACGCTGCCCAGGCTGATGCCGTTGATCAGGTTATTGAGAAGACTCAAGCCAGTCACCTCTCTTTTCTTTCTCTCTGCAAAAGGTCCAAAACGGGACTATATGGCAGACACATCAGCAGTCGCTCCGGCCGCGGATGTGTCCGCCATACAGGCGGGGGCCGCCTCCGGCCCGGAATGGGGAAAAGAGGGCTGCCGAGAGACCCGGCAACCCTCTTCCTGGGTTCCCTTTTCTGGTTTTCTTACTGAGTGACGTACACGCCGCCCTCGACCTTGACGACCACGGGGGCCTTGGAGACCTCACCGGTGGAGGACCAGGTCATGCCGGTGCCGGTCAGACCGTCCACGCTGAAGTCTTCGGAGGTGAAGGTGGACACCAGTGCTTCGCACACGTCGGCGGCGCTGGTGTCTGCGGTGATGCCGGCCTTCTGGCAGGCCTCATAGATGGCGTAGATGCAGTCATAGCCATCGGCGGCGAACTGGTTGGGAATGCCGTCGTACTGCCCCTGGTACGTGGTGACGAAGTTGACGGTGCGCTCATCGGTGCCCCAGGCGTTGAAGGGGGTCATCAGCATCAGACCCTCGGCCAGGGAGGTATCAAAGCCCTCCAGGTCCAAGATGCCATCCATGCCGTCGCAGCCGAAGAAGGTGGGGGCGTAACCCATGGTCTTGGCCTGGTTCAGGATCAGGGAGGCGGGGGTGTAGTAGATGGGCATGAACACCAGGTCGGCGCCGGCGCTCTGGGCCTCGCCCAACTGCACGGTGAAGTCGGCGTTGGTGTCGTCGGGGAAGGTGGTCACGGAGACGACCTCCAGGCCGATGGCGTCGGCCTCGGACTGGAAGGCGTTGTAGATGCCGGTGGAGTAGGCGTCGCCGTTGTTGTAGATGACGGCGACCTTGGTGCCCAGGCCGTTCTCCTTGATGTAATTAGCGGCGGTGAGGCCCTGATTGGGGTCGGTGAAGCAGACCTGGAAGACGTTGTCCCGCCCGCTGGTCACATCGGTGGAGGAGGCGGAGGGAGTGAGCTGGAAGTAGCGGTCGTTGAAGGTTTCGGCGGCCACGGCTACGCAGGGAGTGGTGGTGGTGCAGCCGTAGATGAGCTGCACGCCGTCGCCCTTGAGCTTGTTGTAGGCGTTGACGGCCTTCTCGGCGTCGCCCTCGTCATCCTGGAAATCCAGGGAGAACTGGAGACCGCCCAAGGCGTTGATTTCCGCTACGGCGACCTCGGCGCCCTGCTTCGTGGCCAGGCCGTACACGGCGGCGGAGCCGGTCAGGGGGCCGATGCCGCCAATCTTGATGACGCCGGAAGCGCCGGAATGGTCGGCAGGAGCAGAGGTGTCGGCGGGGGCGGGCGTGGCGGAGCCGCTGCCGCCGCCGCAGCCGGCCAACAGGGACAGGCCCAGGGCGCCTGCCATGGCAAGAGACAAAGCGCGATTCATTTTCATTGTAAAACCCTCCTTTAGGTTGTTGACAATTATAAGCCTTGCCACATAAAATTGTCAACCGTTGTTTTTGACAACCTAAAAAGAGGAAAGAAACAAAGATATCCACAAAAGTGACAAAAGCAGCTTACAAAAGAAAGCCGCCGTCCACCCCAAGGACCTGCCCGGTAATAAAGCCCGCCTGAGGAGAGGCCAAAAACAGGGCGGCGCGGGCCACGTCCTCGGCCGTGCCCAGACGGCCCACCGGGGTTTCCTCGGCAAGCGTGTGCAGGTCCCCCGCAGACAGCGCGCAGTTCATCTGTGTGTCAATCACACCGGGCGCCAGGCAGTTGACCGTCACCCCGGAGGGGCCAAGCTCCTGGGCCAAAGCCTTTGTAAGCCCGATCACACCGGCCTTGGCCGCCGAGTAGGCCGCCTCGCAGGATGCGCCGGAACGTCCCCACATCGAGGAGATCGTGAGGATACGCCCATACTTCCGGTGTACCATGTGCCGATAGGCCGCCCGACAGCAGTAAAAGACGCCGTCTAGGTCGGTGCCCAGCACCCGGCGGTAGTCCGTATCCGTCATATCGCAGAGAAGGCCTGTCCACGCGACGCCGGCGTTACATATCAGAATGTCAAGTTGACAAAAAATATCCAACACATTGTCAACCAAAGACTGGGCCTGGCCGGGATCGGACACGTCGGCCTGAAAGGCCCGGACCGAATATCCCGAGGAGGAGAGCTCCTCCACCAGGGCGCGGGCTTCGGCTTCGGAGCGGTGGTAGTTGACCGCTACCGCATAGCCGGCGGCGGCAAATGCGCGGGCCATCGCCGCACCGATACCCCGGCTGCCGCCAGTGATCAGAACCGTCTGCTGCATGAGAGGGAGGCACCTCCTCGTACTCCGGGTGCGGCTCTGTGCCGACATCCCGTCTGTGTCAGTATCATCAGTATAGCAGGACAGGTGTAGTTTGAACAGTGGAAGATTTCAGATGCGGGAGGTTTTCTATCATAATATGAAAGAAAGAGGATCAAAAAGAATCTGAAAAGGTGTTGACAAAGCAAGATAAAAATGATATTATAACCTTCGCCATTTGGACGATTAGCTCAGCTGGTATGAGCATCCGCTTGACGTGCGGGAGGTCACAGGTTCAAGTCCTGTATCGTCCACCAGTGAATCCCCAGGAACTGTACAGTTTCTGGGGATTTTTATTTAGATTTGTAGAAGGCCCGCCGCCATGTTGCTGTTCCGGTACGGTTCGAGGCATGGGGGAAGCAAAGGGACGTTCCGAGGCGAAGAGACGGACTCTGCGGAGGCACTTCAAGAAAGAGCCTTGGCGCTTTGCGCCAGGGCTCTTTTGCGCTTATAAGGTAAAGGGCCGCAGAGCGGTGGCAGGCATGTGGCGGGGCGGTTTTTGGACACAAAAAATAAACTGGTTATATTTTGATACCAAATAGGTTACTTTATAGTACCATATTTGCCTATACTTAACGTCAAGGCGGTGGTACGTATGCCAAGAAAGAAACTTGACGAATTAGCCTTCACTTTGCGGGTATACCGCGAGAGCGTGCAAAAATTGGATTACATTGCGGGGGCCAACGGCAGAAGCCGCAACAGTGAGATCAATCAGGCCATCAAACAGTATATTGCCCGCTATGAAAGGGAAAACGGACCGATCGAAAGGGCAGAGGGGGACGGCTGAAGGGAAAATCTGTTTTTTAGGCGCCGCTGTGGATATTATTTTCTGTTTTTCGGCAAAAATCTCTTTATTATGCTGGAATTTGTGATAAAATAGGGACGAACTTTGCAAGGCAAGGTGATGCTATGTGCGGTTAAGCGACTTCGAGCTGTTTTGCGAAAGACATCAAAGCGGAATGTTCTATATTGCATGTAATGTCCTGGGCGACTCGCAAAAGGCTGAAGACGCTGTACAAGAAGCACTGTTCCGCATTTATCGGACCTTTGGGAAGCTCAGCTTCAGGACTGCGCGCGAAGAACGCGTTTACGCGCTGCGCGCCGCCAAAAATGCGGCAATCGATCTTCTTCGGCAGAACAAGCCCTGTGAGACCTTGGATGATATCAGTATGGACAGGCTCTCCCTGGAGCGGGGAGACACCACGTATTCCGCAGCGGCGGCACACTCCACAGAAGAATATGTCGGCAGATTTATTCAGGCGCTTCCAGAAAAGACAAAGGCCATTTTCAGCTATCGATCCCTCGGTCTGTCCGACAAGGAAATCGCCGAGACATTGTCTATCACTCCGGATAATGTCCGGACGATTGCCTTTCGGGCCCGGAAAAAGCTGATGGATTCTTTGGAGCGGGAGGGACTATTTTGTGAATCAGATCGATGAAATGATCCGAGAGTCAATCCTTGACGATGACGACGCCCTTCTCAAAGCGGTCGAGCAGGCGGAGCACACATTCTCCGAGCAGTTTTATGAGGGATTGGAGGCCCTGCAGCGCCGCGGTCCCGCCCGCAGGAGGCGGCGCTTCCTGCCGGGGAGGGTGCTGGCCGTGGCCGCCACGGTGCTTCTGCTCCTCGGCGTTCTGACGGCCGGGGCCTTCTGGGAGCAGCTCAACATATTCTTCACACAGGTGCATGACACCTACACGAAATTATACGTCACGCCCCGGGCCCCGGAGGACTTAGCGCCTGATATCGATATCCCATCCGACTGGACAAGCTACTGGTACCCTCAGTATACGCCGGAGGGATATGTTTTCTCCGACGCTTACTATGCCGATGGCTCTACAAAAGTCATTGTGTTTTCCAATGACGAGGCTCAGGTAATCAGCCTCCTGCAATGCGATGCAAGCACGCCTCTTCTCAACGACAACGAGGCGAATGCGGCGGAGGGGATCTATGTGAACGGCTTCAGCGCCTATGCGGTCGAAAAAGAGCTTGCCGGCACAGAGCTGAGGCTCCTCTCCTGGTCCCAGGGGGGCAGCAACCTTTGCCTGCAGGGAGAGTGTGCCTTTGATGAGCTGCTGGAAATTGCAGAAAGCATGAGACTGATCCAGAAGGAGGACAATTAGATGAAAAAGAAACTGACATCACTCCTCGCGGTCCTGCTGGTCTTCTCCTTTGCGGCCTCGGCCAGCGCGGCGGTCGCCCGGTGGTCCTATCTCAGCACCTTGGCCATCACCCTGGAGGAAGAAGACGACGGGATACAGTGGGGCGCCACAGCCATGGCGTATTCTGTGCAAAGCGTCACGGCGGTCAAGGTGGACGTCAAGCTGCAATTGCAAACCTCCACCGGCTGGCTGACCGTGGCCTCGAAAAGCAACAAGGAGTCCGGCCACATCTCGGGGGCCGGCGGCACCTATACAGACTATACTGTCGGGGACAGCTACCGGCTCGCTGTGGATGTCTATATCTACGACGGCAGCACCGAGCTGGAGTATGTCGGCCCCACGTATGAATATTTAGATACATAAATTATGCTATAATATGTTATAAAAGGTGTCATATCTCCCGTTTTACCTCGTTCTATTTAGTGTGGGCCCGGTTCACAGCCGGGAAAATAAATAGAAGAGAGGTAGATTCCAATGAAGCATTCCGAGCGCGCGCCCATCTATGAGGTGGTGCAATCAGAGGTTTCCATTGAGGAGGCCGGACAGTGTACCACTTACGGCATTGCCTGTGTGTTCAAGGACAGCACAGCAGGCAAGTCCCAGGCCATCACGATAGCGGATATCTCGGTCGACCGGGCCTTTGTGGAGGACACAGCCAGCTTCTTCAATCGGGTCTCGCTTTCGCCTCACTGTTTTCGGCGCGCCGTGATGGAGATTATCCCTTAAACACATCCAAATGAAAGCATTCTGCATTTCCGCTTGCTCATCAAATACACATATGTCATGTCGTTCGGAGTGCCCTTGGCGGTCTGGAACGGCATGGGACACGCCGGGCCTTATCAGATTCTGATCAGGCCCGGCGCTTTTTGCCGCTACAAAGACACTTACAAAAGAGCACAGTGGTCAGATCAAAAAAGAGGATTGACAGGGCGGCGGCTGAAACTTATGATATATCATAGATATATCAGTGAGGGCTGAGACGGCAGGAAAGGGGTTTTCAAGATGGAACAACTGACCTATACGACGCTGGGGGAGTGGAAGGGCTATCTCCTCCGGCAGGCGCCCGAGCGGGTGCTCCAATTTGGCGAGGGGAATTTCCTCCGGGGTTTTGCCGATCACTTCATCGATGTGATGAACGAGCGGGCGGGCTTCAACGGCAAGGTAGTGGTGGTGCCTCCGGCCTCTACCGGCAAGGCCGCGCGCATCAACGCGCAGGAGGGGCTTTACCAACTCTGCCTGCGGGGGAAGTATGACGGCGCGGTGGTAAACGACCGGCGGGTCATCAGCTGCATCAGCCGGGGGCTGGATGTCTTTACGGACTGGGAGGAACTGCTGCGTACCGCCCGCAGCCCGGCGCTGCGCTTTGTGATCTCCAACACGACGGAGGCGGGCATCGTCTATGATGGGTCCTGCCGGTTTGACGACCGGCCTCCCGCCTCCTTTCCTGCCAAGCTGACCCGCCTGCTGTGGGAACGTTGGCAGGCGGGAGAGCGGGGGTGGGTGCTGCTGCCCTGCGAGCTCATTGCGGACAACGGCAGCGTGCTCCGGGAGTATGTGCTCCGCCACGCCGAGGATTGGGGCTTGGGGGAGGCGTTCCGGCGCTGGCTGCGGGAGGAGAACCGCTTTTGCAGCACCCTGGTGGACCGCATCGTCACCGGGTATCCCAAGGACTGGGCGGAGGAACTCCATGCGAGCAACGGTTACCGCGACGCGCTTCTGGATACTGCGGAGCCATTTGGACTGTGGGTGATCGAGGGAGACGAGTCCCTGGCGGAGGAGTTCCCCGCGCCGCAGGCGGGCCTGCCGGTGAAGTTTGTGGCCGACCACCATCCGTACAAGGAACAGAAGGTGCGTATACTCAACGGCGGTCACACCGCCATGGTGCCTGCGGCCTTCTTGGCGGGGCATGATATCGTCCGCACCTGCATGGAGGACCCTGCGGTCCGCGCCTTCCTGGAGGGAGCCCTCTTTGAGGAGATCATCCCCACCCTCTCCCTGCCCCGGACGGACTGTGAGGCATTTGCCAGGGCGGTGGAGGAGCGGTTTTCCAATCCCTATATCGACCACAGGCTGCTGGACATTGCCCTCAACTCCGTGTCCAAGTGGCGGGCCAGGGTGCTGCCCAGCGTAAACGCCTTCCTGGCACAGAACGGCCGGGCGCCGGGCCGCCTCACCTTCTCGTTTGCCGCTCTGGCCGCCTTCTATACCCAGGCAGAGCGGTGCGGCCATGCCTATCCGGTCCGGGACGAGCCCGCCGTACTGGACTTTTTTGCCCAAAACAGCGGGCTGGCGCCGGAGGCGCTGATCGCCGCCCTGGCGGCCCGCACGGACTTCTGGGGGGAGGATCTGCGCACGCTGCCCGGCTTTGTCCCGGCGGCGGGGCAGGTTTTGGCCCGGATCCGTGCAGACGGCATGGCCGCGGTCTTGGCGGATTGCAGATAGGAGGGACAGATATGGCAGTACTGCGGATTCATGCTAGGGACAACGTTGCCGTTGCCCTTTCTCCCGTCGCGGCGGGGGAACGTGTCCGGGTGGAGGGAAGAGAGGTCACAGCGCTGGAGGACATCCCACAGGGACACAAGCTGGCACTCGCCCCCATCGCCGCCGGGGGCGAGGTGATCAAATACGGCTGCCCCATTGGGCGGGCCAAGAGGGATATCGCCCCCGGCGCGTGGGTACACAGCCACAATCTGGGTACCGCGCTGGAAGAGGGTAAGACCCCGGGGGCGCAGGTGACCGCCTTGACCCTGGAGCCGATGCCGGTCCGGACCTTCCGGGGCTACCGGCGCCGCGACCGAGGGGTGGGGATCCGGAACGAGATTTGGATCATCCCCACGGTGGGCTGTGTCAACGGTGTGGCCCAGGCCCTGGCGCGGGTGGTGGAGACCTATGCCCGGGGGAGGGTGGACGGCGTATACGCCTGGCCCCACCCTTATGGCTGCTCCCAGATCGGGGAGGACCAGGAGGCTACCCGGCGCATCCTCTGCGGACTGATCCGCCACCCCAACGCGGGGGGTGTGCTGGTGCTGGGCCTGGGGTGTGAAAACAGCAGCATCTCGGTGCTCCAGGAGCTGCTTGGCGGCTGGGACAGCGCGCGCACGGCCTTCCTGGAATGCCAGGCCGCGCAGGATGAGCTGGCGGAGGGGGAGGCCCTGCTGCGTGGGCTGATCGACCGCGCAGCAGGACAGACCCGGGAGGAGATCGGGGTGGATGAACTGATCGTGGGGCTGAAGTGCGGCGGGTCCGACGGTCTGTCCGGCATCACCGCCAATCCCCTGGTGGGACGGGTGGCCGACGGCCTGGTGGCCATGGGCGGCACCGCGCTGCTGGCCGAGATCCCCGAAATGTTTGGGGCGGAGGCGGTGCTTTTCCGCCGCTGCGCCGACGGAGATACAGCCCGGAGCCTACCCGCCCTTGTGGAGGAATGCAAGGATTACTTTGTCCGCCACGGCCAGGTAATCTATGAAAATCCCTCTCCCGGCAATAAGGCGGGGGGCATTACGACCCTGGAGGAAAAATCGCTGGGCTGTGTGCAGAAGGGCGGGAGCTCTCCTGTGAGAGATGTACTCCATTACGGAGAACGGGCGAAAAAGCGGGGTCTGTGCATACTTCAGACCCCGGGCAACGACTTGGTGTCCACCACCGGACTGGCGGCAGCGGGGGCCCAGCTGATCCTCTTCACCACCGGCAGGGGGACGCCCTTCGGCGCGCCGGTACCCACCGTCAAGATCTCCACCAACACTGCGCTGGCGGGACATAAGGCGGGCTGGATCGACTACAGCGCCGGCGGCCTGGCGCAGGGAGAGGGCTGGGACAAACACACGGAGGCCCTGCTGCGGAAGGTGCTGGATACGGCCTCCGGCGCGCCCACCCGGTCGGAACAGGCGGGCTACCGGGATCTCGCCATTTGGAAAGACGGCGTGACCCTGTAGGGATATGGAAAAAGGGCGGACCCATTTGGGAAATGTCATTAAGTTAAACCTTTGGGCACACATAAAAAGTACCCACCCTATTTTGAACGGGGTGGGTACTTTTTCTACAGGAGCGGGACATAGGTTCTACATGATGCAGCTTTTTATATCATATTCCAGCAAGTCAAGCCTTCATCTTTTCGACAAACTGGAAATTGTCAATATCTTTTCGGTTTCTGCCATATCCTTTTCAATTAATGGACGCATACTGTCCTTGTACTTAGATAAATCAGCACGTTTAAGGCTTGATAATATCCTTGGAATATACTGTGGCTTTGCCAATCCTACCTGTGCAAGAGCCTTAACACACTGTCTTGCGGTAATCGGTTTTTCATCCATTATATGCGTGAGAAAATCAGATATAATGGAATCAAAATGATTTTCCTCATCCCACTGAGCATTTGCTGCCAGAATATGCAGCACTCGATTTCGTACCAATGATTTTGGATGGTCAAGCAACGATGCAAAGTCGTCAAAATATCCGTACCATTCATCTGTTTCCTGACTTTCGGATATTATTTTATCGGCAAGAGCACAAGCATATTTATCATCCTTTGCGGTCAACTTCGCTACGATATTCTCTTCCATTACCTTCCTCTTTCGAATTCTGGTTTGTATGATTGGGTGCTTTCTTTAAAGCATACCAAACATAGAATAAAGGAATGGCATGCGAACAACGGAAAGCACCTTTCCGTCCCTCAACGGCTGGTTTTTTAGATTAACTTAATGACATTGCCCATTGGGTTCTCCCAGACTTTCCAATGCCGTTACTTTCCCAGTGCTCTGCCCCGGGAAAGCTTTCGCCCCGCCCGCCGAACGCCTGTCGGCACAGGCTTTTCACGGCCTTTGTACGCACACGTTCCGGCACCCTTCCCGCCGACTAATCGGTGGCCCCTGGCGCCGCTTCAAAAAGAACTGTGCATCATGGTGTTGATGGCCTCCTGATAGGACAGATGAATGTGATCGGAGAGCAACCGGCAGGATTTCTCCAGATCCTGTTCCAGAATGGCGTTCAGGATATCGATATGTTCCCGGTTGCTGGCCCGATACCGGATGGGGCGCCAGGCGGTGACCCGGATCAGGTTCAGGTAGTCCACCAGGCTGCGCATCAGGTTGGTGGCATATTGATTTCGAAGCGTGTCCACCAGTTCCAGGTGGAAGCGGTTGTCCAGCTCGATCAGCGGCGCCGCCGTCTCGGCGGAATTGCCGGCGCTGTCGTCCTCGTGCTGGAGCAGCAGTGCGCGCATATCCATTGCCCACTGAGGGTCCACCATGGTGAAGCACTGGCGGAGGATCGTGGGCTCCAACAGTGAACGGATCTCAAAAATATCGTGGATGTCCTTGGGGGTGGGGCGGGTGATCTCGATCCCGCGCCTGGGGTGCACCGTAACCAGGTTGTCCTGCGCCAGCGCCAGAATCGCCTCACGCACCGGTGTGCGGCCCAGGCACAGCATCTCTTGAAGCTGGGACTCGTTGATAAACTGTCCAGGGATCAGCTCCTTTTGCAGGATCATGGCCTTGATCTGGTCGTATGCGACCTGTGACAGGCTTTCCCGCTTTTGGGCAAGTGCTTTTGCCATAAGGCACCTCCACTGTAATATATCAGATGATTGAAAATAGGTGGTATGTAATATATCAAGAACACTGTCAGTATACCAGCATATGCCAGGGATGTCAAGGACGGAAACAGGTTCAGGGATAGGACTTATGGCGAAAATCAACAGTTCGTTTTCAGAACAGAATATTTTTTTGGCAAAAATAGTCTGGTTTTTGCTTGACACGGCGGACAAACTATGTTATGTTTGGCTACAAGAGATATATCACAAATATATCATTCATATATGATGGAACTTTGAACAGAACGGCAAAACCTGTGAACGGGACGGAGGATGGAAGAATGAGACCATTCCTTGACGAGGATTTTCTGCTGGATACACAGACGGCCAGGGCGCTTTACCACGGCGTGGCGGAGGGGATGCCCATTTTGGACTACCACTGCCATGTCAGTCCGCGGGAGATTGCGGAAGACCGGGTCTTCCGCAACCTGACCCAGCTGTGGCTGGAGGGGGACCACTACAAATGGCGGCTGATGCGCGCCAACGGTGTGTCGGAGCGGCTCATCACCGGGTCTGCGCCAGACGAGGAAAAATTCCAGGCCTGGGCCGCCACCTTAGAGCGGTCGGCGGGCAATCCCCTCTATCACTGGAGCCATTTGGAGCTCAAGCGATATTTCGGCTATGACGGGCACCTCACCGGAGCCAACGCCAAAGAGGTCTGGGACCACTGTCAGGCGGTCATCGGAGAGGGGATGCACGTGCGGGACATCCTGAAAAAGTCCAACGTGACCCTGATCTGTACCACCGACGACCCGGCGGACACGCTGGAATGGCATGAGAGGCTCTCCGACGACCCGACGCTGGAGACAAAGGTCCTCCCGGCATTCCGACCGGACAGGGCGGTGAACCTGGAGAAGGAGGACTTCCCCGAATACATAAAGCGGCTCTCCGCCTCCGCGGGAATGGAGATCGGCGGCTGGCAGAGCCTTCTGGACGCCCTGGAGCAGCGGCTGAACTTCTTTGACGCCCACGGCTGCGCGCTGGCCGACCACGGGCTGGACAATATCTGCTTCCGCCCCGCCGGGGAGGCAGAGTTGGACGGGATCTTGAAAAAGCGCCTGGCGGGAGAGGGTGTGACGGAGGAGGAACTGTGGCAGTATAAAACGGCCCTGCTCCTGTTCTTTGGCCGGGGCTATGCCAAGCGGGGCTGGGCGATGCAGATGCACTTTGCCGCCCAGCGCAACAACAATTCCCGCATGTACCGCCTGCTGGGACCGGACACCGGATATGACAGCATCGGACCGGCGGTGCACCTGCCGGATCTGGCCGCCTTCCTGAACGCGCTGGACGAGAACGGAGAACTGCCGCGGACCATCCTTTACTCCCTGGAGCCCGGCGACAATGCGGGCCTTGTGACCCTGATGGGCTGCTACCAGGGGGAGGGCGTGCGGGGCAAGCTCCAGCACGGTTCGGCCTGGTGGTTCAATGACTGCAAGGAGGGCATGGAAGCCCAGCTCAAAAATCTGGCCGCCGGCGGCGTCCTGGGCAACTTCATCGGGATGCTCACCGACTCCCGCAGCTTCCTGTCCTATACCCGGCACGAGTACTTCCGCCGCATCCTGTGCGCTCTGCTGGGACGCTGGGTGGAAGAAGGGCAGTTTCCGGACGACAGGCAGGCGCTGGAGCGCCTGGTGGCCGACATCTCCTACCGCAACAGCGTTGCCTACTTCGGCTTCGGCCGCTATCACTTACGGGGGGCAGAAACGTTATGAGTATGATCAGCGTCAAGGGACTCCGAAAAAATTTCGGCAAGCATGAGGTCCTCAAGGGCATCGACATCGAGATCCAGCCCGGCGAGGTGGTGGCCATCGTGGGCCCCTCCGGGTGCGGCAAGTCCACCTTCCTGCGTTGCCTCAACCTGCTGGAGAAGCCCTCCGGCGGCTCGATCCTCTACCATGACGTGGATCTGGTCTCCGGCGCGCCTAAAGAGACCAACAAGGTCCTGCTGGGCATGGGCATGGTCTTTCAGCAGTTCAACCTGTTCCCGCACAAAACGGTGCTGGACAACATCACGCTGGCCCCCATCAAGGTGCAGGGCACCGGCAAACGGGAGGCCGAGGAAAGGGCCCTGAAGCTGCTCAGAACGGTAGGCCTGGAGGACAAGCGCGACGCCTACCCCAATCAGCTCTCCGGCGGTCAGCAGCAGCGCATCGCCATCGCCCGCTCCCTGGCCCTTCAGCCGGAGGTCATGCTCTTCGACGAGCCCACCTCCGCGCTGGACCCCGAGATGGTGGGCGAAGTGCTGGACGTCATGAAGAAGCTGGCCGCCGACGGCATGACCATGCTGGTGGTCACCCACGAGATGGGCTTTGCCCGTGAGGCGGCCGACCGGGTCATCTTCATTGACGGTGGTGTGATCGTGGAAGACAGCGAGCCGCAGGAGTTTTTTGCGCATCCCAAGAACAAGCGTCTCCAGGATTTCCTGAGCAAGATGCTTTGATCTAAATCAACCACAGAAAATTTAGCTAGGAGGAACGAACTTATGTCTCTCATTCAGGTAGCCCGGTACAGCGACGTCAAGTACGATTTCAAGGACGGCTATGCCTGCGTGCCCGTGCTGGAGGAGGCCTTTGATCAGGCCCGCTTCGCCCACTGTGCGCTCCAGCCCGGCCACTCCATTACCCCCGACGTATACTCCGTCACCGAGCACAATCAGCTCTTCATCTTCACCAAGGGCAAGGGCTATGTCACCACGCCCCGCGAGGCCTGGAACGTGACCGAGCCCGGCGTGTTCGTCCCCGAGTTCGACACCGAACGCTTCACCATCACCTGCTCCGCCGACAGCAAGCAGCCCCTGGAATTCCTGCACATCATTACCGAGCTCAACGGGTATGACAAGACCTGCCTGGTGGAGTCCCGCATGGTGCTGCCCCGGTTCCGCACCATCAGCCAGGGCTGGACCTACGACGAGGATTTCAAGGATAACTCCGTCACCACCTCCATGATGCTGCTGGAGCACCGCAATCTGGGCCGCCTGTCCATGGGCTGCGTCAAGGGCTGCGGCCCCATCGAGATCGGTCAGCATATCCACAACGAGCTGGCCCAGTGGTACTTCCCCCTGCCCGGCTCGGAGTTCATTTATACCGCCGGCGGCGAGGAAGTGCACATGACCGGCGGCGACCTGTCCTTCACTCCCACCGGCTTCTGGCACGGCAGCAAGGTCGAGGCCGGCAAGAAGTGCGACTACATCTGGTTCGAGATGTGCATCGACGGGTATCCCGGAGAGATCAAATAAGGTCCACCGAAAGGGACGCCTACCTGATCGTTCATACACAACAATTCACTGTAAAGGGGAATTTACCATGGCTCTGGTCAAGATTTCAAGAGGTACTGATATCCAGCACAAGTATACCAACGGTGTGTCCCGCGTGAGCGTCCTGGAGGGCGCCTACAAGGACGCCACCGTGGAGCGAGTGTCCCTCCAGCCCGGCGCGGACTTCACCCCGGAGACCTATACCCGGGAGCAGCACAATCAGGTCTTCCTGGTGACCGCGGGCAAGGGCTACATCGTCACCCCCCGCCGCGTGTTCAACATCAAGGAGGTCTCCGTGTTTGTGCCCGACTTTGATAAGGAGACCTTCACCTTCCACTGCGCTGCCGACGCCAAGGAGACGATGGAGATCGTCCACTTCGTCACCGAGCTCAACGACTACGACAAGACCTGCCTCCGTGAGGCGCATATGAGCCTGCCCCGTTTCCGCGGCGTGTCCGAGGCGTGGCATTATAAGGAGGACTTCACCGGCGCCGACATCCAGCAGATGATGATGCTGGAGCACCGCAACCTGGGCCGCCTGTCCATGGGCGCCAACTTCGGCACCGGCCCCAACTACATCGGCCAGCACATCCACAACGAGCTGGAGCAGTGGTACATTATGCTGCCCGGAGCCTCCTTCACCTACACCGCCGAGGAGGAAAAGATCCACGTCCAGGGCGGCGACATCACCTATACCCCCCACGGCTCCCACCACGGCAGCGAGTGCGCCGACGGCGAGAAGTTTGCCTATGTGTGGTTCGAGCTGTGCGAGAACGGCTACCCCGGCGAGATCAAGTAAGAAATGGCGGTCAGCACACGGCTGCTGGGCTCCAACGGCCAGTACAGCCGCTACCCTCTGGCATTCTTCCTGGACGAGATGAGGCGGCTGGGGCTGCGCAGTCTGGACTTTGTTCCACAGGTCCCCCATTTCTTCTGCGGATACCGGGACCATGACGACCCCGCGGGACTGAAGACGGCGCTGGCGCGGGCAGGGCTTCGCGTGGCGGTCCTGACGCCGCCGTCCTACCGCTGTTCCATCACCGCTCCGGCCGGGGAACAGCGGGCGGCCACCCTGGGCTATTACAAAAGCTGCATCCAACTGGCCGCCGAACTGGGGTGCGACCGGCTGGTGCTGGACGCGGCCGGCGCCTGCTGGGACCTGAAGGTCGAACAGCTCCGGGAGCACGCCGCCGACACCCTCTGCATCCTGTGTGATGCGGCGGAGGCCGCGGGTGTTGGCCTGCTGCTGGCCCCGGCCATGGGGGCGGAGACCCCTCTCATCGCCGAGGCCCCCGTCCTCAACACTGCGCGGGAGCTGGAGGCCATGCTCCACCGGCTCCGCCGTCCCGGCTTGGGCGTGTGTCTGGATACCAATGTCATGAGCGCCTGCGGCGATACCATTCCGGACTGGTTCGACCGGCTGGGGGACCGGACGGGGCTGGTGCGGCTGTGCGACGGCAATTACCACGGCTGGCGGGCTTGGGGCGAAGGGGTACTTCCCATGGAGCGGTACCTGTGCCAGCTGAATGAGGTGGGCTATGGGGGGGAGATTTCCCTGCGCCTGCCCGGTGAGCGGTATTTGGAGCGGCCCTCTTATCCGGACGAGCGGGCCCTGGCGGCCCTGTGTGGGGAGGTGTAGCCATGGCGGGCATCCAACGAGGACAACTGGTCAACATGAACCAGCATTACCGCCGCTTCTCTCTGGACTACTTTCTGGACTGCCAGCAGCGCCTGGGCGTAGAGCAGATCGAGCTCTGGTGCGGCGCGGCCCACTTCTGGCTGGATCATGAGGGACTCGGCGATGTCAATGCGCTCCGGGGCAAGCTCTCCGCGCACCATGTCCGGGTGGTGTCCGTCACGGCGCCCAGTATAGCCTATCAATATCAGTATGCCTCCCAGGAGCCGGAACTTCTGGAGCGGTCCTTCCGGTACTTCTCCAACGCCATCCATCTGGCGGCCGAGCTGGGCGCGGACCGGGTCGTGGTCAACTCCGGCTGGGGTTACTGCGGGGAGGATGAGGCCGCCATGTGGGGCCGATGCCGGGATCACTTGGGCCGGCTGTGCCTGGCGGCCGGGCGGGAGGGTATCCTGCTGGTGATGGAGTCCCTCCGCCAGGACGAGAGCAATCTGGTCTACAGTCTGGAGCGGGCCCGCCGCATGTATGAGGAGATCCACCATCCCAATCTGAAAATGATGGTGGACAACATTGCCACCGGCGCGGCGGGGGAGACCCTGGAGGACTGGTTTCAGGCATTTGGGGACGATCTGATCCACATGCACTTCCTGGACGGCGACCCCTGGCTCCACAATGTGTGGGGTGACGGAAACACCGCCCTGGCACGGCAGATCCAGACCCTGAACGACCACCATTTCACCGGATATCTGGTGCAGGAGGTGGCGGACGAGCACTATTTTACCGACCCCTATGCCGCGGACCGGAGAAACTTTCGGGTCCTGGAGCGGTTCCTCCAGGACTAGGGCCTGTTTGAAAACGGGCGGCACACCCCAACGCCGGGCCTGCCCCCATGGTTCCAACAGGCCCTGGAGATCCGTATTTCTCAGCGCGGCGCGCTGAAAAATAAATTATAATGAAAAGGAAAAGGTGAAGCAGTCATGAAAGCAAAGAAGATCCTTACCGGCGCCCTGTCTCTTGCGATGATCGTCTCTCTGGCCGCCTGCGGCGGCGGCAGCAGCGCCACGCCCACGCCCGGGACCGAGGCGCCCGAGACCACTACGCCCGTCACGGCCGCTCCCGAGGGAGACGGCTCCCTCCAGCGCGTGCTGGACGCGGGCAAGCTGTCCATCGGCGCCGAAGGCAACTGGATCCCCTACGTGTACAACGAGGACGGCACCGGAGAGCTCACCGGCTTCGAGGTGGAGATCGCCAAGGAGATCGCCTCCCGCCTGGGCGTGGAGGCCGAGTTCCAGATCTCCGACAGTTGGGACCCCGTCCTGGCCGGCCTGGATGCAGCCCGCTATGACATCGTGATCTGCGGCGTGAACCCCAACCCCGAGCGCCAGGAGAAATACGCCGTCACCGCCTCCTACGCGGAGAACCCCTACTGCCTGGTGGTCAACGGCGACAACGATGAGATCACCTCCTTTGAGGACCTCGACGGCAAGCTGTGCATCAACTCTCCCTCCTCCGCCGCGGGCAAGATCGCCCAGAGCTTCGGCGCCACCACTGCCGACGGTGATCTGACCGCCGCAATGGAGCAGCTGAACACCGGTCGCGCCGACGGCACCATCAACAACGTGGCCGCCGTGGACGAGTATATGAAGAGCCGTCCCGAGGTCAACGTGAAGATCGCCGCGATCTATGAGCCCACCGAAGGCGAGGAGTACATGATCGAGTCCGCCGGTATGCTCCGCAAAGAGGATCAGGAACTGTGCGACAAGATCTCCGAGATCATCCAGGAGATGATCGACGACGGCACCTGCTATGACCTGACCGTGAAGTACTTTGGCCAGACCGTGGCCGACAGCACCAGCATCTACAAGAAGTAAGTCAAGCATTGACCGGGGCGCCGCCCTTGGGCGGCGCCCCCTTTTCTCGAAAAACAAGGAGGCGGGCTGCCATGGAAAACATTCAATTGCTGGTCGATTCCTTCTGGCCCATGTTCAAAGCGGGCCTGTTGATCTCTGTCCCGCTGATGCTGGTCTCGTTTGTCGTGGGCCTGGTATTGGCATTCGTCCTGGCGCTGATGCGCATGTCCAAGATCGCACCCTTCAAGGCAATCGCCTGGTTTGTGGTTTGGGTGATCCGCGGCACCCCCCTGCTGGTCCAGATTTATGTGATCTATTTTGGACTGCCCTCTGTGGGGCTTGTGCTGGACCCCATCCCATCCGCTATCCTGGCGCTGGTCATCAGCCAGGGCGCCTACAATTCCGAAGTCATCCGCGCCGCCCTGGGCTCCATCCCCAAAGGACAGTTTGAGGCATGCAGGGCCCTGGGACTGAACAAGCTCCAGACAATGGCCCAGGTGGTCATCCCGCAGGCGGCCCTGGTGGCCGTACCATCTCTCGGCAACTCCTTCATCAGCCTGCTGAAGGACACCTCCCTGGTCTCCTCCATCACGGTGGCGGAGATCCTCATGACGGCCAAGTCCATCATCGCCGTCAAATTCCAGCCCCTGCTGCTCTACTGCGAGGCCGCTCTCGTCTACCTGATCTTCAGCACCGTGCTCACCCAGCTCCAGGGGATGCTGGAAAAGAAGCTGGGCAAGCATCTGGTGGACACCAGAGTCTGACGGAAAGGGTAACGATCTGCTATGTTGCATTTGAATATTCAGGGACTGAAGGACCGCTCCGCCTGGGAAGCCGCCGGCATCGCGCTACCGCGGTACGATGTGGAGGCCATGAAGGCCCGGACGCTGCAAAGGCCCTCCTGGGTCCACTTTGGCGCGGGCAATATCTTTCGGGGCTTTCTGGCCGCGGCCCAACAGACCCTTTTGAACGCCGGGGTCACCGATACCGGCATCTTGGCGGCCGAATCCTTCGACTTCCAGATCATCGACAAGGTATACGAGCCCTATGACGAGCTGAGCCTGCTGGTACGCATGCATGCCGACGGCTCCTACGACAAGGAGGTCGTGGCCAGCGTGGCGGGCGGATACAAGGCCGACTGCGCGGGGCCTGACTGGGCCCGGCTGGTGCAGGTGTTCCAGGATCCCAGCCTCCAGCTGGCCAGCTTTACCATCACGGAGAAGGGGTATGCGCTGACCGATTTGGCGGGCGAGACGCTCCCCGTGGCCCGGCAGGATTTTGCCGCCGGGCCGGACGCCCCGCGGCACACCATGTCCATTGCGGCGGCGCTCCTCTACCGCCGCTTCCAGGCGGGGGGACACCCCATCGCCATGGTGAGCATGGACAACTGCGCGCAGAACGGAAAAAAGCTCCGGGAGGGCGTGTTTGCCGCCGCAGAGGCATGGGAGCGGGCGGGACTGGTCCCCGCCGCCTTCCTGGCATGGCTCTCCGACGAGAAAAAGGTCACCTTCCCCTGGTCCATGATCGATAAGATCACCCCTCACCCCTCCGAGCAGGTCAAAAAGGCCCTGGAGGACCTGGGGCTGCAGGACATGACCATTTCCAGGACCAACACCGGTACGCTGATCGCCCCCTTTGTCAACGCCGAGACCACAGAATACCTGGTGCTGGAGGACGCCTTCCCCAATGGACGCCCTCCCCTGGAGCGGGCGGGGGTCTACTTTACCGACCGCGCCACGGTGGAAAAGGCCGAGAAGATGAAGGTGGGCACCTGCCTCAATCCCCTGCACACCGCCTTGGCCGTGTATGGGTGCCTGCTGGGCTACACCACCATCGCCGCGGAGATGGCCGACCCGGACCTGCGGGCTCTGGTGGAGCACATCGCCGCCGAAGGTCTCCCCGTGGTGGAGGACCCGGGCCTCCTCAGTCCCCGAAAGTTCATCGACGAGGTGCTGCGCCAGCGTTTTCCCAACCCCGCCATCCCGGATACGCCCCAGCGTATCGCCGCGGACACCTCCCAGAAGCTGCCCGTCCGGTACGGCGGCACGCTTCAGCGCTATACCCAGCGCACCGATCTGGCGGTCTCCGCGCTGGAATATATCCCGCTGGTCTTCGCGGGGTGGTGCCGGTACCTGCTGGGGGTGGACGACGCCCTGCGGGAGATGCCGGTGAGCCCCGATCCCATGGCGCCTGCCCTCCAGGCCCTGTTGGCCGGAGTGAAGGTGGGCACGCCCGAGACCTGTACCGATCAGCTCCGCCCCATCCTCTCCAACGCCGCTATTTTTGGCGTGGACCTGTATCAGGCGGGGCTGGGAGAAAAAACAGAAGCCGCGTTCCGGGCCATGCTGGCGGGCCCCGGCGCGGTCCGTACCACTCTGCGCCGGTATTTGAGTGAGAGAGCATGAGGAGCGATCATCCATGAAGATGACATTTCGCTGGTACGGGAGCCAGATGGACCCCATACCGCTGCGTTATATCAAACAGATTCCCAATATGAGCGGTGTGGTGAGCTCCCTGATGGACATGCCCGCCGGGGCCCTGTGGCCCACCGAGCGCATCCAGGCCCTGAAGCAGGAGGTCAACGACGCGGGGCTGGAGCTGGAGGTCATCGAGAGCGTCAACGTCCATGAGGATATCAAGCTGGGCCTGCCCGGCCGGGACGAGTACATCGACAATTACTGCAAGACCATTGAACGGCTGGGACAGGCGGGCGTGAAGGTCATCTGCTACAATTTCATGCCGGTCTTTGACTGGACCCGCAGCGACCTGTTCAAGCCACGCGCCGACGGGGCCACCGTACTGGCCTATGACCAGGCTGTCATCGACAAGATCACCGATCCCCAGGACTTTGCCGACCGGATCCAGCAGGGGGCGGGCGAGTTCGAGATGGCCGGGTGGGAGCCGGAGCGCATGGCGGAGATCAAGCACCTCTTCGCCCAGTATCAGAGCGTCTCCCATGAGGACCTTTTCCGCAATCTGCGCTATTTCCTGGAGGCCGTTATCCCGGTCTGTGAGCGGTACAACGTCAAAATGGCCATCCATCCGGACGATCCCCCCTGGGATATTTTCGGCCTGCCGAGGATCTGTACCAACCGGGACAACGTCGCACGCATCCTCTCCCTGGTGGACAGCCCCTGCAACGGCCTGACGCTGTGCTCCGGCTCCATGGGCTCCAATCCCTGCAACGATATCCCCGCCATGGTGCGGGAATTCGGGAGCCGGGGGCGCATCCACTTCGGCCATGTGCGCAACATCAAGTTTACCGGGCCCGGCCAATTTGAGGAGGCCGCGCACTTCTCCGCCGACGGCAGCCTGGACCTGTACGAGATCATGAAGGCCTACTATGACATCGGCTTCGAGGGCTATATCCGGCCCGACCACGGACGTATGATCTGGGATGAGCAGGGCCGGGCGGGTTACGGCCTGTACGACCGGGCGCTGGGCGTGGCCTACCTCAGCGGCCTGTGGGAGGCCATTCAAAAGGACCACCGGTAACAGAGAGAGCACACCGCATTCGTGCGCGTCCCGGCATGCCGGCTGGTTTCGACGCCGGGTGCGGTGTTTTTCGTGTGTAAGAGCCCGTATGCACCTCCGTCCCGCGGCATCTAGGCGGGGTTTTCCCGCCATGCTGCGGGGACCCTGCCCGTCTCAGGAATACAGGTTCTAAATTTGCAGAAAAGAAGGTTGAGCGCATGGACCCCATTCTGAAACAAATTTCCAACGTCGGCATTGTGCCCGTGATCGCCATCGACGGCGCTGAGAAGGCGGTGCCGCTGGCGAAGGCCCTGGTGGCTGGCGGCCTGCCCGTGGCGGAGGTGACGTTCCGCACCGCCGCAGCGGAGGAGGCAATGCGGGCGATCGTTCGGGAAGTGCCCGAGATGCTGGTGGGCGCGGGCACTGTCCTGACCTATGAGCAGGTGGACCGGGCGCTGGAGGCCGGGGCCAAGTTTATCGTCAGCCCCGGATTCAACCCGGACACCGTGCAGTATGTCCTCTCCAAGGGGGCGCTGATGGTGCCCGGCACCGCCACCCCCGGCGAGATGGAGCAGGCCATGTCCATGGGCCTGGAGGTGGTAAAGTTTTTCCCCGCCGAACAGAACGGGGGCGTGGCCAAGCTGAAGGCCATCGCCGGCCCCTATCGGGCGCTGAAATGGATGCCTACCGGCGGAGTCAACGCAAAGAATCTGATGGATTACCTGTCCTTTGACCAGATCGTGGCCTGCGGAGGCACCTGGATGGTGAAAAAGGAGCTCATCGAGGGAGAAAAGTGGGAGGAGATCACCCGCATGACCCGGGAAGCCGTGCGCACCATGCTGGGGTTCTCCCTGCATCACGTGGGCATCAACTGCGGCAGCGAGGCGGAGGCGGACCAGACGGCCAGGACGCTGTGCGCCATCTTTGGATTCGAGTATAAGATGGGCAACTCCTCCGTGCAGGCGCTGCCTGCGGCAGAGTGCACCAAGACGCCCGGCCCCGGCGTCCACGGCCACATCGCCATCGGCACCAACAGCGTGGACAGGGCGGTCTATCATCTGGGCCTTCAGGGCGTCAGGTGTCTGGAGGAGACCCGAAAGACCGACGGCAAGGGAAGGACCAAGGCCATCTATCTGGACGGAACCTTCGGCGGCTTTGCCATTCATCTGGTACAGAAATAAGGAGGCTCTCACTTATGAGCAAGCGTGTGGTAACATTCGGAGAGATTATGCTGCGGCTGGCGCCCAACGGATACTATCGGTTCTTCCAGGACGACCAGCTCCAGGCCACCTTCGGCGGCGGAGAGGCGAATGTGGCGGTATCCCTCGCCAACTACGGTCTGGACGCCGCCTTTGTCACCAAGCTGCCCGCCCATGCCATCGGACAGGGCGCGGTGAACGCGCTGCGGGGGCTGGGGGTGGACACCTCCGGGATCGTCCGCGGCGGGGAGCGCGTGGGCATCTATTTCCTGGAGAAGGGCGCCTCCCAGCGGGGCAGCGTTTGCATCTATGACCGGGCCCACTCGGCCATCCAGGAGGCGCAGCCCTCCGACTTTGACTGGGACGCCATCTTTGAAGGCGCGGACTGGTTCCACTTCACCGGGATCACGCCCGCCCTGGGCCCCAACCTGGTGGAAATTTGCAGGCAGGCCTGTGCCGCGGCAAAGCGGCACGGTGTGAAGGTCTCCTGCGACCTGAACTATCGGGGCAAGCTGTGGAGCCGGGAGCAGGCCCGCGCGGCGATGACCGAGCTCTGCCGGTATGTGGACGTCTGCATTTCCAACGAGGAGGACGCCAAGGATGTTTTCGGCATCGAGGCGGAAAACACCGACATCTACGGCGGCAAGCTGAACAAAGAGGGATATCAGTCCGTGGCCAAGCAGCTCGCCGACCGGTTCGGCTTTGAGAAGGTGGCCATCACGCTGCGCACCTCCATTTCCGCCAGCGACAACGACTGGGCGGGCATGCTGTATGACGGAAAGGAGTGCTGTTTCTCCAAGGAGTACCACCTGCACATCGTGGACCGGGTGGGCGGCGGCGACAGCTTCGGCGGCGGGCTCATTTACGCGCTGCTCAGCGGGAAGGACAGCCGGGAGGCGATTGAATTCGCGGTGGCGGCGTCGGCGCTGAAGCACTCCATCGAGGGGGACTTCAATCGGGTCACGCTGGCTGAGGTGGAAAAGCTCGCCGGCGGCGACGGCTCCGGCCGGGTCCAGCGGTAAGCAGTACAGGGCGGGGCCCGGAACCTCCTGCAGCACACGACCCTTATTCCTCTGCAAAATATCGCCGCATACCTGCGCTTTTGCTGCGGCAAACGGCGGCGCGGGGGATTCCTTCCGGGAAAAAGGCCCTGGAACCAACGGTTCCAGGGCCTTCAGCGCATCAAAAGGCAGGCGGCTGAAACGGGGACTCCGCGCTGCCAAAGAGGATAAGCCGCCTTGGCGGCGCTTATACACAACGGGAGAGCAGGGCCTCCCATTTTTCATCCACATACCGCTGGGCGGCCTCCAGGGTCCACTCGCTGCCGGGCTGGAAGCAGTGCTTGAATCGCCCCTGCAGACGCATGAACTCGGTGACGGGCAGCTTCCTTTTCGGCTCGTAGCTCAGATGCCATACGCCGTCGATGACTTCATAGAGGGGCCACACGCAGGTCTCCACCGCCAGGCGGCACAGCTCGGGGAGCAGCTCGGGAGAGTACTGCCAGCCCCGGGGGCAGGGTGACATGATGTTGACAAAGGCGGGGCCGGGGGTATAGATGGCCCGATGGGCCTTTTCATGGAGGTCCTTGAAGTTGGTGAGAAAGGTGGTCTGGGCCACATAGGGGATGTGGTGTGCGGCCATGATCTCCGTAAGGTCCTTCTTGTTCTGCGGCTTGCCGCTGGAGGCGGAGCTGGGCGGGGTGGTGGTGGCGCTGGCAAAGCGGGGGGTGGAGGAGGAGCGCTGGATGCCGGTATTCATATAGGCCTCGTTGTCATAACAGAAATATACCATGTCGTGGCCCCGCTCCATGGCGCCGGAGAGGGACTGGAAGCCGATGTCATATGTGCCTCCGTCGCCGCCGATGGCCAGAAACTTGAAGGAATCTTCGACGCTGCCGCGGCGCTTGAGAAAGCGGTACGCGGCCTCCACGCCGCCGCAGGTGGCGGCGGCGTTTTCAAAGGCGGAGTGGATGTAGCTGTCCTCCCAGGCGGTGTAGGGGTAGAGGAAGGAGGACACCTCCAGGCAGCCGGTGGCGTTGCAGATGACCGCCCTGTCTCCCTCGTCCAGGGCGCGGGTCACGGCCCGGCAGACGATGCCCGCCCCGCAGCCGGCGCACAGCCGATGTCCGCCGACAAATCGCTCCGGCTTAGAAAGCTCGCGCTTGTGATTGTACGCCATTTCAGAGCACCTCCTGTTCACTGCTGCGCTGGCCCATGTGGAGATACCGGGGGCCGGCCTGGCCGCTTTCGGCCATCCGGAGCAGGTGGCGGTAGACCCGCTCCACGTCCTCCACCGCACAGTCGCGTCCGCCCAGGCCGTAGACCACGTTGGTCATGAGGGGGCGGTTGGGCAGATCGTAGCAGGCGGAGCGCACCTCGGCAAAGAGGGGACCGCCGCAGCCGGAATAACCCTCGCTCTTGTCCATGACTGCCACCGCCTTCACATGGGAGAGGGCTTGGGCGATCTCCTCCATAGGGAAGGGGCGGAACACACGCAACTTGAGGAGCCCGGCCTTGACGCCCCGCTCCCGCAGGCGCTGGACACAGGCCTTGGCCGTGCCGGCGGTGGAGCCGATGAGCACCAGCGCCACCTCGGCGTCCTCCATCGCATAGGCCTCGAAGAGGCCGTATTTCCGGCCGAAGGTCCGTGCAAAATCTGCGGCCACCTCCAGCACGGCCCGCTTGGCGTTTTTCATGGCCTCGGCCTGCTGGACCTTATGCTCCATACAGTAGGGACAGGTGTCATAGGGGCCCACGGCCAGGGGATTGCCGTGCTGGAGCAGATGGCGCTCCGGCGTATACTCCCCCACGAAGGCCCGGACCTTCTCGTCCGCCTCCAGCAGGATATTCTCCACCGCGTGGGAGGTGATGAAGCCGTCCTGGCAGACCATGATCGGGAGGCGCACATCCGGGGTTTCGGCGATGCGCATGGCCTGGAGATAGTTGTCATAGGCCTCCTGGTTGTTCTCCGCATAGAGCTGGATCCAGCCGGTGTCCCGCGCACCCATGGAGTCGGAGTGGTCGTTGTTGATGTTGATGGGGCCTGTGAGGGCGCGGTTGACGCAGGCGAGGGTGATGGGCAGGCGGGAAGAGGCGGCCACATACAGCATCTCCGTCATGTACGCCAGACCGCAGGACGACGTGGCGGTGACGGCCCGAACGCCGGCGGCCTGGGCTCCGATACAGGTGGACATGGAGGAGTGCTCCGACTCCACGGTGACGTACTCGGTGTCCACCAGGCCGTTGGCCACATACTGGGCGAAGTACTGGGGGATCTCGGTGGAAGGGGTGATGGGGAAGGCGGCAAAGACGCCGGGGTTGATCTGCCGCATGGCGCAGGCAATGGCCTCATTTCCCGACAGGCGGTCGCGGATACTCATCACTTCTCCTCCTTTTCAAAGGCGATGGCGCCGAAGGGGCAGACCTTCCAGCAGATGCCGCAGCCCTTGCAGTGGTCCAGATCAAATGCGCCCCGCTTTCCATTGGAGACGGGGATGGAGGAGTCGGGACAAAAGGGGGCGCACAGCAGACACTGCTTGCATTTGGCCGGGTCCCAGACCGGCACGTCGGAGCGCCACTCGCCGGTGCGCACTGCCTTTGCGGTGCCGCCCTCGTAGATCTCCCCGCCCGGAGTCATCTCCTGCCAGGGAGTCTGCTCGTTGATTTTGGATGCCTGGAAGTTCATGCGCGCACCTCCTTCATGGATTGGAGCAGGCATTTCATGTTGCCCTCGATGACCTGGGGCTTGGTGGCGAATTTGTGCCGGAAGCTGGCCTCCATATCGGCCGCGAACTGATCCGGCTCCAGCACCCGGCTGACCTGAACGATGGCGGCGAGCATGGGGGTGTTGGGAAAATAGCCGCCCAGGTACTGTTCGGAAAGGCGCCGGGCATCCACGGTGTACACCCCGCCGGAATAACCCCGCAGCAGGGGCCGCAGGGCACCGGGGGCCTTGGGAGAATTGATGAGGACGGCGCCCTCCTGGCTCAGCCCTGCGGTGACATCCACCGAGGAGAGGAGGGACTCGTCCACCACCACCACGTAGTCTGGCTGATAGATGTTGGAGTGGATGGTGCAGGGGACGTCGCTGATGCGGTTATAGGCGGTGATGGGGGCGCCCATGCGCTCGGGGCCGTATTCCGGAAAGCCCTGGACATACTTGCCCGAGGAAAAGGCGGCGTCGGCCAGCAGCAGGCAGGCGGTCTTGGCCCCTTGCCCGCCCCGGCCATGCCAGCGGATCTCGGTCATTTGCTTGCTCATACGTTCCTTCCTCCCTCTGTTCCGGTATGCCCGGCACAGACGAAAAAGATCCCCGCCCCTGTAAAGGGACGAGGATCAAACCACCATCGCTGTACCACCCGTTACTGCATACCGACATATGCGCTTCCTCTAACGGGGAATCCCGTCGGCGCCTACTTCGCGGCAAAGCGGTTCGGGCCGCAACTCCGGAGTGATGTTCCTGCCTGCCCTACTGATACCGGCTTCCCACCTGCCGCCGGCTCTCTGAGATCCTCGGAGAGGCACTACTGTCTCCATCATCATCTTTCATGCGTTAAATTGTTATATATACTGTAGTGGCTGAAAGGACATTTGTCAATGGGTAAAATACACAAAATAGAAAAACTCAGGACCTGCCGGAGATGAGCCAGGGGGCGGGCTCGGTCTGGAAGGTGCCTTTGGCCGTGAGCTTGGACACCGAGAGCTGCACCACCTCGGTCTCCCCGATGCCCAGGCGCTCAAAGAGGGCCGGCAGGGTGGCCGCGCAGCGGAAATCCAGGGTATAGATGAGGAATTCCATATGGGGGTTGCGGCGCAGCAGGCAGGTGAGTTCCTGTTCCATGCTGGCGGAAGCCACCAGGAAGGCCAGTGAGGGGGCGGGCAGGTCGGCCAGCGTTTCGTCGTCCACGTGATCGATGATGGAGATGTTGTTGAGGCCGAATTGCCGCACATTCTCCTCCATGGTGGTGCGGTCTCCCTGGCTGTACTCCACCGCGATGACAGTGCCCTCACAAGCGAGGATGGCCGACTCCACCGCGATGGATTCCCCGGAGATGACGCACACCGTATCTCCCTGGGCCAGGTGCATCTTGCTGAGGATGACCGCCCGGATCTCATTGCCCACATAGTGGACGGAGCCCCGGGAGAAGCTGGAGTTGCGCATGCCGATCTTATAGGTGGAGCGGGCGTTGGGGTTGAGGATGAGCATACCGGCGGAGGCGTTGATCCCCCGGTTGATCATATCCTTGAGCTTGGAGTGGAGAATGGGACCCGTGGGATCGGAGCCCTCGTTGTACCACACGTCGCATTCTCCCAGACCCGCGTCCCACATGCGGTAGAAGATATCCGGGTGGCCCGCCTCAGTGAATACCAGCACGGAGGAGTGGGACTCCACTGTGGGGATGAGGTTTTTGTTCTTTCTGGTGATATCCAGCAGCTTTACCTTTTCCAGGTCCACCCTGGTATTCTCGGCAAAATACTGGAGCCAGGCCAAGATATGGGCATTTGTGAACAGATGGTCTTCCATATAAGCATGCCTCCCCTCGTTGTGTGCTCTTCATCAGAGCAAAGCATTTATCCTGATTGTACCACGGATGGTCCGGCCTGTCATCCCCTGACAGGCCGGAAACAGGGAGAGAAAAAGGTCCGGGACCGGCATATGCCGTCCCGGACCTTTTTTCATGCGCCGCAGTGGCCGCCACAGCCGTGGGAGGCACAGCCTCCGTGGTGCGCGTGATCATGGCCGCCGTCATGGTGGCTGCAGTTGGCCTCGGTACCGTAGGCCAGGCGGCCCGCCAGCAGGGCCTGGACCGCAGCGTCCGCGTCGCCGGTGACCCCGGCGTACAGGGTCACGCCCGCCTGTGCCAGCGCGTTCCGGGCGCCCATGCCCAGGCCGCCGCAGATCAGGGCCTCCACGCCGGCATCCTGCAGAAAGCCCGCCAGCGCGCCGTGCCCGCTGCCGTTGGTGTCCAGGATCTCTGTTCCTGTCACCCTGCCGTCTTCCACCTGGTATACCTTGAACTGCTCCGTGTGGCCAAAGTGCTGAAACACGGTCCCATTCTCATAAGTCACTGCGATTTTCACGATGAAACGCCTCCAATTTCTGCTTTTTGGGGCATTCGTGCCCCCGGCGGCGACATTCCCCACCGTCACACAGGCGGTAATGCCCCCCCGCCACCGCCAGCGCCTTGCGCTCCACCAGGGCCTGGGCCAGCTTGCGGCGGGCGCTGAGATAGATGCCGGTTACTGTGGTGCGGGCCACCTCCATCTGCACAGCACACTGCTCTTGGGTCAGACCCTCCAGGTCGATGAGGCGGATCACCTCGTATTCATCCACTCCCAGGGTCACAGTCCCGCTCCAGGGGGCGTCCTCCATGGGACGGAACCCGCCGCACCGGGGCAGGGTGCATACCCGTCTGCACTTCTGTGGTCTGGACATGCCGTCACCTCGTGTTCCTGACATATGTCGAAAATATCATACTCCCATTTTTGACATATGTCAATATGGAGGAGAAAAAACGTCACTTGATCCCATAGTGTTGCAGACGTTCGTAGAAGCTGGACTTTTTCATCTCCAGCAGCTCCATGGCCCGGCGCTTGTCGCCCTCTGCGGCCGCCAGAGCGCGGAGAAGCGCCTGTTCCTCGGCGTATTCCAGCTGGGCTTTCAGCGGACCGGAGAGGACGGGGGCGGCTTCCGCCGGACGCGCGCCCACGGGGGAGAGCTCGATCTCCTCAGGGCCGATGATGCTGCTCTCGCACACCGCCACCGCCCGCTCGATGACGTTGCCCAGCTCCCGGATATTGCCCGGCCAGGTGTGCTGGAGCAGCTTCTCCACCGCCGAGCCGGAGAGCTTTTTGGGCGGGATGCCGTACTGGGCGCAGACGGACTCGGTGAGACTGCGGCTGAGGAGATAGAGGTCCGAGATGCGCTCACGCAGGGGCGGGATGCGCAGGGAAAAGACGTTGATCCGGTAGTAGAGATCCTCCCGGAAGCGGCCCTCGCCCACGGCCTTCCACAGGTCCTGATTGGTGGCGGAGAGGATACGCACGTCCACATTGGTGGGCTTGGTGGCGCCCACGCGGTAAAACCGCTTGTTCTGGATGGCGTAGAGCAGCTTGACCTGGGCGCTCATGGGAATCTCGCCGATCTCGTCGAGGAAGATGGTGCCGCCGTCCGCCTGCTCAAAGTAGCCCGGCTTTCCACCGGAGAGGGCCCCGGTAAAGGCTCCGCCCACATAGCCGAAGAGCTCGCTCTCAAAGAGGTCCCTGGGGATGGAGCTGCAGTTGACCTCCACGAAGGGGCCGTCGGGCCGGGAGAGACGGTGGATCTCCCGGGCCAGTTGGGACTTACCGGTGCCGCTCTCCCCCGTGATGATGACGTTGCACCTGGCCTGGGCGGCCTTGAAGGCCAGATATTTCACCCGCTGGATGGGGGGAGAGCTGCCTGCAAAGTCGGGAAAGGCGTTGGCCGGGACCCGCATGGCCTGGTTGTCCACGTTGAGGCTGGCCTGCTCCACTTTGGTGATGAGCTCGTTGCGCTGGTCCAGCAGCTTGTGCAGCTCGGAGAGGTCGGTGAGCTTGAGCACGGCGCCGCGGACATGATTTCCTTCCCGCACCGGCAGAATGGAGCAGAGCATGAGACGCTTGTTGATGTAGAGCTCCTCGTCCAGCGTGGCCCCGCCTCCGCCGGAGAGCAGGCGGTCCATGCGCTGGGTGAGCTCGCAGGGCTGAAAGAGCTCGAAGAAGTCCCGGCCGATGACGCTGAACTCGGTGGTGCCGTCATTTTTCGGCTGGAAAGTCCCCCCCTCCAGGAGCCCTTTCAGATCCTCGTGACGGATGGTACAGCCCTTTTCCTGATAAAATTTTACCTTCCCGGTCCCGCCGTCCACCACCACCAGGTGGGCCATGGAGCGGAGATACCGGAGGTGGTAGGGCTCGCCCCCGACGGAGATGGTCAGCAGCTTTTCGTACCGGCTCACCGAAAGGCGCACCTCCAGGCCGCCGCAGCGGCCCTCGAGACACAGCTCCTGGGGCATGGCGTATGGTCCGCAGCGGCGGTAGAGGGGCTTGGACCCGCCGCTGTGATAGACGCCGGCGGCCAGCACCACGTCTCCGGGGCGGAGCTCCGGGTCGCGGATATTCAAGTGTGAGAGGTCCTCCGGCGTCATGCCGCCGTCGTCGTCCCCCAGCATGTTGTCCGCGATGAGCACAATGTCTCCAGGGAGAATGGAGCCGGCGGGATGGGAGCGCCCACCCTCCAGGACGATGCCGGTGATCTCCTTGGCCTTGCGGTTGAAGTGGGTGACGATCCCGCCCGCGTTGACGCAGACGATGCCCTCACCCACGATTTCGGTTATGGTGTCGAGCAGCTTGCTTTCCATATCGGGGGCCTCCTTTCCGGTGTTAAGGTGCTTTCATTATAGGACGAAGGAGGGCGCGGCACAAGTGCGGAGGAAAAAGACGCTCCGCTCCGGCAACCAGCCGGGGCGGAGCGCTGAAAGGAGGGGGTAGGATATTACATAATAAAGCCCAAAAATAGATAGAAGATAATAGAGAGAACGGCAAACGCGAGACAATAAGGAAACTGTGTTTTGATATGGTCGATAATATTACACCCAGTGGTGGAACAGGTCATAATAGTAGTATCTGAAATGGGAGAGCAGTGATCACCGAAAATACTACCACCCCATACAGCACCTGCCACCAAAGGAATATCTACGCCCAGCTGGAGAGCCATAGGTAGGCAAATCACCGAGGTGATCGCCATAGTACCCATAGAAGTACCGGTGGCAAAAGAAATAAGACAGGCCATCAAAAAGACAAGAACGGGCAGGAGAGAGGGAGAAAGAAATTGCTCAAAGATGGAACAAAGATACAGTCCGGTGCCAAGTTGGGAGACCACGCCTCCCATGGTAAAGCCGAAAATTAAAATCATAGCGATGGAGAGCATGCCAGACGCACCTTTGAATGCCACATCAATGAACTGTGATAGGTTGTAAATTTTTTGGGTTATACACAGAATACCGGAAGCAACTAAAGCAAGGAAGACGCCCCACAGAAGGGCATTCATGCCGTTACCATCTAAAGGATTCCCACTGCCAGTGACCGTCAGTACAACTAATACGCCCAGGATGAGAACAGCAATGGGAATGAGCATATTGCGGGCCAAAGGACGGTCGGTATCCAAATAACTTTTGTCATCGCTCACTTCGTCTAAAGAAGTAGCAGATGAGGGCGAATCCAATTCACCAGTGGTGTCAGCCCGCAGCTCAGCGGCTTTCAAAGGGCCAAAATCCTTGCGGAGCAGGCAGAGTAAAAGAGAGCCGAGGACAGCCAGCATACAATAGAAGTTTAATGGTATGGATTGGACCAACAGTGTGGCTGCTCGGGACTCCTCTACGCCGCCGGAAGTGAGGTAACCGATCATGGCGGCACCCCAGCCGCTCAATGGGAGCAACACACAAACTGGTGTAGAAGTGGCATGGACCAAGAATGCTGATTTTTCATGTGAGACCCGCATGGCATCGTTAACTGGACGAGTAACAGAGCCGACAACAAGACAACTAAGAGAGCCCGAGGTAAAGACTAGAACGCCTACTAGCCAAGTAAAAATATTGGCGGCCCGTTTAGACCTGATAACTCCTTTTTTTCGCACCATAATTTCGACAAAGCCTTCAATTCCGCCGGAGCGCTCAATGATATAGATTAACGCGCCAATCATAAGAATGGAGTCCTGCAAACAAAAGTCAATAGCTGAAATGAAAAAAGTCCCGCAAAATTTGCGAGACCGAAAAAGGGCATAACAAACCAGGCTGGAGAAAAATCGCATCACCAGCCAAGATGAATTTGTCAGTTGTTTTAGCTTTGCGCGATATCCTGCTGTGCGTCGAACGCCTCAAGGCACTCTTTCACACGAGCATAGTAGATGCGCAGGAACTTGTTCTGAGCGGCGGTCATATAGACAAAGTACGGCTTGCCCTCGGCGCGTTTCTTATCGAGAAACTGGTACACCGGCTCATCTGCTGGGGCTTTTCTTAGGTAGGTGCAGACGATCTGGTACAATGTTTTCCGCAGATGGGGTGAGCCGCGCTTGGTCGTGGGAACGCTCTTGGCACTATGCTTGCCGGAATCGTCCACGCCTGGATCGACGCCTGCAAAGCCCACAATGGAACTGCGGCGCGGAAAACGGCGCACGTCGCCGATCTC
>CDZQ01007046.1_pt1 | contig 55721 bp, 53 predicted proteins | sample 554831 | NCBI WGS metagenome assembly CDZQ01 (sample SAMEA3182112, study PRJEB8094) | gut metagenome | biome: human; feature: gut; material: Stool; isolation source: human stools | place: Canada | collected 2013-05-06 | reverse complement strand
ATATATATATATATAATTATTTGTACGATTTCCTGTGCAATTCGCCGGATTTCGTACATTTTTCTTTTATAGGAGGCGAATATCATGCGTATCATTCTGGACACCACCAAAGGTAGAATTATTCTCCCCAAGTCTTTCTTTACCGAACTCGACAAGATGAACAAAATCCTTGCCGACGGCGGCTCTGACAAGAAGTGGACGGCAGAGACCTATGTTAAAGACCAGTTTGACAAGGCCATGAAGGAGACCATGCTCCGGGCCGAGGATAAGGTCATAAAGTGACATGGGCGCGCCAAGAGTGACCCCGGAGGAAATCGTTGAAATGCACCGTCTGTATGCCAAACTCGGCAACTATGCGGCGGTAGGCCGTGAGATGGGGTGGAGCGCAAGCACAGTATCAAAGTATGTGCAAATGCAAGGTGTTCCTCAGAATGTGCGGCTTGCGGTTAATAATTTAATGTAGAATAATACGTGAAGAGAGGAAATAACAATGGGATTTTTCAGTTTGAAAGCAACTTGCGCCATTTGTGGAAAAGAAGTTGGCTTAAATCGTTTTAAGATTGGCAAAACCACCTCTGGTCAAGATATTTGGAAATGCCCCGAGTGTACCAAAAAGGGCGGACTTCTTAGCATCGACTATGTAACAGGAAAGGCTACATTCATTGACAACAAGGATACAGAAACTCGCATGAAGTGCAATGCTTGTGGTCATGTTTATTGCTACAGCTTTGAGGACTTGCAACGGAATGCGAAACTTGCAAAGGGGGCTGTTGCGGATAGTCTGCTTGGTGTTGGAGAAGCTGTAGGCGGAACGCGTCTTGGGGCTCAGGTCGCAACAGCAAAAGCAGACAGCAAGCTGAATCAGATTATTGACTATACCAAGTGCCCCCATTGTCATTCAACAGATGTAAAGGCATTGTCAAAAGAGGAATGGGAAATTGAAAGCGCGAAGCAAACACAAACCGTGTCCGCACCTATTTCCTCTGCTGATGAACTAAAAAAGTTCAAAGAGCTGCTTGACATGGGTGTTATCACTCAGGAAGAATTTGATGCGAAGAAAAAGCAACTGCTGGGACTGTAATTCGTACATATTCAGAGGGGCGGGAGTAATCCCGCCCTTTTTCTATTCGTTTCAATAGGGTATACCCAAATGACACATTGAAACAGTCTTAATTTTTGTGTCACACAAGTTATTTTCTGAGTTTTGAAACATTTCAAAATATTTTGATACCCTATTGACATACTTTCGTTTTGTGGTAAGATAATGACAGATAAAACGAAAGGGCGTGACACAATGCGAGTTGGATATGTACGGTGTTCCACCATTGAGCAGAACGAGGCGCGGCAACTCAAAATGATGGAGGAACAGAAGGCCGAAAAGCTGTTCATTGACAAGGCCAGCGGCAAGAATACAGACCGCACGGCATTCAAAGAAATGATGGCCTTTGTCCGTGCGGGTGACATGGTTATCGTCGAGAGTATTTCCCGTATTGCCCGAAACACCCGCGACCTCCTCTCCATTGTGTCAGAACTGACGGAAAAGGGCGTGGAGTTTGTCAGCTTGAAAGAGAGCATTGACACCACCACCCCGCAAGGCCGCTTCATGCTGACGGTGTTCGGCGCTCTGGCAGAGTTGGAACGGGAGAACATTTTGGAACGCCAGCGCGAGGGCATAGAGATTGCAAAGGGTGAGGGCAAGTACAAAGGCCGCAAGCCTCTTGACCTGGACGAAACCCAATTCAAAGCGGTTTGCACCAGATGGAGGGCCGGGGAGATTACCGCCACCGCCGCCATGCAGGAAGTCGGCTTGAAGCCCAATACCTTTTATCGGAGGGTGAAAGACCTGGGCCTCTGATGGCCCAGGCAGAAACAAAAAGGGCTTGCGCCGCAAGCCCCCAAATGGTACAATACTTGTAGATAAATCAAGCGCACATGGCACGGAAAAATCAAGTAACTTGAAGAAGTCGAGGCCCGAAAAAGCCTGTGATTTCAACGGTTTTCCTATATTTCCCCAGGCCGGAGCCGCGTAGCGGCGTGAGGTCTGAATGGCATTCAAGAGGTCAGCGGTTCGATCCCGCTTATCTCCACCATCTCAAGGAGAGCTGCTTTCAAAAATCCGTTTCCGAAAGGAAATGGATTTTTGTTTTATAGGGAACTTTCCCCGACAAACAGTTCTGTTTCATTGGAACACCCGCTCCAGATGCCTACCAATGCGGCTCGATATTTCATCTGGGATCGTTGCCCGCTATTTCTACAAAAGCGTACAGTCAACACCTGCTTCCAAGAGCGGCCGATGAGGACTACAGATGGTCAGATGGAGGCTTATTTGTTCGGACACCGCCATATTCGTGCTGGCCGAGTTCGCTCTGTGCCTGCCTATATTCTCTGATTTTTACAGGAAAAGGCTTGACTTAAAAATTCTATCGTGTAAAGTAAGTGATGATCCTCTTTTGACTGTAAAAGTCTAGGGGTGGGGCAACTTTACATAGGGCCCCGATCCGATCTATGAAAGACACAGGAGGCATACAAAATGAACAGACCCGTTTTGGTGGTCATGGCCGCCGGTATGGGCAGCCGATACGGCGGCCTGAAGCAGGTGGATCCTGTTGGAAGCCATGGCCAGCTCATCATCGACTACTCCATCTATGATGCCCGGCGGGCAGGCTTTGAGACAGTTATTTTTGTGATCAAGCACGAAATCGAGGACACCTTCAAAACAGCCATCGGCAACCGGCTGTCCAGGGTCATCGATGTGAAATACGCCTATCAGCAACTGGATGACATACCAAAGGGCTACTCTGTTCCGGAAGGCCGGATAAAGCCCTGGGGCACTGCCCACGCCATTCTGGCGGCACGCAACCTGATTGACGGCCCTTTCGCGGTGGTTAACGCCGATGACTACTACGGCCCAGAGGGCTTTCAGGCCATCTACGACTATCTGGAGCGCAATCCGGACCAGCCCGGCCGCTATGAATACGCCATGGTGGGCTACCGCTTGGGCAACACAGTCACGGAGCACGGCCATGTGGCCCGTGGGGTGTGTGAGGAGGACCAGGACAACTATCTGATCCGCGTTACGGAGCGCACCCATATCGAAAAAGAGGGGACAGACGCCCGCTTTACCGAGGATGGAGGACAGACCTGGACCCATCTGCCTGGAGACGCCATCGTGTCCATGAACCTCTGGGGCTTCAGCCAGAGCTTCCTTCGGGAGGCCGAGGCCCGCTTCCCCGCCTTTCTAGACCGGGCACTGGCGGAGGAGCCCCAAAAGGGGGAGTATTTCTTGCCCAGTGTAGTTACCCAACTGCTGGAGGAGGGTAAGGCCAGGGTGAAGGTACTGCGCTCTGAGGACAGGTGGTATGGCGTGACCTACCAGGCGGATAAGCCGGCTGTGGTAGCTGCGGTCGCCAGGATGACGGCCGAGGGGCTTTACCCCGAGTCGCTGTGGGAAAGGTGAGCCGGGAAGGCCTTGCCAGATAGAGAAAGGAGGGATACTATGTTGATTCGATGGACTGAACTCTCCTACCCGGATCTGGGGGCTTATCGGGATCAGGCGGCAGTAATGATAAACTTCGCGTCTACAGAGCAGCACTCGCTCCATCTGCCCGTGGGGACAGACGCCTTTCTGGGGGCAGCTGTGACCGAACGGGCTGCGGAGCTGTGCCATAGACCGGTCCTGCTCCTGCCCCAAGTATGCTTTGGATACTCCCCGCACCACCGCTTTGCCCCCGGCTATGTGACAATGCCTCAGCATCTGCTGAAGGAGTATGCGGTTTCTATCTGTGAGAACGTGATAGCGAATGGTTTTTCCCAGATGTTCTTAGTGAACTCCCACGGGGGAAACCAGGTCTATCTGTCCGCCGCTGTCAATGAGATAGGTGAGAAGCACGGGACGGAGTTTCAGCTACGGGAACTGCAGTATTGGGATGTGGCGCGCGAGCGAATCAGCGCCATTCGGGAATCGGAGCTGGGGGGCATGGGCCATGCGGGCGAATTTGAGACGTCTATGATGATGTATCTTCGCCCTGACCTGGTCCAGGAGGAGAAAATCGTCCCCTGTGGACCTGTGGCCGAGCGCCCCTGGTTTCAAAAGGACCTCTTGGGCAGCAAGGCATATCAGAGATTCCATCGTTTTGATGAAGACAACCGAGAGGGGCATATTGGCCAGCCTCAGTTGGCTACAGCCCAGAAGGGCAAAGCCTTTTTTGAGTCAGTGACGGAGGAACTGGCCAGATTCCTGGACTATTTTGACTAGGAAGGAGAGGGAGACCCGATCCGAATTTTGGAAAACGGTTTCCGAACCTGAGATTTCAATCAAAAAGAAGAAAAAGCCGCCTATGCAGTGAGCGTAGGCGGCTTTCTAATCCTATCAATCTTCTGTGGAGAAGCAGAAGCGGGTGATATGGTCATAGTGCTCTCCGGCCCGCAAAATGGCGGAGGGAAAGGCGGGCTGGTTGGGGGAGTCGGGGAAAAACTGGGTCTCCAGACAAAAGGCGTGACGGGGGGCGTACACCGCCCCCTCTTTCCCACGGCGGCCCGCTTCCAGGAAATTAGCGGTGTAGAACTGGAGACCCGGCAGGGTGGTATCCACTTGGAGGGCGATGCCGCTGGCCGCCGAACGGGCCCAGGCAGCGGGGCGGAGCAGCCCGAAAGGTCCATCCACCACATAGTTATGGTCATAGCCACTGCCCCACTCCAACTGCTGGAAGGGGTCCTCAATGTGGGCTCCAATGGGGGTAGGGGAGCGTAGGTCCATCGGGGTGCCCTCCACCGGCTGAATAGAGCCAAAGGGGATACTGGTCTGGTCAGCGGGAGTATAGGACCCGGCGTAGAGTCGGATCTCCTGGTTCAATACCGGGCCAGAGCCCTGGCCATCCAGGTTGAAATAGCTGTGGTTGGTCAGATTACAGGGGGTGTCTTGGTCACTGCAGGCCTGATAGTGGATGGATAGGGTAGAGCGGTCCAGTTGGTAGGTGACCCGGACTTCCAGAGAACCGGGATAGCCCTCCTCGCCGTCCGGGCTGGACAGGGACAGAACCGCACGGCTTCCGGTCAGCTCCTCCACAGTCCATACCTTATAGGAGAAACCCTGGAGACCACCATGCAGGTGGTTGGGGCCATTGTTGACTGCCAGGGTATATTCCCGGCCATTCAGGGAAAACCTGCCTCCAGCGATGCGGTTGGCAAAGCGGCCCACGACCGCCCCCAGATAGCCGTCCTGGTCCTGATACTCCTTGAGAGTCTCGTACCCCAGGACCACGTCCACAGGCCTTCCGGTCCGGTCCGGTACCCAGAGGGCACGTAAGGCGGCGCCAAAGGTAATGATCTGACAGGACAGAGTGCCGTTGTCCAGCGTGAGCAACTCCACCGGCTGTCCGTGGTGGGTGGTGCCAAAGGGCTGACGGCTGGCAGTGGTCATAGATAGGCCCCCTTTTGATACTGTGACCTTTATAGGTTAGATGTGACACCAGTGTAGCAGAGTTTTAGGAAAAAGGCAAAGAAAAGGGGCTGTGAGTCTTGATAAAATTTTCCGAATGTGCTATTTTATTTTTAGTAAAATTTTGTGGAGGACTGCTATGGCGACCCTGAAAGAACTTGCCGACCGGACGGGCTATTCTCCGGCTACCATCTCCCGGATCCTGTCGGGGGACCCCTCCTTGTCCGTCACAGCCGAGGCCAGGAGAAAGGTGCTGGAGGAGGCGGGACGGCTAAACTACACCGCGACCCGAAGCCGCCGGGGAAGGAGCCCGAAGGGGTTGCTCCGGGTTGGAGTGGCGGAGATGCTCACCCCGGTCCAACAGCTGGACGACCCTTATTACCTCTATCTTAGTAATTTCCTCCGCCAGAATTGCCTGGATAGGAAATATACCTGCATTCCGTTGGAGAGCAGGGGAGAGGGATTTTTGGCTCCGGAGGAAAAACTGGACGGTGTTGTGGCCATCGGCCTGTTTACCCCAGCACAGATCGACTCTCTGGCGGCCCTGTCCCCCAATCTGGTTTTTTTGGACTCATCTCCCTTTGAGAGCCGGTTTGATTCGGTAGTGCTGGGCTATGAGCTAGGGATATCCCTGGCCCTGGACCACCTGACTGAGCTGGGCCACACTAGGATCGGCTTTATCGGACCGGTATATAAATTGGATGACCGCCGCCAGCGGGCGCTGGAGGTCCGTCGCCAGCTGTTTGAGAGGCAGACAGAACAGAGAGGACTGCTGGATCTGGGCCTGATGCTGGACTGCCCCATGGAGGCCCAGGCTGCCGCCAGGGCGGTGGGGGAGCTTTTATCCTCTGGAGCGGCCCTCCCTACCGCGTTCTTATGCGCCAACGAGGAGGGCGCTGTGGGCGCCCTCCTGGCTTTGCGGGAGGCCGGTCTGTCTGTTCCAGGAGACCTGTCGGTTGTGTCCTTCAATGATACGCCCCGTTCTGCCCTTGTGGACCCGCCCCTCACCTCTGTGTCCACCCATGTGGAGGAGATGGCACGAGCGGCCCTGCGCCTGCTGGGGGAGAGGGCGTCCATCGGAGGGAGGGAGCCCATCCGCACCCTGCCGCTGAAGCTGGTTGTGCCGCCCACTCTAACTGTGCGGGAGAGCACCGGACCAGTCAGACGACTGTGAAAACCACTAGAAAAAGGCCCTTATTTCTGTATACTGTTCCAAAGTTTTTTAATGGAAAAAATTGTGGTTGAATTTTTAGTAAAAATTTAATATACTTGACCTATCAAAAAAGAGAATGAGGTGACCTCTCGATGAACAGCTGTGCCAAGCTGCTCCAAGAACTGACCGCCGGCACCCACGACGAGGTGCTGGCCGCCCTCTACGCCCTGGATGGGACACAGGCAAGTCTGGACAGGGCCCAGGAACGGGCCGCCCAGGTGGTCCGTTCCTTTGCGGAGATTTTTACCCCTGAGGAACATGCTTCGGTGGCTCTGTTCAGCGGCCCCGGTCGCACCGAGATCGGCGGCAACCATACCGACCACCAGCACGGCCATGTGCTGTGCGGCAGTGTGGACTTGGATATGTTGGCCTGTGCCGCCCCCAACGGGAAGGAGGTCATCCGTATTCACTCCCAGGGCTATCCCACCCTGGAGGTGGAGTTGAGCAGCCTGCTGCCCAGGGAGCGGGAACGGAATACCTCCGCGGCCCTGGTCCGAGGGGTGGCTGCCAAGGCTGCGGAGTTGGGTTACCCGCTGTCCGGCTTTGATGCCTATGTGACCTCAAATGTGCTGTCCGGATCTGGACTGTCCTCCTCCGCCGCCTATGAGGTGCTGGTGGGCAATATCCTGAACCGCTTTTGCTGCGGTGGGGCGCTGGACCCCATTCAGATCGCCAAGATTGGCCAGTACGCAGAGAACGTGTATTTTGGCAAGCCCTGCGGCCTGATGGACCAGATGGGCTCCTCGGTGGGCGGGGCCGTGGCCATCGACTTTGCCGATCCGTCCGCTCCGTTAGTCAAGAAGGTGGAATATGACTTTACCCGGTCCGGCCACGCCCTGTGCATCGTGGACACCGGCTCCAGCCATGGCGACCTGACCGATGACTATGCTGACATTACGCGGGAGATGGGCGCCGTGGCGGCCCACTTCAACAAGCGGTTCCTGCGGGATGTTCCTGAGGCCGACTTCCGCGCCGCCATCCCCTCCCTGCGGGCCCGCTGTGGAGACCGGGCAGTCCTCCGGGCCATCCATTACTACGAGGATGACCGTAGGGCAGTCCAGGAGGGCGAGGCCCTGGAGCGGGGAGATTTCGCCAGGTTCCTGGAGCTGGTCAACGCCTCCGGCCTCTCCTCGGCAGTCCATCTGCAGAATACCTGGTCTATATCAGATCCGAGTCAGCAGGCCATCCCTCTGGCCCTGGCCGCCGGTCAAGAACTGCTGGAGGGCACTGGAGCCATCCGGGTCCATGGCGGTGGTTTTGCCGGCACCATCCAGGCATTCGTCCCCAACGACAGGCTGGAGGCATTCCGGTCCGGTATGGAGGCCCTGCTGGGCCGCGGCAAGTGTCACATCCTCCACATCCGTCCCCAGGGCGGAACTGTGGTGATTGGTTGAATTTAAGAAAGGCAGGTCTTTATATTATGGCGATTTTAGTACTGGGTGGAGCTGGCTATATCGGCTCCCACACTGTGTATGAGCTGATCGACGCTGGCCGGGACGTGGTGGTGGCGGACAACCTGCTCACCGGCTTCCGGGCCGCCGTACACCCCAAGGCCCGGTTCTATGAGCTGGACATCCGGGACCGGAAGGCCGTGGACGCTCTTTTTGAGAAGGAGACCATTGAGGGAGTTATTCACTTCGCCGCCTCCTCCCAGGTTGGGGAGTCCATGGTGGACCCGCTGAAGTATTATGACAACAACCTCTGGGGCACCACCGTCCTGCTCCAGTCCATGGTGGCCCATGGGGTGGATAAGATCGTCTTTTCCTCCACCGCCGCCACCTATGGTGAGCCGGAGCGGGTGCCCATCCTGGAGAGCGACCGGACCGAACCCACCAACTGCTACGGTGAGACCAAGCTGGCCATGGAGCGCATGATGTCCTGGACCAGCCGGGCCCACGGCCTGAGGTATGTGGCCCTGCGGTACTTCAACGCCTGCGGTGCCCATCCCTCCGGAGCCATCGGCGAAGCCCACGACCCTGAGACACACCTCATCCCCCTGATCCTCCAGGTGCCCAACGGGGAGCGGGAGAAGATTTCTGTCTTTGGCGATGACTACCCCACCCGGGACGGGACCTGCGTACGGGACTATATCCATGTCACTGATCTTGCCCAGGCACATATCCTGGCGCTGGATTATCTGCTGGCCGGTGGAGAGAACAACGTGTTCAACCTGGGAAACGGAGTGGGCTTTACCGTCAAGGAGGTCATCGATGTGACCCGTAAAGTGACCGGCCACCCCATCCCAGCCGAGATTTGCCCCCGGCGGGCGGGCGACCCGGCCCAGCTTGTGGCGTCTTCGGAGAAGGCCAAGACTGTCCTGGGCTGGAAGCCCCAGTACGCGGAGCTGGACACCATCGTGTCCTCCGCCTGGACTTGGCATAAAAATCATCCCAACGGCTATCAGGGCTGAGGAGCACCACAGAAAATAGAGTATGAGGTGAGGAACATGATCGACGCCGCTGTTTCCAAACTGGCTGTCTATGCCCTGCGCACTGGGCTGATCGAAGAGAGCGAGTACCTCTGGGCGGTAAACACGATTTTGGATACGCTCAAGCTGGACAGCTACACCGACCCTGGACAGGAGTGGGGAGAAATCGAGCTGGCTCCCGTGCTGGAGGAGCTGCTGGACGACGCATACGCCAGGGGCGTACTGACAGAGAACTCTGTTGTCTACCGGGATCTGTTTGACACTGAGCTTATGGGGCGGCTCACCCCCCGGCCTGCTCAGGTCATCAGCAAGTTCCAGGCGCTGTACCGTGAGGCTCCCCAAAAGGCCACTGACTGGTATTACGAGCTGAGTCAGGACACCAACTATATCCGGCGGGACCGCATCGCGAAGGATATGCAGTGGAAGACGGACACAGAATACGGCCAGCTGGACATCACCATTAACCTGTCCAAGCCGGAGAAGGACCCAAAGGCCATCGCGGCTGCCCGGGATCTACCCGCTTCCAACTATCCCCGCTGTCAGCTATGCGCCGAAAACGAGGGCTATGCTGGCCGGGTGAACCATCCGGCCCGGCAGAACCACCGCATCATTCCCATCACCATTAATGATTCTCCTTGGTTTTTGCAGTACTCCCCCTATGTGTACTACAATGAGCACTGCATCTGCCTGAACAGCGTCCACACACCCATGAAGATCGATAGGGCCTGCTTTGGAAAGCTGCTGGACTTCGTCCGGCAGTTCCCCCACTACTTCGTGGGCTCCAACGCCGACCTGCCCATTGTGGGCGGCTCTATCCTGGCGCATGACCACTTCCAGGGTGGGCGCTATACCTTTGCTATGGAGAAGGCACCCGTGGAAACGCCCTTCGCCTTCCCGGGTTTTGAGGATGTGAAGGCCGGCATCGTCAAATGGCCCATGTCCGTGGTTCGTCTTGCCTGTCAGGACAGCGGACGTCTGGTGGAGCTGGCGGACAGGATACTCACAGCTTGGCGGGGATATACCGACGAGGCGGCCGCTATTTTGGCCGAGACGGAGGGTGTTCCCCACAATACGATTACGCCTATCGCCAGGATGCGGGACGGGAAATATGAGCTGGATCTGGTGCTGCGGAACAATCTGACTACAGAGGAACATCCCCTGGGGCTGTATCACCCCCACGCCGAGCTTCACCACATCAAGAAGGAGAATATCGGCCTGATCGAGGTAATGGGGCTGGCAGTCCTTCCCGCCCGGCTGAAGGAAGAGCTTGCGGCCGTAGCCGACAGCTTGGTCTCCGGCTCGGATCTGCGGGCCAGCGCGCTGACAGAAAAGCACGCGGATTGGGCGGAGAGATTCCAGACAAAATATACTATCACACGGGAAAATGCTCTGGACATTGTCCAGAGGGAGACCGGACTGGTCTTTGCCCAGGTACTGGAGCATGCCGGAGTGTATAAGCGGTCCAACGAGGGCAGAGAGGCTTTCTTAAGATTCCTGAAGACCATCTGAACAAATGAATCGATATGGGCCCACAGCAGAGATAGCTGTGGGCCCTGTTTTTATTTTTAGATATCCTGGCGCCCAAGCTGCTATATCTCTAATTTGCACTTCACTCCTGTTCACAATTTTGAAACTTAAAGCCTCCTAAATGGAAATTATTGGTGTTTAAAAGAAAATCTAACTTAAAATCCATTGACAAATTTATAAAAAATGGCTATTATAGACATATACATGAAATATGTTCCGATATTGTGAATTTTCAAAGGACAGGAGGAGCTGTTATGCTGGTAAGAGGAAAATATGTCCTTACGGATGGAGCAAACGGCAAATCTGTATTTCAAGAGGATGCCGCTGTCCTAATTTGTCAGGATACGATTCGGGAGATCGGCCCTTATGAAGACCTGCACCGGAGGTATCCTCAGGAGGATGTAGCTGGGGACGGCACCCAGATCCTCATGCCGGGTCTGATTGACGCCCATACCCATGGCGCCGGCCTGTCCTATGTACAGAGGGGCGTCACGCTGGACTACCTGGAGAACGCCCTTTTGAAATTTGCCACAGCCTTTCAGCTCCAGCCTGAAACCACGGCTATGCTCAACGCGGTGCGTCATATCCAAAATGGCTGCACAACCCTGCACCATAACGAGAGTGGGGCGGCGCTGGACCCTCATCTGAAAGAGACGTGTGCCAGAAAGATAGAAGGGTATCAGACGACTGGTATCCGACTGGGTTTTTCCCCCGGTGTGCGAAATAAGAACGTGCTAGCCTACGACGACCGGGAATTTCTAAGGACACTGCCGCCCGACCTGCGGCAAGAGGCCGAGCCCATGGTATATATCGATCAGGAGCGGGCGGTCGATGAGTATATGGAGGCCTTTGAGGATCTATATTCGAAGTATAATAGCGCAAAGACCCGGATCTTTTTTGGGCCAAATTGGGTCCAGGGGTCTACGGATGAGTTCTTAAGGCGTGTAAAGGAGCGGGCAGACCAGCTGCATAAGATACCCATCCACCTCCACTGTTTGCAGACCCCGGTCCAAAAGGCCTTTGGCCTGCGCAAATATGGAAAATCACTGGTAGGGCATCTAGATGATCTGGGACTGGTGGACTCCAACCTGGTGCTGGGCCACGCTGTCTACCTGAGTGAAGAGGATATTGCTCTGTTGGCGGAAAAAGACGCCTTTGTCACCCACCACGCCAGCTGTAATTTGATCATGCGGGATGGAATCGCGCCGGTCTATTATATGCTGAAGGCCGGGATGAATGTGGCCATGGGGATGGATGAGAAGGGGATCAACGATGACGAAGACCCCTTCATGGAGATGAGGATGATCTATTTCCTCCACCGACACGCTGGTATTTCCCTCACAGAGTGTCCGGCATTGAGCCCTTATGAGGTCCTGCGGCTGGCCACGGTGAACGGGGCTAGGCCCACTGGCTTTGCCGGAGAGATCGGGGCCCTGCGTCCAGGTATGAAGGCCGATATGATTCTTGTGAATACTCAGGAGATTCTGAATGCGCCCTGTATGCTGCCTGGCTTCGATATGGGAGAGGTAGTGCTGCGCCGCGGACTGGGGCGCTATACGGATACGGTGATCGTAGGCGGAGAGAAGATTATGGAGCACCGCAAGCTGCTGAAGATTGATCTGGAGGCCCTCTATCAGGAGGTGCGGGAGCAGGTGAGCCATGGACGCACTCAGGCCCAGTTGGACCGGGAGGCCTTTTTGGAGCGTATTAGGCCCTATTACCAGGCTTGGTACAACAGCTGGCTGGAGAATGTGGAGCTAGATCCATTTTATCACTTCAACAGCCGGAATTGACTGCTACGAGGAAACGATCCTGTGTTTAGGAGGAACCGGTAAAACAACCGCAAAACAAGTCAGGGGCCCCTGACTTGTGCTCTATTGAAAATAGAGCACAATATCCTGCGATATCTGTCATGAGGCAGTAGGACAAGACATATTTATCATCAAGATACATTTGGAACAATGACGGAACGTCTATGGGTCCCAGAGTGGATTATGCCGTCAACTTAAAGAAATATGTTTCAATATTGTGTAAATTGGATTGGAAAGGTGAAGGCGATGAGAGTGTTGATCATCAATCCAAATAGCGACCAGGAAACGGCAGATGTGTTATCCAAAACGGCACAGTCGTTTTTGGAGGACCGGGGAGAGTTCGACGTGGTGTCCATGAGAACAGCCCCCAAATTGGTGGTCACCTATGAGGACCAGGCGGCCTCTGCCATGGAACTGATCGCCACGGTACGGGCGGGGAGAGAGCGATATGATGCCTTTATCCTGGCCTGCCATGCCGACCCAAATCTGGACCTGGTACGGGAAGTAGCCGGTGGCAAGCCCGTCTTTGGCATTGCCGAAGCATCGATGAGGATGGCGGCTATGCTGCATGGCGGATATGCGGTGATTACTCCGTCTGAGAAGATCATTCCCAAAAAATTCGCCCTCGCCCGAAAATACCACTGTGAAGAAGAACTGAGGACTGTGGTGGTCAGCGGAGGGAACGAGAAGGAGCACCTGCTGGATGCAGGGAGAAAAGCTCTGCAGGTCCCAGGAGTTAACGCCATCGTGCTGGGCTGTGCCAATTATAGCGGCCTGGACAGCGCCCTGGAGCAAGAGCTGAATGTACCAGTTTTTGACGGTCTGATATGGGCCCTGATCCTTGCGGATGGAGCGGTTCATAACAAGGAGTATCAGAGAAAGACTCTGGGATAGGCCGAGTGGGGCAGCTCGTTTGGAGAGGAGGGCATAGAGTTCAAAGGAATGAGCACCCCGGTTTGCTTGAGAAAGGAGGACATAAGATAACGCAAAAGCCCATTTCCCGGTATTTTAGCCTGTAATCAGTATCAAACAGAAAGGATGAAGAAACATGGGAGTTTCTGGAAGCTGCATATTCCTCTGGGCTGTTTATCTCTTTTTTGGGATTTTCCCCTTGGTCTATGTTTCCATAAAGGATAAGAAAGGGGGTAAGAAGGGATGAATAACAACACGATTTACTTAGCGGTCACAGTTGCGTTCATGATTGGCTTGGCCATCATTGGTATCATGATCTCCAGGGGCGTAAAAAGCTCCGAGGACTGGATGGTAGCTGGTAAGTCCCTTGGTAAGATCCCCATGGCCGGCACTTATTTCGCCACCATTGTTTCGGCCACCTCCATTATGTCCTATATGGGCTATTATTACTTGAATGGCTGGCCCGGCTGGTGGAATGCCGCCGGAACCCTGATGACCTCCTTCCTGGCCTGTATTTACTTTGCCAGAAAGGTCCGTCAGAGTGAATGCAATACTCTGCCTGAGTTTATTGAGAAGCGGTACAGCCGGGCCTTTTCTATTCCGGCCTCCCTGCTGGTCGTGCTGTGTTGTACTGCCCTGTTGGCCAATCAGGTCACTGGCGCTGTCATCCTGCTCCAGTCCTTTGTTGATTGGAGCACCATTACCTGCTGCGTTATTCTGCTGCTGGTCTTTATCGTCTTTACCTGTATCGGCGGTATGAAGGCTGTGGCTTGGACTGATACGGTCTGCGCGCTGGTCATCATCGTGGGCGTGTGGATCATCGCGGGAGAATTCCTGTTCCGTGTGGGCGGCTTTACCGCCATGAACGAGGGCATTGCTGCCGTTGACCCGGAGTTTGTCCAGGGCTTCAGTGTCTCTATCCCGCCCATGACCGCCCTGTCTTGGGTCATTACCTGGGGTATCTGCAACTTTGGTGCTCCCCAGTTCGTGGCCCGCTTCATGTCGGCTGAGTCTCCTGAGGTTGCCTCTAAGTCCCAGGGCATCACCGGCATCGGCCTGCTGCTGTTCTATGTGCCTCTGGCTATCATCGGTCTGTGCGGCATCCTGATCCATCCCGGCATTGAGAAGCAGGACGCGGTGTTCACCACCCTGATTATGTCCGAGGTCACTCCTCTGATGGGCGCTGTGATGTTGGCTGCTGTGGTCGCCGCCATCATTTCTACCGCTGACTCTCTGCTGCTGCTAGTAGCTACCACCTTTACCCACGACTTCTACTGCAAGGTTAAGAGCAACGTGACGGATAAGGAGGAGCTGCTGGTGTCCCGTGTGTCCACCATCGTGTTCGGTGTGGGCAGCGTGGTATTGACCTTCTTCATCAATGATACCATCCAGACCTTCCAGGCGAAGGCCGTTACCCTGATGGGTTCCGCCCTGGCAGTCACCACTATGGTGGGCGTCGCCTATAAAAAGGCGAACAAGATCAGCGCCATGATCGCCGCGGTTTGTGGCTTTGTCACCGCGGTTATCTGGTACGCGCTGAACCAGCCCTTTGGCATCATGCCCGCTCTGCCGGCTTGCGCCGTCTGCTTCGTGGTCATCATGGTCGCCTCCTGGATTACGCCTGCCAGCGCAAATGATACAGCCGACAAGGAAGTGATGGAGAACCTGTTTGGCAAACAGTAATTTTTGAAATCAGACACCGGGATATCTCCAGAGATATCCCGGTGCTGAGAGAAACCATCTTAGGGGAACTGGACCTGGGATGGAGGATATATGTTAGACGAGGTGACAGTGATCATGAGTCGGTTAAACGATATGCTCCAGGAGATTGGGGGGATCGGCCGGAATGAGGACGGTTCTATCACGAGGCTTGGCGCGTCAGAGGGGTATTTCCAGGCCCTGGAGCAGGTCAAAATGAGGATGGAGGCCCTGGGGATGAAAGCGGAGCAGGATCCGGTTGGAAATCTGCATGGCATCCTCCCTGGCACTGACCCGGAGGCCAAGTCCATTGTACTCGGATCTCATCTGGATACGGTGATCAAGGGCGGCGTCTTTGACGGTATGCTGGGCGTTACTGGCGCGCTGGAGGTGGTTTACCGCTTGAAGGAGCAGGGCCGGGCATTGAAGCATCCGCTGGAGATCTGGGGTTTTAACCTGGAGGAATCCAGCCCTCTGGGGGGCACTTTTGGAAGCCGCTGTGTGGCTGGTATGGTGGATGCGGAGGCTCCCGGCTATGCTGAACGGCTGGCCAAGTATGGAATGAAACCGGAAAATGTCCGAGCTGCCAAAAAGGACTTGGATAAATATGGGTGTTATTTGGAGTACCACATTGAGCAGGGCGACAAGCTGGACAGCGCCGGGCTGGATATTGGCGTCGTGAGCGGGATCGTCAGCGTTGTCCGCTATGAGGTGACCGCCCACGGGATCAGTAACCATGCCGGCACGACGATGATGCCCAGCCGCAAGGATGCGCTGGTAGGGATGTCCAAGCTCATTGTGGGGGCCGATGCCCGCGCCAGAGAGCTGGATGATACCCTGGTGTTCACCGTAGGAAAGCTCTCTGTTGCCCCAGGGCAGGAGAATGTTATTCCCAACGAGGTAGTCGCAACCTTTGAGATGCGGCACATGGACAAGGCGGTCACAGATCAGTTCTATGCAGATATCCAGGCGATGGCCAAGGAGATATCCAACTGTGAGTTTACTTTTGTGAACACTGTGGCAAAGTACTCCACTCCCTGTGACCCGGCCCTGATTGATACGATCGACCATGTTTGTACCCGCTTGAATATCAGCCATATCATCATGCCCAGCGGCGCCGGCCATGACGCAAATCCCATGGCGCACGAAGGGGTCCCCATTGGGATGGTGTTCGTGCCCAGTGTAAAGGGGATTAGCCACCATGGAGACGAATGGACGGATCCGAAGCACATCGATCTGGGCGCGGACGTCCTGTATGAAACCGTGTTAGCTCTGGATAAAACAGATCTTTGAGAAATTGGAAAGGAAGGATAACTATGCTGGATCTTTTGGTCAAAAATGGCCTTACCTATGTAGATGGAGTATTCAAAAAGTGCGACGTAGGCGTCAAGGATGGTAAGATTGCCTGTGTGGCTGAGTGCGGCATCCTGGGTGAGGCGAAGCGCGTCATTGAAGCGGAGGGGAAGTATGTGATCCCCGGTGGCATTGACACCCATGTTCACATCCGCAGCCCAGGACATGATGACCGGGAGGACTTTTACACCGGCACCATGAGCGCGGCACAGGGCGGCTGCACCACCATCTTGGAGCACCCCATTTCCACGCCTCCTCAGTACAACAAGGAGATCCTGGATAACCGCAAGAATATCGCCCGAGACAAATGTGTGGTGGACTACGCCTTTTACGGCGCGGCCGGCGGAGAGTTCCCCGAGGAGATCACCGAGATCGCCAAGGAGGGCATCGTGGCCTATAAATCCTTCCTCCACCAGGCACCTGAGGGCCGTGAGAAAGAATTCGTGGGCCTGACGATGGCCAACGACGCTGAGATTCTGGTGGGTATGCGTGAAATCGCAAAGACCGGGCTCATGATGGCCTCCCATGCGGAAAATAATGACCTGATTACCTATAACATCGCCAAGATGCGGGCCGAAGGGCACACCAAGCCTCTTGACCACTGCAAGTCCCGTCCTCCCATCACAGAGTATTCCACCGTAGCAAAGCTCATCATGTTTGCCAAGGAGACAGGATGCACGCTGGAGCTGGCCCATATGTCCACAGTGGAGTCCATGGAGCTGGCCAGAAAGGCTCGCTTTGAGGGACAGAAGGTCTTTGTGGAGACCTGCCCCCACTACCTGCTGTTGGATGAGACCGCGTTGGAGAAGTATGGTCCCTTTGCCCGCTGCAACCCCCCGCTGCGTCCCAAGGAGACCGTGGAGAAGCTGTGGGACTATGTAAACGATGGCACCATCGACTTTATTGGCAGTGACCACGGCCCCTTCCTACTCTCGGAGAAAGAGCAGGGGAACGAGGACATCTTTAAGGCATTCTGCGGTGCCCCCGGCGTGGACCTTCGTCTGCCGCTGATGCTGGATGCCGCCGCCCGTGGAAAGACCACCATCGAGCGTGTGGTGGAGCTGCTGTGCGTCAATCCCGCTCGGTGCTTTAATATCTATCCCCAGAAGGGGACCATCAGTGCTGGCGCGGATGCTGACTTGGTGGTATTTGACATGAACGACACTACCGTGGTGGACCGGAACAAGAGTTACAGCAAAGCCCGTGAGACCGCCCGCATCTTTGACGGCTGGGAGTTGGGCTGCAAGCTGAACTATACGGTGGTACGGGGCCGCGTTCTGATGGAGGACGGCGTCGTGGATCCAGATTGCGCCGGATACGGTCAGCTGGTTACTCCCCAGAAATAACTTATTCTCTCTTTCCTGCTCAAAGAGCCCCCGGCTACTGCTCGGGGGCTCTCTGCATCCGGCCGGTTCATGTTGAAATCCGGAGAGAAACAGGATATAATCCAAAGCGGTATCCTATCAATGGATATTCACATGAAATGAAAAAGAGGGGCGGAAATGAAGGAAAGTCTGAAGGAAAGTGAGTATATCAATTCCATTGTCCGGGCGACAGAAATTTTGAATCTATATCGGGTCAAAGATGTCAAATATCTTGGTGTGACCGACATCAGCCAGGAGTTAGGACTGCATAAGACCTCGGTGTTTCGTATCGTCAAAACGCTGGAACATACAGGGTGGCTAGTCCAAGACGCGCCAAATGGGAAATATCGGATTGGAGCGAAGCTGATCGTCCTCTCGGCTGTTTCCCGTCAGCAGTTTTCTATTGACGACATGATCTATCGGGAGATGCAGCTGCTGGGGCAGCGGTTTAACGAGGATATTGTCCTGACCGGCCTGGTAGACGGCTATCAGGCGGTCTGTATCACAAAAATAAAATCCAACAATGCGCTCCAGATATCTTCCAACGTAGGGTATGCCATCGGAATGACCAAAGGTTCCACCGGGAAAGTCCTGCTGGCCTATCTCCCTAAGGAGATGCAGGAAAAGGCAATTCAGTTGGACAGCCCTGACATCACAGAGGAAGGCCGGGAGGCACTCTTTAAGACATTGGAGAAGATTAGGGAAACCGGATACTGTGTATCTACTTCCGAGCGGGACGAGGGAGTTTCCTCTATTTCCATGCCGCTGTTTGGGCGGGACGGACGCATCATTTACTCTTTGGGCATCGTAGGGGAGGAGCATCGCATGACCAATAAGGGCCGTGAACAGATGCGCCGCGCCCTGCAAGCGTCGATAGAGAGGATCCAAGAGGTGCTGTCTATCGTATAAAGGACCTATCGGCTTTACTTAGCCTCAGGACGGCCCATACCCATTTTCCCGGCTCAGGGCCAGAACACAAAAGGAGGATCGCCATGGAAGACCATAAAACAAAGATTGTGGTATTGGAGAGCGGCTGCCCCCACTATCAGGCGGGGGATGAGATCTATTTCAGCGGCGCATTTATTGAAAAGGAAAAGAGCGCGGAACTGTGCGCTGTGGCTTTAAACGCCGTTTATCCGTTTGTATATGCCGCCCGCCGGGGCGGAAGTGTAAAGCCGACGCCGGTTCAGTGTCCCGACTGCGGCGAAAGCGTCGTATTCCAAGTGATGCGCCTGGATTGAGATCCGCTGTGCAGAAATGACTGAAAAGAGGAAAACAATGGGAAACAGAGCAGCTGATAGAACATACGAAATACAGTGCCCCTCCTGCGGAATGTGTTATAGAGAATGCGTACTACAAGCGGATGCCATCACGCAAACAGAATATGGGGTAAAGATTGATTTGGACAGATGCAGCCGCTGCGGTCATTGTGCAGCGGTCTGTCCCACCGGCTGTATGGAACATCCATATGCGCCCCTCCAGACGGAACAGCCTCTGGTCCTGCCCCCGGAAGAGGCTCTGGCCTTCCTTCGGACACCCAGGTCAGTGCGCCGATATCGGTCTGATCTGGTCCCTAAAGATGTCATAGAGAGACTTCTCAATGCCGGACGCTATCCTCAGACCGCGAAGAATGCGCAGGGGATCAGCTATTTGGTGGTGAGCGGACGGGAAAAAGTGGTACAGATCAATCAACTATACTGTGAGATCGCAAGAACTTTGCCGGAGGACTTTCCACTGCGAAGCCGTGTCATGCGCCCTGTACTGGTCCAGGAGGAGAAAAAGACAGACGCGCTTTTTTACGGCGCACCTCAGCTGATATTTACTCTGGCAGATATGGACCACGAGCGATGGAAGGAGAACAGCCAGTTTTCTCTTACATTTCTGTCGCTCATGGCACCCTCGCTTGGGTTGGGCACCTGCTGGTGTGGGCAGATGGGCCTGCTGACCGCTCAAATGGAGTATATGAAGCGGTTTGGAGCGCTGATAGGACTGCCGGAAGGAAAACGAATCTGTGGATGCATGATCTTCGGATACCCTGATGTGAAGTTCAGACGGCTTGTGGCCAGGGATCCTCTGGAAGTTTTTTGGCGATAGTAGAGACTGAAGCGCTACAGCTCCGCGACATATCCTGATTAATAATTGGAGATGGATGGAACAAAACCCTGATGCGTAAAAGAAGTGTGCCGCCTGTTTTCACAGGCGGCACACTCTTTGCTTTCGTCAGCCCTATATGCTTATACCTTCTTGGTATATAGTTATATATATTCAGAGGTTGACATGTAAAAGCCGATGTTCTATAAGAAAAATATTGTTGCGAATGCTTCTGCTATCCTGTATCTGGTTATCGCAGAGAATCAATCTTCATGAGCGGTGTCAGCTAAAACGTCTGGATCAGAAGGGGCGGCCTTCTTATTGATAATTTTCATCAATACAGGGCTGAACAATGCTACAAGAATCAACACGACCAAAACCATGGAAATTGGTCTTGTCAGAAAGTATTGGAATAGCCCTGTACGCTTCGTGATGACCAATGTCTGTCTCCAATTGCTTTCAGCTATTGGCCCTAGGATCATAGCCAGAACTACAGGTGCCGTAGCAAATCCGTACTTGCGCATGAAATAGCCGATAAAACCAAAAATCAACATAATCCACACATCAAAAATGCTCTGTTGGACAGCGTAGGAGCCCACAGTGGACAATGCGATAATCAGCGGCGCCAATATCGTCATCTTTACAGTAGAAATTTTAACTACCTGTTTACATACTAGCAAACCGGCAACGCCCATTAAAATATTTGCGATTGCAAATGCTAAGATAATACAATAGACGATAGGACCGGTAGTGGCATCAGTAAAAAGCTTATAGCCGGGATTCAATCCCTTAATCATCAATCCGCCCAGCATGATAGCTGCCACGCCAGAACCGGGGATTCCCAAGGTCAAGAGAGGAATCAGGGCACCTCCGGTGACTGCGTTATTGGCGGTTTCAGATGCTGCAATACCGACAAGCGAGCCATGTCCAAACTGTTCAGGATTCTTCGAGGAGTTCTTTGCGGTGTTGTAAGAAATCCAAGAGCCGATATCGCCGCCAGCACCAGGCAAAATTCCAACAAGAATGCCAATAATAGAGCTTTGTGCAATCGTGGGAAGTAACGGCTTGAATTCGCGCCAAGGTAATAGCGGGCTGCCAGACAAATTCTTGGCATTCTCATCCAGAACGGTAGATTTTCCTTTTACTACATCTTCTATCGAAAACATGACTTGGCTGATGGAAAACAGGCCTATCATAGCGGGGACTAAGTTAATACCTGCTTGAAGCTCTAAAAAACCGAAGCAATATCTGGGGGCCGATGTTTGGATATCCAGGCCCACGCAGCCAATAATCAATCCGAGGCAACCGGAGAGCAACCCTTTCATCATGTTATCGCCGGCCAAAGACCCAATAATGGTAAGACCGAATACCCCAATCAGAAAGTACTCCAGGCTGCTGAATTTCAAGGCGACTTGGGAAAGAGCCGGCGCAATGAACAGCAATGCAATTGCGGAAATTGTTCCTCCAATCATCGAACAGATGGTGGAGGTGCCAATTGCCTTGAGTCCTTTGCCCTGGCGGGTAAGCGCGAATCCATCTGCTGCGGTGGCTGCTGATGCAGGAGTGCCAGGGGTGTGGAGCAGACATGCGGTAATAGAACCGCCATAAATTGCGGAGGTATAAACCGCAACCAACAAAGTGATGCCTGCCTCGCCACTCATACCGAAGGTTACGGGAATCAACAACGCCACTGCCATAGAGGCAGACAATCCAGGCATAGCGCCAATAAACATACCGCCTAATGTGCCGGCGATAATTGCAACGATTACGTCGGGCTGTGTGAGCATAGCGGCACCTTGCGCCATTAAGTTAAACATATGCTTGCCCCCTTACTTCAACAGAGGTACTTTCAGTACCACTACAAACAAAACGTAAATAAAAACTAAATAAACGGCGTCTATTGTTAAAATCAACCAAAGCGGCTTGACTTTCTCAATTAGCATAAATACGAGGATCAAAATCGCCGTTGCAATAAAATAGTTCGTAAAGCTAAATAGGACGCAATATAATACGACACCCAAAAACATCAGAATTGGGACTTTGATTTCAGAGATAGATGTATATCCCTCGTTGGAAGGATTCTTTTTTAATTGCCTTACCGTGCGGACTAAAAGAGCTGTATTACATATCAGAGCCACTGACAAAATCAGCCGCGGCATAGTTTCGGCGCCGCTTTTCATAGTAAAGGTCTGCATGAAACAAAACAACATGAATGCGTAAATCAAAATACAGGCAAAAATGTCCTGCTTTGCCTTTCTGTTCACCAAGGATCTCCCCCCCTTTGCGGATATAAGACACAAAGCCAGCGTCCCCCAGGCGGATGCGCCTGGGGGGGACGCCGCCTATTATTATGTGATATCTGTCATGTTATGAAGCGCGGATTAGGCACCCCAGATCTCTCGGGCAGTGTTCTGCATTTCGGTCAGGTAGTTTAGATACTCCTCGCCTTCCTTGAAATCAGTGGTGGTGTAAATATCAGACAGCTGCTTAATCATATCAGGATCCTGAACCGCCTGCTTAACTGCGTCAGCTAGAACGACTTTAATATCCTCGGGCACATCCTTCAACATAGCATATCCGCGGCTGGAGCAGCCAGTAATGTCGGTTCCAGTCAGCTCCTTGTAAGTAGGAACGTCGGGCAAATTGGGGTCGCGCTCGTCAGCAAATACGCACAGAACTTTATACTGACCATCCAGATGACCGGCGGCCATTTCGGAAACATTACCCATTACAAAGTCGGTGGTACCGTTCAGCAAGAAGGTAATATTGTCACCAGAGCCTTCAGAAGCAATAATGTCTACTTCAACACCAAGGTCATTCGCCACCAGCATATCAGTAGTAGAATCGTCAGAGGTAATACCCATACCGGATGCGGAGGTAATCATTACACCTTCCTGTTTCCAGTAGTTTGCAAAGCTCTCCCAGTCAGAGTAACGATCATCATCTACTCGGATGGCCATACAGCTTGAGTCGGTAACCTGGTTGCAAATTAACTCGAAGTCATTATGATCATACTTCATCGTGTTATTCACATCGTATTTACCGGCAGTTACATTGGGGCTGTTGATGAGGAAAAAGCTATATCCATCGGGGTCGGTACTCTCCAGCATTTGATTCCATAGCACCCAACCAGAGGCGCCCGTAACATTTTCGACGGTACAGGTAGTACCGAGAATCTCACCGACCTTAACCGCCATCAGACGGCACAGGGTGTCGGAGCTGCCGCCGGCAGAATAGCCACAGTACAGTGTAATATTTTTATTTCCTGGGTAGGTTCCGGTTTGAGAAGGGGCCTGTGCTGATGTAGACGTACCACCGTCAGCGGATGTAGAGGGTGTCTTGGTGTTGTTGTTTCCGCAAGCGCTTAAGGTCATTACCAGAGCCAAGGACAACGCGGTAATGGATGCAAGTTTCTTTTTCATAATCTATTCTCCTTTTCATCCTAATTTTTATTTGTACGGGGGTGGGTTCCCGAACAAATCGACAATACCTTACACTGGAGACTAAATACCAGGAAACTATCACTACAATTTGAAGTATAGCCTCTACATTTACTTCATTCAATCGGAAAATATTTATAGAAAAGAAGGGCCGTTTTTATCTATTTTTCCGATTCTTAAAGGGGGAATGAAAAATTTCTTCATTTATAAGGTAATTTAATGTAGTGAATGAAGTGACTGTTACCTCTGTGAAACAAAAGATTTTCATAAAGACACATTCGTGATAGATTACAGAGAAGGTTTCGAGTTGTTCATGAGTTGGAACAATTTAAACGATATCCGCGCTAAGTGTTCTAATTCTCGGTTGGATTTGTTTCTAGATGCATTGAATAGAAAAAAACTTAAAAATCACACCCGATTTCTTTTAACTTTTCATCTACCCAAGGGCGAATATATTCGCCTTTATGGATAATATTTTCCATAATTTTTGCTTCCTTTTCCATCGTCTTGCAGGTAGCGGCGGCCAGTGCTTCAGCGTCTACAGGATCGATAATAACAATACCATCTCCATCTCCGACAATAATATCTCCTGGTTTTACTGTTTTCCCTCCAATAACAATAGGAACATTGATTTCTCCAGGTCCATTCTTGTAAGGCCCATTGGGGGTTACACCTTTTGCATAGACAGCAAAATCTGTCAGTGTGCTAATTCCATCAAGATCGCGGATCGCCCCATCACAGACAATACCGGCGATCCCCCGAACTCGGCAATAGCTGACCATTAGTTCACCGAAAATGGCACGGTCTACACTACCGCCAGCGTCGATCATGATGACATCCCCAGGCAAAGCCATATCCATAGCTTTGTGGAACATGAGGTTGTCTCCCTGCGGCATACGGATTGTAAAGGCTGTGCCCAGTAAAGGGCTCCGGTTCATGGGACGAATTGCCGCGTCTACCGCTGCAATTCGTCCCATATTATCATCGATGTTGGCCACTGGCATCTCTCGGAACAGTTCTACCAGTTTTTTATCAGGCCGGTTGATTTCATATACAATTTTGTTTCCTATACTCATTTTGCTCTCCTTTACCCTATTTGTACCAATTAGCCTTCGGTTCGTTTCAAATAAACTTAAGTCCTAAATCTTTGTCTAAAACTGCGCGATTGGCTACATAGCGACGAGGCAGCTTTCCTACCGTGAGGGCGTCAGGCAACAGTTGGCATACCATGGTAATTTGCGTCTTTTTTGCTCCCACACCATATGATCCGCTATGGGGGCTCAAAATTACATTGTCCATTTTAAGCAACGGATCATTTGCTTCTATCGGCTCTTTTTCCACGGTATCCAAGCCGGCATAAAGGATTTCACCGTTTTGTAAGGCCCATGCAAGTGCTTTCTGATCAATCACTGGGCCGCGAGACGTATTGATAATCATAGCTGTATTTTTCATTTTGCGGAATGCGTCTTCGCTAAAAATATGGGTTGTTTCAGGAGTAAGATTAACATGTATCGATATGATATCACTGTCCGTGAGCAGTTCATCAAAAGATACAAACTTCACATGTGGATACTGGCGCTTAACTTCGTCTGTAATATAGGGGTCACATGTAATAATTTTTGTACCAAATCCATTGTAGAAGATATCATGCAAGTGGCGGGCGGCCCCACCAAACCCGAAAAGCCCTAAGGTCATCTCTCGAACATCCCCAGGGAGTAAGTATTGACACTTAGGCCAACCACCCTTGCGAATTTCGCGGTCATAGTAATTGGTATTACGGATTAATCCCATAATCATAGCCGTGGCTAAATCTGCAAGCTCTTTAGCACAAAAACCAGGCAGATTTAAAACGACGATACCCAGTTCTGCAGCTGCGTTCAAATCAATGGAATTGACGCCTACACCAAAACGTTGTACATATTTTAGTTGTGGTAACGCTTCCATAACTTTGCGTGTAATGGGGGGATTTCCGGTCGCTAAAATTGCAATTGCTCCTTGACAGCCACTGATAATTTCTTCTTCTGTAATAAAGTGTTGTGTATCCAGTTTTAAACCTGCCTGGGCATAAGCTGCTCGTACTTTCTCCAATTCTTCGGACGATACACTGCCATAGTCTTTATCTACGACTACTGCTCTTTCCATATATCTCCCTTCCTTTTGACCCAAATGATTTTGACTTTATGCTTCGGTTTATGTATATTGCACAATTTGATTTGGCTTAATGATAGCATATCATTGACGAGAAGTACAATTCAATATATAATATAATCAACATTCCTTTTATGTCATATAGACTCCGGGAGAATCTGAAGGTAAGAGCTATGTTGTATAAAAATTACGATTATTTTCTGACTATTGCGAAGCTTGGCAGTTTAACAAAGGCTGCTGAAGCACTATATGTTACTCAACCATCTCTTAGCAAATATTTAAGTCGCCTTGAAGAAAGCCTCAATATTCAACTATTTGATCGATCTTCCTCCCCGCTTTCATTGACCTATGCCGGGAAATTATATCTTGACTATGTCAATAAAATGGCCGACCTGAATCGTCAGCTTCAGGATGATTTTGATAAAATACGCAATGATGAGAAGGGAGAATTTACATTTGGTATTACAAGCTGGAGGAGCAGTATTATGCTCCCCACTCTTCTGCCGCTGTTTCGGAGTCGGTATCCACATATAAAAATTAATGTTGTGGAGGGCAAAAGCTACACATTTGAAAGCGCTATGCTGAACAACCAGGTGGATTTTTGCCTGATGAGTGTACCATCTAACTTTAGTTTCCCTGCTACTTATGAAAGTCTTGGGATGGAGAAGATTTATCTGGCCGGAAATCGACGGCACTTACTTGTCCAACATGCGTTGCAGCAGCCGGCAGGCCCTGATGGTATACACAATTTTGACGTTTCTTTACTGAATGGCGAACAATTTATTAATCTAAAGCCAGGTCAGCTGCTCTGCCGTTTAAACCAGCGATTTTTTAATCAACATGATGTGCATCCTAGAGAGATCTGGAGTACAGAAAATATCGTGACCGCACTGAATCTAGTTAATTGTACAGAATATTTTACATCTATCCCTGCGCTATGTACCAAGATGGAGCATTTGCCTGAAAATGTCGTCCTCTTTGAGTTCGGAACGCCTCCTCTTGAGTGGGAAATTGCCATTGTCTATCCTAAAAACTCACATATCACACGTACTATGAGATTATTTATAGATACAATCAAAGAATTATATAGCTATCCAGCTTGATCGATTAAGGAGTGTAATACAGTATGAAATTAATTATAGGCGATAAAAGAGGCGAAAAAGCGCAAAACCACAACCACTCAAGTAGCAGTCAGGATTAAACTGTCTGGAAGTAATCGATCAGTCATAGCTCTAACGCTGCGAATGAGAGACTGGTTAGCGGAGTTCCTAAGAGGGGCACAATGGCCTTTAGGGGATAACACCAGGCCGGGATTTTCTCATTCTAACAGCTTTGGTATCAGATGTGAAAAAGGGACGGATAACGGCCGTAGCTTAATTCTGTAAAACCACCTTGATTGTAATAGGGGGATCTTCGGGTGAACACTTCTTTTGTTCGGCGCATTCAACAAGCCCGACTTACTCATGGACAGTTAAAAATTGCGGACTATTTTTTAAAACATCAAAATCGAATTTGCACAATGAGCAGCTTGGCGGTTGCACGTGAAGTAGGAGTAAGCGACGCCTCTATTATTCGTTTCTCACGAGCAATTGGCTACAAAGGTTTTGCGGATTTAAAAAATGATTTGCATAGCAATTTGACACAAGAGCTTTCGCAGATAAATCTAGGTAAATATCCGCCAGACAAGCGCCTGGATGTGCAAGTGAAAAAGTATGAATATTTAAATCGTCCCGCTGAACTGCTCCATCTTTTGCTAAATAATGTGGAACAGTCCCTTCGACAAAATGACTTTCAACAATATGAGCGGGCGGTAAATCTTTTGTCTAGTGCTCGAAGGCATCTGGTGCTTGGACTACATGGGTGCCAGGGGATCGCACTCTATTTTGCACGGGCGCTTAGTTTTTTGATGGACGATGTACGGACTATAACTGCTGGTTCCAGTGATGATGCTGCATTGCTTCAAAACTTGTGTCAAAATGATGTAGCGCTTGCGATCAGTTTTGCCCGATACTATAAAAGTGATTTTATATTGGCTAATTTAATCAAAAGTCAGGGGATTTCTTTGATTACCCTTACTGATAGTACCGCATCTCCCTTGGCTCAGGTTGCCGACGTTGTCCTATTAGTAGAAACAAAACATATGAGTTTCCTAAATTCCGCTGCTGGGTCAATTAGTGTTTTAGAATATTTATTGGCTATGCTTTGTTGGAGAGAGCCTCAGAAATATCAAATGCATATGGAGGAGCGTGAAAAATTTACTGCCCCCTTCTTGTAATGACGATCTTGTCATCCACTACAAAATCTATTCTTTTTTGTCACTTTTTTTGCCTTGTATAGCGGACTAAACGACAAGTTATCCAAAAAGTATAGAGAAATTTTAGAAAAAGTCTGCCATTGAATGTTGTGTGTGTAGTGCCTATAATCAAGTTTGTAGTATATACTACTTTCTGCGTTCTTGCCTATAACCACAACCCTTAAAAGAAAGGCAGGCAAATAATCATATGACACATCGGGTTTTAATTTCTGAAACTGTCGCTCAGGAAGGAATTGAATATCTAGAGGAACATGGGTATCAGGTTAAGCGTGGACATGGAATTGATCACTTATCATTGTTAGAGGATATTCAGGATTGTGATGCTGTACTTGTCCGAGTAGCTATCATTGACCAGGAGATTATAGAAAAAAATCCTCAACTGAAAGTGATCGCAAAACATGGCGCGGGCTACGATAATATTGATGTCGGAGCCGCGGAAAAGCAAGGAGTTCGAGTTGTTTTTGCGCCAAATGCCAATTCCCTATCTGTCGCTGAACATACCATGGCGCTTCTCCTTGCCTGTGCAAAAAAAATCCCTTATTTTTCTCGTGAATATGCGAATGGAAATCCTCAGGTACGTGATCTTTATCCGAATGATGAGATTCATGGCAAGTGCCTAGGGTTACTTGGTCTTGGTAGAATTGGAATGGCAGTGGCCAATATGGCGATACATGGCTTTGGTATGCGTGTTATTGCATATGACCCATTTTTAGCTGAAAATAGAGACATTGGTGAGGTAAAGCTGGTACATAATCGGGATGAATTGCTGGCACAGGCGGACTATGTCAGTGTCCACATCCCGGCGACGCCGGAAAATATTAAGAGTATCAGTAATCATGAATTCCAGATCATGAAGCCTACGGCAGTTTTAATTAATGCCGCCCGTGGAAAAATCGTAGATGAAACGGCACTGGAAAGGGCTATTCGAAATAAGGAAATTGCAGGCGCCGGTTTGGATGTGAGTGACCCGGAGCCAGCTGTGCCTGATAATCCGCTTTTCCATATGGATGAGGTAATTATGACTCCTCATTGTGCAGGCACAACGCATGAGGCTATGGTCCGTATGGTGCTTGATGCTGCAAAAGGGATCGACGAAGTATTTTCCGGCAGGGAACCTACTTACAAGATTATATAATACTTTATGAAAAGGCCCTCTCATGCGGTGTTGTTGTCCCGTTTTGAGAGGGCCTTGTTGTACAGATGTTTCGTCCTATTGCCCGGACTGATAAAAGATAGTCATATGTTTCCCGTATAATATTGGAGGCCAATTTTTATTGAGAAAATATTTTAACCCGGACAAAGGCTGTCTGGGTTTTCTATTATTCTCCAATATAGAGTGGAAAAGAATGTCCCGTAAGCAAGGGCAGTCATGAACTTTTCATAGACCGGGGAGATCGTTTCGGTTGGTACGGCGGATAAACGACGGTTGGTTACAAAGACAATATTCCGAACTGGTGTATACGTTGAATATGGTATGCCACGGCACTACACCGAGCAAATACTGCGGCAGTCACCTAATAACCACTTACCTATCGGCTTGGAAGTGAGGCGTGTATCGTCTCCTGGATCCAGGCATACATCAGCGGAAGGTGGTTTTCAGAGGTGCGGATGTTCATACGGAAGGTCGTGGTTCATAATTAGAACATGAGGTGAGGGAAGTATTCTCGACAGACAGGGGAAATCATGATAAGGATAATTGGGTTCATTGGCACAATTGAAGAAAACATGGAGTAGGGTAGAACTTCATAGATGAAAAAGCCCCCGTCAGATACTGCTTCTGCAGTATCTGACGGGGGCTGGGCAGTTCGAAGCTCCCTTGTCAAAGATGTCTTGCAGGGGAGGAGTTTTTAAGTGTTTATGGCGTCGCGGTGACGACACGCTATACACCTGATATTATCGGGCGTCCTTACTGTGACGGTCCAGGATATACTGGACCATAACGGCAATACCGTAGGGGATGGCCTCATCGTTAAAGTTAAAGGCCCCATTGTGCAAAGCTGTGTACTCAGTGCCATCGGGCCAGCCGATCCCCAGCCGGAAGAAAGCGCCCTTACCCACTGCGCTTACTAAATTAGAGAAGTCCTCAGACCCCATGACTGGGCCATCCAAGGGCTTGACGTGGGACTGACCCAGGGCTTTGACCATAGCCTTCTCTAGATTCTGAGTCACGCCGGGATCGTTGTATAGGGCGGGAACGCCGCGGGTATACTCGATCTCAGCCCGACAGCCTAGTGCCTGGGCGGCCCCCTCGACAGTACGTCGGATTTTGGACTCCAGTTCATCCCGAACGCCGGGGTCCAGGCAGCGGACCGTACCGCCGAATTTGACTTCGCCAGGGATGACATTGAAGGCGTCGCCGGCATGGATGGAGCACACACTAACCACCGCCTGCTTGGCGGTGACGATTTCGCTGGATACGATGTTTTGTAGAGCGCTAACCGCTAGGGCGGCGGCGGGGATGGGGTTCATGGCTTTATAGGGCCGGGCACCGTGTCCACCCTGGCCAATGACCCGGACCTGGAACATATCGGCGGAGGCCATATATTCTCCGGGCCATACTCCCACTTCACCTACCTTTAGATAGGGCCACCCGTGGAGGCATACCACCTCCTCCACGTCAGGATCTTTCAGGGCGCCGGACTGAACAATCTTGAGGGCGCCATACAGTCCCTCCTCCCCGGGCTGGAAAATCAGTTTTACCACGCCGGAAAACCGATCCCGCCACTGGTGGAGCAGCTTGGCTACGCCCAGCAGGACGGCCACATGACCATCATGTCCGCAGGAGTGGGCTGCGCCAGGATTTTGGGAGGAATAGGGGACACCGCTCTCTTCGGTGAGAGGAAGGGCATCGATATCAGCCCGAAGGCCGGTGACGGGACCATCGCCCAGACCGCCCCGGATGATGGCGACTAGGCCGGTCTCCAGCTCCAGAGGCAGGATCTCTACCCCCATTTCTTCTAGTTGCCGACGAATAAAGGCGGTGGTCTGAAACTCCTGGAAGGAGAGCTCAGGATTCTGATGGACGGTCTGGCGGCAGCCAGTGCAGTATTCCTTTAGGGCAAGAGCTTCTTTCAGCACATCTGTCATAGTGATATCCTCCTAGAAAGAGGGGCACGGGCCCCGTTCAGATGGGATAGGAGCTCGCCCGGTGCCGATAAAAGGATCAGGACCGGGCGAGGGGCGTATTATTGTTGGCTGCGATAGGGATTGATGGGGGGCTTTGGGTCCATGGTCTTCAGTACACCGCGGGCGCACACATTGGAATTGGGATGCTCCTTGAAGATAACAAAGGTATCCCCCTTCTGCTCGCCAAAGATGTCGCCGCAAACCTGGTCGAAGAGCTGTCCCACCTTGTTTTTCTGTTCGTCGGGCTTGCCTTCGGTGGTGTATACGATGAGGACACGTTTCTTAGCGGCGTCGGGGCACATATTTTCTGGTTCATACTCCTGGACCCAGAGGGAGATCGCCATGGGAATCAGGTCAAAAGCTTCACACAGGGCGTTCTTGGTTTCGCTGATAAAACGGGCCTTTTTCTCCGGACCAAAGCCGGCGGGAATCATTGCTGTCACAATAGCCATATTTCAGGACTCCTTTCAAACCTTTTTCTAAAAAATAGCACAAGAACGCTCCGGTGTAAAATGCTAAAAATGTGTGACATCAGAACAAAAACGTATCGGCAGCCCCTTATTGGGGGCTGCCGATGCCATAAAAACACGATGACCAACTCATGTGCCTGAAATAGAGGCCTTCTTTCTTGGAGGCAGGGCGGGAAGCAGGTCATAAAAGGCTTTAGCCGCCGGGTTAGTGTTATACTGGAGCATGGTGATATAAAACATAGCCTGGAGAGAGCTGCCAGTGAGAGGAAACACTCGGAAATTGGAGTCGAGCAGCTTCTTCTGCCCGGCGGTGATCAACGCCACTTTGCGGCTGACCTGAACCGTGAGTTTTTTGGCCTCGTATGTGTTGACCACAAGGGTGCTGTTGGGGCGGAATCCAAGGAGAGAGCAGCTTTCAATAAAGTTTTTGGGAGATTTTGGACCGCCGGACTCCTGATGAATGACAAAATCCATCCCATTGAGATCCTGGGGGTCCAGCTTGTCCTTGCTAGCCAGGGGATGGCGCTTGCTCATCATCACATAGATATCAGACCGCTTGATTTCCTTATAGATGGTGCCCTCTACAGTGCCGGGGCAACAGGACAGGGAGAAGATGACGTCGAGAAAGCCATGGGCTAGATGGTCCACAAGAAGGCTGTAGTTATACTCCAGGCAAATGAGCTCCACTTTTGGGTAACGCTGAACAAACTGCTCCATGGAGGAGACGACAAGCTCACGCTCGGCGGAGGGACCAAAGCCGATGCGTAGCACCCCTTCATATCCATTGGCGATTAGACGGGCTTGCGCGGCGGCCCGCTCTAGCCCCTCGGTCAGGAGGACAGCCTCTTGGTAGAAGGATTCGCCGGCTGCGGTCAGGGATACGTTTCGGTTGTCACGGTAAAACAGTTGGAAGCCCAGTTCACGTTCTAGGGAGGAGATATAGCGGCTCATGGCCGTCTGAGCAATATGGCACTCATTGGCGGCCTTGGTAAAATTTAAATGCTTGACCGCCGCGATAAAATAGATAAGTTTTTGTGTGTCCACAGCCAAAACGCTCCTTCCTGTTCGTTGGGTCGCATAGATCAGAAATGTTTTAGAATATTTGAATATTATACTGTAAAACCGGGGAGATTGCAATATTCTCTTGATCTTGGCTCAGTAGCTTGGTGGTGCTATGATAGACAAGGAAGGGGAGAAAGGGATACTTTCTATGCAATTAGCGGCTGATGCCATACATTTTCGATATTTTACAAGAAATCAGGATTATGGTACTTTTGAATAAAAATAGACTGCCTAAAGAAGTATCAGTGGGGTGAATTGCCATGCAGCGGTACCTAAAGCGCGCAAAGGAGTTAGAGTCGGAGATCGTAGAGAACCGCCGGAAGATCCATCAGTTTGGTGGAATTGGGTTCGATATTCAGGAGACTTCGGATTTCGTATTTGAAAAGTTACAGAGCTATGGCCTGCATCCTCAGCGGATGTGCGGCACTGGTATCGTGTGTACCATCGGCTCAGGAGGGAAGACCATCCTGCTGCGGGCGGACATGGATGCCCTGCCAATCCAGGAGGACACTGGCTTACCCTTCGCCTGTCAAAACGGCACGGCCCATGCCTGCGGACATGACATGCATACGGCTATGCTCCTGACCGCGGCTAAAATGCTGTCTGAGACCCAGGACGAGCTGAAGGGCACCGTCAAGCTAATGTTTCAGCCAGCGGAGGAGGCATTAAAAGGAGCCACCGCCATGATGGAGGCTGGTGTGCTGGAGAACCCTAAGGTGGACGCTGCCTTCGCCATTCATGTGACTACTGGGCACGAGAATTTCCCCACTGGTAGTATCCAATATGTCCGTGGGGTGGCCTTTGGGGCTTGCGATATGTTCCGTATCACCGTGAAAGGGAAGGAGTGTCACGGAGCCTATCCCTGTCGGGGCATTGATCCTATTAACATCGGAAGCCGTATTGTCACTGCAACTCAGGAGCTGGTATCTATGGAACTGCCCGCTACGGAGGAGGCTGTCATCACCTTCGGAAAATTCCACTCCGGCGAGGCATCCAATATTATCCCCTCAGAGGCGGTGCTGGACGGCACCATCCGCACCTTGTCCAAGGAGGCGAGGACCCTGCTCAAGACCCGCTTCAAAGAGATCGTGGAGCAGACTGCTGCCACCTTCCGGGGACAGGCCATCGTGGAATATCCTCTGGAAACCGGTTTTTGTATCACTGACCCCGACCTCTTCGACCAGTTGAAGCCCACGCTCTGTGCTCTGGCGGGGGAGGAGATGGTCCAGCAGATTGCTCCGGTCAACGGCAGTGAGGATTTTGGGCCTATCAGTGAGATCATCCCCACAGTGTATGTCTGGATGGGGGCCGGAACCCCCAGTGAAGGCTATCCAGAGAAGGTGCACAGCCCACGTACCAAGTTCTCTGAATCAGTCCTGCCCCTGGGCGCGGCTATCCATGCGACAGTGGCGGTAAATTGGCTGGCCCAAAACGCCTAAAACAGCGCATTACTTTATATCAAAGAAGTGAATTGAAAGGGAGGAACTCAATATGAAGAAAAGAAGACTGTTCAGCCTTCTGCTGGCGGCCGCCATGTCTCTGGCCCTGGTGAGCTGTGGAAACGGTGGTGACACCAGCGGGAACGGAACTGCCGACGGCGGGAACGCCAGCCAGGTGGACGCGGATGGCGACGGGTACAAGGACGCCGTGAAGCTAGCCATTTCTACGGATCCCAACCTGGACCCGTGGCTGACCGGTATGGCCTATGACTTGAATGTAGGCCGCCAAATCTATGATCCCCTCTTCCGGGAAGGAGAGAACGGTGAAGTAGAGCCCTGGCTGGCCGAAGGCTATGAGATGGTGGATGATACCCATATCAAACTGACCCTGCGCAAGGGCGTCAAGTTCCACGACGGCAACGAGCTGACCACAAAGGACGTCAAGTTCTTCCTGGACAACATTGAAAGCAACGCGTCCGCGGCTTCTCGCTTTGTGTGTTATGACACAGCGAATACTGAGATTATCGACGACTACAACATGGTTGTGGCTCTGAAGTACCCTTATGCTGAGGGCGTCTACCTGATGACCCGTATGTATATCCCCTCCTCTGCCGCCTTCGAGAGTATGGGCGCGGACAAGTTTGCCACTGCTCCTGTGGGTACGGGCCCCTATAAGATGACCCGCTGGGACACCGCAAGTGAGATTGAACTGGACCGTTTTGACGAATACTGGAACGGCCCCGCCGCTACCCCGAAGCTGCTGTTCCGTGTCATCCCTGAGGCGTCCAGCCGCATGATCGAGCTGGAGACCGGTGGCGTGGACTTTGCTTACTCCATCTCTACCTCTGATTATGACCGCGTGAAGGAGACTGAGGGCCTGACTCTGGTAGAGGGTGACTCCTCTCTGTTTACCTCCTTGACCTTCAGTATGCAGGAGCCTCTGTTTGAGAACAAGGACGTGCGCTACGCCTTGTGCTATGCCATTGATAAGCAGTTCCTGATCGACACCTGCTATGGCGGCTATTATACCATCATGGACACTATTTATCCCAAGATGCTCTTTGGTGCCGAGGAAGTGGGCACTGTCCCCTTTGATCCTGACAAGGCGAAGGAGCTGATGGTGCAGGCCGGCTATCCCGATGGCTTTGATATCACCCTCCATGTGGTGGGCGAGGCTGAGAAGCGGGTCTGTGAGGCGATTCAGAGCATGTGGCTGCAGTATCTGAACGTCCGGGCTGAGATCATCCAGATGGACTACGTCAACTTCGAGGCTGCCGGCAATAAGTACCAGGCTGCGGTCCGCACTGGCGCCGCCACCAACCTGACCAGCGCTCTGGTCATCTACAAGACCTCCTTCGGCCGCACCCTGCAGGTGAATGACCAGTATCTGAACGATCTGGTCGAGGCGTCTGACCAGCAGACCGACCCCGCCAAGCGGCTGGAGATGGTCCAGGAGATCCAGGAGTATGTTTATGACCAGCGATATCAGATGGCCATTGCCAACGCGCCCATGGTGTATGCTATGAACGACAAGGCAGAGGGCTTTGAATTCGATATCTTTGGCGCTCCCTTCCTGGCCACCTTCCGCGTGGGCGTCTGATAAGCTCGTTGCGGACAGAGCGAAATGTGAGAAATGCCGCTCTGGGACGGCGGTCTACCTGAAAGGGAGACCGCTGACCGGAGCGGCTTTTCTGATTCGCAGCCAAGCGGAATGAACGTATGTAGGGGGGTATAGACCTTTGATCAAATATATTGGAAAGCGTCTGCTGATGATGATTCCAGTGCTGCTGGGCGTGGTGCTGGTGGTATTCAGCATGATGTACTTTTCTCCCGGCCGGGCCGCCGACTATATGTTGGGCGACATGGCCACAGAGGAGGACAAGCTGGCCTTTGAGGAGCAGAATGGCCTGAACCGGCCTTTCCTGGTCCAGTATGTGGACTATGTATGGGATGTGCTCCATGGAGACTTGGGAACTTCATACAGCAACAAGCGCCCGGTGCTGGACGAGATCCTGGCCCGCTTCCCCAACACTCTGATGCTCTGCTTTGTCAGTATGGTCATCGCTACGGTGGTGGGGGTCACTTTGGGCATTATATCAGCGACAAAACAGTATACCCTGTGGGATAACCTAGCCCGAGTCGGGTCTATCGTGGGCATATCCATGCCGAGCTTCTGGGAGGGCATGATGCTCATCTTGCTGTTCTCGGTGGGGCTGGGGTGGCTGCCTCCTTCCGGCTTTACTTCCTGGAAATGCTGGATTTTACCCGCTGTTACCATTTCTACGGTGCCCTGCGCGACTATCATGCGGATGACACGCTCCAGTATGTTGGAGGCGATTCGCCAGGACTATGTCCGGACGGCAAGGGCTAAGGGGCAGAGCGAGCGGGTGGTCATCTGGAAGCACGCCCTGAGAAACGCCCTCATTCCCGTGATGACGGTCATTGGACTGAACTTTGGCCGTCTGCTGGGCGGTATTGCTATCTGCGAGGCCGTCTTCGCCGTCCCTGGCGTGGGCAAGCTGATCGTGGATGCCATTCCCATCAAGAACACGCCGCTGGTCCAGGGTGGTATTCTGTTTATCGCCTTTGCCATGTCTATCATTAATCTGATTACCGATGTGCTCTACGCATATGTGGATCCCCGGATCCGCTCGCAGTATGTCCGGCGCAAGGCGCCCAAGAAAATGGCCGCCGTGGAAGGAGGGGAGAGTAAATGAGCAATGCCGCTACCGCTGTGCCTGAGACACGGCTGAGAGGCAGGGCAAAGAACAGCCAGACGCGGGAGATTATCAGCCGCTTCATGAAAAATAAAGTGGCTGTAGCTGGATTTTTCATTATTCTGCTCCTCGTTTTTTGCGCCCTTTTCCCCTCACTTATTGCACCCTATTCCTATGAAACCATGAGTACGGGTCCGAGCTTTGCCAACCCCAGTGCGGAGCACCTGTTTGGCACCGACGAGTTCGGCCGTGATATCTTTAGCCGCGTCATCTACGGGACCCGTACCTCCCTGGCCATCGGGCTGCTGTCCGTTCTTATTGCCTGTGTCCTGGGTACCATTTTGGGCTGTATCTCAGGCTATTATGGAAACCTGACCGATAATCTGATTATGCGGGCCGTGGATATTCTGCTGGCTATCCCCAACTTGATGTTGGCCATCTCCATCGTGGCCGCCCTGGGCCGCAGCCAGACCAACCTGATCCTGGCTCTTGGAATTGGCGCCACCGGCGGTTTTGCCCGCGTGGTCCGTGGACAGATCCTTACCGTCAAGGAACAGGAGTACATCGAGGTGGCACGCGCCATCGGAGCTAGTGACTTTCGCATTATTTTTTGCCATATCCTGCCCAACTGTCTGGCGCCTATCATTGTGCAGATTAGCATCAGTGTGGGTTCCTCTATTTTAGGTGCTGCCGGTATGAGCTTTATCGGACTGGGTATCGCGCCTCCCAACCCCGAGTGGGGCGCAATGCTGTCCGCAGGCCGCAGCTTCTTCCGAGACCACTGGTTTGTGGAAACATTCCCAGGCCTGGCCATTATGCTGGCTGTCTTTGCCTTTAACCTGTTCGGAGATGGCCTACGGGACGCTTTAGACCCCAGACTGAAGACTTGAGGTGAGCATGATGAGTGAAAAACTGTTAGATATTAAAGATCTGGCCGTTCATTATGCCTCCGGTAAGGATACGGTCAAGGCCGTCAACGGTATTAGCTTCAGTCTGGAAAAGGGAGAGTCTTTGGGACTGGTGGGTGAAACCGGGGCCGGTAAGACCACCACCGCCCTGGCCATCATGGGTCTGGTGCCCAATCCTCCAGGAAAGGTGGTCAACGGTGAGATCCTTTTTGAAGGGGAAGACCTGCTCCAAACCAGCCAGGCTGATATGCGTAAGATCCGGGGCGCCAAGATATCCATGATCTTTCAGGACCCCATGACCGCTTTGAACCCGGTCCTTACTGTGGGTGAGCAGATCTGCGAGGTCATCCACCTTCATCAGAATATCCCCCGGACAGAGGCAACTCAGAGGGCGGTCCAGATGATGGAGTTGGTTGGTATCGAAGGGAGCCGCTACAACGACTATCCTCACCAATTTTCCGGCGGTATGAAACAACGTATTGTGATTGCTATCGCCCTTGCCTGTAACCCGGAGCTGCTGGTGGCCGACGAGCCCACCACTGCCTTGGATGTAACCATCCAGGCCCAGGTGCTGGACCTGATTGAGAAGCTGAAGGCCGACTTTAACACCTCGCTGCTTCTGATTACCCACGATCTTGGCATTGTGGCCGAGGTATGCGACAAGGCTGCGATCATGTACGCCGGACGCATCGTGGAGTATGGCAATCTGGAGCATATTTACAACAATACTAAACATCCCTACACCGTAGGTCTCTTCGGATCTATCCCAAACTTTGATGAGAATGTCCATCGGCTCAAGCCTATTCCGGGACTGATGCCGGACCCCACCCGGCTGCCTGAAGGCTGTGCCTTCGCACCCCGCTGCCCCCATGCCACTGATCGGTGCCGCCAGGCTCCTATTCCAGTGGTGGAGGTGGAGCCTGGACACCTGGTGGAGTGCGTCCTATTTGAACAGCAGGGGGTGGCTGGAGCATGAGTGCGCTGCTGGAAGTCAAAAATCTGAAAAAATATTTCCGTACCGCCAGGGGCACCCTTCATGCGGTGGACGATGTTTCTTTTTCCGTCGAGGAGGGCAAGACCCTAGGTGTGGTAGGCGAATCGGGGTGTGGTAAGTCTACCCTGGGCCGCACCATTCTCCGTCTACATGACGCCACAGAGGGTCAGGTGCTCTATCAGGGGCGGGATATTACCCAGGTGAACCGCCGAGAACTGAAGCAGCTCAGGCAGGATATGCAGATGATATTCCAGGACCCCTTCTCCTCTCTGGACCCCCGTATGTCCGTCAGCCAGCTGATTGCGGAGCCGCTGATCATCTATAAAAAGTGCTCCTCCAGAGCTGCGCTGATTCAAAAGGTGGAGGAGCTGATGGACACCGTGGGACTGGCCCGCCGCCTGGTCAACACATATCCCCATGAATTGGACGGAGGCCGCCGCCAGCGTATCGGTGTCGCCAGAGCCCTGTCCCTGGACCCTAAGTTCATCGTCTGTGATGAGCCGGTTTCCGCCCTGGACGTGTCCATTCAAGCCCAGATCCTGAATCTGATGCAGGACCTGCAGGAGGAACGGAACCTGACCTATCTCTTTATCACTCACAATATGTCAGTGGTGAAGCATATCTCCGACCGCATCCTGGTCATGTATCTGGGTACTGTAGTAGAGCTTGCTGACGCACAGGAGATGTTCCGGAACCGTCTCCATCCCTATACCAAGGCCCTGCTGGCAGCGGTACCCATTCCGGCCCTGCGGGAGAAGCAGCCTCGCAAGCTGCTGAAGGGGGAAATTTCTTCTCCCATCGACCCTAAACCTGGCTGCCGCTTTGCCAGCCGATGCCCCTATGCCACAGAGCTGTGCCGGACCCAGTCCCCTGGGCTGGAAGAGGTACTGCCCGGACACTATGTGTCCTGCCACCGAGTTAGGGAGATCAATCAGCTTTGAATGGGAATAGGACCGGCACGACTTGGTTTTCCATGAAAGCAAAGGCCCCGCACTTCTTTGTGCGGGGCCTTTGCTGTAGAATTTTTGATACAGGTAGCTTGGCAAGAAGAATAGACGCCCCTTCCAAAAAAATACAGCCCCAAATGTCTGCTGCGCATCTGGGGCTGTATTTATATTTGCTGGCTTACTCCAATCTCCAGCTCCAGCGGTCGGGGAAGGAAATCACATTCCCTATTCGGAATCCCGCAGACGCTCCACGATGGTATGCTTGGCTACTGAGCGGTATACCGCCAGAGGGACAAGAGAGCCCAACAGGGCGAATACAGGGGCCGTGGCCAGGATGGGGGCTAAGGTGAAGCGGTAGGTGAAGAACCAGAACATGCTCTGCAAGGCGGAGAAGGCAATCGGGCCCAATACCAGGGCCAGCACCAAGGCCAGGAGCACCGAACCAAGGGCGTACAGCAGCCCCTCCCATACCAGCATCCGCTTGAGCTGTCCACCTGTCATGCCGATGGACTGGAGGACGGCCAACTCCCGCTTTCGGGTGATGATGCCGGTGAGGATCGCATTGAAAAAGTTCAGCACCCCCACCAGTCCAACGATGCCGCTGAGGGCCCCGCCTAGCAGTAGGAACATGGAGCGCATCCCCTCGAACTCCGCGGCATAGGTAGACTTGCTCTCATAGTCGAACTGAGGATTCACATTCTCCGTGTAGTCCGCCAGGAAGGACTCCATAGCGGGGTTGGCCTCATCCGTAGTGTCGAAGGCATAGTACATGACGCTGTCTGTGCCCGTGTCCTGGATAAAGGTCTGGTCGTTCATAATAAACTCGTCCGCCCCGTAATAGCGGTAGCTCAGGGCCATGGGCACCGTCACCAGGGCGGCCACCTCGTACTCGATATCTCGGTACTTTACGGCCCGATCCACCCAGTTGGCACCCTCGGGCACATTCTCCCAGGGGCCATATATCTCGCCAGTGTCAGGGTTATAATACTCGTACTCTTCCACATAGCGCAGGGTGACTGTGTCCCCCAGCCGGGCCCAGTGGGAGTCCATCTCGGGCTGACCATAGTCGTCGTCACTATACACAGCGGCCACATACCGCCCGCCAGGCTCGTTGAGCTTGGACAGGTCCCCCGCCAGCACTGTCAGGTGGTCCAGAGGGAACTGCTCCATGCCGTAGAGCTGCACCCGGTCGGCCAGCAGGCCCTCCTCGTTCCGGTCCATGAAGTGGACCTTGCTGTCCAGTTGTTCTGGGGTGTTCCATTTGCTCCAGACGGAGCGGTAATACTCCTCGGTGACGAATTCCAGAGCGGAAGAGGTCTTGCCGTAGACCAGGCCGCCGTCAGTGATGCCGCCCTGGGCGTCGATGGCGGAAATGACGTCCTCGGTAACATCCATCTCGCTGTTGTAAGCGTCACCGCCAGTCTGGAACTGGCCCGCGTCGGCCACGATAAAGTCGCTGGCGGTGAAGTTGGATACATATTTGTCCATGTCAAAGCCGTTGGTAAAGGTGACCGTCACAGTGAGCAGCACCACGGCCAGGGATAGGGAGAGGACGGTGACCGCGGTCTTGACCCGGTTCCGGCCCAGGTTGGCCTGGGCCATAGAGAGCAAGGAGACGCCTTTGGCGTTCCTCTTTCCTCCATGCCGCACCGCTCCGCCCTCGGCGTATCGTACCGCCTCGATGGGGGACACCCGTGCGGCCATCCGCCCAGGCTTGCGGCAGGAGATCAGAACCGTGACCAGAGCGAACAGGGCGGAGGCCACAAAGATAGCCGGGTTTACTGATACCACGTTGGACACTGCGTTTAGTTGGCGGATGATCACCGGGGTGAGCTGTCCACCCACCAGCCAGCCCAGCAGCAATCCCAGAGGGATGCCCACCAGAGACAGGGCCAGGGCCTGGTGCCGGATGATCCGGCGGAGCTGCCGAGGGGTGGTGCCGATGGTCTTGAGCAGGCCGTAGAAGCGGATATCGTTGGCCACTGAGATCTGGAACACATTGTAAATAATGAGATAGCCGGTGAAGATAATGAGGAGCAGGATCGCGCCGATGGCCAGCAGGAGGGTGGGGTCCATGCTGCCGGAAAGCTGGGCGCCGGTGTAGCCCCAGTTGACACCAGTGTGGATATAGCCCGGCTGGGTAGAGCTCTGACCCTGATAGCCGTGGGTGGTCAGGATCTCCTCTAGGTCGCCGGCGATGTTCCGGGCCCCATTTTTCAGCATCACGTCCAGATTCCAGGAGCCGGTCATGCCGTCTGTGGTCTGGCCCGGCACCACGCCGGTCTCTGCCAGGACGGCATCCACCCGGCTCTCCGGGATGAGAATGTGGTTGGCCACGATGGCCTCGTCGTGCTCCCACCAGCCGCACAGGGTAAAGGTCTGGGTGGTCGTGCGGCCGTCCACATCAAAGGTGACAGTAAATTGTTCCCCCAGTTTAGGTTCTACTCCCAGCAGCTCCAACACATGGGTATCAGTGGCGGCCTCATTCGTGCCCTCCTGGGGCAGACGGCCCTCCACTGGGTCGCAGAACTGCCAGTGGGCCTCGTTTGCATCGGACCAGCCAATCTCCACATGTGACTTGTTGAAGGGCATCTCGCTGGGCATACCCAGAAAGCGCCGCAGGCCCCACTGACCGATGAGAGGGTCGTCCTTCAACTGGTCAAACTGTTCCTCCGTCAGGTACTTGAAGCCGCCATGGGAGAAGCCGCCCACCTGGCGAAAGTTGTTCTGCTGGATGCCGTCGTTAATGGACATGGCAATGGTGAACAGGGAGGTGAATAGCACCGTGGTCAAAGCGATGGCCAGCACCGCCACAATGTTGCGGGTGCGGTTGGCCCGAAGACTCCTGTGAGAGAGGGTCCGGATACATTTGCCATTGGATACCTTCATAGAGCCCACCTCCTCACCGTGCCACGATCCTGCCGTCCTCAATGCGAACGATGCGGTCGGCTAGTTGGGCGATCTCCTCGTTGTGAGTGATCATAACGATGGTCTGGGCAAATTTTTGACCGGTGACCTTCATCAGGGAAAGCACATCCTGACTGGTCCTGGTGTCCAGATTACCCGTAGGCTCGTCTGCCAGGACAATGGCCGGTTTGGTCGCCAGGGCCCGGGCGATGGCCACCCGCTGCTGCTGGCCTCCGGAGAGCTGGCCAGGGAGATTTTGGAGCTTGCTCTCCAGGCCCAGAGCGGAGATGACCTGCCCCACGTACGACTCGTCAACCCGGCCCCCGTCCAACTGGATGGGCAGGACGATATTTTCGTACACGCTGAGTACCGGCACCAAATTGAAGGACTGAAAGACGAAGCCGATTTTCCGCCGCCGGAAGATGGTCAGGGCTTCGTCCTTCAGGTCAAAAATCTTCTGCCCGTCTACGGTGACAGAACCGGAGGTGGGCCGGTCCAGACCGCCCAGCATATGGAGCAGGGTGGATTTCCCGCTTCCTGAGGTGCCCACGATAGCTACAAATTCCCCGTCCTCCACGTTCAGGTCCACTCCGTCCAAGGCTTTTACCAGAGTGTCGCCAGAGCCGTAGTATTTTCTTAAATCCTTGGTCTGTAAAATTGTCATTGTGATATCTCCTTTATGGAAAAGTGGGGGCGTATACCTACGCTCCCCACTATACCAAGACAATCTTTCCACAATCTTTCTCAAATCTTTCACTGTTGTAAGATTTGAAGATTTTATTCCTTGGGCAGATACAGGGAAAACCGACTCCCCTGGCCGGGGCTGGAATTGAGGCGGATATATCCGCCCTCACGAGTTACCACCTCTCTAGCCAGATAGAGGCCGATCCCGAGGCCCTCCTGGTCCCGGACGGCCTCGCCCCGGTAGAAGCGGCCAAAGATGGCCCCCTGTTCTCCCTCCGGGATGCCGGGGCCATTGTCCTCTACCTGAATGGCGCAGAACAGCTCGAACTCCCGGACGGAGAGGGCGACCTTGCCCCCCTGCGGGGTGTATTTCAGGGCGTTGTCTACGAGGTTGTAAAGGGCTTCCGCAGTCCACTTCTCATCAAACCTGGCCTGGGCAAAGGTGGGCTCCGCCGTGAGGGAGAGCCCCCTTTCCCTGGCCTTCTGCCGCCCCTGGATCAGAACCGCGTCCAGCAGCCGCTGGACGCCATGGACCTGTGGGTCCATGGCAAAGATGCCCGTTTCCAGACGGGACGCCTTCACTAAGGTCTGAATGAGGAAGGACAGCTTTTCCCCCTGCTGGGCCAGTACGGCGGCCTGCTCCGCCTGCTCCGGAGGCAGGTCCCCCTCGGCCAGCAGGGAGGCGTAGAGCAGGATATTGGCAATGGGAGTCCTGGTCTGGTGGGAGATGTCGGAGATCAGCGTCTGGACGACCTCCCGCTCCCGCTCCAAATTTCGGGTGGAGGAGGCGGAGCCATTGAGAAACCGGGCCAGCTTGGCCTCCAGAGAGGAGGGAACGGATTCGTCAAAGGCGTTTTCCCGAAAGCTTCCGTCCACAGCGGCGGACAGCATTTCATCCAGCCGCCGGAGGGTCCGGCGGCCGCTGTACCACTGGTACAGGCCGAAGCCCAGGCCCAGAAGGGCCAGTGCTAAACAGACATAGCCGCCCGCTCCCATCACTGGATCTCCCAGGTGTAGCCAAGGCCATATACCGTCTTAATGGGGGCGTCCCCCAGTTTGGCCCGCAGGCGGCGCACCGCCACCGACAGAGCGTTTTCGTCCACAAACTCGCCCCCATCCCATACTCGATCCAGGAGCTGCTCCCGGGTCAAGGTCTGGCCCCGGTGTTCCACCAGTAGACGGAGCAGCCGCTGTTCCGTCTTGGACAGCTCGATCGCCTCTCCGTTCCGGGAAAAGGCCATGCCCGCAAAGTCAAAGGAGAAGGGGGGCAGCTCCACCACTTCGCCTCTGGGGACGGCCCCCCGGCGGAGCAGATTGTTTACCCTGGCCCGGAGGACAGCGAGGGAAAAGGGCTTTGTCACATAGTCGTCCGCCCCCAGCTCCAACCCGGTCACCTGGTCGCTCTCCAGGTCGTTGGCAGTGAGGATGAGAACGGGTACCTGACTCACAGAGCGTATCTCAGTCAGCAGTTCCAGGCCGTTCCCGTCGGGCAGATTGAGATCCAGAATGACCAGGGAGATGGGTAGCTGGGCGAACAGCCGGCGGCCCTCGGCCAGAGTCCGGGCCAGATGGGGCTCCCGGTCCCCAGCGGCCAGGGCCAGGGTGATCCCCCGGCCAAGTGCCTGGTCGTCCTCAATGAGCAAAAGATGTTCCATAGGTCCTCCGCTTTCCAGAAAGCTCAGTCCTCTTTGGCCCTGGCCTTCTTGATAAATACATAGTGAGTGGGGGTGGACCGCTCCTGGGAGAAGGAGTACCCCAGACGGTCAAAGGCTTGCATGGCCTCCGGGCTCTCTGACAGGTGTTCGGTGAGATAGCGGACCATTTCACCACGAGCCATTTTGCACTGCGTGCCCTTTTCCAGTACCCGGCCCTCCCTCAGTTCCCCGAAGGTACAGGAGATGACGGTCATTCCCTGTGGCAGATGGTCGGTCACCGCTCGGCTGTATTCCCGTGAGGCCAGATCGACCAGAAGGCCGTCCTCCTCCGCCAGCGCCTGGGCTAAGGAGGGACCCCAAAACTGGTACAGGGACTGACAGCCCAGCCCGGCCAGCCTGGCCTGCATCTCCAGCCGGTAGGGGGTGACTCCGTCGAAGGGGCGCAGCACCCCATAAAAGCCGGACAGGATGCGCAGATGCCGGTCTAAATAGTCGAACTGCTCCCAGGAGAACAGGTGGGGGGCCATATAGCGGTACTGGATGCCCTCATAGGCCAGGACTGCTGGAGTGAGTCCTTCCTCCAGCTCCATATGCTGGAGCCGCTCATAATTGAGTGAGGCGATGGCGTCATTACAGCGCCACAGGGCCTTTAGCTGGTCGTAGGACATGGTTTTCAGCCAGTCACAGAGCAGCCGGGTCCGATCCAAGAACCGGGGGAGGCCCCGGATCTCCATGGTATCCGTGTCCACGTTCATTTTCTTTGCCGGGGAGATGATCAGCTTCATAATATCCCTCCTTGGGACAGTATAAAACAGTTTCAGTAAAAAGGAAATGGGAATTGTAATTTTAGGGGGAAGAGGTTAAAATAGGACCGGACAAATAAAACTGAGGAGGGATCGGTCATGCGTCTGCAAGGCGCTATTTTTGATGTTCCAGACACTCTGCTGGACCGAGAGGGGAGACCGCTGACCGGGCTAATGCCCTTTTTGTCCCTGCTTCGGATGGAGGGGGTGCTGCTCTATCTGGTTTCTGAGGAGGAGCGGCGCGCGCTCCAGCCTAAGCTGGAAGCCGCGGGACTGGCCGCCTACTTCCGGGGTGTATTGTATACTGGGGAACAGGGGAGACGAATAGAGGACCCGGAGCTCTATGAGAAATGTGTGCGGCGCCTGGGGACCGCCCGCCCAGCTACTCTGGTATTTACCGCTCGGGAGAAGGTCCTCCGCTGTGTGAGGGAGGCTGGCTTCCAGGTCGTACTGGTAGGCAAGGAGCATCCGGAGGAACTCCGGGCCCTGGCGGACGAAGTGGTAGACAGCTATGAGGATATGACCAAGAAAATGTGTTGAAGAAGCGGGACGCCTGGCGATAGCCAGGCGTCCCGCCTTGTTGTGAAGCGAAGGAGAATGGGGCAGCGGCACAAAGAGATGGCCGGCCCAGCTTCCGCTCAGTGATTCGCCATTCGATAGATGGCCAGGATGTCGTCGTGGTCCAGCACCCGGAAGGTGCCGATGGTCCGGGTCCCGAAGAAGGTACAGCGGCGGGTCAGCTCCTCCAGCTCCTTCTCAGACTGGAGGCCGCAGCCCAACTCAGAGAAGCAGGTGGGCATATCCAAAGAGTGAAAGAAATCCACAGTCGCATCGATGGCGGATAAAGCCAGCTCTCGCTCTGTGCGGCCGGTGGGGTCCAATCCCCAGACCTTGACACCGAACCGGGCGAAGCGGGACACATCGGCATCCAGACAGTAGCGGGCCCAGCTGCCCCAAACGGCAGACAGGGTGGCACCGTGGGCAGAATCGAACCGGGCACTAAGCTCATGGCCCAGTTGATGGGGGGCAAAGTCCTTCTTCCCGCCCAGACCAGTCAGGCCGTTGTGGGACAGGGAACCGGCCCACATCAGTTCACTCATGGCCTGGTAGTCGCCGGGATGGTCCATGGCTCGCCGGCCGCTGGAAATGACCACTCGAAGCAGCCCCTCCGCCAGCTCGTCGGTGAGTTGGTTGGTGGTGATGGGATTGAAGTAGCGGTCCATGGTGTGCGACATGATGTCCACCACGCCACAGGCCACCTGATAGCGGGGCAGGGTGGCGGTGAGATCGGGGTTTAGGATGGCAAACCGGGGACGGTGCAGATCGGAACCAAGCCCTCGCTTTTCCAGGGTGTCATCCTTGGTCAGAACGGCGGAGTCGCTGCTCTCGCTGCCGGCCGCGGGAATGGTCAATACCACCCCCACGGGCAGGGACCGCTCCAGAGGGACCTTTTTCATCCACAGGTCATCCCACAGGTCCAGCTCCGGGTTGGCGACTCCATCGGCGATGGCCTTAGCCGTGTCGATGACGCTGCCACCTCCAATGGCCAGCAGAAAGTTGGCCTGAAAAGCCTCCGCCCGCTGGATGCCGGATAATACCAGACTGAGTCTGGGATTTGGCTTTACACCACCCAGCGTGTCGCAGGACAGCCCGCTCTGCTCCAGAGAGGCCAGGACCCGACTCAGCAGTTCGCTTTTGACAGCGCTCTGGCCGCCATAGACCACCAGCACCCGGGAGCCCCCTCGGCGGGCGATCTGCTCTCCAACCTGCTCCTCAGTACCACGCCCGAAAATGATCTGTGTAGGGGAATAAAATTGAAAGGCTTCCATTGTTGCTCTCCTTATTCTTCGTTTACTATCGCGGCCTGCTCCTCCAGCCACTGGACGGTCTGCTCCAGCCCCTCCCCGCTAAGGGGGAAAGAGGCGGTGGAACAGATATGGCTCAACGCTTTGGTCAGCGGACCCCTCCAGAACTCTATGTCCAGGGTGGTATGAGAGGGTGCGTCAGGGGTATCTGGGGCAGCTTCGTGGGTCACGGGCTGAATAAAAAAGCGGGCCTGTCCTTTACTGCCATACCAGGTATTGCCATTCTCCCAGAATAGCAGGGTAGGGATTTCAATAGGGGGTAACATAGGTATCACTCCTGCCTGTGGTATCCGCCCCTTCTTACAGGGCGGATTCAATGAAATGATGGTCGTGGGCTTCCCAATATTTTTTGTACTGCCGGTCTGTCTGCCCATCCAAGTTCAACTGATACATTCGAAAGACAACCGGCATATTCTTAGGCTGCCACAACTCCTCATAGGTGTATTGATATTTCATGCCGAGATTTTGCATCACGCCGCCGCTCCGGGGATTGTTCCGGTCATGGGTGGCGGTGATATAGGGAATGCCATCCGCTCTCAACCGCTGTATAACGGCCTTGCAGGCTTCGGTAATGATGCCCTGATGCCAAAACTCATTACGAAGGCCGTACCCTAGGTCGTGGCTGTCGTCCATAGCCACGTTGACGTATCCCACAGGTATGTCGTCGGAGCGGAAACAAACGGCATACCGGTAGCCCCGCTCCTGTCCATAGGAGGCCGCATACCGCTCCAGGAAAAAAGATCTGGCCTCCTCCATGGTATGCAGCGGGTACCAGGGCAAAAACCGGTTTGCTTCTTCATCACGGAAAATAGAGAAAAGGGCATCCAGGTCGTTTTGTGTAAATTTCCTCAGGATTAGGCGCTCTGTCTCCAGCCGTGGCGTATTTAAGCCCATGTCAATCGTGTTCCTCCCAGTCCAAGCTGCGTCCTACGGCCTTGTGCCAGCCGCGCAGCAGCCGCTGCCTGGTATCTGCCTCCATATGCGGGTCGTACCGCTGATCCAGGGTGCGCAGGGCACGGATTTGGTCTAGATCCCGCCATACCCCCACAGCCAGGCCGGCCAGATAGGCCGCGCCAAGAGCGGTGGTCTCCCGGATGGCCGGCCGGCAGACGGATTTGTTCAGAATATCAGCCTGGAACTGCATTAGAAAACGGTCCCTGCTGGCCCCGCCATCAGCATTCAGCTCCCGAAGGGCAATCCCAGTGTCCTTTTCCATGGCATCCACCAAGTCCGCCACCTGATAGGCGATAGACTCCTGTGCCGCCCGGATGATATGGTCACGGGTGGTGCCCCGGGTCAGTCCCACCAGGGCACCCCGTGCGTACATATCCCAGTGGGGAGCACCTAGGCCGGTGAAGGCCGGGACGAGATAGACCCCGCCGGTATCCGGAACCTTGGAGGCGTAATACTCCGCGTCTCGGGCCTCCGAGATGAAGCGCAGCTCGTCCCGGATCCACTGGATGACGGCGCCGCCTACGAATACGGAGCCCTCCAGAGCGTACTGGACCTTTCCGCCCAAGCCGATGGCGATGGTAGACAACAGCCCGTTCCGGCTTCGGCACAACTGGTCACCGGTGTTCATCAGAAGAAAACAGCCGGTGCCGTAGGTGTTTTTCGCCTGACCGGAGGAGAAGCAGGTCTGACCGAAGAGGGCGGCCTGTTGGTCGCCGGCGATGCCAGAGATGGGTACCTCCACCCCCTGGAGATTGACAGTGCCGTACACTTCACTGGAGTCTCGGACCTGGGGCAGCATGGAGATGGGGATGTCCAGGGTGCGGCAGATACGGGTGTCCCAGCAGAGGTTTTGGATGTCATAGAGCATGGTACGGCTTGCGTTGGTCCGGTCGGTGACATGGACCTTTCCACCTGTCAGCTTCCACACCAGCCAACTGTCCACTGTACCGAAGAGCAAATCGCCCGCCTGGGCCCGTTCCCAGGCTCCCTCTACATGCTCCAGTATCCATTTGACCTTGGTGGCGGAGAAGTAGGCGTCAATGAGCAGTCCCGTGCGGTCCTGAATATACTGGGTGAGCTCCTTGTCCTTTTTCAGCTTCTCACACAGAGGGGCGGTGCGGCGGCACTGCCACACGATAGCGTTGTAGACCGGCCGCCCGGTATGTCTATCCCACACGATGGCCGTTTCCCTCTGGTTTGTGATGCCGATAGCAGCCACCTCATCAGGAGAAACGCCGGCCTGGGCCAGCACTTCGGTGAGGACGGAGTATTGACTGGACCAGATCTCCATGGGGTCATGCTCCACCCAGCCGGGCTGGGGGTATATCTGTGAAAATTCCCGCTGCGCCACCCCCGCGATATTCTGATCCTGATCGAAGAGAATGCAGCGGCTGCTGGTGGTGCCCTGGTCCAGGGCGATGACATATCGTTTCATGGGCGTCCCTCCCCTTGAATATGCTCTTATTATGACAGAAAAACAGAGGGCTGTAAAGACCGGAGCGGAAGAGGAGGGCCTGCCCATTTGACAGGCCACGCACAGGTGCGTTGATTCAGCATAGGATGGAATGTGGCATCGCCACACCCATTTTTTACCGTGCAAAGGAGCGTCTTATGAGAAGATACTGTGCTTCTGAGTGGGAGCAGAATCGCCGGGACGGCGTGGTCGCCTATCTGAACGGCGGCACCAGCTCCAGCTGCGGCTGTGGCTGCGGTCAGTCCGGCTCTACTTCCTGCTGCCCCACTCCTTGTCCTCCCCCTTGCCCGCCTCCCTGCCCCTGTCCTCCTCCCTTCCCGTCCATGGTAGGCCCCACCGGGCCGACCGGACCCCAGGGCTATCCTGGTCCCGTTGGTCCCACTGGCCCCACCGGACCTCAGGGAATCCCCGGCCCAGCCGGCGTTACTGGCCCCGCTGGTCCTGCTGGCCCTGCTGGCGCGACTGGCGCTACGGGTGCAACTGGTGCCACCGGAGCTACCGGCGCCCAGGGCCCCGCCGGCCCGACCGGCCCGACCGGTCCCACTGGTCCTGCTGGCCCTGCCGGCGCAACCGGTGCCACTGGTGCTACTGGCGCTCAGGGTCCCGCCGGCCCCGTCGGTCCCACCGGCCCCGCTGGCGAGGGGCTGGAAACTGTGACCACATTCGCGCTAGGCACACCCTATGCCCAGGGGGACTTTGTGACCTATAACGGCAGCCTGTACCGGGCCCGGATCGCCAATCCCAGCGGTACTCCCGGCACATCCGCTGACTTTGAGTTGGTGTCTGTCCAAGGCCCTACCGGCCCCACGGGTCCTGTAGGGGCGACTGGAGCCACCGGGGCCACTGGCGCTGCCGGAGCGGCCGGCGCTACTGGCCCAACTGGCCCTGCCGGCCCTGCGGGTGCCGCTGGTCCTGCGGGCCCGACCGGCCCGACTGGTCCAACTGGCGCTGCTGGTGCTGCTGGCGCTACCGGAGCTACCGGAGCGGAAGGCCCCACCGGACCAATCATAATAAGAAAACGGCTATATACACACTATTTCAATAAAATACGAGCTTATCACTTTACCGGACAAGCGCCGCCCAAGTAGAGACTACGGGCGGCGTTTTCCGTTGTGAAGCGGAAAGGAGGACTATTCCCCTTGCTTCGGGCCAACATGGCCCGAAGCTCCCCGTGGGCCTGACTATAAAAGTTAGGCCCTTTTTTCATGCCAAAATGAAGGAGGTAAACGAATGGCAGAGGATAAAAAAGATTTGAAGCCGGAGGAACAGAGCGGCCCCGCCGTTTCCGGAAATCCGGCTCCACGGAAGGAGGAGCCTCCGGCGCAGGAGGTTAAAACTTCAGCCCCGGTGCAGGAGGCCGAGAAAGCGGACACCCCTGCCCCGACTGACAAGAGCCGCCCCGGAAACGTCATTGATATTTCCGGCGCTATGATTGATAAAATTGTGGCCGAGAAGGAAAAGGCGGCAAAGGCTGAACAGGAACAGGGCTCAACTACCGATAAGTCAAAGCCTGAACGAACAGACGCGGATAAACCGAAAGAAAAGAAACAGACGAAACAGGCGGTACGTTCCCCGAAGGACAAGGCCCCCAAGAAAACCGAAAAGCCCAAAGCTGAAAAAATGCCCCCGACCAAGCAGAAGGCAGAAAAGGCAGCTCCGTCGGCGGACGGCCCCAGCCGGAAAGAACAGAAGGCCAAGCTGGAACAGGAGCTTCGGAAGAAATACGGGATTCCCAAGACTGACAAACCCATGGAGCCCTTTGTTATCCCGGAAGTGGAACAGACTGTAAGAATCCCCCATGAACAGCTCCATGCTTTCAAAAACCACCCGTTCAGCGTCGAGAAGAACGCTAAGTTCATGGCGTTTGTTTCGAGTATCCGGGCGCAGGGCGTGACACAACCCGCCATTGTCCGGCCTGATGATAAGGGCGGCTATGAAATCATTTCCGGCCACCGCCGCGACGCGGGCAGTATTGAGGCCGGTATTCCCTATACACCGTGTATCATTCGCGCCCTGACTGACGAGCAGGCCATTCAGCAGATGGTCGAGGATAACGTCAACAACCGGGAAGTTTCCACAATGGAATTAGCCAAAGCCCTGAAAATGCAGTTGGAGGCTATCAAACATCAGGGAGCGCGGGAGGCGCTGGAGGGACAGAACTTCTCAACAGACGTAGATAAGCGTTCCAATGAGGTCATCGCAGAGCGCAACGGAATGAGTGTGAAACAGGTTCAGCGGCATATCGCCCTGACGAGGCTCATTCCCACGTTGCAGGATATGGTTGACGGCAAAACAGTCGGGAGTGGAGGCAAGCCGCTCAAAATTGCCTTTACCCCCGCTGTGGAGCTTTCCTATATTAAACCCAAAAATCAGAGGTATATTGCCGTTGCCATTGACGCGCAGCAGTCGGCCCCTTCGCTCTCCCAGGCCCAGCGTATGCGGAAACTCGACCAGGAAAATATGCTCAACGGTGATGTGATCGACGGTATCATGCTTGAAGAAAAGAAGGAGGTAGACAAAGTGATTATCAGTGGAATGGAATTGGAGAAGTATTTCGGCAAGGAAAAGACCCCGCAGGAAATGAAAGACCAGATTATCAAGCTCCTGGACGACTGGAAGGGCAAGCAGAAGGAACAGGCGAAGCCCGAGAAAGAGGCCGCGCCGGAGAAATAAGAGGCTTCGGGCCAAGTTGGCCCGAGGTTCGCGCCTAAAGCGGGGCTCTGCCCCGCGCCCCGAAGCTCGAAGGATATAATATTCCCCGTCGCCGTGGTTTGTATAGCGCAACCGGGGAAGGCAGTCAAGGGTGGCGCCCGCGCCACCGCCTGCGGCGGCGAAGCCCTTGACAGCCTTTCCCGGTTGTGCTTGTAGTAGTCAAGCGACGGGGATATATATTCCTTTGAGCCGTTCCCCTTCCCACGGGAAGGGGCGGAGGGGATGGGCTATCTATTAAGCGCAAACAGGAAGGAGGAACCCCATGAAACGACCTTTAGCATACATCACCGCCGCGTGGACAGGCGAACACAAGGCCGACACGGAACAGGCGGCGCAGTATTGCAGGGCGGTCTATGAGGCCGGATTTTCCCCGGTCTGCCCTCTGCTCTACCTGCATTTGTTCCTGAATGACGATATTCCCGAGGAACACAAAAGCGGGATTGACATGTCCCGCGATATGCTCCGCCGGGCTCATGTTCTGGTGGTGTGCGGCAACGGTATGACAGAAGATGTGAAGAACGATATTGCCGTTGCCGGGCGGCTCAACATCACAGCAACCACCCTGGATGGCATACTGACCGTGAAAGGCAAGGGCCGGGAGGCTCGGTGCGATGATTAGCGCCTATATTGGCAATCTCGGCAAATACAATGAGGGGATTCTCGCGGTGGAACCGTTGAGATTTCCTGCCTCAACAGAGGAAGTACAGGCCGTACTTTCCAAGATTGGCGTGGACGGTATACGGTATGAGGAAGTCTTTATTGCTGATTATGAAACTAATGTTGCCGGGCTGCGGAACCATTTGGGAGAAGGCGAAAGTATTGACGAACTGAATTATCTTGCCTCCCTACTGGACGGACTGGACAACGGCCAGAAGGCAAAATATGAAGCCGCCCTCTCGCTCGGAGAATATACCGGGAGCGTTAAGGATTTAATCAACCTGACCCAAAACCTTGACTGCTACGAATTTTACCCAGAGGTACAGAATGAGGAAGAATTGGGGCGGTATCTCATTGACGAGTGCGGAGCCCTTGACGTGCCAGAACATATCAAAGACTATTTTGACTATGAGGCATACGGAAGGGATATGTTTTTAAATACGACAAGCGATTTTGCGGGGGGCGGCTATATCGAGAACAACGGGAGTCCCTTCATGGAACACTATGACGGGGAGGTTCCAGAGGAATACCAGATATTTTCCTATCCCGATGAACCCCGCCACTCCATTCTCGAAGCATTGAAACAATTCCGGGAGGCCCCGCCCCCGGAACATGGCAAAACAGCAAAGGCCGCGACCCATGAGGAACGGTAGACCTCGGGCCAACTTGACCCGAGGTTTTTTGCTGGCCGGACGAAAGGAGGTGTGAATATTGCCAAAAAAGAAAGCGCCCGCCGTGGAAACGCCGATAGCTGAAAATGAGTATGTAAAAGAACTGCTGGCCCTGCTGAAAGAAAACCAATCCCCGGCAGGAAAAGAACTGTTAGAGGCTATCGGGCATGTTTCCGAAATGGAAAAACAGCTTGCCAGTGTGGTTGACGAGCTAAAAGCCATGCGGCAGGATTTGGAGAAAATGAAGAACTCCCCGTTAAAATCAGCCCTGCAAAAATCAATCGTTGTCCTGCAAGACCGTATTCTTGCCCTGCGTGACAGTCTCGCAGAGCTGAAAGCCGGTATCATTGAGGGCTGTAAAAATACGCTGGCCGCTGTGAAGGAACGCGGAATTTCCGCGCTGGATCACGCCGCCCGGTTCTTCCATATCAAGCCGGGGCTGACAGCCATGCGGAACAACATCAACGAAGGCATACAGGCGGACGAGAAGGCCATTTCCAGTATAGAGGCCGTAAGCGCCGAGTACCACGAAGCCGGGCGGCATGTGAAAAACATAGGCCGGGCCCTGATGGGGAAGGAGGCCGTACAGGAGGCGAAGGCCCCCGGCAAGCTGGCAAAGACGGTACAGGCCCCCTATCGGGCGGAACGGGCCTGTTTCCTTGCGGCCCGGAACAGTCTGGATAAGGCGGTTGCCAGTCTTGAACGGCTGGAACGTGCCGCCGAAAGACAGCCTTCTATCTTGAAAACCATGCAGGAGCACAAGACAGCAAACCCGCCGAAGAAGGAAAAGACAGCTCCGACGGCGGCACATGACGGGCGGTAGACCTCGGGCCAAGTTGGCCCGAGGTTTCCCATATCCCCGGGGGCCTCCAGCTTTAACCCGCGGCTCCCGGACGGAAAGGAAGTAATCAATGGAAGAAGAAGTATCAAGAAAGACTGTGGCTATATCCATACATGCGGCGAAGCTGACGGGCCGGGTGCTGTTCATGGCGTGCCAGAAGTTTCTGGCCGGAGTGCAGAAACACAACCGGGACGCACTCACGCCCCACGGGCGGCAGACCGTGAAACAGCTCATGGGCCACGCCGGACAGTCCAACAGTATCCAGCTAAAGGGGGACGCCCGCCTGTTTGACCGGGTGGCCCGGAAATTTAATGTAGACTATGCGTTCCACAAGGTAGGCCCGAAGGACTATCTCCTGTTTTTCAAGGCGGGACAGGCCGACGCCATCACGGCGGCATTTTCCGAGTATACCAAGCGGGTGATGGCCCGCCAGAACGACAAGCCATCTATCCGGCGCGGGCTCCGGCAGGCTATGGGCCACGTCAAGCCCCGGCAGAAGGAACGGGAAAAGACCAGAGAGGCGGTGCAGGAACGGTGAACACCAAAATCAAAAAATATGTGGTTCCCAATCTCCCGTACCTGTTTATTTTCTGGTTCTTCTGCAAGGTGGGGACGGCCTACCGCCTCGCGGAAGGTGCGGACTTCGGCGCGAAGCTCATAGGTATGATGAAAACCATAGGCCCGGCTTTCGGGACAATCACGCCGGGCCTCGCTGGCTTCGATTTGCTGGTGGGCCTTGTGGGGGCCGTGGTGCTCCGGCTGATGGTCTATAACAAAGTGAAGAACGCAAAGAAATTCAGGAAGGACGTGGAATACGGCTCGGCCCGTTGGAGTGCATAATTTTAAGTGTAAATGACACATACATGGACGCACAGGAGGTTATGCACATGACTGATTATAGCAAAATTACAGCCCTTTACTCCCGCCTTTCCGTGGGCGATGAGGACAGGGACGGCGGCGAGAGCAACAGCATACAGAACCAAAAAATCTTTTTGGAGAACTACGCCAAAGGGCAGCACCTGACCAATATCCGGCACTACATCGACGATGACGAAAGCGGCAGGTTTTTTGACCGTTCTGCCTACTCCCGCATGATGGA
>CDZQ01045707.1_pt1 | contig 56229 bp, 46 predicted proteins | sample 554831 | NCBI WGS metagenome assembly CDZQ01 (sample SAMEA3182112, study PRJEB8094) | gut metagenome | biome: human; feature: gut; material: Stool; isolation source: human stools | place: Canada | collected 2013-05-06 | reverse complement strand
CTTCTTCGTCGGAAAGTTCTCCTTCCGGGAGGTTTGTTACAAGGGTCTCAACCTCACCACTGCTGAGTGTGATGCGTTTGCATTGCAGGCGATAGCTCTTTCCGTGATATTGGATGCTGATTTGCTCCGCCCCAGAGCCCACTTCCGCAGTCACCCCATTTGGAACCCTGGCAAGGAAGGAACTGCCACTTTCCAGGATCGTTGTGTATAATTCTGGGGACCAGTAGCCTCGATCCATCAGATACAGACACTTGCCAGCCCGTTTGGAAAGCCGGTTGACTCCCCGGATTGCCATTTGCCGTTCGCCTGTGTGAAAGGGCGCCAGCTCACCATCCATGATACATCCGTTTTTTACATCCAGAATCATGGACATTCGAGCAAATACTTCCCCTTCTGAAGGCGTTTGGCCTCCAAAGGATGCTTGAATCTCCGGGACATTTGTCAGTGGAATGGTTGTTCCATCGATTGCCAACAGGCGATAACCGTGAAAAAGCTCAAAATCTTCCACGGTAAGGGCTTTCTCCAGGATGGTCTCAAAGACCTCCTGGAACGCTTCATATTTGACCTTTTGGCGGGCCTCGCTCAGAGATTGTTGTGTCACAAAATCATCCACCTTGATCACATTTCTAAAAAATTGTAGAGCTTCCGTAAACGTGGGGCGAGTTATGTAATTGAGACAGAGAAACATCAGGCGTGAAAAAGGCAGCTTCCGCACCCGGGTAAAATCGCGTAGATTCATCCGGCTGCGCTCCAGAAAGGAACTGCTTAGAATCAACTGGCGAAGACAGTCAAAAATTGCATTCAGAGAAACCAGCTTCTTCAAGAAAATCACCTCAAAAACGAAAGTTCCACTTTAATTTTTGAGTTTTTTCCATCTTGTCAAGTGGCTTTTTCAACAAAAATGGACCCCAGTTTTTAGCTATTTTGCCGAGAACTCTTAACCTGTTGGCATTGGGTCCGCCCCTACGGCGACCCATGATGTTGACGAAATTTCGTAAAGAATCAAACCAATATGATATATACCAATATGTGGAACGGATTTATGGATCTGATTTGACCCGGATCCCCCCGTGGGGGCAACCCATGTGTCCACTCGGCGGGGACGCCGTGCGTATTACATCCACGTCTGGCGAATTCGTAATGTCTATGCACGTCTTTTAACGACGGCAATTTCTGGGTGAAACGGATTTTTTGTGTGCAAAATTGTTGCTTTTTTTCAGGGCACATGATATACTGAATGTCTCAATTATGCAAATAAAATTCCCAAAAGACGGCGGCTGCCGTCTGAAAAACGAAAGGGGTAAAAGGAATGTCTCATAAGTATGTCTACCTGTTCACCGAGGGCAACGGCTCCATGCGGGAGCTGCTCGGCGGCAAGGGTGCAAACCTGGCGGAAATGACCAGCCTGGGTATGCCGGTGCCTCAGGGCTTCACCATCTCGACGGAAGCCTGCACCAAGTATTACGAGGATGGCCGGACCATCAATGATGAGATCATGGGCCAGGTCTACGAGGCTTTGGCAAAAATTGAGGAGATCAACGATAAAAAGTTCGGCGACCCCCAGAAGCCCCTGCTGGTCTCCGTCCGCTCCGGCGCCCGGGCCTCCATGCCCGGCATGATGGACACCATCCTGAACTTGGGCATGAACGACGAAGTGGCCGCCGGCCTCATCGCCGGCAATCCCACCGACAAGTTCGAGCGCTTTGTCTACGACTCCTACCGCCGGTTCATCCAGATGTTCTCCGACGTGGTGATGGAGCTGTCCAAGAAGCGCTTTGAAGTCATCATCGACGAGGTGAAGGCTGCCAAGGGTGTGAAGGATGACATCGACCTGGACAAGGACGACATGAAGAAGCTGGTGACCCTCTTCAAAGAGTTCTACAAGCAGGAAAAGGGCGAGGAGTTCCCCTCCGATCCCAAAATCCAGATGGTGGAGGCCATCAAGGCCGTCTTCCGCTCCTGGGACAACCCCCGGGCCAATTACTACCGCCGCATGAACGACATCCCCTACTCCTGGGGCACTGCCGTCAACGTCATGCCCATGGTGTTTGGCAACCTGAACGAGAATTCCGGCACCGGCGTGGCATTTACCCGCAACCCCGCCACCGGCGAGAAGAAGCTCTTCGGCGAATACCTGATCAACGCCCAGGGCGAGGACGTGGTGGCCGGTATCCGCACCCCCTTCAAGATCGAAAAGCTCCAGGAGGACATGCCCCAGGTGTATGAGCAGTTCGCTGCCATTGCCAACAAGCTGGAGAATCACTATAAGGATATGCAGGATATGGAGTTCACCATTGAAAATGGCAAGCTCTATATGCTCCAGACCAGAAACGGCAAGCGCACCGCCGCCGCCGCTCTGCAGGTGGCTGTGGACCTGGTGGACGAGGGCATGATCACGGAGCAGGAGGCTGTGATGCGGGTGGAGCCCAAGCAGCTGGATGCGCTGCTCCATCCCCAGTTCGATGCAAGCGCCCTGAAGGCCGCCAATGTGGTGGGCAAGGGCCTGGCGGCCTCTCCTGGCGCCGCCTGCGGCCGGGTGGTCTTCACTGCCGATGACGCCAAGGCCTGGGGGGCCCGGGGCGAGAAGGTCATCCTGGTCCGCCTGGAGACCAGCCCCGAGGACATCGAGGGCATGGCCGCCTCCCAGGGCATCCTCACCGTGCGGGGCGGTATGACCAGCCACGCCGCTGTGGTGGCCCGGGGCATGGGTACCTGCTGCGTCTCCGGCTGCGGTGAAATCGCCGTCCGTGAAGAGGACAAGACCTTCACCCTGGCCGGCCGCACCTATCACGAGGGCGACTGGATCTCCATCGACGGCTCCACCGGCAACATCTACGGCGAAGCCATCGCCACGGTGGAAGCCACCATCTCCGGCAACTTTGGCCGGTTCATGGCTTGGGCCGACGCGGCCCGGCAGCTGAAGGTCCGCACCAATGCCGACACCCCCCGGGATACCGCTCAGGCGGTGAAGTTCGGCGCAGAGGGCATCGGCCTGTGCCGGACCGAGCACATGTTCTTTGAGGCCACCCGGATCAAGGCCATGCGGGAAATGATCGTGGCCAAGACTGTGGAGGCCCGGGAGGCCGCCCTGGCCAAGATCCTGCCCTATCAGCAGGGGGACTTTGAGGCCATGTACAAGGAACTGCAGGGCCGTCCCATGACCGTCCGCTTCCTGGATCCCCCCCTCCACGAGTTCCTGCCCACCAAGGAAGAGGACATTGTGGAAATCGCCAAGGAACTGAACATCTCCGTGGAGGAGCTGAAGGACGTCATTGCCTCCCTCCATGAGTTCAACCCCATGATGGGTCACCGTGGCTGCCGTCTGGCTGTGACCTACCCCGAAATCGCCGCCATGCAGACCACTGCCGTCATCAACGCCGCCCTCAATGTGATGAAGGAGCATCCGGAGTACCACATCGTCCCCGAAATCATGATTCCCCTGGTGGGCGAGATCAAAGAGCTGAAGTACGTGAAGGACGTGGTGGTGAAGACCGCCGACAAGCTCATTGCGGAAGCCGGATCGGACCTGCACTACAAGGTGGGCACCATGATCGAAATTCCCCGCGCGGCCCTTACGGCAGACGAGATTGCCCAGGAGGCGGAGTTCTTCTCCTTCGGCACCAACGACCTGACCCAGATGACCTTCGGCTTCAGCCGGGACGATGCAGGCAAGTTCCTGGACGCCTACTACGAGCGGAAGATCTATGAGTTTGATCCCTTTGCCCATCTGGACCAGCACGGCGTAGGCCGCCTGGTGAAGATGGCGGTGGAGCTGGGCCGTCAGACCCGCCCGGACATCAAGCTGGGCATCTGCGGCGAGCATGGCGGAGACCCGGTGTCCGTGGAGTTCTGCCACAACATCGGCCTGGAGTATGTCTCCTGCAGCCCCTTCCGCGTCCCCATTGCCCGCTTGGCTGCCGCCCAGGCCGCCATCCGGAACCCCCGCAAGTAAGCATGCCAAGCTTGCCTGTGGGAATCTGAATCCCATTTTGGGCGGTCTCAAAGCTTTGTTTTGAGACCGCCCTGTTTCTTTTTGGCAGAATGTCACCGGTCGTGTCAGGCAATGTGCACAATGGGGTGGAAATACGGACGAAAACGTGATATACTGACACCAATTCAGATCGGAATGCCGGTCCGCGCCGCGTTGCAGCTTGTTCTCCCTTTGCCAGCGCGGCGCTTATTACTAAATTTTGGGAGGAAACAAAGATGAAAACTGCGCTGGTGATTTTGGCTGCGGGAATTGGCGCCCGGTATGGCGGCGGCATCAAACAGCTGGAGCCTGTGGGACCCACAGGGGAGATCATTATGGACTATTCCATCCACGACGCCATTGTGGCGGGGTTTGATAAAGTGGTATTTATCATCCGCCGGGACATCGAGGAGGATTTCCGCCAGGTGATTGGCAATCGCATCGAGGCGGTGTGCAGCCGCCTGGGGGTGGAGGTGGCTTACGCCTTCCAGGAGCTGGAGGACGTGCCAGAGGGGGTCGCTGTTCCGGCAGGGCGGAAGAAGCCCTGGGGGACCGGGCAGGCGCTTTTGGCCTGCCGGGAGGTGCTCCACGAGCCCTTTGCTGTGATCAATGCCGATGATTACTACGGCAAGGAGGCGTTCCGCCATCTCTATGGGTTCCTCCAGCACTATGATCCCCAGAAGCCGGGGGCGTTTTGCATGGCAGGCTTCATCCTGCGCAACACCCTGAGCGAGCACGGGGGTGTGACCCGGGGGGTCTGCCATGTGGGCCAGGACGGATACCTGCAGCGGGTGGTGGAGACCAAAAATGTGGTGAAGCGGCCTGAGGGCGCGGCAGTTTTGGAGCCGGATGGCAACCTGCGGCCCCTGGATCCCGACTGCTTCGTCTCCATGAACATGTGGGGCATGACCCCGGAGGTGCTCCAGGAGCTGGACCGGGGCTTCCGGGACTTCTTCCGGGAGGGCAGCGGCAACATGGACACGGCAGAGTTCCTGATCCCCATTTTTGTGGACCGGCTGTTGCAGGAGGGGAAGGCGTCCGTCCAGGTGTTACCCACGGCAGACCGGTGGTTCGGCGTCACCTATCGGGAGGACAAGCCCCAGGTGGCGGAGGCCTTCCGGGGCCTCATTGCGGCGGGGGAGTATGCCCCCGATCTGTTTGCCGGCTTGGAGAGCAACCGGCGCTAAGGAAGGGAACGTGACATGATGGCCCGCTGGAAACGGATCTGGCAGAAAATCAAAGAGGGAAAGCTGCGTCAGGTGCTGAGCGAGCTGTCCTGGATTTATGGATACGGGCGGCGGTATCGGGCCGCCGTGGCTTGGTATATCTTCCTGGGGGTTCTTGGGACGGGGATGAGCCTGGCGGCCAGTGTCCTCAGCAAGAACATTGTGGATGTGGTCACCGGCTTTGACACCGGAGCCCTGGCGCCGGCGGCGGTGTTCTATGTGCTGATGCAGCTGGCCCGAATTGGGGTCAACGCCTGGACCGGACGCATTTCTGCCAGAGTCGAGGTGAAGGTGGACCAGGAGATTCGGGCGGAGGTCTATGACAAGATCATGGCGGCGGACTGGGAGTCCATGTCCCAGTACCACTCCGGCGACCTTCTGAACCGGATGGACAACGACGTGGCCAGCGTATCCGGCAGCGTCCTGGGCTGGCTGCCCGATGCGGTGACCCGGCTGGTGCAGTTTTTGGGGGCCCTGGGGATCATTTTGTATTACGATCCCACCCTGGCCGGTCTGGCGCTTCTCAGTGCGCCAGTGACTCTGGTGGTGTCCCGCACCCTCATGGGGCGGATGCGCCAGTACAGCCGACGGGTCCGGGAGGTCAGCTCTCAGGTGATGATGTTCCATGAGGAGTCCTTCCAGAATATCCAGGTGATCAAATCCTTTGGCCTGAGCAGCTTGTACAGCCGGAAGCTTCGTCAGGTCCAGGGGGATTACCGTCAGGTGAAGCTGGAATACAACAAGTTCTCTGTGGCTGCCTCGGCCCTCATGTCCCTGGTGGGGACGGTGGTGTCGGTGGTCTGCTTTGGCTGGGGGGTGTACCGGCTCTGGGGCGGCTATATTACTTACGGCACCATGATTCTGTTCCTGCAAATGGCAAGTAGCCTGTCCGCCAGCTTTAGTGCCATTGTGAAGCTGGTGCCCAGCGCCATCTCCGCCGCCACGGCGGCAGGCCGGGTGATGGCCGTGACGGAGCTCCCCAGGGAAGACCGGTCCCAGGATCCGATGGCCCGGAAGCTCCTGGAGGAAAACCGGGCCGAGGGCATCCGGGTGGAGACCCGGAACCTGGGGTTCCGCTATCAAGGCGGAGATGTGGTCCTGCAAAACGCCAACTTTTATGCGGCGCCTGGGGAGATTGTGGCCCTGGTGGGCCCCTCCGGGGAGGGGAAGACCACCATGCTCCGGCTGCTTCTGGGGATTGTCCGGCCCCAGGACGGCAGTGCGGTGGTGGAGGGACGGTGTACAGGCCAGAGCTTGACGGCTTCTGCTTCCACCCGGATTCTCTTCTCCTATGTGCCCCAGGGGAACACCATGTTTGCCGGAACGGTGGCGGAAAATCTGCGGATTATGGACCAGGAGGCCTCTGATGAGGCGCTGTGGCGGGTTCTGGACCTGGCGTGCGCCGGGGATTTTGTGCGGAAGCTGCCCCAAGGTCTGAATACGGAGCTGAAAGAGGGGGGCGGGAGCCTCTCTTCCGGTCAGGCCCAGCGGCTGTCCATTGCCCGGGCACTGCTGGCCGATGCGCCGGTGCTGCTCCTGGACGAGGCAACCAGCGCCCTGGATGTGGCCACGGAACGGAAGGTGCTGCGAAATGTCCTCCGGGCGGAGGCGCACAAAACCGTCATTGTCACCACACACCGCCCCAGTGTCCTCGGCATCTGCAACCGGGTTTACCAAATTGCAAACCGCCAGGTCCGGACCCTGAATCAGGAAGAAATTCAGGAGAAGATTGCGGATTTTTAACGGCCGGATCTATGAATTTAACGGAAGATCAAAGGAGACTCCTCCCTGCATGGGGTGAGGCCTGTGTACGGCGCTGGTCCGTATGCAGGCGGATTCACCCCTTACATGGGAGGAGTCGTTGGCTGATCAGGCGTCCGGCAGGTGGCACAGCGCCAGCTTTTGGGAGCGGGACAGGGCTTTGATGGCCCGCTCCCGGCGCAGGGCGGCGGAGCGGTCCGGGCAGGATTCCTGATGGACCAGGACCACAGGCCCCCGGCCCCGGGTGTATTTGGCCCCCTTGCCCCCGTTGTGAGCGGCCAGACGGCGGGGGAGGTTGTCGGTGATGCCGGTGTAGAGTGTGCCGTCCCGGCATTGGAGGATGTAAACAGTCCACATAGCAGATGGCTCCTGTGTGTCACGAGAATGGGCCTGACGGCAGGCGGCTGGTATTGACTATAGCAGGTTCTGTGAAAATGCGCAAGGAGAAAATGAGCCAAAAGGCGTCGGGTCGGGGAATTGCATGGTTTGTTGGAAAATTTTTGGGTTTCTGGGATGAATGCAGCCCCTGGGAGCCTGAAAATGGCAAAATGATTGCAATTTTCCCCTCCCTGTGATACAATACGGCAAAAAAGGAGGTGCCGATGTGAAGCGGTTTTTGTTGGCGGTCCTGTGTCTCGTGCTTCTGGCGGCGCCGGTGGGCGCGATGGAGCCAGGCAATGCCATGGAGGTAAGGGCCGTGGTGGGGGAAGATGGTTCCTGCCAGATGACGGTGGAGCTCACCTTGCAGCTGGACGGCAAGGCGGAGCAGCTGGTGCTTCCGGTGGGCAGCGGGGCTCGGGATGCTGCGGTGAACGGTGCGGCGATGGAGGTCCGGCGTCTGGATGGCATCTATGGCCTGATCCTGGACAGCAGCGCCGGTTTGCGTGGCGCCCAAACCTTTACCATCACCTATACCCTGCATAGCTGCATTTTGGAGGAGGAAGAGCGGACGCTGAGGCTGCCCCTTCTCCCGGAGGGCCTGGCCTATCCGGTGGACCGGCTGACCTTCCGGGTCACCATGCCCGGCCCCTTTTCCGAGACGCCAGGCTTCACCAGCGGCTACTATGGCGAGGATGTGGACAATTACATGACGGTATCCGTGTCCGGCCCCGAGATTTCCGGCTCTGTGAACACGGGCTTGCGGGACCAGGACAGCCTGATTCTCACCATGAAGGCGCCCGACGATCTGTTTCCCCGGCGCTACGAGACCGGAACGCTGGCGCCGGTGGCCCGCCTGGCCGCTTTGGGATTTGGCCTGCTGGCCATTGTGTATTGGATGCTGCGGCTCCGCTGGCAGCCGGTGCGGGCGGTGGCCCAGGCCCAAGCGCCTGTGGGAGTGGGTCCTGGGGAGGTGGGGTGCCGCCTCTTCGCCAGGAGTCCGGACTTTCCCCTGATGGTGGTGTCCTGGGCACAGCTGGGCTACCTGACCATCCATGTGGGCCAGGACTGGGCGGTGACCCTCCACAAGCGGATGGACATGGGCAACGAGCGCAGCGCCTATGAGCGGGGCCTCTTTCAGGCGCTCTTTGGCCGGGAGCAGCTGGCCGAGGGCGGCGGAGCCCGGTTTCAGGCCCTGGTGAAGCGGACGGCCGCCTCCAAGCCCCGGGTTTCGGGGCAGTTCCACCGGAGCGGGCGGCCCTTCTGGGTCCGGCTCCTGGGAGCGCTCATGGGCCTGTGCGCCGGTGTGGCGGCGGGGGACCTGAGTGCACCGGCGGTGTCCTGGCGGATGGCGTGGGTGGTCCTGTGGGGCCTGGGTTGGGCTGTGGCCTCCTGGCTCTTGCAAGACGGGTTCCGCAGTCTCCTGTCCTGGGAGAGGCGGCCGGGGCTTCTGGCTCTGTGCGCCGGGGCGGCGCTCCTTCTGACAGGGGTGCTGGCCGGATGTGCAGGCCTGGCCTTGGTGTGCGGTCTGGCGCAATGTCTGCTGGGTCTTCTGGTCCTCTTTGGCGGACGGCGAGGCGAGGCGGGGCGGCAGACGCTGGCGGCTCTGCTGGGCCTGCGGCGGTATCTGCGCACGGTGGACCGGAAGCAGCTGCACCGAATTCTCCAGCAAAACCCCGGTTACTACTATGACATGGCGCCTTACGCCTTGGCGTTGGGTGTGGACCGGCAGTTTGCCGGTCGGTTTGACCGGATGCGTCTGCCGGCGTGTACCTGGTTGGTGACGGATTTCCCGCCGGTGAGCGGGGCACGGGAGTGGTACCCCCTGCTGCGACAGGTGACCCGGGTGCTCCGGGGCCGACTTCCCAGACCTACCCGGCAGAGGCAAACAGCACCCCTCTAAGGGAAAGAAATGCACGGCACAGGCGTAGAAATGCCGGACGTGCTGCAAACGGAACGGCCAAAACCGCTCCCCACAGTGAGGAGGTATACGATGGCGCAAGGAAATGCCCCCCGGCTGCGTCGCCGGGGATCCAAACGGTGCATCAGCACCGATCTATTGAAAATCATTGGGCTGCTGCTGACGGTGCAGGGAACTTTGGGTGTGGCGCTGCTGCAAAACGGCCTGCTGCACATGGGAGACCGGACCCAGCTGGAGCTGTGGGACCTGATCCAGACGGACCAGAATGCCGCCCAGGTCCTGGCCTGGTCGATCCTCAGCAAGGGTATGGTGTCCCTGGCCTGGCCCATCTTTGCCTACCTGGCAGTGGAGGGGCTGCAGCATACCTCCAGCTTCCCCCGGTATGCGCTCCGGCTTCTTGGGGTGGCGGTGATCAGTGAGGTCCCCTATGATTTGGCCATGTCCGGCCAATGGGTGGACTGGTCCAGTCAGAACTTCCTTTTCTCTCTGCTCATTGGCCTAGTGGCCCTGTATATGGTGCAGGAGGTGGGCGAATCCAAGGAGAAGGCGGGGCCCCTTCGGATCTTGTTCCCGGTGGGGGCGGTGGTGTGGACCTTCCTGTTCCAGACCCAGCTGGGCATTCTGGTGGTGCTGGCCATGACTGCTATGTATTTCCTCCGGGAGCGGCCTGTGTGGCGGGACATTGTGGTGGCCGTGTTGGGCCTTGCCACCATCCCCGCCTCCCTCAGCGTCCTGCTGATCCATTTTCACAAGCCGGGACCCAGCATGTTTCCCAAGTGGGTGTATTATGGGTCCTATCCCCTCCAGCTGCTCCTCATTGGTCTGGCCTGCCATTTCCTGCTGTAACGTCTGTGAGACCCGCAGGTGGGCCTGAAAACGGAAAAATCCCGGGCGAATTCGTTGGCTGCAGAGCCATGTGCGAATTCGCCCGGTTTTTTTACCATGGTGGCGATTGGAGGGGAAAATTCAAGTTAGTAAAAATTTTTATATTTTCTACATGGGGCATTGACGAGAAAGCGGATTTGGGATATAGTGTATACGAACATACGTTTTATTGTGAGGGGGGATAATCCATATGTGGATGCAAGCGCGGGTACGGCTGAGGGGTGGAGCCGGGCCGGTCCTGGCGCCCCGGGACCGGCAACGGGACCCAGTGGTAGGGGTTTGCCCCCGGTGTGGCCGGGAGCGGTATGGATGGGGGAGGTGTTTGTGGGTAGATTGTGAGGAAATGGCGCAGGGGCGTCAGAAGGAAGCGTTTGATTTGCATGGGGAAGCGGCGACGGAGCTGCCGTGAAGCGAGCTTCACTTTTGAAAGGAGATGGGTATGTGTCCAGAGAAAGATTGACGATTCGCCCCCTGGGAGGGCTTCGGCAGGGGGCCAGGGGGGAACTGGGCGAGGCGGAGGAGATGGTGAATTTTACAGTCACGGATCAGGGCCGACTCACCTTGCGGCCTGGGGTCCGGGCGCTGCATTTGCCCTTTGGCTTTGACACCCGGGATCAGGAGATCCGGGGGCTTTGGGCCGGGTTTCTGGAGCGGGAGGAATTGCTGGCAGTGGCCACTTCTCCTGCCGGGGCGTATGGGGACAACGGCGATTACATCCAAATCTTCCGGCGGGAGGAAGGGGGATTTGTGGCGGCGGCGTTGCTGCCCCGGCCCTTTGGGGCCAAGACGGCCTGGGTCCAGTTCTTCCCCTTTTGCGGGGCGCTTTACGCCCTGTCGGACCAGGGGTATGTGCAGATTTCCCACGGAGGCATTTCCACAGGCGGTGTTCCCGGCTTCCGGGCGCAGAACGTGGAGCCCTATGTGCCGCTGGTGGTGACGGGGGCCAGTCCTGCCGGGGGCGGCACGGCGCTGGAGCAGGTGAACCGGCTCACAGACCGGCGGCGGATTTCCTACTCTGCCGATGGCTCCGCCGCCTATCAACTGCCGGAGGAGGCGGCGGGAGTGGCGTCGGTCCGGGTAAACGGGGAGGCTTTGGAGAGCCCCGGCAGCTTCAACGCCCTCACCCGGGTGTATACATTCCGTGGGGCTCCGGCGGCGGGAACGGACAACGTGGAGATCACCTATCTGGCGGCCGCCTCGGACCGGGCCCGGATTCTGGGGATGCGGTGTTCCGAGATTTACAACGGGGACACGGACACCCGGCTCTTCCTCTATGGAGATGGCAGCAACACCTGCATTTACTCCGGTGTGACCCAGGCAGGGGTTCCCTCGGCGGCTTATTTCCCCGCCATGAATGAGATCCGGGTGGATGGGGCGGATGCGCCCATTACGGGTCTGCTACGGCACGGGTCCAGCCTCCTGGCGTTTAAACCGGATGGGACCTGGTCCATTACTTACAGCCCCCTGACGCTGCCGGATGGCACGGTTACCGCCGGGTTTTACCTGCGGCCTCTGCACAGGAGCCTGGGCAATTATGCCATGGGGCAGGCGGTTCTGGTGGAGAACTGCCCCCGGACGGTGACCCCTGGGGCCTTGTATGACTGGCAGCTGCCGGAAGGGTACCACCGGGATGAGCGGCAGGCACAGCTGGCCTCCGGGGCGGTGGGGATGGTCCTGCGGGGGATGGATCCTTGGAACGCGGTGGCGCTGGATGACGGCGGGCGGGGGGATTATTACCTCTTTCATGAGGGGGAGGTCCTGGTTCACCGGTACCGGCTGGGGGTGTGGTGCCGGTACCGGGGGGCGGCGTTTCAGGGGATCCGGTTTGGGGTCCTGTGCGGTGGAGAGCCGGTGTTTGCCGGCGCCCAGGGGGTGTATACCCTGGACCAGGCGGCGGCTTGGGACTACCTACCAGAAAAGACCCCCATTGAGGGGGTCTGGCAATCGGGGCCCATTGGGCTGGGACGGGTTCGGACCCTGGTCCGGGTGGAACTGACCCTCCGGCCGGAGAGCGGCTCCGGGCTTCGTCTGTCCGTGGCGACGGACCGGCGGGGGGCCTGGGGGGAATGCCCGGCCGGAGCGGGGCGGTTCCGGTATGGCGCCGTGGATTACGGGCGGTGGTCCTACAATCCCTCCTCCCTGCCGCAGCAGCGCAGGCTTCGGATCCGGGCCAGAAAATGCACCGTTTGCCGCATCACCCTGCGGCCCCGGGAACCGGGGTGCAGGGGGAGCGTGGAGGAGATGCGGCTGGAAATGACCCAGTAGGAAGGGAAGGCAGCCCACAGCGCCCCTTATTTTTCCGGCGTGACGATGCGGTAATAGAAGCGGGAGGTGAGGAGGTAGATGATGCTGTAGATGAGGCAGAAGAGGAGGAAGGTAATGCCGGTGGTGAGCATTAAGAGGGGCCGGTTGGTGAGGCCGAAGAGCAGCAGCATTTTGGAGAGGATGGGGAAGGCAAACATGGTGTGTACGCCGGCTCCCAGAAGGGGCAGGAAGAAGACGGTGAGGATCTGGGAGTGGATGGTCTTGCGGACCTCTGCCTTGGACATGCCCACCTGCTGCAGGGTGCGGAACCGGGTCTGGTCTTCATAGCCCTCGGTGATCTGCTTGTAGTAGATGATGAGAGCCGTGGCCAGAAGGAACAGGAAGCCCAGGAAAATGCCCAGGAAGAACAGACCGCCGAAGAGGGAGAAGAAATCCTGCTCCTCATAGGCCCGGGATTCCAGGGAGATGTCTGCTTCTTCGCGGTAGCGGACGGATTCCCGGATGGCCCCGTACAGCTGGATCTGCTGGTCTTTTCCGGCCCCGGTATCGAAGCAGTAGTAGCCCTTTACGGTGACGCTGCCGCCGTCGTCGTAGAAATCGTTGACGGAAGTCCGGAGGGACTCCAGGGTGTTGAAGTCTGGGGTTACGATGAAGAGGCTGGTGATGATCTCGGCGGTGGAGAAGCCGTTGTCCAGGAATTCCGGCAGCTCCTGAGCCACCTGGAAGGTGCGGCCGGCCAGGGTCAGGGTGGACTGGCCATAGGTGTTCCGGTTTTGATATACCAGGATCTCATCGGGGCCCAGGGTGAGGGTTTGACCAGTGGACTGGTTGTAATCCTCCAGAGGGATCAGATACAGTTCCATGATCCGGCCGTCCAGGCCGATGGAAGTCAGATTCTGATATTCTATGTCCAGGCGGAAGGTATCTCCCTCCTGGAAGGCGGTAAAGGTGGTGTAGCGATAACGCAAGAGGTGACTTGCGGTGAGGTTTTGGGAGGCAAGGGCCTCCAAGGATGCGGATTCTGCAGCGTCCATGCTGGAGGAAACGTCCCCCTGGCAGGTCAGGTTGATCTCCCGGGGATAGCGGTTATGGAGAATGTCGCTGTTGCCCACATACAGGCTGGAGGTGGTGGAGATCATGACGAGGACCATGGTGGACAGAATGCAAATGGTGGCCAGCCCTGCGCCGTTTTGCTTCATCCGGTGAAGCATGCTGCCCACGGAGATGAAATGGTTGGTCTGGTAGTAATAGCCCTTCATCCGCCGCAGCAGTTTCAAGATTGCCACGCTGCCGGCAATGAAGCAGCAGTAGGTGCCCAAAATCACCAGAATCACTGCCACAAAGAACCAGAGCAGCGCTTCTACGGGATTTTGGAGGGTGACGGCGATCCAGTAGCCCATTCCCAGAAGGACAAGGCCCACCAGGGCCAGCAGCCAGTTGGCCTTGGGCTCCCGCTCCCCGGCGCTGACGCTGTGCAGCAGCTCCACGGGCTTGGCTTTCCGCAGCTGCCGCAGGCTGTACACCAGCATGAGGGCGGCATAGAGGGAGAAGACTACGCCGGTGCGCAGAAATGCCCGGGGGAGGAACTCGATGGTGTAACGGATCTGGAACTTTAGCATGTTGCACAGCAGCAGTTCCGCCAGCTTGCTCATGAGCATGCCAAGGCCCAAGCCGATGAGAATGCTGGCGGTGAAGGCGAAGAAGGTCTCCCAAAAGAGGACCCGGCCAATGTGCCGCTTTTCCATACCCAGCACGTTGTACAGGCCAAACTCCCGCTTCCGACGCTTCATGAGGAAGCCGTTGGTGTAAAACAGGAGGATGAGGGCGAAAATTTCCACCACACAGCAGCCCAGGGTCAGAATGGAGTAGAGAAGGCCGCTGCTGGGGATGGATTCCCAGGTGTCTGTGTAGGTGAGGCTGCACAGGACGAAGTGGAGCATCACCATGAGGATACAGGAGAGCATGTAGGGGAAGTAAAATTTCCGGTTTTTTCCCAGGTTGGTCAGCGCAAGCTTGCAGTAGAATCCCTTAGCCATTGCGCTCACCGCCTGTCTGGAGCATGGTCAGGGTGTCGGAAATCCGCTGGAACTGCTGCTCGTCGGAGCAGGCGCCCCGGTAGAGCTGGTGATAGATTCTCCCGTCCCGGATGAAGAGGACCCGGCCGGCACGGCTGGCGGCTCTGACGGAGTGGGTCACCATGACGATGGTCTGGCCGCTCTCGTTGATCCGGGTGAAGAGCTTCAGCAGCTCGTCGGAGGCGCGGGAATCCAGAGCGCCGGTGGGCTCGTCGGCCAGAATCAACTGGGGGTTCGTGATGAGGGCCCGGGCGGCGGCGGCCCGCTGCTTTTGACCGCCGGAGACCTCGTAGGGGAACTTTTTCAAAAGCTCCGTGAGGCCCAGCTGGGCGGCCAGGGGGACCAGACGCTTCTGCATTTCCCCGTAGGACACGCCGGCCAGAACCAGGGGCAGGAGGATGTTGTCCTGGAGGGAGAAGGTGTCCAGGAGGTTAAAATCCTGGAACACAAAGCCCAGATTCTCCCGCCGGAAGGCGGCCAGGCGGCCCTCGGGGATGGCGGTGAGGTCTTTACCGTTCAGAAGGACCTGGCCGGAGGTGGGCCGGTCCAGCGCTGCCAGGATGTTCAGCAGGGTGGTTTTGCCGGAGCCGGATTCACCCATCACCGCCACAAATTCCCCGGACTCCAGGTCGAAGGAGACGTCGGTGAGGGCCTGGACCTGGTTGCCGCCAAAGCGGGTGGTGTAAATTTTTTTGAGATTGTGTACTTCCAATATTGCCATATGCTTGGGACCTCCTTGGTTGTTCTGGCAATATTTTAGCCGGAATGGCCCGGCATTGCCATGGCTTTGGATTACATTTTGGGGGAATTCCTTACATTGTTGTAAGGATGGGGCGGCGCGGTCAAGACTGTGGAAGGAATTGGCCGGAAAAAGGACCGCCTGGAAGGGCGGTCCTGGGGGTTAGGAGTCGGTGTCTATGATGTTGTCTTGGACAATGGCGCCCAAGGTCTTCTTCAGGCGTTTGCCCAGGATGCTGATCTGGATCACGGAGATGAGATCCGAAAGGCCCTGGTACAGGAGGACTGCGCCAATGACGATGAGGAGGGCGCGGCCGAAGAGCTCCTTCTGGACCATAAACAGAGCGCCTAAAATGGCGGCTGCCACGGACAGCAGCAGGCGGACCCACCAGCTGGAAAGCTCCAGATCCCGCAGAGTGAAGGCCCGCTTGATGCCCACCAGGCTGTCGATGATGACCACCAGGCCCAGAACGATGGAGAGAATGTCCCGGATGGAGTCTGGGGAGATCAGGGAGAAGATGCCAATGGCGGCGGTGAGGACGCCAACCACCAGCTCGAAGGTGAAGGCCCGCTCCCGACTGAAGACGAAGTTCAGCACATTGAAGCCCCCGTAAAGGGTGAGCGCACCGCCCACCAGGTAGCACAGCACATGCATACTGGCGTCGGGCCAGAGCATCAGGACCAACCCCAAAGCGGCAAAGGCCAGGGCCGTCACTACAAAGCTCCAGCGAAATTCCCGAAGCGTGGCTTCCAACCAGGTTTTTTCTTTGTGTTTTGCCATGTTAAAACCCCTTTCCGATTCCGGCGGTATGTTCCGCGTGGTGTTCTTTATTGTATCCCGTTTTGGAGAAAAATGCAATGGGACAGATTTGGGGGAACGTGGTGCCGGGAAGCTTTGGCAACATGGTGGTTACTCCAGGAGCAGGGACTGGCGCTGGAGATGGATGCGGACGGCGGTGCCCACCTTTGGGGTGGATTGGATGGAGATGGTATGGCCCAGCTGGCGGAGGGTGCGGCGGCAGAGGTACAGGCCGATGCCGGTGGAGCGCTGGTCCGCCCGCCCCTGCTGCCCGGTGTAGCCCTTCTCAAAGACCCGGGGCAGATCCTCCGGGGCGATGCCCAGGCCGGTGTCTTCAATGACCAGGGTCTGGGGCTCTTCCAGACGGATGGTGACGCTGCCCCGGGGGGTGTATTTGATGGCGTTGGACAGGAGCTGCTCCAGAACAAACAGGAGCCACTTCTCATCGGTGAGAACGGAGCAGGACACGGGGATGTAGTGGAGCTGGAGGTTTTTGCGGATGAAAGAGGGGGCGAACTCCCGCAGGGCGGTGCGGATGATGGGGTCCAGGGGGCAGGTGCGGATGACAAAGTCCGTGGTTTCGCTGTCCAGCCGGAGGTAGCACAGGACCATCTCCACATACTGCTGGATTTGGAAGAGAGACTGCTTCAGGCTGCCGCTTTCCGGGAAATCCTGGGTCTGGAGAATCAGGTCCATGGCGGCAATGGGGGTCTTGATCTGGTGGGCCCAGAGGGTGTAGTAGTCGGTCATGTCCTGGAAGCGGCGGGAGCTTTCCGCCGCCTGGGTGGCTTTGGCCTGGAAAAGGCTGCGCAGAAGGAGCTGATAGTCCGCCTCCAGGGAGGAAGCGGGTTGGGGCAGGTTGTCCAGGGTGCTCAGCACCTCCTGCTCCAGGTTTTGCAGCCGGTGATGGCGGGCATGCCACCGGGTCAGATCCCAAATGCCTGCCCCCAGGTAAATTGTGCCACATAGGACGGCGGCATAGCCCACAGCCACCAGGGGCAGCTGGAAGAGCAGCAGCACTGTGAGAAACACGGTGAGAAGCCCCAGGGCCAGCAGCAGGCTCCGCCACCGGTCCCGGAGATAGGTGGAAAATCCCATAGGCGCCTCCTATTCTCCGATTCGGTAGCCCATGCCCTTTTTGGTGGTGATGAAGTCCTCCAGGCCGGCCCCCTCCAGTTTCCGGCGAAGGCGGGCCACATTCACGGTGAGGGCGTTTTCGTCTACGTAGGAGTCCGTCTCCCACAGGCGCTGCATGAGAGCGTCCCGGCCTACGATTTTTCCCTTCTGCTCCAGCAGGGTCTGGAGGATGCGGCATTCGTTTTTGGTGAGGGACAGACGCTGTCCTTCATACGAGAGTGTGGCCGCTGCCGGGTCCAGCACGGCGCCTCGGTGCTCCAGGGTTGGCTCTGGCGCGCCGAAGTCATAGGCCCGACGGAGCAGGGCCTGGACCTTGGCCAGGAGCACATGGAGGTCGAAGGGCTTGGCCAGAAAATCGTCGCCGCCCAGGTTCACCGCCATGATGAGGTTGAGATTGTCGGAGGCGGAGGAGAGGAAGAGAATGGGGACCTTAGAAATCTTGCGGATTTCCTCACACCAGTGGTAACCGTTGCGGTAGGGGAGGCTGATGTCCAGCAGGACCAAATGGGGCTGGAAAGTGCGGAAATCACCCAGAACATCCTGAAAGTCATAGACCAGGCCCACCTGATAATTCCAGGCAGTCAGCTGCCGCTCCAGGACCCCGGAAATGGCGGGGTCGTCTTCGACCAGGAAGATACGAAACATGGAGAACCTCCTTTGGGACCAAGAAGCGCCCTTAAGCGCTCTTCATTTGTAAAACCGGATGGTGAAACAGGCGCCCCCCTTGCGGCGATTGGCGGCCTGAATGGTGCCGTTTTGGGCGGTGATGATCATCCTGGCCAGGGCCAGGCCGATGCCGGCGCTTTGGGCGGCGGCGTGTTTGCCACGATAGAACCGCTCGAACAGGTGGGGCAGGTCCTCGGGGTGAATGCCGGGGCCGGTGTCCTCCACCAGGATTTGGCTGTAAATGGGGTTTTCCGACAGGGTGACGGTGATGGCGCCAGAGTCGGGGGTGTGCTCCATGGAGTTTTTGAGGACGTTGCCCAAGGCCTCGGCAGTCCAGGCAGGGTCGCAGGTGGCCAGAGCTTCCCCGGTGATCTGAAAGGTCTGATTTTGCAGCTCCATGGCAATGGCCAGGGGGGCGGCGGCCTGCTGGGTGAGGGCCAGGAGGCTCTGGGGTATCCGGCGGAGCTCCACGGTGCCTGCGTCCAGGCGGGACATGCGAAGCAGGGCGTTGACCAGCCAGTCCAGCCGCTCCAGCTGCCGGCGGAGCTCCCGACTGGCGGACCGGCGTTGCTCCGGTGGCAAAGCGGGCTCTGCCAGCTGGCTGCCCAACAGATTCAGGGCGGTGAGGGGAGTCCGGATTTGGTGGGAGACGTCGGCCAGGAAGGCGGACATCTTGTCCTGATCCCTCTGGAGCTGATCCGCCTGCTCTTGCAGGCGGATGAGAAGCTTGGTGAGCTGGCTGTGGAGAATGGACCAGGCGCCCTCATCGTAGGCGTCCAGGTTGATGCCGGTGGCCCCGTGGAGGAGCAGATCCAGGTCCTGGCACAGGGCATCCATGGTCCGATACCGCCGCCAGGCACTCCAGACCAGAGTGAGGCCAAAGAGGGCGCACAGGCCCAGCGCCAGGTACCCCGCCTGGGGGGCCAGGGAGAAGCCTACCCACACGGCAACCAAAGTCAGGGGCAGGAGAAAGAGAAGTTGGCCGTGGAGCTCCCGGTCTTGGAAACACTTCATAGGCGCTCCCCCGCTTGATAGCCCAGGCCCCGGACGGTGCGGATGAGGGTGGGGGCCTGAGGGTCCGGCTCAATCTTGTCCCGGAGGCGTTTGATATAAACCGTCAGGGTGTTGTCGGTGACAAAGTCCCCGGCCAGGTCCCAGATCTCGTCCAGGATCCGGTTCCGGCTGAGGACCACCCCGGGGTTGCTGCAGAAGAGGAGGAGCAGGCGGTATTCCAGGGGGGACAGAGACAGGTCCTGGCCGTCTCTGGTGGCCACGCCACGGGTGGTATCCACCTGGACGGGTCCCAGGCGCAGGGGAGCGGCCCCGCTGCGGTAACGGCGGAGTACGGTTCGGATCCGGCTCACCAGCTCCCGGGGACGGAAGGGCTTGGCGATGTAATCGTCGCCGCCCAGTTCCAGACCGGCGACGGTGCTGCTCTCGTCGGCCAGGGCGGTGAGGAAAATCACCGGGATGTGGTATTGGGCCTTGATGGAGGCGCAGAGGGAAAAACCGCTGCCGTCTCCCAAGGTTACGTCCAGAAGGGCCAGGTGGAACCGGCGGGTTTCCAGGATCCGGGACGCCGCCGCCTGGCCGGAGGCAGCGGTGACGGTAAAGCCCTCTTGGGTTAAAAAGTCAGACAAGGAGGAGACGATGGCGGGGTCGTCTTCCACCAGGAGAAGGTCTGTCATGGCTCGGTCCTTTCTTGTGAAGGTGAAGTTGTGGGAACTACGTGGAAACGGGAAGGTTGCGCGGACGGGGCGACGTGGGCACAGCGCCTATGGAGTGGCTGAAACCGGGGAATTTTGGGGTTATTTTATCACAGAGGGTGGCGGTTTTCAATGCGATTTCCCAGAGAACAAAGGATGGAAAGAAGGAGTGTTTTTTATGACGACAGCAGAAGAAGTCTTTACCATGGCGATTCACCTGATGGATCAGCAGAATGACGCCACCGGGGCGGCGGCGGGACGGGAGGTGGGAGTGTACCGGACCCGGGCGCTTTCGGTGATGAATGCGGTGCTGCCGGCGCTGCGGCCTTACTCAGATGAGGGGACGGCGGGGGCAGGGCGGCCGGTGTGCCGGCCGCTCACAGACTTTCACCAGGCGGTGCCGGTGGATGATGGGCTTGCCCGGGGGGTATTGCCCTATGCCCTGGCGGCCCATTTGCTGGCCGGGGAGGACGGGGACCTGAGTCTCTGGTTTCAAAGTCAGTATGCGGTGCGCCTGGCGGAGCTCCGCAGTCAGGTGCCGGAGCGGTGGGAGCCGATTTCCATGCCGTATGGCGCATTTTAAGAAGGAGGGAACGAATATGAGTACCAATTATGAGAAACTTCTGGAGGAGGCCGCCGGGAAAAAGCTGGCGGGAAAGAAAAAACAGCTCCAGTCATCCTATGACCAGAGCTTGGAGGACTTGGCGGAGCTGGAGCGGGGGGCAGAGCGGCAGGCTCGGGAGTCTGCCACGCAGCGTACGGCAGAGGCGAAGCAGGATCGGGCGGCCTGGAACGAGATCCAGACCGCCCAGGGCCTCACCTCCGGGGCTCAGAGCCAGGCCCTTTTGGCCATGGACAACCAACTCCGGGGAGACCTGGCGGCCATTGCCAACACCCGGGATGCGGCCACGGCGGAGTTGGCCCGGAAGCGTCAGGCCCTGTCCCGGGACCTGGCCCAGCAGCTGGAGCAGGCTCAGCTGGAGAGTGACTATGAGCAGGTGATGCAGCGCTATCAGCTTCGCAAAGACCAGGACAGCCAGGAGGCCCAGAACCAGAAGGCCATGGCGGCGCTTCTGGCGCAGGCTGGGGATTTCAGCCTCTATGGCGCGCTCTACGGCCTCACGCCTGAGCAGATCCGCCGCCTGGAGGCCCATTACACGGCGCAACAGGAGAAGTAGCGGTTACCGATGCCAGAGCCGCTCCAGGCCCTGGGGGGTGATGGCGTAGATGGTTTGGCAGACCTCCTCCAGGTAGAGCCGGTCGTGGGAGACGCTGAGAATGGCGCCGCCGAAAGAGGCCAGCAGGTCCCGGATGACGGGGCCGGAGAGGGGGGAGAAGTTGCGGGTGGGTTCGTCCAGAATGAGGACGTTGGACTCGGCCAGGATCATCTGGAGAAATAGGATCTTGGCCTTCTGCCCTCCGGAGAGACTGGAAATGGGGTGGTCCATCTCCAGGGTGGTGAACCGGAGGCTGCCCAGGTGATTCCGGATCCGGGTGGCCTCTTCCCGGCTGCCGGACCGGTTCAGGAAGTCTACCGGGGTGGCGGTGAGGTCCAGGACCTCGGCGTAGTTCTGGGGCATATAAGCCACGCGCAGATCCGGCCGTTGGGCCAGCTCCTGGGCCAGGAGCCGGAGGAAGGTGGTTTTGCCGCAGCCGTTGGGGCCGATGATGCCGATTTTCTCCGGTCCTATGACGGTGAGCTGCAGGTTTTGAGAGAGCTGCCGCCCACCGGCTTCCAGCAGGGGAAGCCGGAAATCCAGGACCCGCTTTCCCTGGGGCACAGTGGCGGCAGGGGGAAAGCGAAGGAAAATGGCCTCCTCCAGCTCCGGCATCTGAGTCAGCTTTTCCCGCTCTTTCTCAAAGCGGCGGCCCATGGACTGGAGGGTGTGCATTTTCTTTTTCAGCAGGAAGCCGCCGTGGGGGTCGCCCCGGCTGATGGTGGCCTGTTGGTGCTCCACCTGGTTCCGGATGCGGAGAAACCGGTCCATCTGTTTCTTGAATTCGGCGTGCTCCTGGCGGGAGACTTGGGCCTGGTGGCGGAATTTGGCCTGGCGGCCTTCCACGTACTGGTCATAAGGCAGGCGGGCCACGGTGGCCCGGGGGGCGGTCTTCCGCCGCAGGGCCTCCAGATGGACGATGACATTGGCGGTGTTTCGGATCAGGGTTTCATCGTGGGAGACGAAGAGCACGGCCCCGGTCCAGGACTGGAGAAACTCCTCCAGAAATTGAAGGGTCTCCAGGTCCAGATCATTGGAAGGCTCATCCAGCAGGAGCAGCTCCGGCTGCTCTGCCAGAAGCCGGGCCAGCTGGAGCTTCACCCGCTCGCCGCCGGACAGCTGCCCCAGAAGGCGGTCCCAGCTGGGCAGATCCGCCGGGAGGCCCAGGGTGGACAGAAGGACGGCTTCCTCTGGCGGGGTGAGGACCGGGCCCTGACGCCAGAAGGAGCGGACCGACTGCTGCAAGGCCTGGGGCGGCAGCTCCTGGGGCAGATATCCCATCCGGGTTTGGCCCCGTTGGATCTGCCCGGACCACTCGGCATAATCGGAAATGAGCGCTTCATCAAAAAGAAGCTTCAGCAGGGTGGACTTTCCGTCGCCCTCTTCGCCGATGACGGCAGCCTTATCCCCCGGCTGCAAAACGAGAGAAAAATCCGGCACCATGGATCGCAGGTCCTGGGTGTGGGTGATAGACAGATGATTGATTTGGAACATGATGCATCCCTCCGCAAAATAAAATCTGCCTCCGGACATGCCGAAGGCAGACGTGCAACATGCACCCTGTTTTGATAGAAAAACAGGGCGAAAGACGGTGCAGCGACCTGAAATCGGCAGCAGAACAAAGCCCGGCCAAGGCCGGACCGCCGGAGCAGTTCCGCAAAGTCGAAATCAGATCAGTTGTACATGCTTTCACCCTTTCCAAGACTGTGAGGTGGCTGGAATGTCTTCAGTATAGCACGGGGAGCGGCTGAGCGCAAGGGGCATTTTTTCCAAAAAGTGAATTTTCTGTTTCTTTTGGTTCACATAATTGTTACATGTTGAGGGGGAAATGTAATTGCAATCCGTCAGAATTGTGGTAAAATATCTGGGAGCCCCAGCTGGGGGACAGGGAAAAACAGACGGAGCAAGATCCGCTGAAGATAGGAGCGATGGATATCAAAAAGGGTAAGTTTACAAAGCCCCGGGGCAGTGCCGCCCAGGAGCGGGCGCGGCTGGAAGCGGATTTTAAGCGGATGACCCAGGCGGCCGGTGGCGCGCCAAACCGGGAGTCAGGGAAGCAGCAGGACACGGAGGCGCAGCGGAGCAAACGGCGGAAGGTCGTGGTGATTTCCGTAGCGGCTGTGTTGGCGGTGGTGGTTCTGGGGTTGGCTGGGTTTCTGTGGAGCTATTCCCGGGATGATGGTTTGATTTTTGACAATGTATATGCCCTGAATGTGAACCTGGGCGGCATGACCCAGGAGCAGGCGGCCAAGGCTCTGGAAGAACAGGCCCAGACCCTGTATGGCCAGCCGCTGGTCATCCGGCTTCAGGACCGGGACTTGGTGCTGACGCCGGAAAATACCAAGGTTCGCCTGGATGCCCAGGCCCTGGCGGAGGCCGCCTGCCAGTATGGGCGGGACGGCAACATGTTTGATCGCGCCCGTGCCCGGTCGGAAGCGGCCCTGGGCTCCCATACGGTGGAAGCGGCGGAGTACCTGACGCTGGATCAGGGCTACATTGAGGACGCTGTGAATCAATTGGGCGCAGATCTGGAGAGCACCTTGACCCAGCCCTCTGTCCAGGTGGAGGGGCAGCGTCCGGATCTGAGCAGCTATGAAGAGGAGGCCAGTGAGCCGGGGCAGTCGCCCATCATCCCCGAACACGGCCAGACTCTGGTGCTTCGCAGCGGGGCGCCGGGGCGGCATCTGGATACCAAGGCCCTCCGGGACCGGGTGCTGAATGCCTATTCTCTGGGCGATTTGACGCCCATTGTCGTTACCTATGACGAGGTTCTGCCGGAGAAGCTGGATCTGCAGGAGATTTTCCAGCAGCATTGCCTGACGCCTGTGGATGCGGTACTGGATGAGACCACTTATACGGCCTCCCAGGAGACCCTGGGCTATGGGTTTGTGGTGGAAGATGTGCAGAAGCAGCTGGATGAAGCGGAGCCGGGACAGGAACTGCGGGTGCCGTTCCAGATCCTGATTCCGGAGCACACCAAGGCCTCTCTGGAGGCGGATCTGTTCCGGGACCGGCTGTCTTATGCCCATACGGAGCACACGTGGAACTCCAACCGGACCCGGAACCTGGAGCTGGCCTGTGAGGCCATCGACGGGTATATTCTGAAGCCCGGCGCAGTGTTCTCCTTCAACGGTGTGGTGGGAGAGCGGACTGCGGAAAAGGGCTATCGAGAAGCCATCGTCTACTCTGGCATGGAGTCCGTCCAGGAGCTGGGCGGCGGTGTGTGCCAGGTGGCGTCTACCTTGTATTACTGCACCCTGTATGCAGATCTGGAGGTGGTCTCCCGGGCGGTGCACACCTTCAGCGTGGACTATGTGCCCATGGGGATGGACGCCACGGTCTATTGGGGTTCCTTGGATTATCAGTTCAGGAACAATACGGACTATCCCATTAAGATCAATGCCTCTGTTCACGACGGCTATGTGGATATTGAGTTCATCGGCACGGACACCAAGGACTACTATGTGGAAATGGATTACGTGGTCCTGTCCAAGGATCCCTGGGAGACGGTGGAGAAGGTCATCACCGACGGTTCTTACGAAAACGGCGAGACCATCACCACGCCTTATACCGGGTATACGGCGGATACCTACAAATACAAGTACAGCAAGGCGACGGATGAACTGATCTCCAAGGAGTTTGAGGCTCATTCTGAGTATGCCCGCCGGGATAAGGTGGTGGCGGTGGTCCGTCAGGCCACAGAGCCCCCGGTTACCGATCCCCCGCCAACCGATCCCCCGGAGACGGATCCCCCCACGGATCCGCCTACGGAGCCTGAGACCCCGCCTGCATCTGAGACAGAGGGGAGCAACGAATAAACGCACCGAACGGGGCGTGCTGCAAAACGAAACGGCGAAGACCGTTTCCGACAAGAGATTGCGTACCGTATCAAACGCAGCGCGGTGTCTTGGAGAGGCGCATGTGAAATCGCCTGTTTGTAGCGCGCCCCTCGTTCTATTCTGCAAATTTTGATAATAGTTCTCATTATTGGGATTGATTTTTCCGGCGGCCCCCTGTATAATATACCTGGATTTGGAAATACAAGCCATGAAAGGGGATTTGCAATGTACTGTGTAAGAAAAGTCACGGATGACCTGACCTGGGTAGGCGGCAATGACCGCCGGCTGGCCCTGTTTGAGGGCGTGTATGACGTACCCAAGGGCGTGTCCTATAACTCTTATCTTTTGATGGATGAGAAAACCGTCCTGTTTGACACCGTGGACCACAGTGTGGACCGGTTGTTTTTCGAGAACATTGACCATGTGCTGGCCGGGCGGAAGCTGGATGTACTGGTGGTGCAGCATATGGAGCCGGATCATGCCGCTACCATTCAGGAGGTGGTTCGCCGCTATCCCGGCGTGCGGGTGCTCTGCAACCAGAAGACGGCCAATATGATGGCCCAGTACTTCACCTTCGACGTGCCTGCTGCGGTGCAGATTGTGAAGGAAGGGGACGTGTTTGAGACGGGGCATCACCGCTATACCTTTGTGATGGCGCCTATGGTCCACTGGCCCGAGGTGATGGTGACCTATGATCTCACAGAGAAGATTCTCTTCTCTGCCGACGCGTTCGGTACGTTTGGCGCCCTGGATGGCGCGCTATTTGCCGATGAGGTGGATTTCTTCCGGGATTACCTGGATGAAGCCCGGCGGTACTACTGCAACATCGTGGGCAAATACGGCACCCAGGTGACTGCGCTGCTGACCAAGGCCGCGGGTCTGGAGATCAAGATGGTCTGTCCCCTCCACGGCTTCGTGTGGCGGAAGGACATTGGGCAGATCATTGAGAAGTACCTGCATTGGGCCACCTATACCCCGGAGGAGACCGGTGTGGTCATTGCCTACGCCTCGGTCTATGGCAATACGGCAAACGCCGCTGAGATTCTCGCCTGCCGCCTGCGGGAAATGGGGATCCAGACCTGCATGTTCGACGTGTCCATGACCCCTGCGTCCTATGTGGTGGCCGCCGCCTTCCGGTATAGCCACCTGGTCTTTGCTGCCACCACCTATAACGCCGGTATTTTTGTGAACATGGAAAACCTGCTGCACGACATCGCCGCACACAATCTGCAGAACCGGACCCTGGCCTTTGTGGAAAATGGCTCTTGGGCGCCCACCAGCGGCAAGCTCATGCGGCAGATTCTGGCCCCCCTGAAGGGGATGACCATGCTGGACCAGAGCGTCACCATCCGCTCCGCCCTGAAGGAGACCGAGCAGCTGGAGATCCTGGCCCAGGCCATTGCGGAGACCATGCCCAAGGAAGCGCCTGCTGCGGACACGGAAAAGGCTGTGGATCCCAGCGCCATGTTCAAGCTGTCTTACGGCCTCTTTGTTCTGGCTGCCCGGGAGGGGGAGAAGGACAACGGCTGCATTGTCAACACGGTCATTCAGCTCACTGACACGCCCAAGCGGGTGGCGTTTGCTGTGAACAAGGCCAATCTGACCCATGACATGATTGGAAACACGGGGCACTTTAGCATTTCTGTGCTGTCCCAGGATGTACCCTTTGAAATCTTCCAGCATTTCGGCTTCCAGAGCGGGCGGGATGCGGACAAGTTCGGTGGATGGGCCTTTGCGGAGCGGAGTGAAAACGGTACGCTGCACCTGACCAAGTTCACCAATGCGGTCATCGCCGGAAAAGTGGTCTCCACCCAGGACTGGGGGACCCACACCCTGTTTGTGGCTGACGTCACCGAGGCGAAGGTTCTGTCCCAGATGCCCTCTGTGACCTATGCGTACTATTTCGAGCACATCAAGCCGAAGCCCCAGCCCCAGCTGACCCAGAAAAAGGGGTGGGTCTGCAAGGTTTGCGGCTATGTGTATGAAGGAGAGGAGCTGCCTGCGGACTATGTGTGCCCCTTGTGCAAGCACGGTCCTGAGGATTTTGAGAGAATTGGATAAACTGTACCGAGCCTGCCGCAATTTTTTCCGGCAGGCTCGAAGTTTGTACTCAATAGGTGTTGTGATGCCATTGCAGGGGTGGATATGGGTGTTTGTCTGTAGTAGGTATTCCGAATTTGCCGAACGTGGGAGGGAAACGTAGGCGCTTCTGCCGGGCGCACATTGTGCGCCCCTACAAGGGGGATGTATGTATTTGCGGAAAGGACATGATTGCTTTTTGGAGGCGGAAGGTGTATGATGGGGTTGGCCTGATACTTTCAGCGACTTGGATCGACTCTGGCAGGGCCAGGAGGAGAGACGATGTTAACATATACCTTAGACCGGGCCTCCGGCCCCCTGTATGAGGCCCTGTATCAGGGCATTCGGGGGGATATTTTGGAAGGTCGGCTGGCGCCGGGGGAGAAGCTGCCCTCCAAACGGGCGTTGGCGGATCACTTGAAAATCAGCAAAGTGACTGTGGAGACGGCCTATGCCCAGCTGGCGGCAGAGGGATACATTCGCTCCCAGGAGAAGGTGGGCTACTTTGTAGAGGCGGTGGAGCAGCGCCGGGTTCCGGCGGTTGTCTCGACACCGGAGCGGACTGAGACGTCTGAACCTGTCTGGGCAGCGGATTTTACCTCCAACAATCTGCCGGCAGAGGCATTCCCCTTTTCCGTCTGGGCCAGGCTCCAGCGAGAGGTGCTCCTGGATTACGGGGCGGAGCTTCTGGGCCCGGTGCACCCCGGGGGGGCGGAGGTGCTCCGACGGGCCATTGCGGATTACCTCTACGGGTTCCGCTCCATGACCGTCTCGCCGGATCAGATTCTGGTGGGGGCGGGGACGGACTTTCTGTACAACCTGCTGATCCAGCTTTTGGGCCGGGACAAATGCTTTGGAGTGGAAGACCCCGGCTATGGAAAAATCCGGCAGGTCTACGAAGCTGCCGGGGTGGCGTGCCTGCCGGTACCTCTGGATGGGGACGGCATCCGGGTGGATTGCCTGGGGCAGGCCCAGGTGGTGCATCTGTCCCCCTCACACCACTTCCCCACTGGTATCGTCACCCCCATCGGTCGTCGGCAAGCCCTGCTGGAATGGGCGGAGGCAGAGGAGGGGCGCTATCTCATTGAAGACGACTACGACAGCGAGTTCCGCCTGGCGGGCCGCCCCATCCCCACCCTCCAGTCCATTGACCACGCCGGGAAGGTGATCTACCTCAACTCCTTCACCAAGTCCATCGCCCCGGCCATCCGGATCAGCTACCTGGTTCTGCCGCCGGAGCTGATGGGCCAGTTCCGCCGCCGTTTGGGGTTTTATGCCTGTACGGTACCCAGTTTTGAGCAGTATACCCTGGCCCGATTCCTCAGCCGGGGCTATTTTGAGAAACACATCAACCGAATGAAGAAGTACTACCGGGGCCAGCGGGATCGGCTCATTGCGGCGCTGTCCCAGGCCAGCTTTTTCCGGCAGGTGGAAATTCTGGAGCAGGATGCCGGCCTTCACTTCCTCCTTCGGGTGCGGACCCGGCTCCCAGACCGGGATCTGAAGGCGCTGTGCGCCCGGGCGGGCATTCGCATTTTGTGCTTGTCCGACTACAGCCAGCGGCAAAACCCGGCGGATTCCCATTGCCTGGTGGTCAATTACACCGGCTTTGACGGGAATCGGGCGCCAGAGCTGCTGGCCCGGCTGGAGACCGTTTTGGCAAACCGGACACAGGAGGAACCAAGGACGGAACCGGCACAGGAGCCCGGCTGCAGTGTGAGGTAGTCAGGGCACAGGTAAGATTTGGGGGTATCTTTCCACAGGCTCCCCTGCTATCATCATAGGGAGCACACAGAAAAGGAGATGGATTGTATGGGAGCAGCAGTCTTTTATCTGAACGATCCTGCCGCGCCGAAGCCCAACCGTCCGGCGCACCTGGGGGTGAACATTCTGCTGGAGTGGGACGGCAAGCTCCTGCTGGAGCGCCGCCGGGATTGCGGCATGTGGGGGTTGCCCGGGGGCGGCGTCAAAGGACGGGAACCGGAGCGCCGGGCCATGGTCCGGGAGCTTTGGGAAGAGACGGGCATCCGTCTGCCGGAAGCGACGTTGCAGCAGGTGGCGGTGTTTGGAGAGCCGGGCCGCATTGCCAGCTACCCCGATGGCAGCGTCTGGCGCATGGTGGTGATCCTCTACCGGGCCGGACTGGACCGAGAGCCCCGGCTGCGCATCAGCGCCGAGTCTAAGGAGCTTCGGTTTTTTACCCGGCAGGAACTGGAAACGCTGCCAGTCATCTGCACCCATGGGGATATGGTGGGCCGGTTTTGAAGGGCCCATTCACAAACCCGTAACAGAAAATTAAGCTTTCTTAATGGGCGCTGCCGTTGACTTTTTTGGTGGATTCCGGTATCATTCCATTAGATATAGTACAATAGCGAATTTCGGTTTTGGAGGACACAGCTATGAGAAAAAAGTGGATCGCAGCGGCAGCCACTGCCGCAGCTTTGCTGGGCCTGTGGGGCTGTGACAGCACCCCTGCAGCGAAGGTTTATGTACAAAATGTAGGAGAAATTACAGGCGCTGGCGCCATCGCCGTGAGCGATGTATTCCCGGGCATTGTGGTCTCGGAAAAGGTAACGGAGATTCAGCGGGACAGCCAGCGGACGGTGTCCAAGCTCCACGTGGCCGAAGGCGATACGGTGAAGCAGGGAGACGTGCTCTTCCAGTACGACTCCGAGGAGCTTCAGCTGAACCTGGACAAGCAAAATCTGGAGCTGGAGCAGCTGAAAAACACTTCCACTACCCTGCAATCCCAGATTACAGCGCTGCAGAAGGAGCAAAAAAACGCCTCCAAAGATGAGCAGCTGAGCTACACCGTGGAAATCCAGTCCAAAGAGGCGGAAAAGAAGGAAAACGACTACAACATCAAGGTCAAACAGCGGGAGATCACCCAGACCAAGACCACCCTGGCCAATGCCGAGGTCCTTTCTCCGGTCTCCGGCCGGGTGGTTTCAGTGAGCGAGAGCGGCTACGACGAGTATGGCAATGCCAAGCCCTACATCACCGTCCAGCAGTCTGGCTCTTACCGGGTGAAGGGCACCGTCAATGAGCTGAGCATGGGCGTCATCACTGAGGGGACGGCCATGCGGATCTTCTCCCGCACCGATCCCGAGCAGACCTGGAGCGGCACGGTGAGCCTCATCGATCTGGAGAGCGCCACCCAGTCCAACCCCAACGCCATGTATTTTGGCGGTATGGACGCCGGCGAGATGGGCAATTCCAGCAAATATCCCTTCTACGTCGAGCTGAGCAGTGCAGACGGCCTGATGCTGGGCCAGCACGTTTACATGGAGCTGGCTGGTGGAGAGACTGCCAGCAGCGGACTCTGGTTGCCGGAATATTACCTCTGCTATGAAGAGCCTGCAAGTGCAGACCAGGAGCAGGGCGACCCCTATGTCTGGGCTGCCAACAGCAAGAACCGGCTGGAGAAGCGGTATGTGACCCTGGGCGGTTATGATGAGATGCAGATGGCCTATGAAATTCTGGAAGGTCTGACCGCCGAAGACTACATTGCCTTCCCCAGTGAAACCTGCGTTGCCGGCGCCGTTACGACCCATGACCCTGCCGAGGCGGCGGAAGCCACCGGAGACGACTCCCAAGGGGAGTTCCAGGGAGATCCTGCGGGCTTTGAGGAGCCCGGCATCGACATCCTCCCGGACGGCCAGGACAATTTGGACGTAGTTCCTCTCCCCGATGAGGAAGGAGAGAATGCCAACATCCTGGCTCCCACAGAGGAGCTGGGCGGAGAGAGCGTTGCCAACACGGAGCCAACGCCGTTGCCCACCTCCGGGACTGGCAGCAGCGGTACGCTGAATCCCGACGGAGCCGGAGGCACCGCCTCGGACGGCGACCTGGAGGGCTGAAGCCATGATTTTGGAATTACGCGACGTCTGCAAAGACTATACCCGGGGAAAAAACCTGGTGCCGGTGCTGAAAAATGTGAACCTTCAGGTGGAGCAGGGGGATTATATCGCCATTATGGGCCCCTCCGGCTCCGGAAAGACCACGCTTATGAACCTGGTGGGCTGCCTGGACCTGCCCACCTCCGGCCAGTATTTGCTGAAAGATCAGGACATGAGCACCCTGAACGACAACCAGCTGGCGGAGATTCGGAATAAGCACATTGGCTTTGTATTTCAGAACTTTTACCTGCTGCCGAAAATGACGGCGCTGGACAATGTGGCGCTGCCCCTGCTTTATGCCGGTGTGGGCCAGAAGGAGCGCCGGGAGCGGGCCAGAGCGGCGCTGGAGTCTGTGGGCCTGGCGGAGAGAGTCCAGTTTTACCCCAATCAGCTCTCCGGCGGCCAGTGCCAGCGGGTGGCCATTGCCCGGGCCATTGTGGGAAATCCGGAGCTGCTGTTGGCCGATGAGCCCACCGGCGCCCTGGATACGGCGGCGGGCTATCAGATCATGGAGATTTTCCGCGATCTGGCAGACCGGGGCATGACCATCATGATGATCACCCACGAGCCCTCCATTGCCGCCTGCGCCGACAAGATCTACCACATTCTGGATGGCCAGCTGCAGGACAAGGCTCCGGAGTCACCGGCCGCTCCATCCCATCTCCAGGAGACAAAGCGGACCACTGGGTTGGATCACCTGCTGGGGGATGCGCCAAAGGAGGACGATCATCCATGAAAAAGAAGAAAATTTGGATCCCCATTGTGAGCTTGGTGCTGGTGGCAGCTCTGGGCAGTGGCCTGGCCCTGTATTTCACCCAGAAACCTGGCAAGGTGGTGGGGGTCTATGATTCCAATGAACTCATTACCACATACTGGGGAGATGAAAAAAGCTCCTCCGGACCTGTGACGACGGATAAGCTGCAGACGGTGTTTCTCTCCGCCACCCAGGAGGTGACGAAGGTCCACGTCCAGGAGGGGCAGAAGGTTGCCAAAGGTACCACCCTGCTTACTTATGACACCACTTTGTCCCAGCTCTCCCTGGATCGGAAGGATTTGGAGATCCAGCGGACGAAGCTGCGCCTGGAGGATGCCCAGGATCAGCTGGCAAGCATTAAGAAGATGAAGCCGATCTCCTATACTACCCCAAAACCCACCACGACCAAGCCCAGCACCACCCAGCCCTCCACCACCGCTTCCGGATCTGTGAAGCCCAAAGAGGAGCTGGGGGAGAAGTCGTTTATGGAGCTGGGGGGGACCGGTACATCAGGAGATCCCAAGATCATCTGGGTTCGCCAAAGCCAGGTGTTTAACGACAAATTCATTGCAGAGCTCTTGGGAAGCGCCAAGGAGCTGTACACCATTTTGGAGGTCCGGCGGAGCGACAAAGCAGCCGGAACCGTCCTCAGCCGCACGGGTGTGTTCTTCCAGGCAACAGAGGAGACAATTTCCGCGCCGGCAGTTTCCACAGCCTCCCAGCAGGAGGCAGGGAATTATGGCGTTCACCTGCTTACGGACGTGACGGCGGATCCTTCTCAAGATCCGTCCAATAACCCTTCTAATGAACCTTCCGACAATCCGGATCCTTCCACGGAACCGGATCCATCGACAGATCCCACGGAACCGGAACCGTCAACAGATCCCACGGGCCCAGATCCTACAGACCCAAAGCCTACCACACCGACGGAGCCAGTGACCATCGTGCGGTATTCTTTCACCTTCTTCCAGGTGGATGAGAAGCAAACAACGCCCGCTCCCACCCAGCCCACCGGCAGCTCCGGTAGCTCCGGCGGCAGCGATGTCAATATGAACAGCGGCTACACCTCCAACGAGATTGCCCAGATGCGCGCGGACAAGGAGGCGGAGATCAAGCAGCTGCAATTCGACATCAAAATGGCCGAGGCCGAATACAAGATCATGAAGAAGGAATTCGACAACGGCGAAGTGAAGAGCGACATTGACGGCTATGTGGTGTCCGTCCTGAACCCAGAGGAGGCCTTGGCCAACAATGAACCGGTGGTGAAGGTCTCCGGCGGCGGTGGTTTTTTCATCCAGGCGTCTGTGGGCGAGCTGGACCGGGACAGCCTGGAGATCGGGCAAACCGTCCAGATCATGTCCTGGAGCACTGGGGCGAACTGTGAGGGTACCATCACGGCCATTGGCGATTATCCGACCTCCGACGGCTACTACCGGGGCGACGGTAACCCCAGCGTGTCTTACTATCCCTTTACCGTCGCTGTAGACGAATCTCAAAACCTGGAGGCCGGTACCTATGTCCAGGTGAGTTACGGTTCTACCACGGAAGTGGACAACGGGTTCTACCTCCAGTCCGCCTTTATTCGCACCGAGGAGGGGAAGAGCTATGTCTATGTTCAGGGTGCTGAGGGGACCCTGGAGAAGCGGGAGGTCAAAACCGGCCCCTCCCTGTGGGGCAGCTACACCAAGATCTACAGCGGCATGGACCAGGGGGATTACATCGCCTTCCCCTATGGGGTAAAAGAGGGGGCTCCCACCGAAGTCCAAAACCTCAGCGACCTGTATCAGTACTATTAAGGAGGCTCCCAAATGGAAAATATCAGATTGGCGTTTCAAGGAATTTGGGGCCACAAAATGCGCTCCTTCCTGACGATGCTGGGTATTATCATCGGCATTGCCTCCATCATCACCATTGTGTCCACCATTAAGGGCACCAACGAGCAAATCAAACAAAACCTCATCGGCGCAGGCAACAACGTGGTGACCGTCCAGCTCTATCAGAACGGATCGGATTACCCGTATGACATGAGCTGGAATGCCGTTCCCGAGGGCGTGCGCACCATTGAGGAGGCGACCCGGGGCGAGCTGGAGAAGCTGGACGGGGTGGAGCAGGTCTCCTTCTACCGGTCCCGGTCCAATGCGGACCAGGTGTATTACCAGAACACTGCCTTTAACGGCTCCATCTACGGCATTGACCGGGCGTTTTTCCAGGTGCAGGGCTACCAGCTGACCAATGGCCGTGGCTTCCTGGACTCAGACTACGAGGCATACCGCAAGGTGATCATCCTGGATGCCAAAGCCGCCGCCAGCCTCTTCCCAGAGGGGAACTCCATTGGGCGGATTGTGGAAATCAAGGGAGACACCTTTACCGTGGTAGGTGTGGTGGCCAAAATGGAGACCTTTACGCCCAAGATTGAGACCATGCAGGATTATAACCTGTACGCAGACACCTCTTCCGGCTCCATCTTCCTGCCGGATAGCGCCTGGCCCATCATTTACCAGTTTGACGAGCCCCAGTCGGTGGCGGTCCGGGCCACCAGCACCGACGCCATGACCCGGGCGGGGAAGAACGTAGCCGACGCCCTCACCGCCAGCCAGATTTCCGCCAGCGCTTCCGCTTCCCAAGGAGGGGGCATGCCGGTGGAGATCGGTGGCGCGGAGGTGGAAATTGCGGGAGAGGAGGAACTCGACGACAACAGCTATGGGACCGCCTTCGTCTATCAGAGCCAGGACCTGCTGCAACAGGCCCAGCAGCTCCAGGAGATGAGCAACGCCACCAACAGCCAGCTCATCTGGATCGCCAGCATTTCGCTTCTGGTGGGCGGCATCGGCGTTATGAACATTATGCTGGTGTCCGTCACAGAGCGGACCAGTGAGATTGGCCTGAAGAAGGCCCTGGGCGCCAAGCGTCGCCGGATTCTGTGGCAGTTCCTGACAGAGGCCGCCGTGCTCACCTGTATGGGCGGCCTGGTGGGAGTGCTCAGCGGTGTGGGGCTGGCGGAGCTGATTTCCAGGCTCAACTCCATTCCTGTGGCAATCAGCATCCCGGCCATTGTGATTTCTGTGGTGTTCTCCACCCTGATCGGTGTGATATTTGGTCTTCTGCCTGCAGTTAAGGCAGCCAACCTCAACCCCATCGAGGCCCTTCGCAGAGATTGATGATGATGCACATGCGCCGCAGTGCCGGCAGTCCCCACGGACTGCCCCGCTGCGGCGCATTGTTTGTGCCCTGCCCCTGCTCCAGGAAAAATTTCTCCACGGGAAAAAATCACTTGTAAACCCAGGGCGGCTACGATATAATAGAAAGCCGAACCAAAATCGATTGTAAAGCAGGGAGTTTCAATATGGCTGCTCGTACTAATAAAATCCGTACATTTTTGACTCCTGGAAAGCGGGTCCATCTGGTGGGCATCGGCGGTGTCTCCATGCGCCCTTTGGGCTTGGTACTTCAGGGGATGGGCCTTCAGGTCACCGGCTCCGACATGAACGCCTCCGTTTCCACCGATGAGCTTCGGGCCCAGGGCATCCGGGTCTTCATCGGCCACAGCGCCGGAAACATCCAGGGCGCGGACTGCATCATCCGGACTGCCGCCGCCCACAACGACAATCCGGAGATTGCCGCCGCCCGGGCTGCGGGGATCCCCGTTTTTGAGCGGGCAGAGGCCTGGGGCGTGCTGATGCAGAGCTATGAAAATGCGATTTGCATCTCCGGCACCCATGGCAAAACCACCACCACCTCTATGGTGACCCACATCCTCCTGGCTGCTCAGTGGGATCCCACGGTGATGATTGGCGGGTACCTGCCCATTCTCCACGCCGGGCACCGGGTGGGGAAGGGAAATTCCATTGTGTTGGAGAGCTGTGAGTACTGCGACTCGTTTTTGAACTTTTTCCCCACCATGGCGGTGGTATTGAACATCGAAGCGGATCATTTGGACTATTTCCATGACCTGGCAGACATCCAAAAGTCCTTCCGGAAGTTCTCCCAGCTGGTTCCCCGGGAGACGGGGCGGATTCTGGCCAACGGAGACGACGACAACACCATGGAGGCCCTGAAGGGCCTGGCGCTGACCACCTTTGGCATCTCAGAGCACAATCAGGTCCACGGTCGGGGATATTCCCAGGACTGGCGGGACTTTGAGGTCATCTGCGATGGCCGCTTTTACTGCAGCGTCCAGCTCAACGTCTTTGGCCGCCACAATGCAGCCAACGCCCTGGCTGCCGCCGCCGTGGCATGGAGCCTGGGGATTCCCGGCGATGCAGTGACCCGGGGTCTGGAGTCCTTCCGGGGGGCTGGCCGCCGCCTGGAATTCAAGGGCAATTACCGCGGCGCAGACGTGTATGACGATTATGCCCATCATCCCGGGGAACTCCACGCCACCATTGCCGCCGTCCGGGCCATGGGGTATCACCGCATTGTGCTGGCGTTTCAGCCCCATACTTATTCCCGCACAGCCGCCCTCTTCGACGATTTCGTCCGGGAGCTGCGTACGGTGGATCAGGTGGTGCTGGCAGAAATTTATGCCGCGCGGGAGCGGAACACGGTGGGCATTTCCTCCCGGGACCTGGCCAATCAAGTTCCCGGCGCCGTGTATTTTGAAACGCTGCCGGAAGTCACCACCTATCTCCGCCGCATTGCCCGGCCGGATGACGTCATTCTCACGGTGGGAGCGGGCGATATTTACCAGGCGGGAGAGGCCCTGCTGAAGCAGCGGTAACGGTATGTCTGTGGGGTGGGGACGATTTGGTACAGGCGACGCCGCTCGGCCAATTGGGGTACATAGGGTGGGGCGCTGACTTGCTGTTCACGCAAACGCTACAAATTTTCCCCTGCCTACGGGCTGTTTTTTGCGGAAAATTCCCCCTTGTATTTTGTATGAAGGGTTGTTATACTCTCTTCGGCGCCGGGGCGGACCCGGCGTCCATCTTGATCCTGGAAGTGATCCCATGAATTATGAAGAGCTGCTGGATCTCACTGTGGATCTGGCGTTTCAGCTCCAAAACTGCGGTGCGGAAACCTACCGGGTAGAGGAGGCCGTTGTCCGCCTGCTGGAGGCTTACGGTGTGCAGGGGGCGGCGTTTTCCATTCCCGGCTGTATCATCGTAAGCCTGGAAACGGCGGAGGAGCAGCATATAACCCGTATGCACCGGGCCGCAGATAGTTCCACGGACCTGGATGGCATGGAACGCTACAGTGGCCTGTGCCGCAGGATCTGCCGGGAGAAGCCGCCGGTGCAGGAGGCCATGGCCATGCTCCAGGCGGAGAAGCAGGCTACGAAAACCTACCGCTTTCCCACGCTCCTGATGGCGTACTTTCTGTCTGCGGCAGGGTTCTCCGTCTTCTTCCGTGGGACCATGCTGGATGCGCTGTGTGCCGGCCTCAGCGGCGTGGCCACAGGGCTGTGCCTGTACTTTATGAATAAGCTCCATGCCAATCTGTTTTTCAAGACTGTGGCTGCCGGTTTTGTCTTGGCCTTTTTGGCCCATGGGCTGGCGACTGCCGGGTTGGCCCACAATGTAGATGCCGCCATCATTGGCGCTCTGATGCTCCTGGTTCCCGGGCTTCTTTTTACCAACAGCATCCGGGACATCATCTATGGAGACACCATGTCCGGCGTCAACCGGTTGGTTCAGGTCTTCATCACGGCGGTGGCCCTGGCGGTGGGCACGGGTGCGGCCGTTTCCCTGGCCCGGTATTTGTGGGGGGACCTGACTGGCAGCGGCGCATTGGTCCAGTATGGTCTTCTGATGCAGTGTTTGGCGTGTTTTGTGGGAAGCACGGGGTTCTGTATGCTGCTGAACCTTCATGGCTCTGGGATGTTCCTGTGTATCGTCGGTGGAATTTTCAGCTTGCTGTCATACCGGCTGTTCTGCTATCTGGGGGTGTCTGACCTCACCGCGTTCTTTCTTGCGGCGGCTGCGCTTTCCGTCTATTCTGAGATTATGGCCCGGGTTCGGAAATACCCTGCCACCTCGTATCTTCTGGTGGCCCTCTTTCCCCTGGTCCCCGGTGCGGACATCTATTACACCATGGATTACGCCGTCCGGGGCAACACCGATGCGTTCATTCGGTACGGCCTTCACACTGGCGCTCTGGCGGGTACCTTGGCGGTTGGCATTCTCCTGGTTTCCACGGCCTTCCGCATGTGGGGCGTCTGGCGGCACCGGAAGAAAGTGGGCTAATTACTTATCTATAATCAGACGCCGGGAAGGCTGGCCTCTATGGCCACCCTTCCCGGCGCATGCATATGGATTCAAAACTGCGGTCCTTCCAAAGAATCGGATGGCGCGCTCTGTTCGTGTTTGGCATTTTCACGCTTGTTTTCCAAGTCGTTCTTTTGAATTGCCTCTACAATTGCTGTAATATATTGCTCGTCATTTTCAGGGAAGAAGTATTTGGTGATGATGGTCAGCAGTCCAATGATGAGGGAAATAAAAGACACGCAGGCAGTCACGAAGGCGACCAAGTCCCCAATTTCCAGAGGCGCCGCAGCATGGACAATCCGAAGTGCAAAGTAGCCCAGCAGAACGGCGAACCCAAGGATGATCAAGACACAGGGGGTCAAAATGAGATAGCGGCAAATGGTGCTGTGTCTGACCTTTTTCTTATAGAAATTTACATACTCGGTCAGAAGCTCTGTGATCTTCTGATCTCGTTTTTTCTGCTGCAGGGTTACAAACGGGTCTTTGTAATCCAGATCGCTGTCCTGCTTGACATCTTCGAGTATCAGCCCGTGTACCAAATCGCCAATTTCTCTCTGGCTTGTCTCCAAAGTATCCATAGTAACTTCCTTCAAGCTTAAATTCTACACTTTAATTTCTTCGATCCGGCGGGTGACACTTTCCAAAGGTACGCCATACTCACGGGCGAGTTGCGAACAGATTGTCTTTTTATGTAGCCCCTTCTGTGTCAGTTCCGTATAGACCCGTCTGAATGAATTCCGTGGCATCAACAGTGCAGCCGCGAAATAATCTGCATCGTTTTCATCCGCATTTTTCCCTTTTGTATGCTCTCGGTGCAGGTAAATCCGCCCCTCTTGGTAATGGAGGATGGAGTGTGCGAATTCGTGGGCAATGATAAACCGCTTCCAGCCCAATTCGCGCTCTACATTGACCCCGATTACTTTCTGATATTCGGCGGTACCTGGCTTGTGATTTCTCTCTGCGGACTGCCAAATGGCCAAAAAACCGTCTTCCTCGTCATCCAGCAAGGCATTGCCAACCACAAACCCATGCTTCCGGACAAAGCCCACCACATCCACATAAGTATCACGATCTGGGCGATAGCCGATTTCATTCAGAAGTTCACTCACCTTGTCTTCAATCATTTTCTTTTCCATCAAACTCAACTCCATAGCTCAGCCCCTCCACCTCACCACACATTATGTGAGGAACTGAGCGACATACCAGGTTTTTACCACCGAACCCTACTCATGCAACTCCAACGGCAGCCCGTCCGGGTCATAGAAGAAGGTCATGGGCTTCTGGGTGTAAGGGTCCATGCGGATGGGATCGCAGGCAATGCCCAGGCGTGCCAGGGCCGCCACGGTGTCTTCCACGCAGGCCACCCGGAAGGCCAGGTGGCGCAGGCCCCGGGCTTCCGGGTTTACCGGGCGCGGGGGCGCGTCAGGCTTTACGAAAATCTCCAGTTCCCCCTGGGAAAGCCCCAGGGTGAGAATCCGGTCTCCTTGAGCCGGGCGGTCCACATCCCGGAGCAGGGGCAGGCCCAGCTTGTCCCGGTAGAATGCCAGGGCAGCCTGGTAATCGGAGACAAGAATCGCTACATGATGAATACAATCCAGGTTCATGGCGGACACCTCACCAAAATTTGGTACTGGCCCGGCGAATGGCGGAAAAATATACCGCAACCGCCCCCAGCCCCAGGGCAAAAGCAGCCCAGATCATCTCGTCCGGGCAGAAGTGCAGGTAGGTTCCGCCCAGAAAGGCCAGAGCTGTGGCCAGGCATAACACGCCAAAAATCAGGGTTTTGGTCTGCATAAACGCCCGGAAGCCGTCTGGATTGTTACAATCTTTTGGATCACAGCCGTTGGGATAGATGAATTTATTGGGCTTCAGTTCCTTCCAGCTCCGCATCTGCACCGCTGTCCAGAGGCTGTATACGCCCCCAACGGTAAAGCTGGCCAGAAGCAAAATATCCAGAAAATCATTCATTGACAAACTCCTTCATTTGCGACGCACCAATCGGCCTTCCATGGTTGGGCTCCAAGCGTGGGAACGGCCATGGCCGGTTGGGGCGGTTTGACAAAGTCCTCGTTCCTTGGGACCATTATACCAGTCCCCTATGCAAATTGCAAGAACTCCACTTGTAAACCGTGGAAATCTGTGGTAAACTAAGTTGATTTGTTTCACAATTTTCAAGTTTTAGGAGGCTCCCATGGATTCCAGCTTTCATCCATAGCTTTCTCTCCCCACTGCATGTTTCAAAATTATGGAGGGAAACCATTATGCCAACGTTATCAGAAGAAATCAGCCGCCGCCGGACCTTTGCCATTATCTCCCATCCCGACGCCGGTAAAACCACTTTGACGGAAAAGTTCCTGCTCTATGGCGGAGCCATTGCCCAGGCCGGTGTGGTCAAGGGCAAGAAAAACCGCCGGGCCGCTGTGTCCGACTGGATGGAAATTGAGAAGCAGAGAGGCATCTCCGTCACCTCCTCTGTGATGCAGTTCCAGTACGGCGGCTGCTGCATCAACATCCTGGACACCCCGGGCCACCAGGATTTCTCCGAGGACACCTACCGCACCCTGATGGCGGCGGACTCCGCCGTCATGGTCATTGATGGCAGTAAGGGTGTGGAGGCCCAGACCCGGAAGCTCTTCAAGGTCTGCGCCATGCGGCACATTCCCATTTTCACCTTCATCAACAAGATGGACCGGGAGGCCAAGGATCCCTTTGACCTGCTGGAGGAGCTGGAGCGGGAGCTGGGCATTGAGACCTATGCCATGAACTGGCCCATCGGCTCTGGCAAGGAGTTCCAGGGGGTCTACGACCGCCAGGGCAGCCAGCTGCTCTTCTTCTCCTCTGGCGCCGCCGGGAAGAACCGGGCGGGCAAGCAAGAGATTGACCTGTACGATCCCCATGTGGCGACCCTGCTGGGCGAAGGCAAGCACCGCCAGCTCATGGACGAGGTGGAGCTTCTGGGAGCAGGCCGGGACTTTGACCTGGAGGAGGTCCGGGCCGGGACCCTCAGCCCCGTGTTCTTTGGCTCCGCCCTCACCAATTTCGGCGTGGAGCCTTTCCTGGAGGAGTTTCTGAAGCTGACCCCGCCCCCCGCCTCCCGGGTTGCAGACAGCGGGGTGGTGGATGCCTTCTCCCCGGACTTTTCCGCCTTTGTCTTCAAGATTCAGGCCAACATGAACAAGGCCCACCGGGACCGGCTGGCGTTTCTGCGGATCTGCTCCGGCAAGTATGAGCGGGAGGCCGAGGTCTTCCACGTCCAGGGCAACAAAAAAATGCGCCTGAGTCAGCCCCAGCAGCTCATGGCCGCTGAGCGGGAAATTGTGGAAGAGGCCTACGCCGGGGACATCATCGGCGTGTTTGACCCGGGCATCTTCTCCATTGGCGATACCATCACGACCCCTGGGAAGAAGTTCCGATTCTCCGGCATTCCCACCTTTGCCCCGGAGCATTTTGCCCGGGTCTCTGCCAAAGACTCCATGAAGCGGAAGCAATTTGTAAAGGGGACCGAGCAGATTGCACAGGAGGGCGCCATCCAGATCTTCAAGGTGCCGGGTTCCGGCATGGAAGAGGTGATTGTGGGCGTGGTGGGCGTCTTGCAGTTTGACGTCTTCCAATACCGGATGAAGAATGAGTATGGAGTGGATTTGCGAATGGATCACCTGCCCTATGAGGAGCTGCGGCTCATTGACAGCTATCCCGGGGACCTCCAGGACCTGAACCTGGGCTCTGATGCGGAGCTTCTGGAGGACTATCGGGGCCGGAGCCTCCTGGTCTTCACCAGCTTCTGGGCCATCGACTTCACCTGCCGCCGCAACCCCGGTCTTCAACTCTCCGAGATTACCGTTGAGCAGACGGAGGAAGCCTGACCCACTTCCCAGTGCCCCCAAGCGGGCCTGACAGACCTGCAAATGAATCTCCATGGCCCGCTGCAAGCGAATGTTTGCAGCGGGCCATTTTTGCGCCGATGTATCTTGCCGCTGGCGGTACACGTTGCGGAGTGCATGATGGACTGGGTGCGCTGCCCGCTGAGGGATGCGCCTGCGCAGGCTGGAAGATTTCCGCCTGTCAGGCAAGTTTTCACGCCTGTCCCCATATAGTAAACCGAGGTGAGGACATGCGTCGAACTGGTACAATGTTTTACAGCGCCCTGCTGCTCACCGGAGCCAACCTGGCTCTGCGCATGGTGTCCATGGGTTTCCAGGTGTACTTATCCGGGCAAATCGGGGCGGCAGGGATTGGTCTTCTGCAGCTGGTCTTGTCGGTGTCCATGCTGGCGATGACTGCCGGGATGGGAGGCATCCGGACTTCCGCCATGTATCTGACGGCAGAGGAGATCGGGAAAAACCGCCGGCATGGGGTCCGGCATGTGCTGTCGGCCTGTTTTTTGTATAGCTTTCTGTTCAGCACCGCCGTGGCGCTGCTGGTATATGTTGGTGCGCCGCTGGTGGCGGAGCATTGGATTGGGGACATCCGGACCTTGGCGGCGTTGCGGATTTTTGCCGCTTGCCTGCCGGTGGTGTGCCTGGGCGGCGTCATGACGGGGTATTTCACCGCGGCCGGCCGGATTCGGGAGCTGGTGGCGGTGGAGATTTTGGAGCAAGGGGTCTCCATGGCGGTGACCGTGGCGCTCCTCACCCGTTGGGCCGATGGGGATCCTGGACGGGCCTGCTGCGCCGTGGTGGGGGGCAGCAGCGTTGCCTCCCTGGTGACCCTGCTGTCCCTTCTGATTCTGCGGGGCCGGGAAGAAAACCGGCTTCCGGACCGGCGGGAGGAGCCGGTTCCCGTGGCGGGGCGGCTGCTGCGGGTGGCCCTGCCCCTGGCTCTGGCCGACGATCTGCGGATGGGAATCTCCACAGTGGAAAATCTGATCGTCCCCCGGCGGCTGGGGCTGTTTCCCCACTCGACAGAGCCCCTGGCAGAATACGGGGTGGTGTGCGGCATGGTGTTCCCTACGCTCATGTTCCCGGCGTCCATTTTGTACTCCCTGGCGGAGCTGCTGGTGCCGGAGATGTCCCGATGCGCCGCAGGGGAGCGGCGAAAGCGGATTGCGTATCTCACGGGACGGAGCTTGCGGGTGGCTCTGCTGTATGGTCTGGCGGCCGGTGGCGTCCTGTTTACGGCGGCAGAGCCTTTGGGGATGGTGCTCTTTGACAATCCCCTGGTGGGGCGGCAGCTGCGGTATTTTGCCCTCCTGGCTCCCATGCTCTATGTGGATGCCGTCACCGACGCCAATGTGAAGGGGATGGGCCAGCAGGTGGCGTGCGTCCGGTATAACACGGTGACATCCTTTCTGGACGTGGTGTTTCTGTGGCTGCTGTTGCCCCGGTTTGGGCTGTGGGGCTATTACCTCAGCTTCCTGGTGACCCATGCCCTCAATTTTGGGCTCAGCTTTTTCCGACTCCAGAAGGTCACTGGGTTTCGGCCTCAGGGTTCGGTGGTGTTCCGGGCGCTGGGCGCCATGGCCCTCAGCGTATGGGTGGCCTCTCTGTTGCCCCAGGTCGGGGGATGGGGCGGGGTGCTGCTGCTGGGCGCCGGTTTTTGCAGCGTCTTTTTCCTCTTGCTGGTGATCCTGGGCGTGGTGGGCCGGGAGGACCTGCACTGGATCCGGGGGCTGGTGCGCCCGGTTGACAAACGCGGGCAGGCAGGTGTATCATAAGGCCAAAGGACCCCATTTTTTACGAAAGTGATGGTATGCTTATGTATCATTTCCGAAACGACTACTCGGAGGGCGCCCATCCCCAGGTGTTGGATGCGCTGATCCGGACCAATCTGGAGTCCACCGCCGGATACGGAGAGGATCCCTATTGTGCCGCCGCCGCTGAGGCGGTCCGGGCCCGGTTTGGCTGCCCGGATGGGGCGGTCCATTTCCTGGTGGGAGGAACCCAGACCAACTTCACCGCAATTTCCGCCTTCCTGCGTCCCTGGGAGGCAGCTGTGGCTGTGGACACCGGGCACATCGCCGTCCATGAAACCGGCGCTGTGGAGGCCCGGGGGCACAAGGTGATCACGGTTCCCCATGAAAACGGCAAGATGACGCCCCAGGCCCTCCTGGAGGTTTGCAGCCAGCACGAGGGGGGAAATCCCGGCCACATGGTGCTGCCCCGGCTCCTCTATCTGTCAGATTCCACAGAGCTGGGCACGGTGTATACCAGGGCGGAGCTGGAGGCGCTGCACGACCTGTGCCGCCAGAGGAACCTGTACTTGTATCTGGACGGGGCCCGGCTGGCTGCCGCGCTGACCTGTGAAGAAAACGATCTGACCCCGGAGGACCTGCCCCGGCTCTGCGACGCCTTCACCATGGGCGGCACGAAAAATGGCCTGCTCTTTGGCGAGTGCTTGGTGATTGTCAACCCGGCGCTGATGCCCAACTTCCGCTTTGCCCTGAAGCAGGGCGGCGGCATGCTGGCCAAGGGCCGTCTGCTGGGGGTTCAGTTTGGCGCTCTGTTGAAGGACGATCTGTGGTTGCAGTTGGGCCGGCGGGAAAATGAGCTGGCCGCACGCCTGACCCAGGGGCTGCGGCGCAAGGGCTGCGCCTTTTACGCCCAGTCTCCCACCAACCAGGTCTTCCCGATTCTCACCAAAGAGCAGATCCGAAGGTTGGAGGCGGACTTTACCTTTGAGCTGACCGCGCCTGTGGATGAAAATCGGGATGCCGTCCGCTTTGTCACCTCCTGGGCCACGCCGGAGGAGGCGGTGGAGGCCTTGATCCAGGCGCTGTGACCTGGCGGGTTTCCCGCCAGCCCTGGTGATACCTGGGCGCTCGCTTGATGGAAACATGGTCCAGGTTCGGTCCAAGTTTGGTGGATATGGAATGTCTGCCACGGGCGGACACATAGGTCCGCCCCTACGGTGAGATTCCAAAGCAGTGCGTAAACAGGTTCTTCAGCGTTGCCGTAGAATACACCATGATTTTACCAAAAATGTGGTATTTAGATGAAAAAATACGTTGAATCATTTTTGCGCATCCTCGCGGCCCGCCGTAGGGGCGGACCCATGTGTCCGCCCGGCGGAAACATCATGGGGTTTCCCTCGATGTTCGGCGAATTCGCAATACCGACCGACTGTCGGGAAAGGCTCCAGAGAAGCTAGGTTTCCATCACATTTTTTCGGATGGTACCAATGGCGCTTTTTTCCAGGCGAGAAACCTGGGCCTGGGAGATGCCCACCTGGCCCGCCACCTCCATTTGGGTTTTGCCGTCGTAAAAGCGGAGGATCAGGATTTGCTTTTCCCGCTCGGACAGGGTCTGAAAGGCGTCCCGCAAGGCGATCCGTTCAATCCACCGCTCGTCGGTGTTTTTGGTGTCCCGGACCTGATCCATCACCGTGAGGGGGTCTCCTCCATCGGAATACACAGGATCATACAGGGAGATGGGAGCAGCGATGGCGTCCATGGCCCGGGAGACGTCCTCCAGGGGGAGCTCCATCCGCTTGGCCACCTCCTCCAGACTGGGCTCCCGGCCGTTTTCTCCCATCATGGCCTCTTTGCATTGCAGAACCCGATAGGCCGTATCCCGCAGGGACCGGCTCACCCGCATGGCGCTGTTGTCCCGGAGGTAGCGCCGTACCTCTCCGGCAATCATCGGCACGCCATAGGTGGAAAAGCGTACCTCTTTGGTCTCGTCAAAGTTGGCAATGGCTTTCAAAAGGCCGATGCAGCCTACCTGAAACAGGTCGTCCGGATTCTCTCCCCGCCCCACAAACCGCTGAATTACCGACAGCACCAGACGCAGATTCCCCTCAATGAGGGCCTGCCGGGCTTCCTCGTCTCCGCTTTTGGCCAACTTCATGAGCCGGACCATCTCGTCATTTTTCAGGGTTTTCAGCTTGGCGGTGTTGACGCCGCTGATTTCCACTTTACCTTGCATGTCGTACCTCCGGAATCGTTCTGCAGCTCATCCATGGTTCCGGAGGTAGTATTTCCCGGCAATTCAATTTGATACCTTTGGCAGGCGGACATGGGCGCAGAAGCCTTCCAGAGGAAATAAAACGCTCCTGTGATCCGCCAAAATGGCAGGCCACAGGAGCGTTTGGATTTCAGAAGGTCAGGCGTTCTTTGGCCAACCGCTGAGCAGAAGGCCAGGAATGGACCAGAGCAGCAGGAAGAGGGTGAGGTTGACCAGAGACATGATCCCACCGGCGGATAGGTCCGCCAGGACCGCCATGATGGCCATCCCCATCACCCCCCCCAGGAGATCAAACAGGATCCCCCACCGCACGGCGGTCCGCAGGGCATGGGCCCCGGTCACAGCCAGGGCCAGGGTGCTGAATTGGGTCTGGCGCAGGAGGGCGCAGGGGCGGGCAGCCTCGGAGGCGGTTTTCTGGGCCAGCTCCGAGCGGGCGGGGAAGGGGGGGATCTTCAGCTTGGCCGTATTCACCCGGAACTTGGAGCGTAAGAAGGACTCTGTGATGATGAAGTCCCCGGCAGTGATCACCGGGAGCACCCCCCGGCTGAAGAGGAGGGAACTCAGCCCCCCGGCGACGGACCGGCTCACCTCGTAGTGGACGGCAAACACACCGGCTAGGCAGCCGTTGATGGCCACATACACCGCCTGACTGACCCGGGTGCCCGCGGGCATTTCCACCCCCATGGATTGCATGAACCGCAGGGAACCCACCAACACAGAGTCGGGGCCAATCTCAGCGCCCACGCCGCCCACTTCGTAACGGCGCAGCTTGGACACGGAATACCGGCGCGCGCCGCGAATTTCCAGTTGTTCTTCAAAGATTTTGGCAAGGCCGCTTCCCGCAGCGGAAATGACCGCAGAGCCATAGGCAACCACCTGGTCCGGTGTGTGACCGCCAAAGTACTTGACGCCGTTCATCTTGACGTTGTCGCCGGGGAACAGGTCCCGGTCGGAGACAGGGACCACCAGCTTGCCTGCCAGACGGCAGGCCCCGGTCCAGCCATACAGGGCCGCGCCCCGGGCCTGCAGGCGGCGGGAGAGGAGGTACCAGGGCCTGGACCAGGCCAGAGTACCCACCAGAGGCGTCCCGCCCAGGAGCACGGCGGTCCAGTATTGGAAATAGGCGGCGGTGCTTCCGCGGCAGGTCAGCCCAGCCACGGCGGCAGATAGGAGGAAGACCGCCAGGGCGTAACCCTCCAGCAGCCGCACCGGTTTTGCAGGGAGCTGGTTGGATTTGAGAAATTCCTCTTGGCTGCCTGTGCCCGGGAGCACGCCGGGAAGCTTCTGAAACAGGTTGGGCTCCCGTACTAAGGCCAGCTCGCCAGAGCTTTTGCGGGCGGTGTCCATGGCGGCGCAGGTGGCCCGGTCTTCCAGGAGCAGGCCCCAGAGGGCGGCAGCCAGGAGCAGGCAGACCAGAGGGCAGTAGGTGGTCCGCCCACTTGCCAAGGCGAAACACCCGTCGGTCAGGCTGACGCCCAGCTCCAGTGTAATCAGGGTGTGCAGGTTGAACCCGGGATGCAGCAGCTTGCGAATTCCGGACCGGATGACGTCATAAGCCAACAGGGCGCACAGGAGCAGCAGCCCCATCTCTGCGGCGGTGAGCAGCGCTTGGTTCTCCAGCGCCTCCAGATATCCCTGGCCGTGGCAAACGCCCAGGACCAAAGCGCCCAGTGCAAAAAACAGACAAAAGCCTAGGCGAACCGGCCGCCCCCGCTGCCGCTGAGCAGCATCGCGGAATTGAGCCTCCGCTGAGGGAAGGGGCTGGGGTGGTTTGGGTGCAGGGGGTCTGTGGGGCGTGGGAGCCAGTCTGGGTGGATTCTCTTTGGGAGGCTGCCGGAGGGGAGGCTCCGTGGCAGGCGGCGTCTCCGATGCCTGCCCTTGCCGCCGGGAGGCGGAGGCCACCCAAACGGGCGCCCCGGGCCCTTCAGGGCCCCTTGACGAAGGCGCAGGCTGGCGTGACGCTTCTGCCGGGGCAAACCCATGGTGGGGCGCTTTCGGGCCGTGGACAGGCGCAGACGGCCCCTCACGGGCAGGCTCTGGCCTGCCGGAGGCGTCCTCTGCCTGGAGACCGGTTGCAGGGGACGGAGCGTCTTGGGGCGTTGCCGCCGGGGCCTGCTTCTCCGCCGGCTGGAGGGGAATCTGCCGCTCCGGCAGGGTGTCTGCCACATTGGGCCGCTGGGTCTCCGGGTCCGGATCCATCGTACGGTGACGGGGAATGGGAGACTGAAGCGCAGGATCCAGCAGCGCAGACGCCTGGGGATCCGGAGAGCCCCCCCGGTGGGGATGGCCAAATTCCTGTAAAATCTCCTCCAGGGAAAAGTCGTCCTCCTGTAGGGGATGCATCTCCGCCTCCGATGCAGGCTGGGGGGATTGCTTGTTCTTCTTTTTCATGCAGATTGAGACCTCCGCGTGGGCCCAAAGGGCCCCATGAACTTACTTCCGCTGCCGTACCGCTTCGTACAGCAAAATTGCCGCAGCGGCGGAGGCGTTGAGAGAAGAGATGCGCCCGCGCATGGGGATTCGCACCAGGACGTCGCAGGTCTGGCGCACCAGGCGGCCCATGCCGGCGCCCTCGTTGCCGATGACGATGGCGGCGGGACCCTGGAAGTCGGCGTCGAACAGCGCCTGACCACCGTCGGCGGCGGTGCCGTAGACCCACACGCCCCTGGTCTGCAGCTCCTTCAGGGCGCTGGGGATGTTGGGCACCCGGGCCACAGGCAGGTACTCCACGGCTCCGGCGGAGGCTTTGGCGACTACCGGGGTGAGCCCGGCACTGCGGCGTTTGGGGATCACCACGCCATGGGCTCCGGCGCATTCGGCAGAGCGGATGATGGCGCCCAGATTGTGGGGGTCGGACAGCTCATCGCAGACCACAATGAGGGGAGCCTCCCCCCGGGATTCTGCCAAAGCAAAGATGTCGTCCAGGGTGGCGTAGGGCCGGGCAGCGGCCAGGGCAATGATCCCCTGGTGTGCGTGGGTCACACTCATCCCGTCCAGCTTGCGCCGGTCCACCGGGATCACCACGGCGCCCTGTTCCCGGGCTTCGCTTGCCAGACGGGCCAGGTTCCGGTCGGTGTCTCCTGCAGCAATCCAGACCTTGTCAATGGTCCGCCCGCTGCGCAGCGCTTCCTGCAGGGCGTTGCGGCCCTCCAGCAGTCCCTCCGGAACATCATCGCCGGGCAGGGGGTGGGATTCGGTTTGATTGGAATTGTATTTCATGACGCTCTCCTCATGGAAATTTGCCCCTGGAGTGGGTGGCAAAGCCCAGGCTTTGGCCACCGGCAGGGGAAATCTGACCAATTTGTTACTATTATAGCAAAAAAAGCCCAGCGGAACAACTACACTTTGTAACTTTCCCGGAAAGGGTGCTGTCTCAAACCCGTTTGCTGGGGGTAAACTAAGTCAAAACGGAGTGGGCACAAGGGGCGAGTGGCGCCCGGAGTGTCTGTGCAGCCGTTTTTTGCAGCCAAGAGATGGAAATGAACCCACGGAGCGATCTCTCAGCCCACTGGGAGGCATCCTCCCATTCACAGAAAATTCACGCGCACTCGGTGGAAAATGCATTGCCGGGAGAGGCGTTGTGTGGTATGATAACCTAGAAATAAAGGCGGATGGTCCTGTCTTTGGGACAACGGACCAGACCATGCGGCGCATTCTGCTGAAATCAAAGGAGGCCGACTGATCTGATGAATCACGACCAAGAAAATCGGAATCGAAACCAAAATAAAAATGGAAGAGAAACCCGGGACCCACTGCGGACTGGTCTGCCCCTTTTGGCTTTGGCAGTGGTGATTGTCCTGCTGTTCAACTGGGTATATAATTCCATTACCAGCGCGCAGCTGGAGGAGAAGAGCTATACCGACTTCCTCACCATGGTGCAGCGGGACCAGCTGGCCGAGGTTCAGTTTAAAGTAGACCGGGTGCTGTTTCTGACCAAGGAAGAGGCCGGTCAGGCTGGCGGTGCCCGAACCGTCTATTACACGGGCCTCATCACCGGCACAGACAACACGGCCCTGGTGTATAAGATGCAGAGCCAGGGCGTCAAGGTGTTCCAGGAGCCCCAGGAGGACAACTCGGTCATCGGCTTTATTCTGTCCAATTTGCTGATCCTGGGCCTGACATTCTTCCTTCTCAGCCTTTTGATGCGGAAGATGGGCAGCGCCATGGGCGGCGGTCTTGGCGGCGTGGGCCAGAGCAAGGCCAAGGTCTATATGGAGAAGCAGACCGGCGTCACCTTTGCCGATGTAGCCGGTCAGGACGAGGCCAAGGAGTCTCTCCAGGAAATCATTGACTTCCTCCACAATCCCCAGAAATATGCCGCCATCGGCGCCAAGCTGCCCAAGGGCGCGCTGCTGGTGGGCTCCCCCGGCACCGGCAAGACGCTTCTCGCCAAGGCTGTGGCCGGGGAGGCCAATGTGCCCTTTTTCTCCATCTCCGGTTCGGATTTTGTGGAGATGTTCGTGGGCGTAGGCGCCAGCCGGGTGCGGGATCTGTTCCAGCAGGCGGCAAAGGTGGCCCCCTGTATTATTTTCATCGACGAAATTGACGCAGTTGGCCGCTCCCGGGACTCCCGCATGGGCAGCAACAGCGAGCAAGAGCAGACTCTCAACCAGCTTCTGGGGGAAATCGACGGCTTCGACTCCTCCAAGGGCGTGGTGTGTCTGGCCGCCACCAACCGGCCGGAAATTTTGGATAAGGCCCTGCTCCGGGCCGGGCGGTTTGACCGCCGGATCATTGTGGACCGCCCCAACCTCCAGGGCCGCTTGGACACCCTGAAGGTCCATACCAAGAAAATTCGCCTGTCCGAGGATGTGGATCTGCAAAAGATTGCCCATGCGACGGCGGGCGCCGTGGGCGCAGACCTGGCCAATCTGGTCAATGAGGCAGCCCTCCGGGCCGTCCGCAAGGGCCGCCAGGCGGTGAATCAAGAGGATCTGCTGGTCTCCTTCGAGACGGTGATTGCCGGTACGGAGAAGAAAAATACGGTTTTGACCGATATGGAAAAGCGGATGGTTGCCTACCACGAAGTGGGCCACGCTCTGGTGGCCGCCCTGGAGAAGCACAGCCAGCCGGTGTCCAAGATCACCATTGTGCCCCACACCTCCGGCGCTCTGGGCTACACCATGCACATGCCGGAGGAGGAAAAGTATCTGTCCACCCGGGATGAGCTTCTGGTGGAGCTGCGGACCCTGGTGGGCGGCCGGGCGGCGGAGGAAGTGGCCTTCGGCGTCCAGACCACCGGCGCGTCCAACGACATTCAGCGGGCCACGGATCTGGCCCGGCGGATGGTGGCCCAATTCGGCATGAGCAGCCGTTTCGGCCCCATGGCCCTGGCCACGGTGCAGCACGAGTATCTGGAGGGCCAGGCCTATCTGGACTGCTCCCAGACCACCGCCGCACAGATGGACCAGGAGGTCCAGGCCATCCTGGGCCAGGTGCTGGCGGACGCCAAGAAGCTCCTCAGCGATCACCGCAGCCTCTTGGACGAGGTAGCCCTCTACCTCCTGGCCAAGGAGACCATCACGGGTGATGAACTCATGCAGTATGTCAACGCCAATCAGACCGCCCAGCCGGCATCCATCTCCCAGGAGCCGGCGGAGGATTGACCCACTCAAAAAAAGCTGCTGCAATCTATCCCATAGGATGGATTGCAGCAGTTTTTTGTGCAACGGCCATTACGTTCCGGCCTGTCGGTTTTTCTGTGCCAGGACCTTTTGGTACAACTCCGGGCCCAGGCATTTTTCTGCGTATTGGCACCACTGGGCGCAGGACAGGGCGTCGTTATAGGCCACAAAGCCGCAGCGCTCACAGGCGACCTCGGTGTCTACGGAAAAAATTTCGATGATGTTGCCACAGACCGGGCAGATTTTTTCTTCCAGCGTGGGCGTTTTCAGCCGCGCAGCGCCGGGGCATCCTTCTAGAATCATGGCGTATCCTCCTGCAACACATGGCCGTCTATGGAAATGGTGACCACCCGAAGGGGAATGTCCAGCCCACTGGCCTCCAGGGCCCGCCGGGCGGCGAAAACCAGGCCTCCGCAGCAGGGGACTTCCATCCGCAGCAGGGTGATGCTCTGGGGCCGCCCGGCCAGAAGTAGCTCGGTGAGCTTTTGGGCGTAGTCTGTCATGTCCAGCTTGGGGCAGGCCAGCAGGAGCATCCGGCCTGTGAGAAACTCCTGGTGAAATTGGGGGCAGGCCCCGGCGGTGCAGTCGGCAGCCAGGAGCCAGTGGGTGTTTTGCAGCCAGGGAGCTTGGGGATTGACCAGCTTCACCTGGATGGGGAAATTTTGCAGCCGGCCGGATTCAGTGCCGGTCATGGTCCTGCTGGCGCTGCCGGGGCAGCCGGTTTGCGCGGCCCGAACCGCCGCCTCGTCATAGGCGGGGGCCTCTCGCTGGACAAAGGTGATGGCGCCGGTGGGGCACTGGGGCAGGCAGTCCCCCAGGCCGTCGCAGAAGTCCTCCCGCAGGAGCACCGCCTTCCCGTTTACCATGCCAATGGCCCCTTCGTGGCAGGCCTTGGCACAGAGCCCGCATCCATTGCAGGCGGCTTCGTCAATTTGAATGATGGTACGGATCATCGGAATCGCCTCCTTGATTTGTTGCCCTCAGTATACTACAATGAGAACCAAAGATCTGTTGTATTTCCAACAAAGGAGGGGCGTATGGAGCAGTATTTTGAGGTTTTGCTGGCGTCTCGGCTATTTGCCGGTGTCAGCCGGGCGGAATTGGAGGCCATGCTTGTGTGCCTGGGCGGCCGGGTAGCCCGCTACGCCCGGGATGGAGAGATTCTGGGAGCAGGGGAGCGGACCCGATGTTTGGGGTTGGTCCTTTCTGGGACTGTCTACGTACTCCGGGAGGACTTTTGGGGAAACCGGAATATCCTCACGGCGGCAGGGCCCGGAGAAGTGTTTGGAGAAAGCTATGCCTGCCTGCCGGAGGAAGCGATTCCCATCCGGGCGGTAGCGGCAGAGTCGGCAGAGGTGTTGCTGCTGGAGGTCCGCCGGGTGCTGACCACCTGCCCGTCGGCCTGTGCCTTCCATGCCCTGCTGATCCGAAACCTGCTGGAGGTGCTGGCGGTCAAAAACCTGACCATGAATGAGAAGCTGATTCACTTGACCCAGCGGACCACCCGGGACAAGCTGCTGTCTTACCTCTCCGTCTGCTCTGCCCGGGCGGGGGAGCCGGAGTTTGAAATTCCCTATAACCGGCAGCAGTTGGCGGATTACTTGTCTGTGGACCGCAGCGCCATGTCGGCGGAGCTGAGCCGCCTCCGCGCCCAGGGGATTCTGGTGTGTAAAAAGAACCGCTTTCGGCTCCTGGGCCGGCCCGAGACGTGAGAATGTGACCTTGGGAAGGGGAAACGCTGCTGGAGCAAATGGTAAGACTAGGTATATCTTTTTCCGGGACGGGCACAATACCCGGGAGGTGAGAGTGATGCAGCAGCCGACCCCAAGACCGGATCCCATGTATCCCGGCGCTATGACCGATGAAGCCATTCGCAGCATCTTCCAGGGTGCGGGGGACTTCATTGCCCGGGAGCTGATGTGCAGTGGGCTCCGGCTGTACGCCTATATGATCGACGGCCTGGTCTCCGGCTCGGACGCCTCAGAATACATTGTGCGCCCCATATCGGAGAATTTGCAGGGGCAAACCATGGAGGAACTGTATGACCAGGCCCTGGGGGGACGGGTATATAACTCCGTAGCGGACCCCTGCCAGGATCTGGACACCGTGGCAAAGAAGCTGGTCAACGGCTTCTGTGTCGTCCTGTTCCCGGGTGCAGGGGCCATTGCTTTCGAGGTAAAAACCGGGGAGAAGCGGGGCCTGTCTGCCCCGGAAGTGGAAAACACCGTCAAGGGGCCGAAGGACGCCTTCACCGAGACGGTGCGGACCAACACCAGCCTGATTCGGCGGCATATGCGGACACCGGAGCTGCGGCTGTACGAGACCCTAGTGGGACGGCGGAGTCTCACCAATGTCACCGTTGCCTACATCGAGGGGCTGACGGATCCCCGGCTGGTGGAGGAAATGAAGAAGCGTCTGGATTCCATTGACATCGACGGCTTCCTGTCTCCTGCGGCGGTGGAGGAGTATGTCACCGGCTCCCGGCCCACGGCATTCCCCCTGCTCCAGTATACGGAGCGAGCGGATAAGTTCTGCCAGGGGCTTCTGGCCGGACGGGTGGGCCTGCTGGTGGACGGGCTGCCCCTGGGGTACTTGGCCCCGGCGGATTTGGGCTATCTCATGACCAGCCCCGAGGACCGGGGGATGGACTATCTGTCTGCCTCGGCGGTCCGGGTGCTTCGGTATGCCGCCCTGATGCTGAGCCTGTTGTTACCGGCGTTTTATGTGGCCATGGCGGCTTTTCACCAGGAAATGATTCCTCTGCCCCTTCTGAGGGCCATGATTGAGAGCAAAGAGTCGGTGCCTTTCCCAACGGTGCTGGAGGTGTTGGGCCTGCTGGTGGCCTTTGAGCTCTTGCAGGAGGCAGGCATTCACCTGCCCCAGTCCATCGGTCAGACGGTGTCCATCATCGGCGGTCTGGTGGTGGGAACGGCGGCGGTGGAGGCCAAGCTCATTTCTCCGGCAGCGCTCATTGCCGTATCTGTAGCGGGGATCTGCGGGTTCGCTCTGCCGGGCCGGGACTTTGCCGACGCTGTGCGGCTCTGGCGGTTTGCCATTACGTTGGCGGCCAGCCTCGCGGGCCTCTTCGGTTTGGCGGTGGGTTTTCTTGCGCTGCTCATTCATTTGGCGGGGCTCACTTGTATGGACGTGGCCTACCTGGCCCCCTTCTCCCGGGCGGAGCATCCGGGAATTCTCCGTCCCCGGCTGAAGAATCAGAAGTTCCGGGACCCCTCCCTGGATCCCAGGGACCTGAGAAATCAGAGGTAAGCGTATGAAGCATGGAATCATTTATCTGCTCCTCACCCTGGGGGTGGTGCTGACTGGGAGCCTGCCCTTTACCAGCCATGACGTGGGGGAACTCCGGCCTGTGAAGACGGTACTGGTCCGGGTGGAAGGGAATCAGGTGTCCCTGGAGACGGATATGGGCGATGCGGGAACCGGCAACAGCTGGGATGCGGCCATGGCGGACCTGAAAGCCAAAGCGCCGGGGACCGTGTTTTTTGGAACGGCCAGCTATCTGCTGCTGGAGGAAAGCGCCCTGGATCTGCTGTCGGAGCTGCCTCAGGAAAGGGCGCTGAATCCGGGCTGCGCCCTGTGCCTGGTTCCGGCGGGGGTGGATTTGGAGGCGGCAGGTTCCTATTTTGACGATCATGAGCCGGGCTGGGATCTGGCGCGGCTTCGCCGGGCTCAGGCAGCCGGGGAGCCGGTGACGCTTCCGGGCCTGGTGGTGGCGGAGGGGAGGTATCTGCTTGTACAACCGGGAAATTGAGGGGCACAGCTTGTGGGCCTGGGCGGCGGCGGCGTTTTCTGCCCCGGCAGCCCAGTTTTTGGGCTCCACGCCATGGCATTGGACCCTGTTCCTGGGCCTGGCTGCGGCCGGAATCTGGCTGTGCGTGGAGGCCGGTACCGTCTATGGAAGGCGGGACTGGAAGCCGGTGGCGGTGCTGCAGATTCTGTTTCTGGCCTTTGCGGTGAGCGCGGCAGCTGGATGGAGCGGGGATTGCTGGCCCACGGCGCGGCAGGGCTGGGCCATTCCGGTGGTGCTCTTGGTTTTGAGCGCCTGCGCCGCCGAGCGGGGTTGCCGGACGGGAGCCCGGTGTGGAGCGGTGGTGTTTTGGTGCCTGGTTCTGCTTTTTGCGGTGCTGGTGGCCTTTGCTGTGCCGGAAGTGGAGTGGCAAAATCTGCGGCCGGAAAATCGGGGGGACAGTGGAACCGCCGCGGCGATTATGCTCTTGCCGGCTGCGGCGGCATTGCTGCCTAGACGGAAGGGGCGGAGTCCCTGGCTTTGGGGACTGGGCCTTGCCGTGGCTGGCGCCGGGGTGTCCCTGCTTACGGCAGGCGTGCTCTCTCAGGCCGTGGCAGTCCATACCCAGGGAGCGTTTTTCGAGATGATTCGGGGAATCAGCATTCTGGGTGTCGCAGAACGGTTTGAAGCAGTCGTTGCGGCGGCTATGACCCTGGGATGGTTTTGCCTGCTGAGCCTGCTGCTCACAGGAGCTGGGCATCTGGGTGAGACGCTGCATCCGGGATGGGGACGGCCCACAGTGTGGCTGACAACCCTGGCTGCAGCCCTTGGCCTACCCTGGGCCAGAGGAGTGTCTCCCTGGCTGAGCGCCTTGGGAGCCCTGGTACTTTGGTGCCTGTTACCCCTTTTGGCAAGGAAATCGGAACCGGTCGAAAAAAAGAAGAAAAAATAGAAAAAGGGGGTTGACAAAGAGGGGGAGTGTCTGGTAATATACACGGGCGCCTTGAAAGAGGCGAAGCGGAGAAGCGGTCGAGAGCGGGTCGGAAGAAATTCTGAAAAAAGTTCTTGACAAAGCGGAACTGCTGTGATAGAATAGAAAAGCTCCGCAAGAGAGCGAAAGGGCTCGAAGGGGAGCGGCGTGTACCTTGTAAATTGAATAACGTGAACCAAGAAACACCTTGGACAAAGATAGGATGTTTTGAAAGCGAAGAGCGAAGAAACAGCCAACGAAAAATTCTTGAGTTAGAAGCTAGAAGCGAATGATTCAAGTAAAGAAGATTTTAGGTAGTGCCTGAAGAGGGTGCTAGTTAAGATACCATTTATTTGAGAGTTTGATCCTGGCTCAGGACGAACGCTGGCGGCGTGCCTAACACATGCAAGTCGAACGGGACTTGCCCCTTCGGGGACAAGTTTAGTGGCGGACGGGTGAGTAACGCGTGAG